>ERZ779957.253-NODE-253-length-21146-cov-3.63823_pt1 | contig 21146 bp, 16 predicted proteins | sample MGYA00511583_ERZ779957 | MGnify/ENA primary metagenome ERZ779957 (study PRJEB29588, sample SAMEA2146320) | human gut metagenome | biome: human gut; feature: human-associated habitat; material: faeces | place: Denmark | collected 2008/2010 ... | reverse complement strand
GGTATAATTTGAATGCAAATTGAGCAACAAATCTGGGAAAACATAATCATCAATGTGTAAAATGTGATAGTCATGAGGAAAAAACGAGAATCACCGAAAGGGTGTGGGAGGCATTGTGCGGGAAGAGGATCAAACAACCAGTAGCCTTGGCTGTATTATTTGTTCTAATGTTTATTGGTGGATGTTTTTTTGTGAAAGCCAATCAAGCAAAGGAATTTGAGAAAAACGATTATGGGGTGTTTTTAAATGCGGACGCCTCATCTTTGGAACGATTTAAAATGTATGAAACGATTGTAATTGATGCACAGTATTTTACAAAAAGGGATATTGAATTGCTCCATCAAAATGGAACAGTCGTATATACATATCTAAATATTGGGTCGATTGAAAACTTCAGGGAGTACTATACAACCTATGCGGAACTGGCAATCGGCGAGTATGAGCACTGGGAGGAAGAAGAATGGGTAGATGTAGCAAACCCAGACTGGCAGAAGTTTATAGGACAGCTTTCTCAGAAACTATATGAAAAAGGTGTTGACGGATTCTTTATAGATAATTGTGATGTATATGATTACGATCCGCACGAGAGTATTTTTGAAGGCATTACAGCGATTCTACAAAACATGATGACGTTTGGAAAAGCGGTCATCATCAACGGTGGAGATACTTATGTGGCGGAATATAGGGAACGCTATGGGGCGATTGATCAGATTATGACAGGTGTAAATCAGGAATCAGTATGGAGCAGTATTGATTTTGATAGCGGAACTTTTCGTGAACAAACGAGCGAGACGAGAGATTATTTCTGCAAATATTTGGAAACGTGCAAGGCGGATGGGGTGGAAGTGTATCTGTTGGAATATACAACTAATCAAAAACTGATTCAAAAAATAAAAGAATACTGCAAGGAGCAAGATTTCCATTTTTATATTTCCAGTTCCCTTGAACTTAGATAATGAGTGTTGAGAAATACGAAAAAGATGAGCAAATTAAAAAAGTTCGACCTATGAATACTAGCAGAGAAGGTGAAATTTGATTAGGCGGCTGCGCTCAACTCTATCATCGAAGCGGGACGCCAAAGTGAGAACGCTGCTGTTGCTGAAGAAAAAATGTAAAGAAAAATAGTGACTGGGTATGCGGTTACTTTTTCTGGAACGAGATATTGATAAGGCACTACGTAGGATGGCACTGGAAGAAGAGAAGAATCTGACAGAGATAGTCAATGACATTTTATGGAAAGGATTGAAAGATTATTTAAAACAAACAGGCACAAACCATGTTTTACACAGAAAGGGAACAGTCTCATTTATGATATTATAACACCAGTTTACAACTTTATAATTAATAGACTTGCTGACGAATCAGTTGTTTTAAAGCCTTTATGATAACATTTGATTTTATATGTGTTTCGATGTTTCGATTTAAAAGCGCATTGATATACAGGAAAATGCGGGAGTATTGTCTTTTATATGGAATTTTATAATAAGCAAATTATGAAAGGGCTTATGTTGAAAATCTTTACTAGTAAACTTTTCGCTTTTACTACCAATTCTACTACTAACAGGTAGTAACAACTTGCAGGGTTCTGCTCTGATTTGCCACAATCTGTAATTTCAGAGCAAACTACATGAATCCCAGAAACCCTTGCAAAACAGGGCATTTCTGGGCAAAACAAGGAGAAATAAAATAATGATAAAAGTACTATTTATCTGCCACGGCAAGAAGTTGCTTTTCTGGAAAAGTGTAGGAAAATCAAGGGTTGAGGGAGTGTGAAGAGGGATTTTTATACCAAATTTATACCAAAATTTTAGATTTGGGCTGTGACATGGTTGAGACAAGAGAAAAGGAATTTGCTGTAGGGGTAGTCATGCTAAGCTATCTTGCTGGCAAGGCGCTTATTTATAGAGAACCCTTTTGTGAGTGGGTGCCTTTTTGCATTCTACGCATGACTACGGGTGCCCGCAGTCAACATATAGAGAAAATAGATCAAAACATGTAACGTTTATTAATACCACATATGGCTGTGTTAATGGTGAAATTTGTGATATAGTGTTATTAGACAAAATATTACAGTTAGAAGTTAAAGGGAGTCCAATATGGAAATACTAGTGAAATTGATTGCGGCGGAGAGTAAAAATCTGATTACTAATTTGGGTGCATATGTTAATAAGATATATGAGAATATGCGTGATAATGGGCTTATTAATGCGTTGTGTGTTAGTCCAATGGAAGTGAGTTCTACTGTAGAAGCAATAAAGGTTGAGGATGAGGGGCTTGGTATATATTCGTTAGCCTTTACCAGTAAAGATAATGATATGACTAATACATGGAAGATTCAATTTGCTTTTGGAATATACAAAGAGAAGCAACAAATGACGGTGGCGATTTACTCGGATACCTATAAGCCTAGTCCTGCAGAAGATTATTTGGAACGTGTTAAGCTTAATATAAATAGATGTATTAAGCGAGATTGGGAAAAGATTATCTGGCTATTTGACAAAGACTCAGAATGCTTATCTATAGACTTATATCCGAAGGTCTACCAAACAGAAAACATGTTGCGTCAACTGATTAATGAGACTATGACAAGAAATTATGGAATTGAATGGTGGGATGTTTTTGTTCCGCATGACATCAAGAAAAAGCATGTTGATAGAAGAGATGGATATAAAGCAATAGCACCGGGATTTAATAATGTAGATGAGCGTTTAATGTCGATAGATGTAACGGACTTATTAAGCATTATCCGATGTAAGTTGACAAAGTGGAATCCTAATTACAGTGATGAGATTAACAAAATGATTAATGGACAAAATCCATGTTCTGCAAATAGAATTGTTGAGGTGTTGAAAAAACAGATGGTTGTAGAGCAAGATTTGTGGGCGACAATATTTTCAAAGTTTTTGTCAGATGATTTCATTGAGAAATATTCCGAGTTTGAAGAGAATAGAAATCATATTGCACATAATAAATTGATTGATAGAGCTGCATATAAGCAAATAAAAGATTCTATTGATATTGTTTATAGAGAAGAAAAGAAGGCGCTTGAATTAATTGCTAATGAGGTAATTTCTAAAGAAGAAAAGGATGTGATTGAACGCCAGAGAGAAGAAGAGAGGCAAGCATTTGAAGATGCAATGATGATGAATATACAGGAGGAAGCAGGCGTTATTATTCGAAGTGACGAAGAAATTATGGGATATATCGCCGATGCGTTAATGGGTTTTTCAGAAGATGTGCGTCAAAAATTAAGGTTTAGGCAAGATGTAGAGGTCTCTGAAATGCTGTTTAATGTTAGTGAAACAAGTGGAGAGTTTCTGAAAGTTATTTCAAAAGTGACTAAGGAAGAGCTTATCTTTACATATGATTTATTACTAATTTCTGAACAGGGCATGAGTAGCCAACTTACGATTTATTGTGATGGCGAGTATATTGGAGAAATAGAATATGTTAATGGTGCTGTTGAATATGATGAAGAACAAGGGTATTATCTTCCGCTGACCGAAGATGGAATATCAGAAAAAGATATTTTGCAGTTGAAGAATAGAATTGTTGATTTTGTTAATGAAGGTCTTGTTGACCTAAAAGAAGCAGCAGGAGCGGAAAACTATGCTGAAGTGACAGACGGTGGAAATCCTGTTATTCAAGAGAATCTATACTGTGCAGAATGCGGTGAAGAATGGGTATATTTAGGAGATTCTCTGGTTGCATATGGAACCTGTTTACATTGTGGCTATGTAAATGAGGTTGAAGAATGCGATCGATGCGGCACTATGTTTAATGCAGAAACAGAAGGCTGCATGGATGATGGATGGAACTTGTGTGACTGTTGCAAAGAAAGGTATGATGAAGAGTAGATAATTGTGAGGAAGTAGCAGAATATGAGTGTAGAAGGTTATATGGAAAACTTTATATAAAAAATGACACAGATTCTACGCTTAGGATTTTTGTGAATGTAAAAAGCAATATGTTTACTGAAGGCGGTAGTCATGCTAGGCTACTTAGCCAGCAAGGCACGGGTTTGCAGGACAATGTTCTGTGAGTCTGTGCCTTTTCTTTTATGCCTTGCAGCATGACTACGGGTCCCTGCAGTCAACATATTGTGTCATATATTTTCAAGGAATGTTTTAATATACAGATTGACTTATTATATAACATTTTATATAATTGTATTGGGAAGAATGTTATATTGTTGATAAAATATGGAGATAATATTATGCAAGATTTAATCAAGAAAATACGTTCATATATGAATATGAATCAGACGGAATTTGCGGAACAGTTGAATGTAACGTTTGCGACTGTAAATCGTTGGGAGAATGGCAGAGCGTTGCCTAATAAGCTTGCGCAAGACAAAATATATGATTTATGTAAGGCGTACGAGGTTCCTGTATACAATATGGTTTTAGAAAAGATAGAAGCAGAATCCAGAAGCATTGAACTTGCAAAGGGAAGGGGGTTACTGTATCACGGTTCAAAATCTGGAATAGAGGGTGATATTGCACCAAAGAGTCGTAAACAGTGCGATTTCGGAGAAGGATTTTATATGGGAACCGAGCCGAGCCAAGCACTTACTCTTATTTGCGATTATGAGAGTGCTAAGTTCTATATTGTTTCTATATCCGTGGATGAACTTGCTGTGTTAGATGTTCCAGCGGATTTGGAATGGGCGATGATTGTCGCATATCATAGGGGCAGAATGGAAAAAATAAAGGATACTCCTTTTTATAACAAGTATCAAGAAATAGCAAAGGAGAAGGACCTGGTTATTGGCAGTATCGCAAATGACAGAATGTTCTTTGTTATTGACAACTTTTTTATCGGAAATATAACCGATGCAGCACTAATAAATAGTCTATCTGCGTTGGAACTTGGAAAACAGTATGTTGCGGTTACAAAAAAAGGATGCGATGCGGTACGAATAGAGAAAGAAATACCTATTTCTTATTTGGAGAAACTGTTTATGAAGGAAGTATCAGAAGAAAATCGAGTAAAAGGATCTTCGCTGGCAAATGATATCTGTAGGAATTATCGTAGAGAAGGATTGTTCTTTGATGAGATTTTAGATCAAGCGGTAGGAGGTAAAGCATGAATGAAATACAATTAAAACTGTGTGATATTCAGGGCAGATTATTTGAACTTTCTGTAGATAGGCAGTTGGGAAGTGCTGGTTTTATAAAGAAGTTCATGAATTCTGAAACTGCAAAGGCTTTGGATTCTACCTATAACCGTATGCAGTGGGCAGGAGAAGAATATTTGCTAGAAGAGGTTATCGAAACTGCAGGGGATAAATTGAGTGAAAAAGCCGAGGTGTATTCAAAAGATGTGATTTATTGGATTGGGTACATTTATAGATACTGGCATTACTACACAGAGGAATCTAGTAAAGTTATTTATAAGCAGGCACCGGTGGAAACAATGAAACGGAATTATCTGATGTTTCATACGATGGCTCCGGAAGTGGCGATTGAGGATTTAAAGGAAATATATAAACAGAGACATTGTGAATAGTAGTGTCTTGATTATAAAAGTACGGTTTATTGGACTTGTCGAGGCGTAAGATTGTCATTAGAGAAATCATGGGTTGTATATGGAAAATGTGCTTTGAGTATGTATAAACGTATTGCATATAAGACAAACAAAAGGATGGTAAGTAACGGTGGAATATATATCAACAAAGGAAATTGCAGATAGATGGGGGATTACAAGCGCACGTGTATCTGCGATGTGTGCTGCGGGGCAAATACCTGGGGCATATAAGAAAGGAAGAACATGGATAATACCGAGTGAAGCAGAACGCCCAATAGATAAAAGAATTAATAGCGAGAAGAAAGAAAACTACAAATTTACTTTTATAGATTTATTTGCAGGAATAGGTGGCTTTCATCAAGCAATGCGCTACTTGGGTGGAAAATGTATTATGGCATCTGAAATCAATGCAGTTTGTGTGGAAACATACAAATTAAATTATAAAACAAAAGATGTTCGCGGAGACATTAGAAAAATAGAAGCAGACTCAATTGGGAAATTTGATGTGTTATGTGCAGGATTTCCTTGCCAACCATTTAGTAAGGCTGGCTTGCAGAAAGGATTTGATGAAGATCGCGGAAATTTGTTTTTTAATATTATGAGAATTTTGGACGGACATCCGGAAGCTAAATTTATTATTCTTGAGAACGTTAGGAATCTTGCTGATAAGGAAGATAATTGGAATATTATTAAGACAGAATTAATGAAGCGTAATTTTTTCATAACAGAGAAGCCAGTTATTTTGTCACCATCTAACTTTGGATTGCCTCAAATAAGAGAGCGTGTATATATTTTAGGCATTCGAAAAGATTTGCGAGATACATCTGTTTTAACCAATGATTATATTCATATAAAAGATTTGGGATTGGAAGGAATACAATTTAAAGATAATTGTAAGATGGGGGATGCATTTTCTATTTTAGAAGAAAATGCTCCAGATGAATATATTATTGATGCTGAAAGAGAAGAGTTGATTCTTGCATGGGAAGAGTTTAGAAAGGGTACAGGAATTGGAGTAATTGGATTTCCAATATGGATAAAAAGTTTTGGATATAATATTTCAGATGAAAACGAATTTTTAGAAAGTCAAGATTATGAAAATATTCCTGATTGGAAAAAGAAATTTGTTGACAATAATAGAAAATTATATTTAGCGAATAAAGATTTTATTGATGCATGGATTGAGAAGTATAACATGCTTGATAGAATCAAACTTTATCAGAAATTTGAATGGAATTGTGGAACGGATGTTACAGATATTCATGATGCAATAATTCAGGTTCGTCAATCTGGGATAAGAGTTAAGAGACCTACATATTATCCAGCATTGGTGGCAATTGTAAATACCCCAATAATTTATGATAAAAAGAAAAAACACTTCAGGTATATTACACCGCGAGAAGCTGCTAACCTACAAAACTTTGATAAAAGATTCAAATTTATCGGTACAGATAAGCAGATATATAGACAATTAGGAAATTCAGTAAATGTAACCATTTTAAAGAAACTTGGGAAAAAATTATTTTCTTTTGAAATTGAACAAAGCGAAAGGGATGGTGAATAGTATGAATGAGGCACGAAAAGTTAACATACAGTCAACGGCAGGAACGATGCATCATATGTTCGGACGAATCAGTTATAGACCTTGGTATGCTATTGCAGAGTTTGTTGATAATTCATCGCAGTCTTACTTTTCAAATAAAGATAAAATGACGGATATAGATCATGTTACAATAGACGTCTGTTATGAAAAAAATGAGGATATTTTGACTGTTTCAGATAATGCATATGGCATGTCAATTGATGAACTTGTTGAGGCTTTGTATGTTGAGGGTGGAAATCATATAAAGGTAGGACGTAATGAGTTTGGTGCAGGATTGAAAACAACTGCCGGTTGGTTCGGTGAAAAGTGGAGTGTTTCGACTGTACAATATGGTTCTGGAAAGCGATACATTGCAGTAGTTGATAAAGAGAATCTAGAAAATGAAGTTCCTATATATGAGGAAGATGTTGAAAAAAATCTTCATGGAACCGTTATTAAAATTGAGAAGATTACAAAGAAACTGACAGGATCTAAAACTATTGCTAAAATCAAAGATTTATTAGCAAGTATGTATAGACGTGATATTAACTCTGGCGATGTTGATTTGCGATATAATGGAGATTCCATTACATTTGAAGGATATCCTATTTTATCGAGTTTCAGGGGGAGGGATTGGAAAAAAGAGATTGATTATACATTTAGGTTTAACGATAAAAACTATCATGTAACTGGATTTGTGGCAATAATGGATCCTGGTAGTTTCCCTAAAGCAGGTTTTGCACTGTTTAGGAGAGATAGGGTAATAATTGGTGGTTCGGGAATGAACTATAAGCCGAATGAGATATTTGGACAAGATCAAAGCCAGATTTCATTAAAACTTTTTGGCGAACTTAATATGGATGATTTTCCGGTTAATCAAGCTAAAGATGGTTTTGTATGGGATGACGGGTTGGAAGAAGAGTTTATAAGCACGCTAAAAAATAATATTCAGGAATACATAAAGATTGCAGACATATCCAAAAAAGATAGAACTCGCGAAGAAATGTATTCAAAAGATTCTTCAACAAGAGTGCAGGATGAAGTCAACAAAAATGTAACGTTTATTGAAGTTCCAAAACCAGTTAATGAAGAGGTGCATGAGAATGATTCGAATGAGTTGGAACAAGTTAAGGAGGAAGAACAGGTTACGTTAGATGAATTTCTTGAAGACTTTCATGAAAGAAATGACTCGGATGAAGAAAAAATAGTAGGAAGCACAAGATATTACAATATCCCTCTAAACGAGGTAAGAACATTATCTCTAGAAGTGGATTGGTCTATTCATCATAACAAATACTGGATTAATGTAGAGCAAGCGTCAACTGACTTAATTAAACTAACAGTAAACATTGATCATTCTTTTTTTAGACCATATTCTAATCAAGAAGATTTTAAAATTGTTCTAGAAAAATTCGTAATTTCATTTGTAGTGGCGGAAGTGATGGCCAGAATGACGTCAGACAAAGACGGATATATATATTATAAAGCTATTAGAGATAAGATGAATGAATATTTAAAGAAGATGGGAGAAGAGTAAATGGAGGAATATACGATATTAGATGTTGAGCAGCAAGTATCTCATGATACAGTTATAGGTAAGTATGCAGAGAATATTCTTGCGATGCATAAAAAGAAATATGGCGATAGGGCGGCACAGGCTGTGATAGAACGTGCTGTTAAAATTTATGCAGAATCACAGAAGCAGGTTGAAGATCTGTCTATGAATAACAATGTTTTGTTAGTAGGAAAGGTTCAATCTGGTAAAACATCTAATTTGGAAATGCTTTCAGCTATAGCTTTTGATAATGGCTATAATATGCTAATTATTTACGGTGGATATGATAATACTTTACTTGAACAAACGACAGGTAGATTTAAAAAAACTTTTGGCATTGAAGATATGGGGGAACATGGTAAGCCAATTTTATTATCAACTGCTATGCCAAATGAACTGGCAGCATTAAATGATGATATATTGGAAGAACTTATTGAAGAAGAGAAACCGATAATTATTACAGCGATGAAAAGACCTAATGCTTTGGATAAGGTTAATACAGCATTAAAGAAATTGGATGCTTCAAAAATCAAAGCATACATAATAGACGATGAAGGGGATCAGGCCAGTTTAAATACAAGTAAGGATAAGAGCGAAGATAGTTCAGCCACTTATGCTCAGATATGTGAAATGAAGAGACTACTTAGAGAACCACTATACTTTTCTGTGACAGCAACACCACATGCTAATATCTTTCTTGACGATATTAGTGAACTTTGCCCTGCGTCTGCAAAACTAATAGAACCCGGCGAAGGGTATTGTGGTGGAGAATGCTACCACATGGGTGATTCGGATGCTATTTTTCCAATAGACCCAGATGACACAGTTGTTATGGATGAAGGAAGGATGCCAGATTCTTTAAGAGAAGCATTATATCACTTTATATTAGCAAGCGTAATTATTAAGTATAAGGGTGAAGAAGAGTCAACAATGATTATTCATTCATATAGGAATAGGGATCCTCACAGCCTTATATATACGATGGTCAACTCGTTTAGAGATAATTTAATAAGCCAGATGGCTGACGAAGAAGGAAAGGAAATTGCGCTTCGTAGATTTTCTGATATGTATGACAAGTATTTTTCAGAGGAAGTGAAAGAGAAATATCCGTTTGACACTATAAAGGAGGATATTCCTAAAGTTACCAAGAAAGTATATGTGATTTTAAAAAATAGCGATGGAGCAGCAACACAAGGTTTTGAAGCATTGAAGAGACATAGGATATATGTTGGAGGAGACTTACTTCAAAGAGGTGTCACATTCGAAAATTTGTTAACAACATATTATACCAGATGGGCAGCGCAGGGAAATATGGATACAAACCTCCAGAGAGCTAGATGGTTTGGATATAGGAGAAAATACCTTGATATCTGCAAAATTTTCACAACAAAAGAGATTAGTGAGCAATATAGCGTGCTAACTGATATAGAACTGGAGTTGTGGGAACAATTTTATGATGTTCAAGAAGGCAATCTTCGTATTGATGAAATGATTATTAGTGCAGATAGTACAAAACAAAGGCCAACAAGAGGTAATGTTGTTAATGTTAAAAAACTGTACTTTAAGAAGAATTGGATGAAGCAGAGGCAAGGCGTTTTTGATGTTAACCAAATAAGTTATAACAATGCGGTAGTTAATCAGTTTTTGGAAACGTTAGAATTTTCAAAAGCCACAGTTGGAAGAACAGATGATGTGACATCCGCATTAGTTGCAAAAACGGAACCGAAACAATTTGCTCAGCTTATGGACGTGATGCAGGGGATATTTGAACATGATCCTTTTGATAAAGTGTATCTTAATAAAATTTTAAACGAGGAGTCTGAAATAAATATCATTATTATGCCAGATAATGATGGAAAAGGTCGTAAGAGACGATTCTATTCGGATAATAATGTAAACAATATCCATCAAGGTCCAGATAAGACAGAAGTTTCAGTGCGCAAGTATAATGGTGATGCGGCAGTGGTCGTTGATAAACAGCAGATTAATATTCAAATTCACAAAATTAAACCATATAAAGATGGAGAAGAGGTAGAGGGGTGCATGCAATATATGTTTGCAATATTCATTCCACGAGCAAAAAAATATTACGTTAGGGGGGATATAGAGTGATTGATGCAATTCGACAGAAAATGAGCGTATGTCCAAGTGAAGAAGATCGTTTATATTTGTTAGAGTCCATAGATGAGAAATGTGGTTTTTTTGCATTAAATGGATTACTTATATTTATGGTAAGTAGTTCCTTGGATAAAAAAGTTGATATGTTAAAAACGGAAAAACTGCTTTTGAATACGAACGTTGAAGTATTAAATGTGGCTAATGATTCAACATTCAAAGCAGGAAAATATGACTATATTCTGTTTAACGGGGCATCAGAAGAAACGGACTTTGAGAGTTTTGTTAAAATCTGCACTCTATATGCAAGTGAAAAGGAAAAAATATCAATAAAGGACTTTTTCTTTTCTATTTTAGATATGTTTCAATTACCGAAAGAGCAGCAATTTAAGAATCTTATTGGGCTTATTGGAGAACTTACAGTTATTATGGAAATCTATGATAAAAAGGGGATAAGTGTTGCATCAGGATGGCATGAAAGTTCTACAGATAAGTACGATATTAATTATCAGAACACGGTAATCGAAGTCAAAACTACAACGTCGGATTTATATACCGTAAAAGTAAAGCATGATCAATTGTTTGGCAGGGAAGGCGTAGTTTTGGCGACAGTACGTGTGATAGAGTCCAACGCAGGGGATACGTTGGAAAGACTAATTGCTAAGATAAACAGTATTGATATCTTTGCAAAAGATTTTAGTTTTCAATTAAAATTGGGAAAAGAATTAAAACGTATTTCTCCCAAGGAATATAAAACAAAGAATGTCGAGGTAAAAGGAGTTCGTTTTTATAAGAACTCTGATATTGCAACGATTAGAGATATTCCAGATAATATAACCGGAATTGAGTACAACTGTACACTGCTTGAAACTAAAGAGACAAGAATAGAAGAATTAATATTCGGATGATATAATATCAATGAAGATTGAATAGTACATTAGATTTTTTGCTAGGAGTGACATATATGGAGGAGAACTATTGTTTTGAGGTACATGAGAAGATAAATCGTGACGAGAGAGCAAACTGGAAACTTTATGTAGACGCTGTTTATAAAGCAGATTCGAATAAAAAGAATATGTCAGCTGAAGTGTTATCTAAGTTACTGGGCGTAAAAAACCAGGGAGGATTTAGATATTTGGGAAAAACTGAAATGCCCAAATTGGTTATTTTGTTTTCAAGTGGAGAAGACATATACTGGCAGGATGAAATGGATAATAGTTTAGGCGTCTTTATGTACTATGGTGATAATAAAATTCCGGGAAATGATTTACATAAAACCAATTTACATGGAAATGAGATATTACGCTACATATTTAACCTTGCTGCATCAGATGATAAAGATATTAGAAAAATGCTTCCTCCCATTTTGGTATTTAAAAAGGCAGGAGGAAGAGATGTTAAGTTTTTAGGATTGGCAGTGCCAGGAATAAAGGGAAAGCCGAGTAAAGAGTGGCTCACTGCTGTATGGGGATGCAACAAAGAGGGTGATAGGTTTCAAAACTATAAGGCGTTGTTTACTATTTTAAATACTTCTTCTGGGTCAGCGATAGAAGAAGGATTTGGAATTAATCTAGCATGGATTAACGATATAGAAGATGGAAATGCATATGATAGTCCCTACGCACCTAAAGTATGGAAAAAATATGTTCAAAAGAAAAAGTATTCACCTTTATTAAGTAGAATGCTGGCATATAAGATTGGACTGGAGAGCCAAATGCCACAAGAGAAAGAAAAAGTAGTTATGTTAAAAGAGTTACATGACTATTTTATAAAAAAGGATAATGGCTATAGTTTTGAGCAATTTGCAGCAGATATTGTCGAAAGTTTAGATGACGCTGTCGTTAATATTGAAACAACAAGACCATATAAGGATGGTGGCTTTGATGCAGAAGGCCGTTACAAAATTTTTAAGAACGTGGAAAACTCCGTTTTTGTAGAATTCTACATGCAAGCAAAGTGCTATGGTAGTAAGAATCCGGTTGCAGTAACCGATACAGCAAGATTGATTTCAAGGATTAAGAATCGACAGTTTGGAATCATGGTAACAACCTCATACATCGCTGATCAGGCATATAAAGAGGTGCGAGAAGATGGTCATCCAATAGTGTTTATTAACGGAAAAAACATAATAGATTACATTTATGATGAATGTGAAATTCGAACAGTAGAAAGATTACGAAGATGGCTAGAATTGAATTATGGAGAAGCAGAATAATGGGAGGAAGGAATGAAGAAGGACGAGATAAAGAAAGCATTGAACTGCTTTAGGGAAGCTGTAGCGAATGATAAAGTTGATATTAACATTATGTTATTGGATCAGAATAATCAGAGGAAAAAACGTTATAAAGGTTTAATGTTAAAAACGAAGTTAGAGGATATTGAAAATGTTGTTGAGGATTCTTTTGATTTTTTAATGGAAGAATTGGACAGGCGTACGCTTGATATATATGATTTGGAAATATCTGTAGATGAGTCTACGCAGATGGTTAAAAGGGAAGATGTGATTCATGGAGAAGAAATTCTTGGTGAGATTACAGTGCAATATACGGAAGAGAATGTTGTTAGTGAAAATACAGATTTATCAAAAATAAAATTTATTGTTATACAGATTTTTAGTCAGGATAAATCGTTGTATCTGTTTAAGAGATATGTGCAGCCTTCTTCTGCATATAAAACAAGTCAGAAGTATGTATTTTCAGGAGGTTTGTTAAAGCCTTTTACAGAAGAAGTTATTACAATTAATTCATTGGTAGATGCAATGTTGTTAGATGATGTGTATTATGTGTTTAATAGAAATTCGTTTAATGCGATGTTCTCGTATAAAGATGTTTTTGGAAAAATATTGAATGATAATTCACAAATGATCCGTGAAAGTGGATTGATGACGGAGACCGATCAGTTTATCGCAGATTGTGAGGCTGATGGTAGATATTTGACGCGCTTAACGAAGGTAATTTTAGCAAAAGGTTTTGATGAAGTTGCAAAGAAAAAGGCAGAAATTCCAAGTGTAATCAAAGAGTTTGATTTATCTCTAAAAACATCAGCAGGCGGGGAAATAATATATCGAGGGAAGGAAGATATTCCGGAACTGCTTAATTTGCTATTAAGACATTATGTCATAGATGCCTTGACAAGTAATAAAATGATAGCAGCTGCAATTCAAGAATATCAGGCAGGTAATAAAGGGGGAACAAATAATTGAGAAGAATAATGCTGTTCATTTCTTCATATGTACCATTGTATTTTTTACTTATTACAAAAAACATACTTGAAAGGTGTACATGCGCAGGACGGTTTGATATATCATGGATGAAAATCAAGAATGCACATTATTTTGACGAAGTGAATGATTATGCTATTCTTGTTCTTGCTTTGTTGTGTCTTTTTTCGATGATCTACTTACTAAAAATTACTAAAAAAAATGGTGGTGAACATTATTATAAGATTACTGAGGTAGAGGATCAGACAGGAAATATGTATTTTAATTATATTTCCATATACTTGTTGTCGTGCTTAGGGCTGACGTTAAACAGTATTGTGGATGTATTCGTTTTGTTTTTTGTAATGGTATTAGTGGGATATATTTATGTATCTAATCATATGACGTATATGAATCCTACATTGCAGTTTCTGGGATATAAAGTGTATGAGGGAAAGGTAACTGCATTAAGTACAAACGAAAGTTTTCAATCAGTTATTATTGTAGATAAAAAACTATTGGTAAGCATAGATTCTTCTTATGTAGGGAGTGGTAAGGAGGATTTCATTTGTTTGTTTAATCGAGGTGAAGAAGAATAGGAAAGCATTTTGGGAAGCGGAAAGTGTTGCTTATACCGTATGCCAGCATTTCGGCATAGATACTTCAGTGCATATTCCGTTCCATCGGGAATCTAATTCCGTTTGAAACGGGATAGTCTTTTCCACCCGTTCGGGAATCCATTCCGCTCCAAACGGGAAAGGTTTTTAATATATGTTATAGTTATTTTCGTAGTTAAAAAATTCATTACGAAAGGAGCTATGACTATGCATGACTACAACACAATTGTTGGCGTTATCAGCCTTCGAAATGATAAGGCTTCATATCCGGTAATACGTTAACGCTATGGCATCCTAAAACGCTTCAGTATCTTATGGGACATTCAGACATTGGGGTAACATTGAATACATATACGCATCTGGGAGCAGAGGATGCCAAGGAAGAACTTGGCAAATATGCTAAGATGGCTTAAAAGATTAAGAAAATTGATACAACTAAAAGATAACCTAAGTGGAAAAAGTCTTTAGTAAAATGAGAAAATTAAGCTGTTTTACTAAGATTTTTACTAAATTTGGATGACAAGATATACGAATTTATGCCATGATATGCGACGAAAACGAAGAAAACAATCTATCACAGCAAATCGTAGAAAGTGGTGTAAAATCAAGGAAAATCAGTATTTTCAAGGAGTTTTTAAGGCATGATAAAAATATTATTTGTTTGCCATGGCAGTGTTTAATGGATGCTGTGAAAGCCTAGGCTTTAAAGGATTTTTTGATGATTGACGAATAATTTACACCTTATTTATACCTTTGGAAGACCGGATCGGAATAATAGAGAAATAAAGAAATAGATAAATATAACAGGAAGCAATTTTGTCATATTGGAAATAATTAAAATTTGCTGAACCGTGTTGATTTTATTGATTGAGTATAATAAAAGTAAGAACAGAAACTTCCATGTTTGAAGCGGTTACCAGAATTGACAAAGAAATGCAAGTTAGCCAATCCGGTAGTCCAGCATATTTTTTCATTGTCACCCGACGTTTTTACAAAACATATACTTATTCCGCTTGATGCGTCATTCTTGTTCTGAAAACAGGAACAGAATCCTTACAGCGACTGTAAGTGTTATTTATTGTGCTTCTGTGCTATCATTTACCCAGAAATGGATAGGAGGCATTCACATGAAACCAATTTTGAATATTGAAAATCTTACCAAAGTCTATGGGACGTTGCCAAACCAGACGAGAGCACTGAACGGAATCACTTTTCAGGTCATGCCGGGAGAGTTTCTCGGTATTATGGGAAGCAGTGGTTCCGGCAAATCCACGCTTCTCAACTGTATTGCAACTGTGATTCAGCCTACAGGTGGAAGCATTCAGGTGGAGGGAGATACTCTGCAATCCCTCAAGGAAAAGGCTCTTGCCGAGTACCGTGGCAAAAAAGTTGGTTATCTATTCCAGAACTTTGAATTGCTGGACAACCTGACTGGCAGGGAAAATATCCTGCTCCCGACTTCCTTGCATGGGGTAGCCGAAACAGAAAGCAGCCAGCGGCTGAAGCAGTTGGCTGACTATCTGGAAATTTCTGATGTTCTGGATAAGTTTCCGTCCAAGATGTCCGGTGGCCAGCGTCAGCGTGTTGCGGCAGCAAGGGCTCTGATCTTACATCCCCAAATGATCCTTGCCGATGAACCGACGGGTGCGCTGGATTCTAAGAACGCAAGAAGTCTTATGGAGAAGCTGTCCGGCCTGAATCGTGACGAACAAGCTACGATCCTGATGGTAACCCATGATTCCAATGCCGCCAGCTTCTGTAAGCGCATCCTGTTCATCCAGGATGGCGTGATCTTTCATGAGCTTCGGCGTGGAGACGAAAGCCAGCAGGAGTTCTACGGGCGCATCCTGAAGGTGATGGCGCAACTGGGAGGGGGCAGCGCAAATGTTCTCTAATCTCATTCTTCGGAACAGTCGCCGCAGCCGAAAGGAAAACGGTCTGTTTTTCAGCTCCCTGGTGATTTCTATTGTTGCATTTTACATGATTCTTTCCATCTCCACTCAAGATGTGATGCTCTTTTTGCAGAAAATGGAGAGTGACGCAGTTGACAAACTCCTGCTTCTGATTCCTGCGTTTTATGGGATGACCCTCGGTATTCTGTTCTTTTTGATCTATTTTGCCTGCAAGTATCAGTTCGAGCGCAGACGGCATGAGTTTGGTGTTTATCTAATGTTGGGGATGCGTAGAAGTAAACTGTTTGGTATGCTTCTGGCGGAAGATTTCCTGACCAGTATTCTTGCCATGCTCATAGGATTACCTGTGGCTGTGGTGCTTTCAGAAATTGTCAGTCTTGTCACCGCCAAGCTGGTAGGCATGGGGATCATCGGTCATCAGTTTTCTTTATCCTGGTTTGCGATTGAATGGACGCTGGCAGGATTTCTGGCAATTAAGCTGACGGCACTTCTGATTTTGAGTGGACGAATCAGCCGCCAGGAGATCGGTACTTTGCTATCCCAGCCAACGAACCGCCCCAAAAAGCAAATGCCATCTGTTATCTATGGACTGGCTGCTATATGCGGAAGTGTGATGTTGGCAGTGGCTTACTACATGGCGATTCAGGGAATTGCATGGACAAAGGTAAGTATGATGGGACTGACTTTGCTGTTGGGCATAGTTGGTACGATGCTGCTTTTCTATGGGATGCGTGCACTGATTGCTTTGATTGTTAAGAAAGGAAAAGGAAATAAGCAGCTTCATGTATTTACCTTCCGGCAGATTCAGGAGAATGTCATTCATCAGTCAAACTCCATGGCCATCAGCTCCCTGCTGATTCTGGCGGCGCTGTGTTGTTTTGGTGCGGGCGTAGGAATTGCAGGAACGAATAACCTGTCTTCTGGCCATGTAATCGACTATACTTTTGAAGATCATACTGCAGAAGATTCATCGCAGGTTCTTCCGAATATAAAGGCAGTCCTGAAAGAAAACAGTTTGGAAAATCAATTTTCAGAGCTTTTTGAAATGAGGGTTGGGCGTATTCGCACCACAGAAGATTATGATAATGCCTACAGCATGGACGCTGTTATGGACTCTCTTCGGAGCCTGCCCCAGTCGGAAGACCGGGATGTCCTTCTGAACAATCTTGGTTATGCCACATACCCATATTTGATTTGTTTATCGGACTATAATCGTTTGTTGGAATTGTCCGGCAATCCGGCTCTCCAATTAGGCGAAAAGGAGGCCGCTGTCTATATTGATACAGAGTTTACTACGGTAAGCCGTACCGCAATGCTGAACCAAGTATTGGCCGGGCATCCCAAGGTGGAACTGGATGGTAGTCCGATTCATCTTACAGGAGAGGTTCAGTCTGTGAATTTGGTCACGGACCGTTCTATAACCTTGTCCTTTGCATTGATTCTTCCGGATGAAGCATTCCTATATTATAGTCAGGGAATGTATGATACCTATGTCAATGCGGTGCTCAGTGAGCAAGCTCTGAATGGAAATAGCCTTATAACTGCATATTTGGATTTGAACGAGAAGCTGGACGAAACTGACATTGAATATGAAAGCTATCTTCAGAATATGGGTCGTCAGCTTTTCTACACCATAGCATCCAGTTATATTACCCTCTATCTTGCGATTGTTTTCCTGGTAGTTGCCAACACCATCGTGGGTGTTCAGTTCCTGATGAGTCAGCAGAAAACCGGGTGCAGATACCAGACTCTGATCCGCCTGGGAGCTACTTACGAAACCCTTTGCCAGTCTGCTGGAAAGCAAATTACCTGGTTTATGGGACTTCCTGTATTGGTTGCGGCTGTCAGCAGTTTGTTTGGAGTCAGGGCGTTATTTACAGGGATACTCTCGTCCCGAACCCGTGGGACAGTGGCTGAAATGATGTTTGTATCTGCTGCTATGATTTTGCTGCTTTGCGTGATAGAATATATTTATATGAGAGTGGTCAAGCGCTCCAGTGATCGGTATTTGCTGACACTGATGCAGCCACAGAGAGAAGAATAATTTGGAAGGAGGTGCTGCCGTGAAAAGAATTGCTGTTGTGGAAGATGAAGTCTATATGCGGGAAGAACTCTGCAATATGCTTCAAAAGGACGGGTATCTTGCGGAGGCAATCACCGAGTTGGAAGATGCCGCTCGGCTCCTGGCAGCCCTCCGTCCTGACCTTGTGATCTTAGACCTGAATTTGCCGGAGATCAGTGGCTTTCAAATCTGCCAGGAACTAAAGAATAAAACCGCTATCCCCGTCCTGATACTGACTTCCAGAGATCAGGTAAAGGATGAACTGCAAGCGTTCCACTTGGGTGCTGATGAATATTTGACGAAGCCGTGCAGAAAAGATCGACTTCTTGCCAGGGTATCCAATATTCTCAAAAGGTATGAAGGCCGTACCAATCTCATAGAGGGACCAGATTTCCTGTTAGACCAGCAGACCTACACGCTTTATATTCATAATACCTCTGTCGTGCTTCCAAAAAATCAGGGAAAACTGTTGGTTGCTCTTTTGTCCGGCAGCGATGCTCTGGTCACGACGGAGCAACTTTGCATAGCACTATGGGGAACCACGGAATACATAGACGAAAATGCCTTGCAGGTTAATCTGACCAGGCTGAAAAAGACGATGTCCGGTCTTGAGATGAAGCAGCGAATCGTTGCGGTTCGTGGGATGGGCTATCGTCTGGAAACGGGGGTGGCTCCATGAAGCGGCTTTGGCGCATGATAGAACGGTACTACCCCTGGCTGCTGTTGCTGTTGGGCGTGGATTGCTTTTGTGCTATCATTCTTTGGATTTCTGACATTCAGGCATTTCAAACCTTGAGTGGGTTAGTAGTTCTGACAAGCCTCCTTTTGTTTTCAGCAATTCTGTTTGTACTAAACAAGCGGGAGACCACCCGCCGAGAGCTGTTCCGGGATTTCCTCAGTGATCCTACCATCTGCAACGAGGAACGGCTGCTCAGTGCCATCAGCCGGGAAGAAGGAGAATCTATCCGGCTTCTGGCATCAGTTTTACAGGAACACAAAACTGAGAGTAACAGTATGGCAGATGCCCTACAGGACTATGAAGAATATGTGGAGGGCTGGGCACATGAAGCGAAAACGCCCCTATCGTTGTTGACCATGCTCCTGGATAATCGGAGCAACGAAATGTCTCCTCCCCTGCAAGCAAAACTGGATTATGTCCGCAGTCAGTTTCAGGAGGATGTCACTCAGATGTTATACTATGCCCGGTTAAAGAGCAGTACAAAGGATTATCAGTTTAAGGATATCAATTTGAATGACTGCTTGGGGGAAGTTCTGGAGGACTATGCCCCACTTCTGGAAGAAAAGCAGTTTGTAATTATCAATAAACTGCAATCTGAAACAGTCTATACAGACCGTAGAGGGCTTCAGTTTATGTTGGGACAGATCGTGAGCAATGCCATAAAATATAGCAGCGATAGTCCCATGCTAACAATCTCTATGATACATTCGGAGATCGCAGATGTCCTTTCAGTTGAGGATAATGGCATCGGTGTAAAAAAATATGATCTGCCGTATATTTTTCAAAAGGGCTTTACCGGGGATTCTACTGACAGCAGAAAGAAAGCTACCGGTATAGGGCTTTACCTGGTTAAGAAGATGGCTGACGATCTAAACCTTCGTCTGGAAGCTGCTTCCCCGTGGGAAAAGGGCTTTAAGATAGTCATCTTCTTTCCAAAATTGAAATCCAACGGAGGAAAATAATATAAGCAAAAAACGGGGCTGTAAAATAAGTCTCTGCTAAAGAAACGCTAGTTCCGACAAATGCTGGTTCTGGCGTTTCTTTACATTAATATATGTTTTTTGAAAATCGTCACTGTTTTATGTAAAAAGGGTACACTTAATAAGCTTGGATAGATTTCTTCTGTACGTCCATATTTTTTATATCTTACATGTTGTTTTCGTTTGAAAAGAAATTTACGTCCATTAGGGCATATAGGATTTCCGTTCTCATCTCTTATATAGTTTACAGCACGATAAGGATTCGTGTGATGTTTTTTATCTGCCGTTTCTTTTTTGTACATGGTAAATATCATTAAATTTTTCCATTAAAGGTACAAAGCATCCAATGAATATTTTGATGTAAGACATAATGATTATTTAAATGCTGCTAAGGAGAAAAGAGAACCATTGAATGATTCACAGTTTATAGAGTATTTATATAATCGTGCATATTCAATATTGTATCTGCTGAGATTGAAAAGTTAATACACTGATTATCATTGTTGTTAATAGCATTGAGACAAAAGAATAATTGTAAAAGGTAAAGCAATTTGAATAACTTGAGTCATAGTCCAAAACAAATTGGCATATTGACATTGGTCATATACAATGGTATTATTTCGACAATAAACAAAAAGAAAGAGCACATTGAGTGTAAGGTGAAGAAATGAGAATTAGATAGTTTAGTTTAAGTTATCACATTTAGTTTTAAGTCCTGCCGATGGCGGGCTGTTTGTGTACGCTTAAATTAGATTATCGCATCCGAATTCACTTTATACTTATCGTAGGATAAATATAGAGTTATTTTTGCGGGTCTATTTTGCGTATGCAGGATAGACCTTTTATGTTGCTTTT
>ERZ779957.244-NODE-244-length-21735-cov-3.39889_pt1 | contig 21735 bp, 14 predicted proteins | sample MGYA00511583_ERZ779957 | MGnify/ENA primary metagenome ERZ779957 (study PRJEB29588, sample SAMEA2146320) | human gut metagenome | biome: human gut; feature: human-associated habitat; material: faeces | place: Denmark | collected 2008/2010 ... | reverse complement strand
TTCACCAAAGCCTGTTTAAACAGATCGATGGCTTCATCCATTGTTCCATAAAATTCACCACCGGATGCATTCAGATGACCACCTCCATTAAAAAATTCGGCAGCCACTTTATTACAAGGGAAAGCACCTACAGAACGCAGAGATACCTTTATCATATTCTTTTCCGTATCCTCACGCAAGAATACGGAGAAAATAATATTCTTTATGGAAAGCGGAATATTCACAAACCCTTCCGTATCTCCTTTTACATACTGGAATTTACTTTGTTCCTCTTTTGTCAGCCAAATCAATGCCGAATTGAACTGAGGGAATACTTGCATCTTGTCGTACAGCACATATCCCATCAGGCGTAAACGTCCCTCAGAATACGTATTATAAACTTTACGATAAATCTCATCCTTATCAATGCCTTTCGAAAGCAGTTCACTGATAATGAAATAAATCTCACGGTCATTAGAATTATAAGTAAAGCCACCTGTATCGGTCATCATCCCCGTATAAATACATTCAGCACCTTCCTTGGTGATATCCTCAAAATACCCCAGACGGCATATCAACCGGAAAACCAATTCCGATGTAGAAGATATTTCAGGATGAGAAATAATGATTCTACAAAAGGCTTCCGGATTAAGGTGATGGTCAATCATCATTTTACGTGCCGGAGACTGAGCCACTGCATCCGCCATCGCATCAATACGAGACAATGCATTGAAATCCAGACAGCAGATCACATCCGCCTCATTCAGCAGCTTATTGGCAAATTCAGTATATTTATCGTACCGGATTATATCCTTGGCTCCCGGCATCCATCTCAGAAAATCCGGAAAAGCATTGGGAACAATGACATTCACCGTCTTTTCCTGTGATTCCAAGAAATGCCATAATCCTAACGAGGAGCCAATAGCATCACCATCCGGTGACACATGGGTAACAATAACTATTTTATCAGCTCTTTCAAACCATTTTTCGGCATGGTCTATATTAGCCTGTGCAATTACTTTTGATAACATATTCAATCTTTTTCTTTTGAAATGGCAAATTTACAAATTAATTCTTTATTCACAGAAGAATACGGTAAGAACCTTTCGGAGACATATCAATATAATCCAATCCCAAACCTCTACACTCGTCCTTTAACAAATTCAATCTATACCCACCGAGCGAAGCATCCAGTATGACCTTCCTTATTTTAAATATTTTTTGTAATGGGGCAATTTTTCCTTTAAAACCTTTACACAAGTACATATAATCAATATCCAACAAACTATCAACCGATCTGCTCCGCCAGCGGTTATCCACCAAAACACATATATTCATACCTTTATAATGATAAATGCTATCCTGTTGCCAAACATCTTTTTGAGGGGAAACTTTTACTTGCGAATGGGCCAGGATTAACTGAAAAGACTCCTCTTTCATATAATATAGACAACCTGAAAATCCTATAAAAAGATTGATTCCACACAAAACAGTAATCAACGTTTTCCGTGAAGGAGATAACAGATAAGATAATACCACAAACAATAATACATAAAGAATACCAACCTGAAGCAAAGACAAATGTATATCGCCGGAATGTGATACAGGCAAATCCCCCACCCATTGCATACTGTCATTCAGCAACCGCAACACCCCGTTCAATCCTTTTACCACCCATATATGCAATACCGTAAAAGGAGACAAGACAAAACTTGCTACCGATCCATAAATTATAACAAGCACTAAAGGTGCCACTACCAGATTGGCCGGTAAAAAATAAACAGGAAAATAAGCGAATTTATAAATAACCACGGGAGCTGTCCCTAACTGTGCCGCCAGCGAAACTGCCACTATCCCCCAAATATAACGAGGTACAGGGTGACGCACCCGCCAATACCGGGAAATGACAGGATAAATAAACAAAATTGAAAGTACAGCCAGAAATGACAACTGGAACCCGGTATCAAAAAGATAAAAAGGATTGTAAAGCAGCATAAAGAATGCCGCTACAGACAAGGTATTCAATGACAAAGTCCGTTCTCCTGCCGCACGCGCCGCTGTCATTAACATACACATCACCACCGCCCGTATAACCGAGGGAGGCAAGCCCACTAAAAAAGCAAATGTCCATAACAACAACACAATAATGCCACACTTTACCCATCGCAGCAGGCAACTTCTATCCAGCGGACGCAATATCCAACACAATAATCCCCACAAAACAGCTATATGCATTCCTGACAAAGCCAAGATATGGCTCACTCCCGCCACTTGATAAGTTTCACGTAAATCCTCACTCAGTTCCTCTTTATAGCCAACAGTCAAAGCCGACAATACGGCAAATTCATCTCCCGAGAATCCCCACTTCCGATAACTGTCCAGTATTTTCTCTCTCCATACACCTGCCCGCTGTTTCCATGTCAATGCCGATTTCTTGCCTGTCCATTGCCAATACCCCGGAAAGATTACGGCCGTTCCGCTAATTTGCTGTCTGAAAAGATAAGCCGCATAATCAAATTCTCCCGGAATCACCTCTCTTTCAGGAGTCGAGATACGTGTATAAAAGTTCAAATGGTCTCCACATCGTAAATTTACAGAAAGACTATCTTTCATAATATAGACTAGTATCATACGATTAACAGGAACCATCCCCCTCTCAGACATTTCTTTATCTATCCGCAATTTACAGAGATATGTTTTTACCTTTTCTTGCGGAACATCCACTATCACCCCTTGATACATATTCTTCCCTGATGACCATTCATAGTCCACCCGTTGCCATTTTTGCTGTAGCAACAATGCCCCTACACAAAATAGAAACATAAAAACCATGCCTCCAAATAACCATCGGGAAAGGTAGCCTTGCCATTTCATCAATACAATCAAGCCAATCAAGCACCCCAATATTCCCGTGCCAGAAACAAGCACAGGCAAGGCGCCTTGAAAAAAATGATCGGATACAAAAATTCCGGCGACTAGAGGTATAGTCAACCGGAACATGGAACAAGGCTTTACAGCCGCTATATTTCGCACGTTGGTTTTAAACTCAAAGAGATTTCAACCGATGTATCATGTCTGACATATCAGGAGCTTTGAACACAGCATTTCCTGCCACCAGCACGTCCGCTCCAGCCTCTACAAGCTGTCTGCCGGTTTCCAGGTTCACTCCCCCGTCAACCTCTATCATGCCTGCGAACCTGTATTCGTTATCAATTCACGTAATTCCCTCACCTTATCCAGGGTATGTACAATAAATTTCTGACCACCAAAACCGGGATTCACACTCATCAGCAACACCATATCCACATCACGGATAATATCGGCCAACATAGCTACAGGAGTAGAAGGATTCAATGTGACAGCCGCTTTCATTCCGGCATCCTTTATCTGTTGCACCACTCTATGCAAGTGTACACAGGCTTCATAATGCACATTCATCATCATTGTTCCCAAATCTTTCACTTCTTTAATGAATTTCTCAGGATTAACAATCATCAAATGTACATCCAAAGGTTTTTCAGACAACTCGGCTACATATTTCAATACAGGAAAACCAAAAGAAATATTCGGTACAAACACACCATCCATTATATCAATATGCAGCCAGTCGGCATCACTACGATTTATTTGTTCTATGTCTGCCTGTAGATTAGCAAAATTGGCAGACAACAAAGAAGGGGATATCAGAGGTCTATTCATGGTTCACTGTTCTTATTCTTTTTATACAGAACAAAGATAACCATATTTTATATAAGAACAGTGAAAAAGTTCATTTTATTTCGGCAAAGTAAACCGCACACCCAACTGTATATTAAAATTAAAAGGATGTTCCTTGCGAATCGTATTTACATTACTGCCGTCATCAAAGTAATAAACAACTCCCGGCTCCGCATAAATACCCAATTTCTCCGTAATCTTAAACTGCGCACCTGCCGCTGCGGACAAAGACCATTGCAAAGGTTTCACTTTGACATTTTCCTCCCCTCCCGAAAACTGTTCATCTTTTCCTGCATTTGATGTAGAAACACTGCCGATAATGCTCCGCTTTCCAGACACACATTTTTCTACCGCTCCACCTGCCGAGGCATACACTTCAAACCGCTTGTTACTCCATATATTCCGGTTCACTTTCAGAGGAATACCCACATAATGCAGTTTCTCTTCCCAACCATAATTGTTTTTTTCGGTTCCCGAACGTGTTTCGGATGAAAGCTGGGTATAAGTCACCCCGGTTTCTACAGCCCAATCATCACTTAAATCAAAACGAAGGGAAGCTCCAAAAGTAACAGGCATACGATATTTTATATCAGACTGCGCATCCTTTCCTTCCGACAAGTTATTGAACTGAACCAGCTTATCAATTTCAGCCCTTGTTTCCACTCCATAAGCGCTATTCATTGTTGCATTCCTTGTGCCATTAGGCAAAGGCAAATATCCATCCATACTAGTCGAGGATGAAAAGGTTCCATTACCGGTAGAAAGTCCTACCGACCAGTTTCTGTCCTTCTTTCTATGAGGAGCCACGTAAGCGTAATTCGTTTTGGCAGCCGAATAGGAAGATCTGCCGGCCTGTTTCTGCTGTTTTTGTTCCACTATAACAGATTCCTCTTTCTGCTCTTCAATATAATTTTCCTCTATTTGTATCTCTTCCACCTCTTTATTTAGCAAAACCTTCTGTTCGGCAGCCAATGCCTCTGCCTTAGCAACCCCACCAACTTTTACATGTTGTTTTTTCCCAGAGCGGGCAGCAGGAACTACCAAGGCCATAGGTTGCTCAGGAGTGATTGATCCCGGCACCAACTCATCGGGTTCGTGCATTACATTCAACTCTGCCGACTGTTTCTCCAAATAGTTTGCAGAAGGTGACTGCCAAAACCATACGGTCAATGAAGACACAACCACTAACAAGGCAACAGCTGCTACAGCCTGCCAGCGGCGCCACATCGGAATTACTTTCGGAACCGTATCCAGTTCCTTTTCCAACTGTTCCCAAAGATCAGCAGGAGCCGGTTCCGAATAGCCCTCCATCCGGGTGCGGAAATTTTTTATCCATTTATCTTTTTCTTTCATTCCTATATCCTCTTTCTATAATCATTTATTTTTTTCATCAATAAGGTTTTGGCTCTGTATAATTGAGATGATGAAGTATGTTCTGTAATTCCTAGCATTTCAGCAATCTCCTTATGTCCCTTTTCTTCTAATACATATAAATTAAAGACCGTTCTATATCCATCCGGAAGCTCTTTAATGAATTGCATTAAAACAGATTGGGGTATTTGCTCAAAATCATCCTCATCTCCATCTATCACATCGGGCAACTCTTCGACTATCACTTCCTGATTTGTAGAAGCTTTCTTGCGAAGATAGCCCAGTGCTTCATTTACCATAATACGTGTCAGCCATGCTTTCAATGACCCCTCTCCTTTATAAGTAAACTGACTGAATGAACGAAATATATTCAAAAATCCATCATGTAAGACATCCTGTGCCACTTCCCTATCACCTGTATAACGAACACAAACGGCCATCAATTGCCCGGCATAACGCTCATACAATTGCTTGCGTGCAAGGTTATCACCCTTGCCGCAACGTTCCACCAATTCTGTTTCATTCATTGTTTGTGACACTTCTTTATTGGATAAATGATAAGACTGCAAAAATACTGCATCCGGAAGAATAAAATTTTTGCTTAAGCAGATTTAACATTTTTACAAGCAGTAAACTTACTATCTTCGCATTTAAGCCATAGAAACAATTCTAGAAACAGAGAATATGAGAAAATATAAAGCGACAGTTATTGTTATAATTATGGTAATGCTGATTCCATTTATGCAATCTTGCCTGGATGACTATGATGATGACATCTACGACATGCAGGCAGGAATGCCTTTTAACGCCGCTTTAGCAACCGTAGTGACCCCCAGCGAAATACCCGGTGAAGCAATGATAGAAAGCGATAATGATGGAGTAGCATACGTAGTGAATCCCGATAAATTAACACGTTTTGAAACAAATAATCCGGGGCAACGTATTTTTTATACCTATATAAATGCAGACAATCCGACCGGAGATGCAAGTAAGAAAGGACCTTTTATTTCTATAGATTACTTGCAGAAGATTTTAACCAAACGAATGGATACATTAAAAGAAAATGAGGAAGATATTTACGGACATGATGGAATCAACCTCATCACTCCCATTATGGGTAAGACACACCTGACCCTTATGTTCCAAATATTAGGTTTCAACTCTAATATCAAACATCGGATCAGCCTTGTAGCCACAGAAGGAACTGTTCCTGACGCAAACGGATATATGGCCGTAGAATTACGCCACAATGCCGAAGGTGACAGACAGGAATATCCGAGTTCCGGTTATGTATCCTTCCCTTTATTGGATGTTCCCGGATATAAAGAGGGTAAGCTACAAGGATTTAAAATAAAAATGAATACCATTAACAATGGCGAAGAAACCGTTACAGTAAGTTATAATAAAAGTAAATCTACAAACTTTCCGTTCATACAGAAAGGTATATCCAACACAAAAACTAAATGATTCTTAACAACTCCTTGTCTTATTGTAACGAAAAGGCTGTATCCGAAAATCTTTCGATACAGCCTTTATCATTTATTCCACCTTATTATTATCCGAAGTTCTGTAGCCTCTCAAAAAATCAGCCACATTCATACGTTTCTTTCCTGCCAGCTGCAAAGTAAGCACATTAATAAAACCATCTTTTACAGCCACCTGAAAATAGGTCTTCATATCCGTACGGATATCGCCTATATTCATCTCATGTGAAGCAAAAACTTTCTCCGTTTCATATATTTTTAAAACCTGACGTGTTCCATCAGCCACACACAGTTCGGTCCATGCAGCCGGATAAGGAGACAGCCCGCGAATAAAGTCATAAATCTGCTTCACACCTTTATTCCAGTCTATACGGCAAGTCTCTTTAAATATTTTCGGTGCCGGACGCAACTCCGTTTCCTGCCGGATCAAACTTTCCTGAGGAACAGGTTTCACACTTCCATTCAAAATAGCATCCACGGTTTCCAAAACCAAATCTCCCCCCAAATACATCAGCTTATCATGTACTATTTCCACATTATCCGTATCAGCAATAGGAACGCGCACCTGTTGGATAATCTCACCGGTATCTATCTCATGTTTCAAGAAAAAAGTCGTAATACCAGTTTCCGTATCTCCGTTTATCACCGCCCAATTTATAGGAGCAGCTCCTCTATATTGAGGTAATAAAGATGCATGCAAGTTAAATGTGCCCAAACGCGGCATATTCCATACTATTTCGGGAAGCATACGGAAAGCAACTACAATTTGTAAATCGGCTTGTAAAGACCGGAGTTCCTCTATAAAAGCCTCATCCTTCAATTTCTCCGGCTGAAGTATCCTCAGACCTTGAGAAACAGCATATTCTTTCACCGGACTAGGTTGCAGCACACTGCCATGTCGTCCCATCGGTTTGTCGGGCATAGTTATCACACCTACTACATTATAGCCTCCTTCAACCAATCTTTTCAGGCTCTCCACCGCAAAATCGGGAGTACCCATATATACGATCCGCAAATCTTTCTTTTCCATATACTTACATTATTTAATCTTCAGAGAAATCAACCAACACCTGCCGGTACGAATTAAATATTTTGGACTTGGAAACAAACCCTTTGTATTTTCCCTCTTCATTAATCACAGGCAGGTTCCAGGCCTTTGTATCATCAAACTTCTTCATCACTTCTTCCATTGAATCAGTAACATTGATCCGTGCCGGAGGAGAAATCATAAATTTTTCCACCTTGAAACGATGGTATAATTCCTGACGGAACATAATATTACGGATATCATCCAATACCACAATGCCCAAAAGTTCTCCATTGACATCCACTACCGGAAACAAATTGCGTTTAGCCTGCGAAATGACTTTAACCATTTCACCTAAATCCATATCAGGACGCACTTTCTCAAAATCAGTTTCAACCACACTGTCAATATTCATCAGAGTCAATACGGCCTTGTCTTTATGATGCGTTATCAATTCACCTTTCTTAGCCAAACGCATAGAATAAATACTATGCGGCTCGAATATCATAATGGTAAGATAAGAGCTGACAGATACCATCATCAGCGGAAGGAACAAATCATACCCGCCAGTCAGTTCTGCAATCAGAAAAATACCAGTCAGCGGAGCATGCATTACTCCCGACATCAATCCCGCCATTCCCAACAAGGCAAAATTTTTCTCCGGGATATAAGGACCTACATGCAGTTCATTACAGAAATGAGCGAAGATAAACCCGGTGATACACCCCAAGAACAAACTGGGAGCAAAAATTCCCCCGCAACCACCACCGCCATTCGTTGCACTGGAAGCAAAGACTTTGAAAAGTACAATCATGGCCAAATAAACGAGTAACAAATTATCGAACCCATAAAAGATAGAGTTATTCATTACTGTATTCCAGTCATGATTGGTTACGCCATTCAGCAATAAATTAATAGTATCATATCCTTCACCATACAATGGAGGAAACAAGAAAATCAATATGCTCAGCATTGCACCGCCTATAGCCAGCTTGATATACGGATTACTATATCGACGAAATATATTCTCCACAGAATTCATAGCCCGCGTAAAATACAAAGAAACCAATCCGCACGCAATGCCTAACAGAATTGCCGAAGGAATGCGCTCCATCAGAAACGGTTCATCCATATGGAACTTGAACATGGCATCGGGACCGGTAAGAATATAAGAAACAGTAGCTGCCGTGACACAGGAAACAAGAAGAGGCAACAATGATGCCATCGTCAGATCAATCATCAAGACTTCCAAAGTAAAAACCAAGCCTGCAATAGGAGCCTTAAAAATACCGGCCACAGCACCTGCCGCACCACACCCCACCAACAGCATCAGGGTCTTATGCTCCATCTTGAATACACTTCCCAAATTAGAACCGATAGCCGATCCGGTCAGCACAATCGGAGCCTCTGCACCTACGGAACCACCAAAACCGATAGTAATGGCACTGGCTATCACAGACGACCATGTATTATGCCGCTTGATGCGGCTTTGGCGACGGGATATGGCATATAATATTTTCGTCACCCCATGACTGATGTCATCTTTCACAATATAACGAATGAACAATCCGGTAAGAAAAATACCAAAAACCGGATACACCAAATACAACCAGTTGACTCCTGTAGAATCAAAATTTTCAGTCAGAAATTCCTTGATCCATTCTACTAGAAACTTCAGAAACCATGCGGCCAATGCCGTAAAAATACCAGCAAGAAAACTTAATATAAGAATAAAGTGTTTCTCTTTTATCTTCTTTTCGCGCCATAAGATAAAGCGCTGTAACCAACTTTTCTTATTTTCGTCTATAATTGCGTCCATTCCTTTTTTTACTCTCTAATAATCTTCACTTCTCCCCCTTTACCCAGTTTGATAATGCTGGATGGTTTGGGATGCCCCACTTCATCTTGTCTATACTCCACAATATAGTCTACAGCTTGTTTTACTTCTTCACTGATTTCACTGAAGTTGGCAGGTGAAGGCTGACCGCTGATATTGGCAGAAGTCGACACAATAGCTTTACGAAACCGGAAACAAAGTTGTTTGGAGAATTCCTCAGCCGTAACACGAATACCTACACTGCCGTCCTCAGCCAGCAAATTCTCAGCCAGATTACGTGCCCCATCATAAATAATAGTCAATGGTTTTGTGGTAAACTCAATCAAATCCCAAGCTACCGCAGGTACATCACTAACATAAAAATTTACTTTTACCGTACTGTCCACCAATACAAGCATCGCCTTACTGTCAGCACGCTTCTTTATATCATAAACTCGTTTCACCGCCTCCGGATTAGTTGCATCACAACCTATTCCCCAAATAGTATCAGTAGGATAAAGAATCACTCCTCCCTTCTGCATCACTTCACAGGCTCTCTTCAAATCCTCTCTAAAATCTCCGTTCATATCGTTTTTTATTATTTGGTTCTCATTTTAACAAGTTGCAAATGTAGCAAATCCTCTTGATAATGACGAGTTAAACCCGAAAAAAAGATACCTTGATTGTTTTCCGAAACAGTCAAGGCATCTTGTCCACACAATAAGGATACTAATTCTCCCTTTATCTTCTATTTTAAAACAAAGTATTCGTATCCTCCACCAGCCTGCCCATAGCCCAAGCCGCCCGGATATTCAGTTCTCTATCCAAAATCAACACATCGGCATCCATATCTTTCTGCAATGCCCCCTTCCGGTCATCCACTCCCATAATCCGTGCCGGAGTTTCAGAAGCCATCCGCACGGCATCGGCCAGCGGAATACCAGCTTTTACCATTGTCCGTACCAATACATCCATGGTTGCTATGCTACCTGCCAATGAAGAATGATCAGCCATTTTGCATACACCATCTTCTATAATCACATTAGGATCTGTTATTTCCATTCCATCAGCGGCGGCATATGCCAAAGCATCCGTAACCAAACAAGTTTTTTCCACTCCCTTCAACTTATAAGCCAACCGAAGAATAGTAGCAGGTAAATGGATACCGTCGGCAATCAATTCAATGGTCATTCCGTCTGTCAGATAAACACTTTCCACTGTCCCTTCGTATTTATATTCACGACATTTATGGAATCCCGGCATACCGTTATAGAAATGGGCAGTATGAGTAAACCCAGCTTCAAACGCAGCTTTTATCCCCTCGTATTCCGATTCTGTATGTGACACAGCCACTAATATACCTTTTGATTTCAAATAGCGGGCAAATTCCAACGCGCCCGGAAGTTCAGGTGAAGCGTCCCAACGCTTGATGCAGTCAGTACTTTCCAATAAAGAAGTATATTCCTCTTTATCAGGATTCTTCAATTTCCCGGCAAACTGCTCACCTGCTCTTTTCGGATTCAGATAAGGGCCTTCTACATGCAACCCCAACACAGGACTGTCCTTCTCGTTCATCAAGGTTTCGCACACAGTTACCGCCTTACGGATTTCTGAAAAAGGAGAAGAAGACAAAGTTGGGAAAATACTGGTCGCCCCATGCTTCTGATGCGCTTTTATAGCTGCGCGGAACGCCTCTTCCGTACATTCATTAAAATCGTGACCACCACCGCCATGAGCATGCATACACACATATCCGGGTACAATATACATCCCTTTAGCATCAATCAATTTTGCACCGATCAGTGCCAGGTCACAGTTAGTCACTTCCAATATTTTATTATCCCGTATCAGTACAGAGCCTTCGTCCAGCCAACCTTGCGGAGTAAAAATCTTGCCGTTAATAATTTGAGTCAACATGATTAGCGAGTATTAGATAATATTTATTCAACGTTTTTTTGTAACAACAAAAGTAAACACTTCTATTGAAAAAGAAAAGTAAAACCTTTATTATCTTTTTTGTTTCTTCAATGAGAATATAGGCAAAAACAAAAATATTCCAAGTATAGACATAACTAACCCGCCTATAGTACCTGCTGCCAAAGGGAACCAGAAAGCCTCTTTTCCATCTCCCACCATAAAAGGAATAAATCCCAGAATAGTAGAAACGACCGTCAGAAAGATAGGCAGAATTTTCGAATTCCATGCCTTGGTGAAGGCACGTACCGGTAATAACAGAGGATACCTTTTTCTTATCGCATTATATTCATTTAGAATATAAATACTGGCATTTACTGTAATACCGCAAAGTAATACAAAAGAAGCAAATCCCCCCTGATCAAAATTCAGTCCGAAAAGATAAAACGTAAGGAATACGCCGATATAGGATATCGGAATAACAAAAATGATAGCCAAAGGCTGTTTCAAGGAATTAAACAAAATAGCCGTCGTAAAGAAAATAATGGCGATTACAATCAACAGCAATGCGTATTGCTTGTTATCTTTCTTATTCCATGACCAGTAATCCTGCTCATTTTCGGCTGTATATCCCATAGGCAATATCTTATTAAATTCTTCCAAGTCTTTCTTCAACAGTTTTGTTCCTTGTTCGGAAGAACCGATATATTCATATTGCAGACAAAGCCGGTATTGCTGGTTTTCTTTAGCGACTTTCTGAGGTGACTGTCCCTTCCGGACAGTAGCGAAATCAGCCAGTTTATAAGAACGGCCATCAATAAAAAAGGGTATATTGACCAATCCCCATACATCATATCGTTGTCCCTGAACCGATGAAAGTTTCAATTGCTCCGTCTGACTGTCAAACAACACGTTACCACAATAAATATCCCTTCCGAAAACAGGGCGCAAAGCGGCGAACAGCTGCGTGGCTGTAATATGCTCTTTCGCCATCCTCAACCTGTCCAAATCCAGATAGAACTCGCTATAATCATCTTTCCACCAAGAGAACTCCGAATTTACCGTAACCTCTTTAATACGACGGTGTAATAACAACTTCTCTTTCAGCTGTTCTGTCCAATAAGAAAGTTCGTCATAATTATATCCATACAGTTTCACACGGAAACTTCCCGCACTCTCACGCACATCGTTACTGAAGCCCTGATCCTGCAAACCATATACACTCCAGCTACCACCTCCCAAAGTCAGTGCCTTACTGATTATATTAGCTTTCAAAGTATACGGGAATCCGCTCCGCTGATTTTCTTTTGTAAAATAAATCTGGATATTAGCCTGACGCGCATTATAGATATACGTCTGAAACTGCCTGATTTCCTTGAAATCGCTCAGATAAGTTTCCATCCTCTTAATCAGCACATTCATCTGCTCCAATGTACTGCCATTAGGCAACGTAGCATAAACGGAAAGCACCACTTCACCTTCATCACGATTGAAATAACTTCCCTCGTATACTTTTTCCGCAAAAAGACGGAGGCTGCCACCTAAAGCCTTGTTGATTACCGGCTTTACCTTATCCTTGAAGGTAGGATTATCAAATACCTTATTATAATATTCCACCCATTTACCTTCTCCTTCCATCTTCTCGGGCAGCATAAATACAGGCAGACCGAACCCCAGCAGCAATAATAGGCAAGCTATCACCCTGAAACGGCATAAATAATAAATCACCCCTTGATAGAAACGGGTAAAATAGACAGTCAACCGTTTCATAAAAGTGGGTCTGAGCAGAAAACGTCTTCTTTTTCTTCTCTTTTTCTTCTCCAAACCTATTTTATCAATCATGGACGGAACAAAGAATAATGCAACAAACAAAGATACTGCCAGATTGATAATGACCACCGCTGCAAAATCCTGCAAGTTCAGACGTATCTTCTCATCCAGAAAGAAAATAATAACCAATGCCCCGATAGTAGTCAGCGTGGCCGCCAGTACAGAAACAAACGCCTTCAGATTGCGGCGATGCAGAATATGGTCTGTCATCACTATCGTATTATCTATCACCAAATTCAATGAGATGGTAATACCCGCCAATGAATAAAGCTGCATTTCCAGACCAAATGCATAATAAAGAATGACGGCAACAGATATATTAACCGCCAGACTGGTCACAATCAGGAACAGATAACGCAGATTTCGTGTTATCAACGCTACAAACAGCAATAAAATCAATACGGTCAGTCCGGTACGGAAATAAATCTTATCCAATTCTTTCTGAATATATTCCGTAGCGTCATAACTGATATGTACCTCATAGCCCGGAGGCATCTTCTGTTGCAACTCACCCATAAGGTGCTTCACTTCCCCACTTAAATTTAATTGATTGGCAGTTTCCTCGGCTGTGATATACAGGTAGACAGAATTCAGCCCGTTTATCCGGTAATAACTTTGCGGTCGTTCTTCCACATGCCTTACCTTTATCAGTTTATCCAGCGTAACCATCGTTCCATCTTCGGCTTGCAGTTGAATGGCTCCCGGTTCAAATTCCATTTCTTTTTCAGTAGATGTACGTACCAGTCTGATCCACTCTCTGCCCTCCGCACCTTTTTCAATAGAACAGATCCCCAGAAACTCTTTTTCATAATGGCGGTTAATGGCCCGTTGCACAGCCTGCAGTGTGATTCCCAAACGCGAAAGCTGGTCACTGTCATACTCCAACTGCCACTCCATAGGTGTAGCTCCATTCAGTTCCACTTTATAAATCCCCTTCAACTGTCCCAATACCGGCTTGATATTCTCTTCCGCATACTGCTGAATCAAAATAGGATTGGCAGGCGCATTCAGTGTATAAGTAATAAAAGGTCTGGATGCCTTATCATCCGAACGTCGCGTACTGATTTGAGGATAACTCACCCCCTCGGGCAGCTGAGGCCAGGTCTGTCTGATGATGGTAGACACTTCAAAGCGGGTAACGTCAATATCCGCATGCTTGTCCAGTTCCAAAGAAATTGAGCCGCTGCCGTTATCCGAAGTAGAGTTCACCTTCCTGATTCCCTTTACTCTGGCCATCATCGCCTCCAGTTTACTGGTAACCTCCGCCTCAATAACCCGTGACGAATTGCCGGGCATACTGAAAGAAACAGTCAGACCGGGCAAGGTACGCGACGGCGCCAGCTTAACCGGCAACAGCGGTACTAATACCACCCCTATCAGTGACAGGCAGACAAATGTCACTATCAAGGTAAACGAGGAGAGGTTACGCGGATTACTCATCGATAAATTCCTGTATTAAAATCAAACTTGTCCGCAAGGGAAAAACCGGACTCAAAATCGTGCAGCGTCAGTTTACGTATCTTATAATAATTCAACCAATAATTCTGCAAAGCCGAAATATAATTTTTCTGCGCCTCCTGCTGGCGGTTCAACGAAAGAGTAAGACTATTCACATCCGCCTTTCCGATGATAAAACGTTGGCGTGTCTGCTCGTATGCCATTACGGCAAGATCCAAAGCCTCCTCCGCACTCGCAATCAAACTCTGCTGAATATTAAAATCATTCACCGTCATAATCACCTCTTCCTCCACACTCAGTTCTTCCTGACGGGCGGCAATCCTCACCACATTCAGATTATTTCTCGCCATATTATATTTACCCTTTCTCACCCCCCAGTCAATCAAAGGAATAGAAACACTGACAGAAACCAAGTCCTGTTGCAAAGGATGCCTGTAAGCATCTCCCAGTTTATCCGCCACCTGGTTAAAGCCCACACTGGCATTAAAGCTGGCATTGAAACGGGATTCTTTCTTTGTCTTGTCCACATTCTGTTCCGCTTCCAGCACATTCTGCCGTTGTTCCAGGAAAGTAGGATTATTCTCTTTGGCCCGCATCAACGCATCATCTACGGGAATCATCTTTCCTGTGGGACGTCCCGGTATATCCAATTCAATCACAGTATTCTTATCCAGGTTCAGAAAGGAAGCCAATGAAAACATAGCGCGTTTCAAAGCAATCTGCGCATTCTGCAACGTATTATGCGCATTCACTTTGTCCAGCTGCAATGTCAGCAAATCGGCACGTGATATGGCTGCTATCTTATGACGCTGGAGTCCGATGCTATAAAGGGTATCACTGGACGCCACATTCTCCTCCGCCAAGCGGTAATCCGCCTGTGCCATAGCCAACGCAAAGAAATAAGTCACCGCTTCTTCTGAAACCATTTCCGTGTTATAAATGAATTGCTTCTTCACCTTTTCATACTTCAACGGCTCTATTTTCCGGTCCCAACGAAAAGCATTATATCCCAACAGGCTCTGTTGATATCCCACACGCACAGGGATACTGGAATACTGTGTAGACTTTGAGTCACCGAAATTACGCATAAAGTCCAGTTCCGAATCAATATAGAAAGTACCGCCCGTCCAGTCCAGATTCTGTTTGATACTCAATCCACCCGATGCGCTGAACATCTGTTGTTCACGATACACATCCATATCCTCATTCGAATCATAACGCTGGGTGATATAGCGATAATATTTAGCCGGAGTCAGATCCAGCGTAAGACTCGGCAAACGGTTCGCCTTGTAAGTACGATATTCCCAATATCCCGACAAATAAAGATTCTGATATCTGAAAGCGGACAAGGAACTATCATTCGCAATCTCTATCGTGCGTTGCAAATCCAGCTTCACCACCTGCTGCGCCTTTGCTCCGAGAGACAACAGCATACACCCCACCATCCATATGCTAATGTACTTCATTTTTGTCATGTTTTCTATAAATAAACCAATATATTAAAGGAATGATAAACAAGCTGACCAAAGTTCCCACCACCATAGAGCCAATCATGGCAATAGACAAAGGCTTCTGCATCTCCGACCCCATATCCGAGGTAAACAGCAACGGAACCATTGCAAAGACAGTTGTCAGCGAAGTCATGATAATCGCTCTCAACCTGCGCCTGCCCGCTGTATGAATGGCTTCCACCAAAGGCATCCCCGCTTTCCGTAATTCATTGATGGCATCCATTTTTAAAATAGAGTCATTCACCACAATACCACAAGTCACGATAATGCCTATGGCAGACATCAAATTCAACGTGTGACCGAAAACCCATAATGCCAGCAAAGCAAAAGCCGTATCAATAGGAATTTCCATCAAGACAATCAGCGGTTGCAGGAAACTCTCGAATTGCGCGCAAAGGATAAAATACATCAGCAACAAAGAAACAAAAAGAATCACAGTCAATTCCCCCATCATTTTTTCATTCGAAAAGAAACTACCCGAGAAATCCACTTCCCATTCCTTTTCCTCACTAACCACCTCTTTTACATTCCGCATCAGTTCCGGTGCATCCTTCACATCATAAAAACTTAAAGGAATATATTCTCCGTTCTTTCCCGCCGTAATACTCTTCAAATCTTCGGCGGGCACTACCGTCACCAGATTATTCAAAGGAATATGATTCACCTCTCCGTTACCATCCGCCATCGTCCGCACCAAAGTTTCACTTAATACACTATTTACACTCTTTTCCTCTCCGGCAATACTGATAGGCAGATATTGCTGATAAGAGCGTAAAACGGAAACCTTGTTTTCTTTGAAAGCCGTGCGGAGCACCCGCGTCAATTCATCATATGATACGTTATACAACAACAGTTTTTCTTTATTGATTATCAGATTCATCTGATTCCGGAAAGCGATGCCCGTCGGAACATTATCCGCCACCCGCGTAATTTCCTTTTCCAACCGCTGCAAATGCTCCGCATCCGGTGCCTGCGACTTATTCGCCGTATGGAGTTCCGCTACCACATCCGCTTCTCCTGTCACAAACAATTTTTCAAAGATTGTTTCGGGAGGTGAGAAAGTAACCACAGCCAACGGATATTTCTCTCTTATCTCCTTCTCTAATAATTCCTGCAATGAATAGATTCCGGATGGCTTTTCCGTCTTGAAATAAAGTTCCGCTTCGGTAGACGAAAGTTCACTGCCCCCGTTCAATATATAATCCTGCATACCCACATAAGCAGCATGCTCCGTTACCCGGTCGTCCACCTGTTTCATTAAATCATCCACCCGGCGGTTGTTCTCGTCCACATGGATATTCTCATTCCACTCTATCCTTGCCACCAGTTCATTCTGGTCAATCTGCGGCATACGCTCTTTTTCCATTACATAAAAAAGAAACACACACAGTGGAAGGGTTGCCAGCGTGCCGGTCACACAAAGCTTTTTATGTGAGAACACCCAGTCAATCCCTTTATCATAAAAGCTTTCCAGCCACTCATTTTTCAGCAGATTGTCAAAACGTCTGGAAAGAAATCCCTTACTGCGGATACCGACCTTATAAAACAACAGATACAATACGGGCAGCAACATAATACCCGTAATATAAGATATCATCAATCCCACCGTGATAGAAAAAGCCTGATCCATAAAAATAGCTCCGGCTATGCCACTCATAAATATCAAAGGCACAAATACCGCAATGGTTGTAAGGGACGAACTGAGCATCGGTGTAATCATTTCCGTCGTGCCCACGGCACACGAACGTTTCAGAGAATACCCCCGTTCACGATACTGCGAAATATTTTCCGTTACAATAATGGCGCTGTCTATCATCATACCTACTGCCAGAATCAAGCCCGAAAGTGATATCACATTCAGCGACACATGACAGAAATAAAAGAAAAAGAATGTGATTACAATAGAAGTAACCATGCTGATGCCGATAATCAACGGTGAACGGACATCCCCCAAAAACAGCACGGCTACAATAAAGATAAACAAGAAACCCAAAGATAGGTTCTGCTGCAAATTCGAAATGGTATAGTCCAGCAATTCCGTCTGATTACGGCTTACGCTGAATTCAATATCCGGATATAGAGAAGCAAAATAATCGGTTGTTTCTTTCAGCTTCTCTTTCATGACATCCATATTTTCATCGCTCTGCTTGATAATGGCCAGCGTCACCGCCCTTTTTCCTCCGGCTACGGAACGTCCCATCTCTTTTTGCGAAACAATATCTACTTTGCAGAGCTCTTTCAACTGCATAATACGTTCCCCCTTGCGGATATAGATATTCTTCACATCCTCCGGGGTACGAAGCAGGGTAGCTATGCGAATATTATATTCATAATAACCATCCCTCACCAGCATACTTCCCGGCTCTACATTATTGGCGGAAAGTGTATTCTCTATATCCTCCACACTGATACCTGTCATGGCCAGTTTATCTTTATCAGGAACAATTTGCAAAAGCCTTCCGGGCACTCCGGTTATATCCGCCATAGCCACTTCGGGTAACTGTTCGATGCGGCGTTTCACCACATTCTCCGCCAATTCGCACAACTCCAGAAATTGTTGCTCGTCGGTTTCCTGATAAGCACCGTCGTTTTTCAAAGTCATATTGACATAAAGTACAGGAATATCCGTTGCACTTGCTTTGATAGCCTTGGGACGTGTCACTTCCTTGGGAAGACTGTTCATAGCGGCATCTATCTTCTCATTCACCTCTATAAATGCCAGGTCGGTATTCACTCCAAAGTCAAATTCCAGACGGATCACACCCGCCCCGTCACGGGTTTCACTTTTTATTTCTCTCAGTCCGGCCACTTGCAGCAACTGTCTGCGCACAGGGGTAACCACCGTATTCTCCAGTTCGCGTGCCGATGAATTCTCGCCCGTTACCTGTATGGTAATCTGCGGTATGGCAATATCGGGCAGCAAAGATACAGGCAGCGAAAAGTAGGTCACCAACCCGACAATAAAACAGGCGGTAAAAGCCATCAGCACCGCAATGGGCCGTTGCAATAAGAACTTAACCATACCTTTAATTTTTAATTACCCTCACCGGTGCTTCATGAGCCAGATTCACATTTCCGGTAGTTATCACCTCCATATCTTCTTCCAGTCCGTCTGTGACAGTATATTCCTCCATATTCTCCAATCCCGTATGCACATAGTTCCACATAGCTTTACCCTCTTTCAGTGTAAATACCACCTGTTTGCCGGAACGTAGTACAACCGCCGTTTTGGGGATAACCAGTTGTTCGCCCACAGAACGCTTCACGCTTACCCTTACATTCATGCCGTCGAACAATTTATTACTCCCGTTCACTCGCGCCTTTATCCGTACCATTCCATTCTCGTCCACCAGCGGATTAATCTCACTGATACTTCCCTGGCGCACCCCTGCTGCCGATGCATAAGGAGTAATCTCCACCTTATCCCCCACTTTCAGCAATGGCAGCTCATTTTCAAGTACGGTGAAATCCACCTCCATATTTCCGGCATTGATTACCCGGCAGAAAGGCTCGGAAGTTTTGGGCATATTATATCTCTTTTCAAAGAGGTTGGCAATCACTCCATCGAAAGGAGCAGTCAACGTAGCTTGTTCCATATCATATTGAGCAGATTCATATTGAGCTTTGCTCTGCTCATACCCGCTTTTTACTTTTGCCAGTTCCAGCACATCAGCAGGTATCACCTTCAGATTATCGGGAGCATATCCTTGTCCTATCAACACATCCTGCATCTCCAGGGTAGCCTGTGCCAAACTATTTTTATTCTGTACCAACGTATTGTTCAACTTAAACAAATCCAATTGGGCTATTTTTTGACCTTTCCGCACTATATCCCCGTTCTTTACCCAGATATTCGCCACCACTTCCGAGGTACGAAAATACAGGTCGGCATAATCCTGTGCCGTCACTTTCCCGTTACTGATCAATTCATGATTGAAAACCTGCTTTTTCAGCGGCATCACCGTCACCTCATTGGGTAAAGAAGGAAGAACTGTTTCCACCCCTTCTTTTTCCGTTGTTTCCTTTTTTTCTCCCGAGCAGGCAGTGAAAGAAACGGCTAATAATAAGCCTGATGCAAATATGTGTAATTTCATGGTCATATTTTGTGATATCTATAACAAATAAAAACTTTTTATTTTGAAAAAACTAATTTTCGGGTACTTTTTTTAATAATTCCCGTGCTTTCCGTCTCATCTGCTTGATAGCGGTAGATTGAATTTTCGGTTCTTTCTCCAATACCGTCTGTACCATCCGCTCCAATTTGTCACACCGATAAAAAAACGGATCCGCATATAGATTGGCCAAAAGATAATAAGGATAAATCCTTCCGGGCAACCGATGGACAGCACGCATAAACCAATATTCCGCACTATCATAGTGCTTCATGTCTTGTTCATTTTTCCCGATAATATTTAGTATCATGGGATCGCCACTCACTTTCAAGGCCTCTTTCAGTACCTTGTTAGACAGTTCGGGTTCATGCAGTTTATGCAAGGCATGGCCATACTCAAACATAAAGCGGGTATTCCCTTTCATTTCTTTCTGAATTTCAGCATAGCTTTCCACCGCTTGCTGATAAGCTCCCGAGTGGTAAAACATACGGCTTTTGGTCCATTGCTTACAAGCTTCTACAGTCTTGGATTTCTGCTGATATTTACAGAAACAGCCATAGCTTCCGATTAACAATAAAACAGTAAATAAAATGCGAGGCCAAACTTTCTCTAAAGGAAGAACACGGATACCGCAAGCTAATACTAATATAATCAAAGCCGAAACAAACGCTGGAAATTGTAATGGATAAGAAGAAAACGCAAATACCGCTAAAGATAGCAATGCGCCGCATAGTCCATAGATGCCTTGTTTATGACCTATGTACATGCTCCCACCTAGTATCAACAACCCGATGCAAAGCACAGGTATTCCCCAGGCAATGGCTACTTGCAGATATTCATTGAAAACATATTCGGGAGCACCTGCCACAAGTTCCTCCGTTGCCGTATAATTTCCGGCTGCAAAATAATTCTCCTGCGCTTGTCCGTAAGCAGCCGGAACACTGTTCCATCTGCATCCTGTCCATGGGTGCTCACTGACAGCTTGGGCAGCAATTTTCCACATAAACAGACGGCCGTCTGCCGAATCCTTTTTCATTTGATAAATGCCACCCAATGCTATACCGCCCAAAATAAAGGTTACTATGGCAAAAGACACTGCCTGCTTACGATGATGCCTGATATAATGCTGAATTTCCATCTTATAGTGTATACCACAAACATAAATGGAAGAGACCGCTGCGGCTATCCATGCCGAGCGGCTCATTCCGGCAGGCAACACACAAAGAATCAATAGCATGACAGCTAAAGCAACATAATAAGGTATGGTTTTCTTACCCTCTTTCCGCTTTAACCATTCATACAGGCAGATAGGGAATATCATGGCAAGGTAGCCTGAATAAGGACCGGGATTATAGAATGAACCGGTCAAGGCATAGAGGGAATGGTTGGAATAGGTAAATCCGTATACCTGGCGGATGCCCCAAACGGCTTCTATACCTCCGTATAGAATAAACACCCATGAAACGACAGCCGACAGACATTCCTTAATCCGTGCCGGAAAAAGAAATATCAACAG
>ERZ779957.231-NODE-231-length-22843-cov-1.87397_pt1 | contig 22843 bp, 14 predicted proteins | sample MGYA00511583_ERZ779957 | MGnify/ENA primary metagenome ERZ779957 (study PRJEB29588, sample SAMEA2146320) | human gut metagenome | biome: human gut; feature: human-associated habitat; material: faeces | place: Denmark | collected 2008/2010 ... | reverse complement strand
GATGATAAGGACAGTCAAGAAATCAGGAGCTGCCGTGAGATATGAGACGACAGATACATCTGAGAGGACCATGGGTTACACCAAGAGAGTCCAGGATCTGACTGCGGGAGCTGTATCTTCATCACTGAACGGCAGGAAGGATGTCCTGTCTGTAAGATATTCTCTCACATGGTACAGAGACTGGGGCGCATCAGGATATGTTATATCAGGCCTCAACAGCAGTACAGACAAGATAGAGACCAAGAAGATAAAATCGGGAAAAAAGACATCATATACATTTACAAACACAAGTGCCAAGGGCAAGGAGCGCAAATACTCTCAGATATATGTGAGACCATATAAGGGAAAGGCAAGAGGCGAGGATAACACTCTGTGGAATTCAGAGATGCCAAGTGCAAAGCGTGTTAAGGCTGTAAAGAAGAGCACAACATCGACCAAGATAACATGGTCTGCTGTAAGCGGGGCAAAGGAATACTATGTATACAGAACTACAGAGCTCGGTGTACGCCAGTACATAGGATCGACAAAGGCAACTAACTTCACGGATGTGAACGTGACAGACGGAATGAAGTATACATACTCTGTTGTTGTAGGCACAGACTTTGGATTCAGCAGCGGATATGATTTGTATAGCAGTGACTATACACATAAGCTTACATCACCGGCCATAACAAAGGTTGTAAACGGTTCCAAGGGTACAGCGACTGTAACATGGAAGAAGGTTACAAATGCAACCAGATACTATGTATATCGTTCAACCCGCAAGAATGGAACATACAAGCTGGTCGGCAAGACTGGAGCTACAAAGCTTTCATACATGAACAAGAAGCTCAAGAAGGGAACGACCTATTACTACAAGGTTGTGGCTTCAACAGTTAATGATGGAGGAAAGACAGTCAAGTCAGTTGCATCACATGCAAAGGGAATAAGGATCCGCAAATAGATGAAAAGGGGTAAACTATGAAGAATAGATTGATAAAGAAAGCTTTATGCGTGGCGCTTGCTTCAACCATGGTGTTTGGTGAGGCATTGCCAGCAATGGCAGCAGACGGCAGTGCAGATGTACAGTCCGCTCAGGCTGAGGTGGCGTTTGCTGAAGAAGCATCCATAACATATTTTAGTGTAGGAGGTCAGGATACCGTAAGCAGCGGTTCTGTACATATAAGCGCTTTGGGATATGGAACAGAGGCTGTTCTCTATGTAAATGGAGCATGGTATGACTCGTGGACAGGCAGTGACTATGACGGAAGCTGGCATGTGGATACGGAATTCAGAGGAGTTGCCGGTGCGACATATCAGTTTAAGCTGGTAGTCAGTGATGACAATGGACAGACGGTGTCGCAGGAGTCGGGAAAGATATATTTTGAAGCACCTAAGTTCAGCCGCAGCAGGAAGCCTTCAGAATACGTATCATATTCTACGGGAGATACCGGATATAGAGAATTAGGTGGAGTATCTGTGTCGTTCCCATTTGACAGCTACGTACAGAATGATATCTGGTATGAGGTGTACAGATCCACAAAGCCATCAGGAGGCTTTACGAAGATTTTGTCAGGCGTCGGTTACATGTATGGAGCTTCTGAAGTGAGGTATTATGATGATAATGTAAAAGTAGGTAATACCTATTACTATATGGCGAAGATAGTAACCGGAACTGACTCATACAATAAGACATCCAGGGTTGTAGAGACATCAGCCGTTGCAAAGGTGGACTGCAGGCTTGGAACAGCGGAGCTTTCAGTCGATAGAGGCGCAAAGGGTGCTGATATAACGGTATGCGATTACGGCGCTGCTAACCAGTTCGATCTGTACCGTTCAACTTCAAAGACAAAGGGCTTTAAGAAGATAAAGACGATATACACACCGGAGTATACAGATACAACAGTTAAGGCTGGAAAGACATACTACTACAAGGTAGTTCCAAAGTATTATGATGCCTCTACCAGAGCGGTTTCAAAGGGAACTGCAAGTGAGGTCCGCGGCGTAAAGATACTCATGGGTACCACAGAGCTCACAGCGGTTCAGAACACAAAGAGCTCAGTAAAGCTCACATGGGATAAGGCAGCCGGAGCAAATATGTATGAAGTCTGGTATATGAGATCCGATATATCGGGAGACAGATATAAGAGAGCTGTTGCGACAAAGGGAACATCATGCACCATCAAGGGACTTGCATCTGGCGCTGAGTATTCATTCAAGCTTAAGAGCCAGAGTGTTTCAGGCGGAAAGGTCATTTGTGAGAACGTGACATACAAATGGCTCCAGACCGGATACACAGAGAGCGTGAGAGAGCTTGGGGCTGTCTCATCCACGGTATCTGCAAGCAAAGACAAGAAAAACCTGACGATATACACCAATCTCAAGTGGAACAGAGTCTGGGGAGCTTCAGGCTACAAGATATTTGCGAGAAATAACTACACAAATAAGCTTGAGCAGGTTGCAGTGATCAAATCTGCAGCCAGAAATACATACAAGTTCAAGAATACAGGAAGCAGCAGTAAGGGTATTAAGTATTACTCTGCATACGTAGTGCCATACAAGGGTAAGAAGCAGGGCGAGATGACATCCGTCAGCGTCAACTATATCCCTCTTGCTAAGAATGTAAAGGCTGTGAGAAAGTCCACATCCGAGGTCAGAGTTACATGGTCAGCGGTGCCTGGTGCAGATTCTTACACAGTATACAGAATGAACCCTGTTCTCGGCACAACCCAGTGGCTGGGACAGACAAAGTCAACAAACTTCAGTGACCGCAAGCTCACGACCAAGCTTGAGTATACATATTTTATACAGCCATCGACAAATGTCAGCGGGGTTAACTGCAGCATTGACTATGAAGCTGCAAAGCAGTATAAGGCAGTGTATACACATGCTGTAGGTACACCAAAGATGTCAGGTGCATCTAACACCGGAGCCAAGAAGATCACAGTAAAGTGGAGTAGCGTTACAGGAGCGAAGAACTACGTAGTATATCGCGCAACCAAGAAGAATGGTAAGTACACTAAGATCGGTACAACATCATCATGCAGCTTTACAGACAAGAAGGCTGCAAAGGGCAAGACATACTATTACAAGGTCGCTGCAGTGGCAGTTAACGACGGTGGATGTGCTGCTCAGTCAGCATACTCCAAGACCGCCAGTGCCAAGAGCAAAAAGTAATGGCATATGTTAGGTAATAACAAGCAGTAGATATATTTGCGGGAAAACATATATACATGCATGGAAATGTGGTATATATGGTTTCCCTTTTTTATGGGAAAATGCTTGCGGAAATGCAAAAAAAGTGGTTGACATACCAATGCAAACAGTATATTATATTAACGTTCGTTGTGAACATGCGGAAGTGGCGGAATTGGCAGACGCGCAGGCTTCAGGTGCCTGTGGTAGCAATACCGTGTGGGTTCAAGTCCCATCTTCCGCATTTTTTTATACCATAGTATGCGGAAATGCTGAGCTGTGGAGTCAATAATTTATGATATTTAGGAGGTATGTGCGGCAATGGCAGAGAAGAAGAATGTGGTTACTTATTCAGGTCTCAAGAAGATAGAGGAAGAGCTTCAGAATCTGAAGGTTAATAAACGTAGAGAGATCGCAGCTAAGATCAAAGAGGCCAGAGAACAGGGAGATCTGTCAGAGAATGCAGAGTACGATGCTGCCAAGGACGAGCAGAGAGACATCGAGGCAAGAATCGAGCAGCTCGAGGCCATGCTCAAGAATATAGAAGTAGTCGACGAAGATGAGGTCGATACAGGAGTTGTAGGTATCGGATGTAAGGTAGTTGTATATGACTACGAGTTCGATGAGAAGATCGAGTACGATATCGTTGGTTCATCACAGGCGGATATCATGAACAACAAGATCTCAGATGAGTCACCTGTTGGAATGGCACTCAAGGGTGCAAAGGTTGGCGAAGAGGTTCTGGTGGAGGCACCGGACGGAGAGTTTAAGTACAGGGTACTTGATATTAAGAGACAGGAGCTGTAAGAGAAGATGGCAGAGCAGAATAACAAGGGAAAAGATCAGGATCTTAATAAGCTGCAGATGGTGCGCCGCGAGAAGCTGGCAGACCTTCAGGCGGCAGGCAAGGATCCATTTGTCATAACAAAGTATGATGTGCAGCAGCACAGTGCAGATGTGAAGGAGATGTACACAGCACATGAGGCAGAGCTTCTGGCTGGTAGACAGACACCTTCAGTTGAGGACCTTGAAGAGGCAGAGAAGAGAGAAGTTTTAAACAACGATTACAATGAGAGAAGAGCCATCATGGATGCTTCACCTATCAATGTGAGCATCGCAGGACGTATGATGTTCAAGCGTGTCATGGGTAAGGCTTCTTTCTGTAACATTCAGGATCTTAAGGGCAACATTCAGGTGTATGTTGCAAGAGATCAGATCGGTGAGGAGTCATACGCTGACTTCAAGAAGTCAGATATCGGTGATATATATGGAGTTAAGGGATATGCATTCAGAACAAAGACTGGTGAGATATCCATACATGCAGAGGAGATCACACTTCTCTCTAAGTCACTCCAGATCCTTCCTGAGAAGTTCCACGGACTGACAGATACAGATATGAGATATCGTCAGAGATATGTGGATCTCATCATGAACCAGGACAGCAAGGAAGTATTTATCAAGAGATCACAGATATTAAAGGAGATCCGTAACTTCCTGGCAGGACGTGACTTCATGGAGGTTGAGACACCTATGCTGGTCAGCAATGCCGGTGGTGCCGCAGCCAGACCATTTGAGACACATTACAATGCACTCAATGAGGATGTAAAGCTCCGTATATCACTTGAGCTCTACCTGAAGAGACTTATCGTCGGCGGTCTTGAGAGAGTATACGAGATCGGACGAGTATTCCGTAACGAGGGTGTTGACACACGTCACAACCCTGAGTTCACTCTGATGGAGCTGTACCAGGCATACACAGATTACTATGGTATGATGGAGCTCACAGAGTCCATGTTCCGTTACCTCGCAGAGAAGGTATGTGGAAGCACCAAGATCTCATACAACGGAATCGAGATCGACTTTGGCAAGCCATTTGAGCGTCTGACTATGGTTGACGCTATCAAGAAATATACAGGTGTTGATTTTGACCAGGTTGCTGATGACGCTGAGGCGAAGAAGATCGCTGACGAGCATCACGTAGAGTACGAGGAGCGCCACAAGAAGGGCGACATCGTGAACCTGTTCTTCGAGGAGTTCTGTGAGGAGAAGCTGATCCAGCCTACATTCATCATGGATCATCCGATCGAGATCTCACCACTTACGAAGAAGAAGCCTTCAGACCCTACAAAGGTTGAGCGTTTCGAGCTCTTCATCAACACATGGGAGATGTGTAACGCATACTCAGAGCTGAACGATCCTATCGATCAGCGTGAGAGATTTGCCGCTCAGGATGCGAATGCCGCAGCCGGAGATGACGAGGCTGAGCACACAGATGAGGATTTCCTCAATGCGCTTGAGATCGGTATGCCTCCAACAGGCGGTATCGGTTATGGTATAGACAGACTGGTTATGCTCCTTACAGATTCACAGGCGATCAGAGATGTTCTTCTGTTCCCGACAATGAAAAGTTTGAACAGTGAAAGTTAGTAAAATCAAGGGCTGGAGCAATCGCACAGCCAAAATTTAACACCAACTTAACACCAATTTTTGAAGTTTAACACTGAGAACAAAATATGAGGCAAAAAGAAGCAGTCGAACAATGCAATTCGGCTGCTTTCTTTGTACTATGTGATTGTAAGTATGAGTACAGGTATAGCGAGGTATACCTATAGGAATCTTTTCTTATAAGAGAACGGTGCGTGAACGTCAACGCTGTCGTTTGATTACTACGGTGCTATTTTGTACCGATTTTATTGAATCAATTCTAAGCTATCCCAGAGCCGTTCTAAGGCGTTTCAATTTTAGGGGTATAAGTTACTTATGAATCATCATGCAGGCATCAGAGCAAGCGTACAGGCATATCTGCGTGTACTATACGTTCCAATTCATGTACTGAGCAACAATACGCTTTACAGCTTCATTTGACAGATACTTGTGCAAGTCATCTGGAAAGCATAGAAACACGTTTGCCGGAAGTTCGGCTGTCTGGCATGGCTTGCAGTCTTGTTGCAACGGCATATGGAATCCCCTGCTCTGAAAAGCCGAGAGAAACAGAAAGTTCGTCTTCTGTGCTTTCTGTATCGGCAAGAATTGCCTGTGTGCGACCGCCTATGGTTTCGATTTCTGCCGATAGTTTTTCTTTGGTCAGAATGTCATCAACACTGTCCAGAAAATCCGCAAGGTATTCGTCCATCAGTCCAATATAAATGACAACACGAGCAACAGCTTTCATTGCTGAGAGAAGATGTCAGCATCTCGTCCAGATGAAACAAGTGAAGCTTTGGCGTATCACCGGAGTAGTCCCATGTGGAAGCGAGCAACATAAAAATTGCTCCGTCAGATGCAATTCCGAGTGTCAGGGAATCAGAATGATGCTTTAATCTGATAGACGTATTGTAGCAGTCAAGCTTTTCAGATTCTTCAACAGAAACGCAGATGCCGTTTTGCTCAATAGAACTTGTCAGGAGAGAAAAACGATGCAGTTTCTCTTCTAAAGAAACAGCTGTGCGGTATGCAACACTGGCAAGCTCTTGCACCTCTGCACTTCCCTGCATTAACTGTCTTGTGCTTTCAGAAATATATGTGATTCGATTCATATTTTCTCACTCACCGTTCGCTTGATGTACTTTTTTCAGGTGTCGAATGATTCTTTTCCTGAAAATGTGTTTTTTCAAGTTCCGCAGAAAAAGCACGGTCAGTTTTTGCTGTCAGCTCTACATGGATTCCCTTGTAATCGCTGATGCCAAGTTCTGCTACCAGAGCGATTCTGTTGCCCTCAAACTGCGGATAAGATTTTTCATCATACGCCCAATCTGCAATATCGAATTTTTCTTTGGTTTCATCATCGACAATACGAACAGATTTCCAATCCGGTCGTTGTCTTTTATAGAGCTGGTTACGATTATTTTCCTTGCCTTCCACAACAACAGACGGCAGTTGCAGTCCAGTACCAGTCGGTTCAAGAGCCATCACTTTTGCAAGTGTTTCCTGCGAGGAAATATCACTGAGCTTCATGTCAAGGTATGTCCGGTCTTCCAGCGGCTTTTGTTTCATATCGTCCTGAAACTTATCAACCAACTGCTCCAGACGTGTGATGTCATTCAGAGCAGAAATGCCGATTGCATCGCTGTGTCCACCATAGGTCATTTGAAGCTGCTGGTCTCCGAACGCTTCTGCTTCTCTGGCAACAATGGAATCCACAAACGCTTTCAGACTGGTTTCGTTGTTTGCAGTATTTCTGCCACTGCCGGAGTAAGACTGCGTTTTATCTTCGTAGGTCACGCACAGAATTGCTTTGTCCGTTGCTTCGGCAAGTTTTCCTGCAACCAATCCGGCAAATGCGTGAGGCACGTTATCCGGAAGCTGATAGACAGCAATGTTGTTGTCTTTGTCATTGCCGTAGCGTTGTTCCTGCACAAACGCCTTGTATTCGTCTGAGGTCGTCAGTTCTCCAATCAGAGCTTTACGCTGTGTGTTTTGTTCCTGCAAGAAGTCAAGCTCCCGATAGGTTTTTGCTGACGATTCATCGCCAGTGATAGCTTTGTACATTCTTGCTGCACCATTCTCGCCAGCAATTTCACTCATGCGTGATGCAGAATTTAAGAACGCACCAACATTGAATGCCAGCTGGTGTGCGGTCACACCGTCCGGAATATTGTTTCGTGCAAGCATATTGCCGATTACAAAATCCAGATTCTTTTCATCTGCATTGTCGATTCTGCGTAGTCCGTCTTTGAGGATTTCACGATTGTTGCTGTGTGTGTCCAACACATCAACCATATCCGTGGCTGTACCGATAGCAGCCATGACTGCCATCGTGTTTTCCAGCTTTTCTGTAATTTGCGGTTGAATGGATTTGTTCTGTGCCAGAGCAGGCATTTCTTGAAAAACACGATACGCAAGTCCGGTTGCACAATATTGTGCATTCATTTCATCGTTTTCGTGCAGAGCATGAGGATTCAGAAGTCCTTTGTTATTGTCAGTGTTGTCCACAAAAGCATTGCGGATTGCATCGTCTTCAATTAGATGATGGTCGATGATAATAACATCATCACCGAGCTGTTCTCTGGCAAAGGGAAGCTGATTGCTTCCCATATCGGAAATGATATAGTGACGGTCATCTTCACCCTGTAAATCCGGAGACAAGCCGTAAGAACCACGCCTGTCATTCAGCTGCACATCAACATCGCACTCCGGAGCAATCGCCTTGACAGTGTGTTCCAGAATGTATGCGGAGCAAATGCCGTCTGCATCGTAGTCAGAAAGAATCGTCACTTTCCCAGATACAGCTGCATCAATCAGCTTTTCTGTGGCATTGTGAATCATTTCTGTGGTTTCTTGTGCTTCTTCCGTGATAGCTTCTCTCGCTTTCACATCGTCAAGCATTTCATCGAGTGTAAGTTTTGCCATGCAATGCTCCTTTCTCAGTCTAAGCTCATGTCAAGGTCGTTATTCATATCTGGTTCTTCTGGCGGTTCAGGCATATTTTCAAAATGGAAGTTGTCCTCTACGCCACTATAGGGGTCTTCTGGCAGTTCATCTGACGGATAGTTCGGGGCGAACGCAGTATCTTCCTGCTCCGGATAATCTTCATAGGGGTCGTGTTCATCGAACGGTGGCATTTCCGGAATTTCATCATGTTCAGGTTCAGTCGGAGAAGAAATTTCTTCCTTGCTGTCTGCTTTTTCAGTGACAGATTCGTCACGGTCTGCCTTTTCTTCTCGTGTGTACTCTGCGTAGCTGATAGCAAGCAGATTTGTGAAGGCATCAGAATTGCCTTCCTTGAACTTCTGAGCGTATTCTTCCTGTGTAACAAGGCAGGTATGAGCATCATCGCTGGAAATTACGCCGAGTTCTTCCAGCGTGTGAATTGCACTGCTTGCATTAACATTCTTTTCAGCCATCGAAGGATTTATGATTATGTCATCAACGGAAATGCTGCCTTTTTCAATAGTTTCCATAACCAGTTCAGTGATTGCTTCTGCATACTCCAGTGTACCCATATCGTGAGACATTTCATGCTGGAGAGCAACTTCTTTCAGATGAGCAATATCATCACTGGAAACGAGAATCTTTTTATCGTTTTCGCCTTCCACAATACCCATGCGTTCCAGCTCAACCATAATATTGCTTGCCTCTTGTGATGATTTTCCGGTCAATCTCTGGAGCTTTGCCAAGTCGATGCTGTCGTGTCCGTTGTTCAGTCTGGTTTCGATGGCAGACATGACAACATCAGCCAGACCGTATTCTGTTTTATTCAGAACAAGATACGGATTCCAGTCATACTGACAAGCATCTTCATAGGAATCAGTCAGATAGGTTGTGAAATTGTTCTGTCCAGCATCAGAATTGGAAAGCGATGCAAATTCTGCTCTTGCCTGCGGATTTCTGGCAAGGTCACTGATTGTCTTTGCATAGTCTTCTTCGGACATCAGACTTTCATGTTTCAAGCTTTCAGAAACCACTCCCAATTTCACTAAAGCGTCCAATGCCTGCTTTGTCTTGATAGTGTGTCCTTTGGTTTCTTGCTTGATTTCCTTCATGGAAATGCTTCCGTTCCGAATCGCACTCAGAGCAAGCTGGTTGATGATTTTTGCATCATTTTTTTCATGTAATGGAATCCAAGAATCCATATCCTGTTTGGTCAAGCCACGTTCTTCAAGCGGAACAGCAGTGTAGATTGCTGTGTAAGAAGATTCTGGCTTTGCAGTTTCCTGTTTCTCGTAAGGAACATCGCCGAACTTCAAGATGCCTCTGTCCAAGCCCTGTTCCTGTAAAGCATCAACAGCAATATTGTACAATTCACGGAATGCAGGGTCGTTCCACAGAACCGTATGATAGTTCTCAGAAGTAGTACGAGCTGCGATATTGTACGCAAACTGATTGTTGTAATTGATTGTCAGCGGTGTGCCGTCTGAATTGAAGGAGATAGAAAGCTTCGGGTTTTCTTCACCTTTCCCTTCATCTTTCACAACATTCAGGAATGTGTATGTTTTGTTGTGGTTCTTCTTCTTCGGAGCTGTTTCGTAAACCGAAGCGATAATCTTTTCATCAGGGTGATTTTTAGCAATCGACCTTGCACACGATTCTTGAAGAGCAATGACGTTGGACATTTTCGCTTCGTCTACTTTGCTCCATGTTGCCTTGCTGTCTGTTCTGTGGTGGAAGGACTGGTTTTGTGCTTCCAGAGAGATACCGTTCATTTCAAACCATTTCTGAACAGCGTCACTTCGGAGCATAGATGTTACGTTGTCACTGCCAAGAGAAAGACGGAATTTGCCTGCAAGGATTCCTTTTTCTTTCTGTTCCCACTGTCCAAGCAGAATTTCTTTACTGCCTTTCGGCACATCGAAGCTCTGTGTGTCCTGAGAAAGGAATACCTGCATTTTGTCTTTGTCAGACTTGATACGGAGCATTTCGCCAGTTGCTTTGTCACGAATCCGGAAAGTTGCATCATCACGCTTATAAATACTCTCCAGATTGTCTGATTCCTGTACAGCAGTTTCGTACCGTTCACCAAGGAATCTTGCCTGCGGAGAAACTTTTTTCTTTGCTTCTTCAAGAATCCGGCGTTGTTCCTTTTCTTTGTCGTACACAAAAGTTTTATCGCTTTGTTCGCAAAGTGCATTTAGCAAAACAAGCTTTGCATTTCCCTGCATATCTTCTGGAATTTCCGCAAAAGAATATCCTTGTGCAAGTTCTCCGTTTTCAGTGAAAACAGATTGTTCCGGTGGGATAGCACTCATTATCAGAACGATTTGCTTTTGTCTTTCATCAAGTCTCGCCATCATACAGTGTCCTTTGTATGATAAGATGGCATTTTCGTTGTCACCATCAATCTTGACAACCTGTGCGTTCTTCATCAAGTCCTCAGCAAAAGCTTCGCTGGGGTCAGCCTTGACATAATATGCGATTTTTTTGATAAAATCATCTGAAAATTCCGGAGAAGTATAAGATTCTTCATTTCTTTCAGCAACAATTCTGATAGACTGCTGCAACTCGTCTACAAACGCATCGACATTTTCCGGAGTAAGCGTATGCAGGCGACCAGACATTGTATTGAATGTTTCTGTCAGTTCCTTCACTGCATCTTCGGTCATGCCGTTCTGAGCCAGCATATAGTCCATTTCCTGTTGCATTTTTTCCATTCGCTCCACAACACTTCTCTTATTGAAGATAGAGCGAAGTGCGTTCCATAGTTTTGTGAACGCTTCTTTCAGTTTGTTCTTGTCCTCTTCGGAAGCAGGTCTTGCTTGATTCGCCATAGTTATTTTTCCTTTCTGGGTTTCTTCTTTTTTTGCTTTTTGTTCCATTGGAGTACGTTTCTCTGGGCTTTGGAAGCCTTCTGAGGTTTCCTCACTTCGATATAAGGCTGCACCTTATCCGCAAACCACGGAACAACAGGCAGCTCTTGTAAGCTCATTAGATAATCTTTTAACTGTTCTATTGTTAAAAAATTTCCGTCAATGATGTACAACGGTCTGTCTCGTGTACCACCAACATACATTGTCAGAAAACGCTCCGGTGTAAGGTAAGCAGTGATTCTGGTATCTTTATAGCAGATGCCATAAGCATTTTTATAAACGCTCTTTATCAGCTTTTTGGCTGTGTCATAAGCGATATAGACATCTTTCTTTTTCCATGAGGTATGTGTGTTCAAGTCCTTTAAGCATTTTGCAGCAGTGTTGCTGAAAACGTCCTTTTGAGAGAACTTCATCTGCCGATACTGCTTCACGGCTTGATATACTTTCATATCAAAAACAGATTCTTTACCGCCAACTATATCTCTTTCAAGAGCAATATCTATCAGCATTTCTCGGTCGGAAAAGTTTATATCATTTGAAAAAAAGCGATATTTCTCGCACGGAACAGCAAGCTCCAGCTCTTCCTTTGTGATTTGTTCTTTCTGTATCACTTTTTGAAATCTGTGAAAGAAAACTGGTTGGTGGTATGTCAAATTGATACGTTTGCAGTCATACAGATTGCGTTCCAGTTCAACATATCCCACAGAAATCAAATACCAGCGTGGAGTGCCACGAGTGTCCTGAAAGATGCTCTGGAGCAGTTCGAGCATATCCGGCTGATTCAGCAATTCTGGGTGCTTATCCAGCTCATTTGCCATGCGAACTGCCTGTGAACTGGAAGATAATTCTGTTCTTGTGAAATAAACCAGTCGTTCCGAAGCGTAGAGAGGTTGTATCATGTAGCAATACTTAGCATTTTGCACGTTGATACCTGCACCGTTCAAGAGTTCTGCAAATTCAGAAGTGAATCTCACAAGCTCCTTTGCACGAACTTCAATCGGAATGAAACGTATCATATTTTGGTTTGGTGGGAGAGGAAGCACTGTTCCTTTGCTGTCAATTGCGTATCTCATATATCATCTCTGCCATCTGTGTTTTTGGTGGGTTCTTCCACAGTAGAGCGATAGTTCTGTGGGTGCTTTTTCATATCTTTTTCTCGCTCTGCACGTCTTCCCATGACTTTTTTATAAGTTGCCTCAGCCTTTTCGTTTCTTGCTTCAAAATAACCGGAACGCAGGATTTCACGATAGTTGTAAACCTGCATAGTTTCAGCCATAGCACGTTCTACCTTTGGACTTTTTACAGCAGGCAAAGAAATGTCTGAGCCATTTTCCACACGCTCCAGTCCTCGTTCGATATATTCCATGCAAAGTTCTTTCAGACGATTCTGTAAATCAGGAGAGTAAGAAGCATCATAAGAAGCAACTTTTTGTTCCATAAACTCTTTATTCTTTTTGTTGTTCAGGAATGTTTCATCGCATTTTCCGATAATCATATCTTCAATGCTGATTTTGTCTTCCCAGTTTCCGTCCAGCCACATCTGCCGTAATGAGAAACCTTTCTGATTTTCCTCATTAGCAAAAGATTGCGGAAGAAAATCGTATTTTGCTGCTTCCTCAAACGACACTGAGATTGTACCGCCGTCTTTGCCTTCCATCGGAACATCACCGCAAACCACTTTGAAGTATTCATCTGCATCAAGCGTAACTTTGAACTGTGCGTTTGGAATCAATCCGATGTTTTCAATCTCACTATTTTCTAAATACCACGAATCAATAAACTTCCGTTCGCTGGCAGGCTTCCAGTATTCTTCAACTTCTGCAAGATTGGAATAACGGTACTTGTCCAATCCAAAATCCTCAACCAATCGTTCACACGCCTGCGGAAATGGCAAATCGCAGTTTTGCATTACAACTGTGATAGGCGTGAAAGTGGTAGCACACGACCAGCATCTGCAAGTGTTTCTGTCATGGTTTACAGTGGCAGAAGGGTTCTTGTCAGGGTGCTGAGGATTCGGGCAATGGAATTTTTTGTTGCGTTGCATTGTACTGCCAGCATAGCGAGACATAACTTCTTCGATAGGAATATCCTTGTTTATCTCTCTCGAATTGTACTTCAAGGACGGCATATCACTGGGGAGATTCTTCTTTGGGCTGTTGTTCCAATTGTTCTTTGCCATATGTTGCACACTCCTTAGCTTGCCGAACGGTCAGCGACTTCAAGATTTCGTTCGTTTTTCTCGTATTCATGCTGTGCTGTTGTCAGAGCTTTGTTTGCAGAAGTCATGTAAGCTGCTGCCGAACGAGGAAAATTTTCAGACATTTCCGAAATTTCTTCCTTCAAGCTTTCAATTTTCTCCACAGGATTCTGCTCTCTGGAAACGGAACGCTCTCCGGTGAGAGATTGCAGGATTTCATTCTGTTTCTCCAATGCCGACACCAAACGCTGATTGGTTTCCATTAACTGCTGATTTGTCCGCATCAGTTCTGACTGCATCTGAATCATGCTTTGTGTCTGCTTGCTTAACGCCTCAGACAGAGACGCTACAACGCCGTTTAAGGCTTCGTTTGTCTTGGCAAGGTTTTCTGCTTGCATAGTTTGCCGTGGAGCAGGAGAAGGCTTCTGGTGACTTTCTGACGGCTCACGAGTAATTGTTCTGCGATTTCCTTCTTGCTGTTCCCCACGGCGGTATCTGCGAACCTTTCCAGTTTCCTGTTGTGCTTTTTCACTGGCAGCATTTTCAAATTCTTTCCGAATTGCTGCTTCTGCATCGGCAACCTCTTGCGGAGTAACGGAAGCAGGCTGTTCCTTTGGTGCTTTCTGAACAGGAGAAGATTTCTGTGCCGGAGATTCTTTCACATTTTCCGTAGCAGGTTCTTTCTGCTGAGGAATATCGGATTCTTTCGGTGTCTGCTCTTTATCCTGTGGGTGGAAGAGTTCAATTTGCTGTTGTTCAGCTTCATCAAGGAGCTGTCCCATCAGTAAGCATTTTGAAATAGCAGATTTCGGAGCATCAGCACCACGGCTCTCAGCCACATCATTCAAGCCAAAAGCCTGCATTTTGTTCATGTCAAACAGAGCAACATCGCCATGATATGCCTCATCGTGGCTTGCAAGATAGGCATATTCTTTGATTGCTTGTGTAGCATCAATGGACGGCTCATTGATTACAGAGAAGTTGCCAAGATGCTGGAGACTTCTCTGAGCAAAGTCTTTGCTGAACGTAACAATGGTATAGTCTTCTGGTGGAAACATCTGGAACACTTTATGAATCCGTTCCTGTGCTTCTGACTGGCTGAGGACATCTTTGCCAGCTTTGTAATCGTCTATATTGATACCGGATTCTGCGAAAGTATCGTATTTTCCGGTACGAATATTTTCTTCGGCGTTTGCCATGCTTCTTGCAGGAGCTTGAATCAGCATGGTTGTAGCAGCTTTATGTGACATATCAATTTTGCCTTCTTCGCCACGCTTATAAACCGCTGTTGCAAACTGAATCGGGAATCCAGTGTCAGTTCTGTTCCCCTTTCTCTCGAATCCGGTAGTAGCAGTATGAATCATCATAATGCCCTTGTTTTCGCCGTGTTCAATTGCATCAATCAATTTGTGGAACTGACTGTCGCCTGCAAGAATTTTTTCCGGATTGATAACGTGCTTGTTAATAAGTGTCTGGAACTTCTCATCAACATTGCTTTCACGGTACTTTTCCTTACCACGTTCAGACCACTGACGTGTCTTGGCAGCATCGCTTTCACGCATACTGGTGAGGTATTCGTTTTCCAGAATCTTTTCTTCTCTGCCATACTCTGTAATAAAGTTACTGATTACCTGAATCCGCTGGTCTCCACCGATGATTTTTGCAGATTTTCTGTCAAAATCTTTCTTCGTCACATCGTATGAAGATTCTGAAATATCTGGGTGAGCTTCCATGAAAGCATCTTTTGTCATACCACTCAAATCTTTCAGTGTTGCTTTATCCGCAGTTGCAAGAAAGGAACTCTTAGGAGAACTCATGCGATAATTCCGCAAAGCTTCCAATGTTGCCTGTCCCTGTACATCGTGCTTTCGGAAATACGCTCTGGTCAGATTCACTTGGTCAAGTGTCTTGCCCTGTTCCCTGATTTCACGAAGCGTATCAGCCGACTGGATTTTGTCCATGAAATGAAATGCGTGAGTTTGATTGTTGATGATAAGGGTAGCATTGGATTCCTGAACCGCAGAAATTGCGGTCTGAAACTCTTTCTGAAATTCCGCAACAGGCAGCACATTTTCACCACGGAGATACGCCTCTTTGTCGATGCCGCCGTTTGCAAAAACATCGTAAGAACTTTCGTTCTTCAAGGCTTCTTGGATTGCCTCTTGCGGAGCTTGCACCAGCTTATCAAAAGTGAAGCCACTCTGATAGCTTTTGGTTTCGTCATCAAACTCAAACTGCTTCATAACAACACGAGTAGGAAAGTGTCCTTCAAACTCGTTCTCTTTGTCAATCCCTGTGGTAGACACCACAAGGACAGCGTATGGTTCGTGTTCTTTCAATGTGCTTTCCAGCTGTTTCAAATCGCCGGAAGCGTAGAATTTACCTTTCATGCAGTTTCTCCTTTCAAGCCAATAGATTCACGGTCGAATTGATATGCTCTTGCAATATCAATGAACTCCTGCGGAATCTCAAACATTTTCAAGCCGCCAGTCATCGGATTTTGAAACAAATGTGCATTTTGTCCGTTATGATAAGTTTTTTGCACAAGGATTCCGAGCTTTTTGCCATTTTCTGAAACAAGCTCCCCGAACTTCTGATAATAGAAATCTTCGCCTGCATCAGAAGCATGAAATATCACTGTGAGAGTGCCTTTGGTGTTTTTGTATTGCAGGGAATTTTCTTCAATGTTGTAGTAAACTGTCATGCTATCGCCAACACGTTTCTGTTCGTGCTGGAAGATGCGAAATAGGTCAACTGTGTTTTTCATGGTATCACTCCTTTTTCGATTACTCTGCAAAATATCCGTTATTTTGAGGTTAAGAAAAAGGACGCTCTCAGAAAATGATTCTCAGAACGCCCTTTGTATATTTATTAAGCCTGCTGATGTTTTGCTCTTTCCATTCACAAATGTTGCGTGACAAGAAAAGAACAGCAGGTAACAGCTAATAAATAATATAATCGGACTTTCCTTCCCTTGTGAAGGTGCTACCGCATTTGTATCATTATCTGCCGTCACGGATTGGACAGCATAGAAGTGCTACTATATACTTCCTTTATATTATAGCACAAACAATCCGTTACTGTCAATACATATCCGTTATTTTTGGTTAGGTGTACAAAAATCAAATCTCTGGTTCATCAATCTCTGACAATTCTCTTGATTCTTTTATTGCTTCGTCAAGATTCTGGTCAAGCGTTACACCGTTTTCTTTCTGAATGTACTTGTCTGCCTCGTCCAGAACAATACGCTGCTCTGTGTCAGAAAGTGGAACAGTAAGTTCCACATCATCGCTGGTATACAGTGTAAAGGAAACTTCTTTATCCTGATTGATGTCAATATATCCGTTGACTGCTGTTTTAACAGCACCGTCTTCATCATACATCAGTGTTTCAAAATTCTCTGCCTGATATGATGGATTGCCAAGCTCAAAAGCTCCAGCTCTGTCCAGAGCCTGTTCCATAAAATCGTCCGTCATGTACAATGCCAGATTGATGGTTGCCTTTGTTTCTCCATCGGCAGTCTCGGTGTCCATAATAACTTCGCTGTCAAACTGTACAATCTCGCTTTTTTCAAATTCCAGCGGTTTTGTGTACATTTCCATCTGCTGTGCAACTTCTACTGCCTGTTCCACGATTCTGTCAGGAAGAAGAAAGATGCCTTCACTGGTTGCCCGTTGCGAAACGTCAATCGCTTTGTCCAGTTCCGCAGTAAGTCTGGGCAGAATTTCGGGAGAAGTAAGTCCCTCTTCGATACGCTGAATATTCTTTTCCAGAGAAAATTCTTTTTCCGGCTCTTGATACTCCTGATATGCTGTCACGAATTTACCGACCGTTTCGGCAAGAGCGTGAACTTCTTCCTGCGAGTAATTATGATTCGGCTCGGCAGTTTCAAAAAAATGCTGGACAGAAACATCAAGGCTCTGTTCCACGTTTTCTTTGACAGCATCTTTGATTTCTGCAATTGTATTATCATCAAGAGACAAGGGTACTTCAATTTCCTCGTAACCGTCCCTCATGATTGCAGAAGCCTGCACGGATTCATCACGATTTATTTCTGCTGCCAAAATAGGAGAGGCTGCATCATTGAAATAAACCAGCTCGTGAATGTCTTTTCCTTTCAGCAAGGGCGAGTTGGCATCATTCAGCATCTCTTCCATACGAGAACGATTCACTTCCATCGTGGCAAAGAGATTGCCGTCCTCATTTACCAACATATTTCTGACTTGAACAGTAGCCATTGCTTCTTCCATCAATTCATCAATTGTCATTTCATTGTATCTGGCAATGCGGTCAAGTTCGTCCCTTAACGCCTGTTTTTCGTTGTCCTCCAACGGTACAGCATAGCTTTCGTAGCCATAAGTGTCACTCTGCATATTCAATGTTGCAGACACTTCACCGTTCGGCGAAAAATTGACGTACATATCAAGAAATGTGTCGCCGTCTTCCAGAAGCTCTTCAAAGGTAGCCTCAGCGTCTTTCAGTAAGTTTGTACGTTCGGCAAATTCCTTGTACTGTGCATCAAAAAGAAAGGCAACAGCATTTATCTTTCCGTCATCAATCATGATTCCGGCATTTTCGTCCAACATGATTTTGCTTTCGTTTTCCATAAAGTATTTCCTTTCTATGCTTTTTCAATAGCATCTTGTTCTGTAGCGTGTGTGTTAATTGCATCAGCAACAACATCAATTGCTTTCTCGAAATTTTCAATTTGCTTTTCTAAATTGTTGGCAATTGCTATCAATGTCGCTTCTTCTGGTTGCAAAAGCGGAACAGCAGTTTGAAAGCCAGATTTCGGGTCAGCAAAGTGAAGGTCAGCTGCGGTTTGCTCTTCGTTAGTATCTACATACAGAATACACTCACTCTCATTAAGTTCTTCACGTTTCGGCATTGGAAGCGTAGCTTCTTTTTTTGATACTACAACATTTACAGTTGACATACGGTCAAGAATCTGGTCAAGCAATTCTGCGGTCGGCATCAGAAGATAGCTGCCTTTTTCCGTTTCACTAAACCGTTCCATTTCTACGTTTGAAAAGTCAATCGGTTCTTCGTCTTTTAATGATTCTTCTGGGAAGGTCAATACCGTTCCTTTATCAGAATTTACAGGAATATCAGGAAAAAGTTTTCTTCCTGCATCTGTAAGTTCCAAAGAAGAATCTCGAAGCAAATCTTCGGCTGCATCACGATTCAGCTCTTTGTAAATTTCCAAGTTCCATTCTGTATCAGTAGCAGAGTGATAATACTTGTCATTCAGCTGGAACAACTGGTCAATGTAATTCTTGTTTGTTTCTTCATCTCTGAACTCATGTGAAGCAACAAGCGTTGCATAGTCCAAAGGGATTCGATTCCATTCTGCATCGGTCAATTCATATTCTTTTGGATTCCGCATCAGAGCTTTATCCTGCATTGCCAGAATCTCTTGTGCCTCTTCCGGAGAATAGATTTGCGAAGCAGTGGAATTTGAAGCGTCAACGCTTGTTTTCGTCCACATACTCGTCTTTTCGTCCTTTCTTATTGCTTAATCAAAGTCAGGTTCGATTTCATCATATTCCGGATTATCGTATGATTCATAAGCTTTTTCAAAAATTTTGTCCACGTCATCTGACCTGTCAGCAGTGATTTCTGCGTTTGCATCAGGATAACCAAGGTCTGCCATTGCCTCATCAATGATACCTTCTAAATCACGTTCTTCGTGAATCAGGTCATCAGCATCAGGCGGCTGATAATAGTCCCCATCAAACTCAGCGAACTTCACCGTGCCTTCATCTTCAAATTGAATGTTGACGTTGAATGTAGCAACCTCGTCCACTTTATCGTAGTAATCCAAGTCTACAGTTACAGTCGCTTCAACGCCCTCATTCTCTTTGATTTTACTTTGAAGCTTATCCTTCAAATCAGCTTCAATGTCCATTGCTTTATCTACAGAAGCGGTTTCTACGCTTGCCTGCAAATCTGCGTCATAGTTGATTGTAACGCCCATAGAGCCATGTCTGTTGCTCATAAAATATCACTCCTTGTCAAAATCAAATTCCAACTGTACAAATTCTTTCTCGTTATCTTCCTTCGGCAGCTCTGGTTCAGCTTTGTCCAGAATTGCAATTTTTTCAGATAACGCATGGCATTCTTCTTTGTAAAGCGGAATTTCTACATCAATATCCGGATTTATCAGCTGTAACCGCATGGAAATGCCATCGTCAATATCCGGATTCATCTCGCCATAAACCATATATGGTTCATCTGCTTCAATTACTGACTTTTCCGGCACACCATTTTCAACAAAGAAGTTTTGAAGGTCTTCGGAAACGTCTGCTGCCCGATTCAAGGCTTCCACAACTGTCTCAATGGACAGCTCAAATTCATAGAAGCCATCATCAGCTCTTGTGATGTCAGCAATATCACAATCAATTGCAACAGATTCTGAATGTTCTGGAGCAGGCTGTTCAGCATTTTTCTGCGTTTCTTGCTCTGTGTGAGCTGTCTTTTCCGCATCAGGTTCAGAAAGCCGTTCAATGTCGGCTGTGATTGATGCGATAGCCTGTTCAATTGCTGTGATTGCCTGCGGATTCAGTACATCTCTGCTGACTTCCAGCGTTTTCATCATGCTGTCAAGAGCAGTCTTTTGTGCTTCTAAAGCAGAAAGTCTTGCTTCATCAGCAATCCGGTTTGTTTCAGATTCTTGTTCTGAAACAGCAGGAGAGGGTGGTTCAGTTTTTTCAGCCTCTTTTTCCGGAATCATTTGCTGTGCATATTGATTGATGTCTTCCTGTGTCAGCCATTCTGGTTTTTCAGGGAGCATATCATAAAGCTCCTGCATTTTTTCAATCTGAGCTTCCGGATTACCAGCCCACAGATGATTATTTTCTGCGGTTTCGCCTGTACCAAGGAAGTATTCACAGTCCGAACGCAAACGGTCAAGAAGCATATACTCATACGAATGGTCGTTTGTTGCTGACTGAGCATCTGCCTGTTCTGTGTTCTGAACATTTTCTTTCGGTTCAGTTGCTTCCGGAGCAGGCTCTGCTTGTTCCTGTGCCGTTTCCTGTTTCTGTGCCATCTGCTCTGCAAGCTGTTGCTCTTTTGTCTGAATCACATCGAAGCCCTGTGCGGCGAGTTTTTTTGTCCACGGTTCGTCCGGCGTAGAAAAACAAGAACTGATACCATTCATTTTTGTGCATTCTTCATCAGAATATGTTTTGAAACTGATAGAAGATTCACTAACAGAATCCACTTTTGCATATGTTGGTGGCAATTCGGTAGGTTTCATGGTTCGGGAATCTATGGCGGTATCTCCATAAAGGCGAACGATGTCCCCTTCTTTCAAATTTTCCGCATCGACTATCATCTTTGCTTTCTGCATTGCATTTTCAACAAGCTGTTGCAAGGTCTGTTTGGCTTCTGTGCTTGTCTTTTGGCTTTCAGAGGCAGGAGATATAGCAGGAGATTCTGGAGCAGGAGAGGACTGAATCTGTTCTTCCTGAGCATTTTTTTGTGCAGTATTCGTTCGCTCTTTTGGTAGCTCTCTGTCGCTGTCATGAAGAATCTCCAGTTCTTTCAGCCGTTCAAAAAGCTTATCAAAAGCATCGTTAATGCGTTCTTTTTCTTTACCCTGTGGAGAAATGGAAACTGTGGTTTCTGTCCCATCTTTTTTAGTGATGGGGTAATTGCCTTCCGAATGACCTACCAGATAATCAGATTCGCCCAATTTGTCATGTACATAAGATGCAAAAGCACGAGCAAACATTTCTGCTTCGCTCGACCAGTACAGCCCTTTTTTATTGCTGCCTTTCTGGTTTCCTGTTGTGCTGTAAGCACCGTCCAGTGCCTTAGCATCACGATAAAACTGCGTTCTGCCAGTATCACTATTGTCATACTTCATTGTGTTCAGCAGATTTACCATTGGATTATCTACGCCGTAAATGTGGTCTATCGAAGCACCTTCTGATGCGTACATCTCATGAGAACCAATTTGCTTGGCAATATAATTGTCGAGAGCGTGTCCCCATTCATGTCCCAGAGAGCCAGCACCTCTCATTTTTGTGAGGTTAATAACATTTTCTGCTGGTTCGTAGTGAGCAACTGCTCCACTGTGACCTCTTGCACCATATGCAATTGCCAGCTGTCCACCGAGGGTAACGTCTTCATCGTGAATATGCAGAGCTTTGGCAAGGTCTTTGAAAGCATCAAACGACATATTCAGATTTTCCTGTCTGTCATTCTGGTTTGTCCAGTTGCCAAACTGTACGCCACGGAACGGAAAAGTAGCAGTAGAGCTATCTTTCATAAAATCGTCTTCAACTACGGGCTTACCCTGTCTGTAATCTTCTGTGGTCGGTCGGATATGCTGTAATTGCGGTGGTTTCAACGCTTTCTTACCAGCTTTTTTTGCTGTCTCTGTCTGTGGCTTTTCCTGCTCTATCGCAACAAGCTTTTCTTCTAAGGCTTCTCTTGACGTAATGTTCATTGCAATCAAGTCTACTTTGCCTTTAGCAATTGCAAAGTATGTGTCCTGCTTCCAGTTGTCAGGGCTTGCCTCGGTTTCGTTATTAGCAAGAAATATTCGCTTACCGTACCCGAATGACACGCTCATGTAATCTTTGTGATAAGCTTTAGAAAGCTGCTCGTCACGTTTGACGTTCTTCCCATCATATTTGTAAATCTCATAATTACTCAGCATTTTTTCCTTGTCGGAAAAGCAGAATTTATTTTTTTCAAGTTTGCTCTGAAATCTTTGATAAGTGTATTCTCCCCATCTACCGTCAAAATCCAGAACTTTCTTTGCATCTTTTAGGATTTTATCGCTCTTAGGGAGTTTGGCAGCAGACACTTCATTAAAGAACTTTTTGAAATCCTCTGGCTTTTCCAACTGCATCGCTTTTTGATACACATAGGAAACAGTCGTCAGATAATCTTCCTGAGCCTGCCTTTTCGCTTCTGGAAGCTGTTCTGGCGTATAAAGACTTTTTAAGGGATAAAGCGGCTGTGTAGGTAATTTGTCACGAAGTGTCTTAATGAAATACAAAACTTCTCTGTCTTTGCCGTCTGCATACTCTTTCTTGTAGTCAACTTTCGGGAATGCAGTATTCTTCGTGACATTTTGTTCTCTTTCAGCATCTGTCCAATCGCCGATGTCTGTAGCACGAAGCTCACGATTTAATTGAGCAAGATGTTTTCTTGCACCGAATATTTCTTCGCCGAAATCTTCGATTTTCTTCTTTGCCATGTGGTACTCCTT
>ERZ779957.219-NODE-219-length-23946-cov-2.26554_pt1 | contig 23946 bp, 19 predicted proteins | sample MGYA00511583_ERZ779957 | MGnify/ENA primary metagenome ERZ779957 (study PRJEB29588, sample SAMEA2146320) | human gut metagenome | biome: human gut; feature: human-associated habitat; material: faeces | place: Denmark | collected 2008/2010 ... | reverse complement strand
AGCAGAAGAAGAGACAGTTCAGACAGTTATGGATTGCAAGAATCAATGCTGCAGCAAGAATGAACGGTCTTTCATACAGCAAGTTTATGTATGGTTTAAAGTTAGCTAACATCGACCTTAACAGAAAGGTATTAGCTGAGATGGCTGTAAACGATGCAGAAGGATTTGCTAAGTTAGCAGAAGTAGCTAAGGCTAAGCTTGCTTAATTAAGATTTATATTGGTATTAATACCAGTAATATAAAAGGCAGAAAGCGAATTGATGTGTGCCAGTAATTCGGGAGCATATCAGATTGGGCTTTTTGCCTTTTTTTGTGATAATATTGTGAAACATTTGCATAATGCTGGTTTTAAATGTGATATTGTGGTATAGTTTATAAGTCGGTATTACGGCAATATTTAATGTGGAGACAGGTTATGAGAAAAGTATTAAAGAATAAAGTTGTAAAATATGCTGTTACAGCAGCTATGGTTATGTCAGTTATGATGACAACAGCCTGTAACAGTAAGATAAAGGTAGATTATGGATACAATCCAACTGATTATGTAGAGCTTGGAGATTATAAGGGAATTCAGGCTGAGGTTGATGTAACATCCATAACTAATCAGGTTATAGATGATAAGATTGCAGAACAGCTTGAAAGCGAGACAACATATACAGATGTTGATAGGGAAGCACAGAAAGGCGATAAGGTTACATTTAGTTATTCTGGTACATCAGGCGGACTTTCTGTAGATGATTTTACTGGTTCTGATTATAGTATGACACTTGGTAAGGATGCTTTCCCTGTTGCAGGAACTGGCTTAGATGAAGAATTATGTGGAATGGTTGCAGGACAGACTAAGGTAATAACAATCACACTTCCAGAGAATTCAAAGTATTCTGATTATGCTGGCAAGAGAGTTGTGTTCGAGCTTACAATGAGTTATGTACAGCAGGCTAATGTTCCTATGCTTACAGATGCTTTTGTTAAGAGTGCGTTCAACTGCGAAACAGTTGATTCATATAAGGCACATGTTAAGAATGATGTCAGTGGAACAATAGAAACTAAGATAACAGAAGCTAAGAATGAAGCAATACTTACACAGCTCCTTGACAAATGCAAGGTTACAGGTTATCCAGAGGAATTCCTTGCACAGCAGTCATCAAAGCTTGAGGAATCAATAAGCTTTTACAGCACACTCCAGGGAAAGACTAATGATGAATATTGCCAGAAACTTTATGGCATGACATTTGATGAATTCGTTAAGGCATCAGCAGGACAGCAGCTTGTATATCAGGCAATTGCAGAAAAGGAAGGACTTGCAATCACAGATTATGAATACAAGGATGACCTTGAGCAGTTCGCTAAGGACAGCGGTTATTCAAAGGTAGATACATTTACAGATAAATATGACAAAGAAACTATTGTTAAGTCTATGCTTGTTAAGAAGGCACAGAATTTAGTAATGGATAATGCAGTCATAACAGAGAAGTAGGATATATAAGAATACATTTGTTGAACATACATTATAAATCAGAAATCATATCTGGATAAATATATTTAATGATATACTAATTCAGACAATGGTTTCTGATTTTTTGCTTTTAAAATTATCGAACATTTGTTATACTAAATTATGATATTGTGTATGCACAGTATGTGAAGGTTAAGTTTAGATGTACTGTTGATTTTAGTTAAGTGCATATGTAAGTTAAAGTGGAGATAGTGTGAGTATAATCACACATTGGATTGGAGCGTATATGAATTTAGATGGTTTAAATGACTGCCAGAAAAGAGCGGTTAAAAGGACAGAGGGTCCGCTTCTTATTATAGCGGGAGCAGGTTCTGGAAAGACAAGAGTTCTTACTAACAGGATAGCCTATCTTATAGATGATTGTGGTGTAGCACCATATAATATACTTGCTATTACATTTACTAATAAAGCGGCAAGGGAGATGAGAGAGAGAGTTGATGCGACAGTAGGACAGCAGGCTGGCGAAGTGTGGGTAAGCACCTTCCACTCTACCTGTGTGCGGATTCTCAGGCGTTATATAGATAGAATTGGTTATTCCAATACATTTACAATATATGATACAGATGACGTCAAGAGTGTTATAAAGGATATATGTAAGAAGTTCAATATAGATACGAAGATGCTCAAGGAAAAAACAATTATGAATGCGATATCGCACGCCAAAGATGAGCTTATGAGTCCGGATCAGATGGAGCTTGAGGCAGGTGGTGACTACAACGGCAAGAGAATTGCCAATGTATACAGGGAGTATCAGAAGACATTAAAGCTTAATAATGCACTTGATTTTGATGATTTAATATACAAGACAGTAGAATTATTGGAAAATGATGCTGAAGTACTTAATTATTATCAGGAACGATTTAAGTATATTATGGTTGATGAGTATCAGGATACTAATACATCGCAGTTTAAGCTTATATCAATGCTTGCCGCCAAATATGGCAATCTCTGCGTGGTTGGGGATGATGATCAGTCAATATACAAGTTCAGGGGTGCTAATATTACCAACATATTGAATTTTGAGAATACATTTGCAGGAACTAAAGTAATAAAGCTTGAGCAGAATTATCGTTCAACACAGACAATTCTTAATGCAGCCAATGCGGTCATAAGCAATAATATAGGAAGAAAAGCAAAGAGTCTGTGGACAGAGAATGGCGAGGGTGAAAAGGTTAATTATACACTTTATGAAAATGGATATGATGAGGCACAGGGTGTTGTTGACAGCATAAGTTCTATGGTAAGGGACGGCTGGAATTACAACGATATTGCCATATTATACAGGACTAATGCACAGTCTAGAGCGTTGGAAGAAAAGCTTATGTTAAAGAATATACCATACCGTATATATGGCGGAATAAGCTTTTATCAGCGTAAGGAAATAAAAGATATACTTGCATATTTAAAGACTATAGACAATGGTATGGACGGACAGGCAGTAAAACGTATTATCAATGTTCCAAAGCGTGGAATTGGTGCGACAACAATTGAACGAGTTCAGGAATATGCAGACCAGAATGACATAACATTCTGGCAGGCTCTGTGCGATGCTGAGCATATCGATACGATAAAACGAGGTGTTGGAAAGTTAGAGCCATTTGTTACACTTATAGGTTCACTTAAGGCAAAGCAGGAATTTATGAGCATAAAAGAACTTGCCGAAACTGTTGTAAGTGATACAAGATATATAGAATGTCTTGCAGAGAGCGAAACAGCAGAAGAAATAGAAGCAAGACAGGAAAATATAGATGAATTGATTAACAAAATAGTAAGCTATGAGGAGAGCTGCCGACAGAAGGAAGAAACTCCTACATTAAGCGGTTTCCTTGAAGAAGTTGCACTCATAGCAGATATTGATAATCTTAATGAGTCAGATAAGCAGGTAATGCTTATGACATTACATAGTGCCAAAGGTCTTGAATTCCCTATTGTGTATATGACAGGAATGGAAGATGGCCTTTTTCCAAGTTATATGACAATAGTGTCAGATGACCCTGCAGAGATAGAGGAAGAAAGACGACTTTGCTATGTAGGAATAACAAGAGCAGAGAAGATACTTAACTTAAGCAGCGCGAAGATGCGTATGGTACGCGGTGAAACACAGATGAATAAAGTATCACGCTTTATTAAAGAAATTCCCGAAGAATATATGCACATAGAAAATAATAGTTCAGGATATAATAAAGGTAAGATTGCATATGGAGGAAAAGATGACTCAGAGGAAACACGTTCGTATAATATCAGAGCCAATGCCAAAGCCGCTCTTAACAGATACGGTTCAGGCAATGTGAATTATAAAGAACCAAAACGTGTATCAATCGGCGGCTCAACTTCAGCAGGCTACAGGTCTTCTGTGAGAAAGGCGAATACTAAGGTTGGTTTTGGTAAAGAATTTCCTATGGATATATTTGACTTAAAGAAGTCATCGAAGGCTGCTGGAGCTGGAGACAGTGGAACTGGCGGTAGATTGACAGCAGGTGGAAAATCTGTATCAGGCGGAAGTTATGCAGGTGCTTCATATGGCACAGCGGGTTTGACTGCCTCTGTTGGCAGTGCTGGTGGAACATCTGGACTTGGATATGGTGTTGGCGATACCGTGGTTCATGCCAAATTTGGAAAAGGAAAAGTAATTTCAATTGATAATGGCACAAGAGATTATATGGTAACTGTAACATTTGATGAGTATGGTTTAAAGAAAATGCTTGCAGGCTTTGCAAAGCTTAAAAAAGCCTAAATATGGTGACAAATAAAATATGTTGTGATACAATATATTTACTTTAAAAGTGTTTTGAAAGGAGCGGTTGTTATGAATAAGGATAAGATTGAAGAGCTTATTGCGGCAAGCAAGCTCAATGAACTTCTTCACAAGAAAGATGTAGAAGAGAGCAAGAAGAAAAGTAATGTAATTATCATAGTATTAGCAGTTATTGGAGCGGTTGCAGCATTAGCAGCTATCGTATATGCAATCTATAGATACTTCACACCAGATTATCTTGATGATTTTGATGATGATTTTGATGATGACGACTTTGATGAAGACTTTGAAGATGATGATGAATTCGAGAACTAATTATTCTGCCAATTAAAGAATGATTAAGACAAAGACCACTGGCTGGCTTACAGCCAGTGGTTTTTTAGATGTTCGGTGATGTGGGAGAAAGGCTGGTTAGCTGGTGGTTGGTTCGTATAAAAAATTGATAAAGAATAAGGACAGGGTTAGTTTCCTGATTGATTATATAGAAGGATTGGAGATAAAAGATGAAAAAAGGCGGCATATATACAGGTTATGTAGAAAGCGTGGATTTTCCTAATAAGGGAAATGTAATAGTTAAGACAGAGGAAGATGGACAGACTATAGAGGAAAAGGTTGTGGTAAAGAATTCAATACCGGGACAGACAGTTAAATTTATGGTAAACAAGAAGAAGCACGGCAAATGTGAAGGAAGGCTTCTTGAAGTTGTCTGTCAGGCAGATACAGAAACTAACGAAAGATGTGAGCATTTTGGCAAATGCGGTGGCTGCGTATATCAGACTGTAAGGTACGAAGAACAGTTAAAGATGAAAGAAAATGCAGTGAAGAAGCTTCTTGCTCCTGTTATTAATACAGAATATGAGTGGGAGGGAATAATTGGAAGCCCTGTATCAAGTGAATACCGTAACAAAATGGAATTCTCATTTGGCGATGAGGTAAAAGATGGTCCGATAGCCCTCGGTTTACATAAGAGAAACAGTATGTATGACATAGTAACAGTAACAGGTTGTAAGATTGTGGATAATGATTACAGAAAAATACTCAAGTGTGTATATGATTATGCACTTGAGAAAAATCTCACTTATTACCACAAAATGAAGCACGAGGGGTATCTTAGACATTTGCTTGTAAGAAAAGCCGTAAAGACAGGACAAATCCTTGTGGACATTGTGACAACTACAGTAAATGATATCCCTATGGACGAGCTTGCAGACAGGTTAAAAGCACTGTCACTTGACGGAGAGATAACAGGTTTCTTACACACTTATAATGACAGTGTTGCCGATGCAGTAATCAATGAAAAGACAGATATAGTATATGGAAGAGATTATATTGAAGAAGAGCTGCTTGGACTGAAGTTTAAGATTACAGCATTTTCATTCTTTCAGACTAACTCGCTTGGTGCGGAAGTTCTGTATTCTAAGGCAAGAGATTATGTCGGAACAACTAAGGACAAGGTTATCTTTGATCTCTATAGTGGAACAGGTACTATAGCACAGATTTTAGCACCTGTTGCAAAAAAAGTTATAGGTGTTGAAATAATACCAGAGGCAGTTAATGCAGCTAAAATAAATGCAGGCATAAATGGTCTTGATAACTGTGAATTCATAGCAGACGATGTACTTAATGCACTTGATAATATTAAGGATAAACCAGATTTTATAGTTCTTGACCCACCAAGAGATGGAATCAATCCTAAGGCACTTAAGAAGATAATTGATTTTGGTGTTGATTCTATGGTGTATATTTCCTGTAAGCCTACAAGTCTTGCAAGGGATCTGGTTATGTTGCAGGAGAGTGGGTATGAGGTAAAAAAAGGGTGTTGTATAGATATGTTTCCAAATACTGGACATGTAGAGACGGTAGTTCTTTTGTCCCAACAAAAGCCAGATGACAGGATTGAGGTTGAGATAGAACTGGATGAGTTAGATTTAACTAGTGCGGACAGTAAGGCGACTTATAAAGAAATACAGGAATATGTGCTGGAGAAGTACGGATTAAAGGTTTCTAATCTGTATATTTCACAAGAAAAAAGAAAATGTGGTATAGAGGTTGGGGTGAATTATAATCTGCCTAAATCGGAGGATAGCAGACAGCCGCAATGTCCGGTGGAGAAGGAAATGGCGATAAAGGATGCACTGAAGCATTTTGGGATGATTTAGAGAGGTGAGCACATGGTATTAAACTATACGGTGTATCAGTATGATAGCAGCAAGAACGCAGTTGTTATGACAGATATGGATGGCAAGGAGCTTGTGATTGACTGTGATAAGACAGAAACGCAGGTTGTGTTTGATGACCCGGAGGATGCAGGAATCCTTGCCAGACTTGCAAGAGAGGAGCCTACAAGTTATGTAAGCTTTGCTATGCGTCCGGGTGGATTGCAGGATTATGTGGATGTTTGGAATGAGTTGAATTGATATAGATATTTCCTAATCGAAATGTTTATTGGGATGAAATTTGAAGCCAATCATAATAAGTACAAGTGAAGGAGCGGACAATATGACTAAGTTTTATGAAGCAGTATTGGATGTACTTAAACAGGATAATAGATTTTTTTCTGAAGAAGGAATTCTCTTGAGAAATGCTGTATACGAGGCAACTATGCAGATGGATGCTCAGCTTATTCGTCTGTTATTGTCTAATGAGGTAACAAAGGAACATTTTTTTAAGGATGTAGATGGTATATCTGTTTTTGATAAAGTGGAGTTTGGATGGGTTGTGAATAACAAAGAGTTTTTGCCGGATAGTTATACACGATTTAAGAATAAAATTGGACTTGCTGATGATAATGGAGATATAATTTCTTCCAAAGGTACTGTTGAATTAGTTTTCCCGTACAAGGATTGTGTACTTGAAGGTGGGCAAACAAAGGATGAGCAAAAACGTAGCGAAATTTTCTATAATGAAACTTTGGCACCTGATGAAGTCGATAGATTATTCTATCCGAAAGTGCTGATAAATGCAAAAAAATATTCATTAACTGGTGTTGAAACGGTTAACACTTTTTCTCCTAATGATAATATGATTATTAAAGGCAATAATTTGATGGCGCTTTCTTCTCTATTGAAAAAGTATGCAGGTCAAGTTAAATGCATTTATATAGATCCGCCATATTTCTTTAGGGAAAATAAAGCAACAGATACATTCAAATATAATTCAAATTTTCATTTGTCAAGTTGGTTAGTATTTATGAAAGATAGACTTTCAATAGCTAAAAAAATTATGAAACCAGGTGGAACTATTTGGATTAGTATTAACGAGGATGGTATGCATTATCTTAAAGTGATGGCAGATGATATTTTTGGTGCGGATCATTTTGTTGGGACTGTTCCTCGTAGAACAAGGAGCGGGAAGTCTGATGTACCATTTAATTTTTCTCAGGATTTTGATTGGATTCTTGTATATACTAATGTATCAGATAATGAAAAGATTGTTGGCAGAAAAGTAGAAAGAAAATATTATGAAACACCTGATTATCCAGGAAATCCATGGAGACTTGCAGATTTAACTTCACAACAACCTGCAAGTAAGCGCCCCAATTCCTATTTTACGATGATTGATCCTAAAACAGGAAAAGAATATCCGGCAAGCGAGAAAAGAACCTGGGCAGTTACAAAAGATACTTTTGAATATTACTATAATCTAGGAGCAATTGTATTTCCAGATGATTATGAATTTTTAAATATATCTAAACCATATGCAAGGAAATTCAAATCTGATGATAATAGTGGAAAATTGAGTGCTGTAATTTCAGACGTTTTAATTCAAGATTTTCTTAAGGAACTTCTTTGTGATTGTAAAAATATGGATGGCAACTCACAGATAGATGACCTATTCGGACGAGATGAATTTGATTATGCTAAGCCTGAGAATCTTATTAAAAATATTTTGGAGGTTTCTACAGAAGAAGGAGATTTAGTAATGGATTTCTTTTTGGGTTCTGGTACGACCTGTGCTGTTGCTCATAAAATGAACCGTCGCTATATTGGTGTAGATCAGATGGATTATATAGAACGCTTAGCGGTTGAACGAATTAAAAAGGTTATTGATGGAGAGAATGGAGGAATATCTGCAGATGTAGATTGGCAAGGTGGAGGTTCTTTTATATATTGTGAGCTCGCAAAAGCTAATCAAAATTTCGTGGATGAAATTCAAACTGCTACAACTATTGATGAAATTAAAGATATATATGATCGTATCATAGCAACAGGATTTATTAGCAGTAAGGTAAATCCGAAAGACATTGATGCAAATGTAGATGATTTTTATTCTTTATCTATTGATGACCAGAAGCGTTTCCTTATGGAATTACTTGATAAAAATTTGTTGTATGTAAATTACTGTGATATAGACGATGAAGAATACGGTATCAGCGAAGATGATAAGGCATTTACAAGAAGCTTCTATGGGGAGGTGTGATCTATGGCATTTCTGTATACAAAAATGGATGATTTACGTGAATATGGATATATTTCTGAGATGCCATCATACATTCCGAACAACTTAAATCCAGCTTTTGAATTGCGTCCATATCAGATTGCAGCATTCGAGAATTTTATTACACATTTTGAAAGCCCTAAATGTCCACGTCCAACGCAGGTGCTATTTCATATGGCAACAGGAAGTGGAAAGACTTTGATTATGGCTGGACTTATGCTTTACCTATATAAAAAAGGCTACAGAAATTTTCTGTTCTTTGTAAACTTGTCAACTATAGTAAAGAAGACAGAAGACAATTTCCTAAATGCTGCATCAAGTAAATATTTATTTGCAGATGAGATTGTGTTAGAGGGAGAACGTATACCGATAAAGAAAGTTAATAATTTTCAATCAACAGATCCAGATGCTATTAATATTTGTTTTTCTACAACTCAAGGTTTGCATACGGATATGTGGTTTACTAAAGAAAATGGCATCTCTTTTGATGATTTTGATGATGTCAAAACTGTGCTTATTTCTGATGAAGCTCATCATTTAAATGTAACAACAAAGAGACCTAGTCAAGAAGAAAAAGAAAACTATCATTCTTGGGAACAGACAGTTAAGAGTATTTTTGGCAGAAATAACGAGAATGTTCTGTTAGAGTTTACTGCTACTTGTGATCTTGCTAATCCTCAGATTCGTGCAGAGTACGAAAATAAAATTATATTTGATTACCCATTACATAAATTCCGTGCGGATCTTTATTCAAAAGAGATTAAAACGCTTCGTTCGGATATGGATATTATGGACAGGGCTATTCAGGCTTTGGTGTTGAGCCAGTATAGATTAAAAGTTTTTCAGGACAATCATTTATCCATCAAACCAGTTGTGTTATTTAAGTCTGCCAAAATTGCAGACAGCAAAGCGTTTATGGCAGCTTTTATAGAGGCTGTGAAAAAGCTTAATGGTTCTACAATAGAGAGAATTTCTGCATTAATTGATAATCCAACAATGCACCAAGCATATGATTATTTTTCAGCTTCGGGAATTACTTTTGATATGCTTGCACAGGAACTTCGCGAGGATTTTTCAGAAGAACATTGTGTATCCGTTAATGATGATAAAGAAGCGGATATGAAACAAATTTTGCTCAATTCTTTGGAAGATGCTTCAAATCCATATAGAGCAATTTTTGAAGTAAAGAAACTGGATGAAGGTTGGGATGTATTAAATCTTTTTGATATAGTGCGTTTGTATGAAACAAGACAGTCAGGTGGTAAATCAATATCTTCTGCAACTGTGTCAGAAGCGCAACTTATAGGGCGTGGTGCTAGATATTGTCCGTTTAAAATTAATGATGAACAGACAAAGTTTCAACGCAAATATGATAATGATGTGGAAAATGAGCTTCGTATTTGTGAGGAGTTGTATTACCATTGTCAAAATGATAGTAGATATATAGGTGAACTACATAATGCACTACGTGAAATAGGTATTGAACCAGATAAAACAATTACAAAGCATTATATTTTGAAGGATGATTTTAAACAGGATGATCTTTATAAAACAGGTTTAATATTTTTGAATGATCGAGTAGTTAAGAGTCGTTCTGAAGTTAAAGAATTACTTCCGTCGATAAGGGATAAAATCTATTCTGTGACGTTAGCAACAGGGCAATCTGGTGAGGATATTATTCTTGATAATGAACAGAGTGTTGCGGTTGATGGTAAGACAAAAACAAAGTTATATACCACTACAATTGGAAAAATTGCAAATATAAATTATGCTATTGTAAATAAGGCGCTTGCGAAAATTCCGGTGTATAAATTTAATACTTTAAAAAGTAGATTTCCAAATTTAAAGTCGACAAGAGAATTTATAACAAGTGGTAGCTATCTAGGAAATATAAAAATTGATATTCGTAGCAAATATGATGTGCCATTGGTGACTATTCTATCAACGGTTGTTACAAGTGTACTCACAAAGATAGCGGCATCTATTTCTACAATTGAGGAAGAATACGAGGGTACTAAGGATTTCCGTGCAGTTAATATACATGATGTTTTCCGGGATAAAGCTGTAAATTATACTAATATTGTGGATGGTGGAATTGGAGTGTCTCAAAATGATGATACCGTGCCGGATACAATGCGTATCGACTTAAAAGGAGAAGATTGGTTTGCATTTACAGATAATTATGGAACATCTGAAGAAAAAGCATTTGTATCTTATTTTCGTGATCATGTAGATGAATTGAAATCTATTTATAGTAAAGTTTATTTAGTGCGTAATGAAAGACAGATGCACATCTATTCATTTGATGGTGGTGAAAGATTTGAGCCTGATTATGTGTTGTTTTTACAGAAGGATAATGCAGACGGATTTGAACAAATGCAAGTGTTCATTGAGCCAAAGGGCACACATCTGTTGGAATCAGATGGTTGGAAGGAAGATTTTCTTCTGCAATTGAAAGAAAATGCAATTCCAATAAAAACATTTGTTGATGATAATAATTATCATATATGGGGCTTTCACTTCTTTAATAGAGATGTGAGAGGAGCTGAATTTAGTGCTGATTTTGAGATGCTACAAAAACCGGAAGATCATTTAAAAGTATTAAATGCTTATGCTAAAGGAATAGTCAATTCAAATTAGTAAAGTTATTTCATATGTGAGTCAAAAAGTGCAGCACCTTTCCGAAAAGGTGAGTCAAAAAGTTGCGTACCTTTTCAAAAGGTGCTCCAAAAAGTGACGCACCTATATAAATATCAGGGGGGGGTTAGGGGATTTCTTCCCTAACTAGATGCATTTTGAGATGGATATCCAAAATGCGTATCTAGCAAAAGCCACCTAGAGATTTTTTTACAACATCAAAAAATATGCTGTTTTAAGTAAGATATTTGGGAAAAGGTGAGTGTGTCAAGATTTCTGACATTGACTGAGGTAGTGTATCGATAAACGAATGAAAATTTGATAATTAACAGCGGAAGTTTTTTCTCTTTTGAAACCTTGTTATTTTATCCGTGAAGATGTATATTAGGGATAGGAATAACATACCACCCAGTGCGGATGTATTTGATACAGATGGTGGTATTGCGGTATGTGAAGGGAAGGAGGAAAGCTTTGAATAAGGAATTTGAACGCTACTGCACATTCCTGGCTGAGATGATGGAGAAGTACGGAGTACAGGTTATGCGAGACATAGCTACAGCAATCCAGTTTGATCCGGAGACTTGGGAATTTGATGCAGAAGGAAAACGACTACGGTGCGAAGCTTATGCAAGACGATTTATGAAGCAGTATTTAAGGGCAGCATAAGAAACATCGGCATCCTGCGAGAGTGGAATGTGATACATAGAAAGAGCGTTCAAGTTAATAACGAAATTTAAGATTTAAAATAATAATATGATATCAAATAATGTATAATCACTTAATTTGTACAAGGTGCAGGTTAGGTGATTTTTTAATATCAAGGCACAAATACACAACAAAATGAGAAAAAACCTCATTTGCGTGTTGAATTTTAAGAAAAACTGTATATAATAGAAAATAGAAAAGAAGGCGAGGTAGCAATCATGTTAATACAATTTAATTTTAAAAATTTTAAATCTTTCAGAGAAGAGGCTACTTTGGATTTGTCTGCGGCGAAGATGACTGAGTTTTCAGACAGAGTGGTGACTGTTGGCAGTGAGAAGATTTTGCCGGTTGCTGCCATCTATGGTGCAAATGCAAGCGGAAAGTCTAACATATACAATGCTTTTGAATATATGTCTGATTATGTTGCAGATTCTTTTAAGTACGGAGATGAGGAAGAAAAGTTTGAAGAGTTCAGACCGACTCCGTTCTTGTTTGATTCCACATCTGCTGATGCAGAATCCAGCTTTGAGATTTATTTCACATTACCAGGAGATAAGTCGGAGAGAACATATAACTATGGTTTCTGTATCAATAAGGAAGGTGTAACGGAAGAGTGGCTTAATTCCAAGGCGAAGACTGCCAGAAAGTACAGTACAGTATTTTATCGTGGAACTACGGACGAGGAGCTTGATTTATCAGGATTTCCTAAGAGTAGCAGGGATAATATTCAGGTAGCACTGGAAAAGCAGGTACTTATTGTCTCTTTGGGAGCGAAGTTGAAGGTTAATAAGTGTAAGGCGATTAGGGATTGGTTCATTGCAAATGAGTTTGCTGATTTTGGTGATCCTTTTACTAATTTCTTTATGTCACGCAGATTGCCTAAGGGATTTGTGGAAGATAAGAATGTTCAGCAGAAGGTGGTGGAATATTTTGCATCTTTTGATGAGCATATCAAAGATTTCAGAATTGAAAAGGTTCCACAGGAGGGAGAATCTAAGGAAGAAAGATACAAGATTAACGCACTCCATAAGAAGATTGATTCTGATGAAATGGCTGAAATTCCTTTGGGAATGGAGTCTGCTGGAACTTTAAAGATGTTTGCATTATATCCGGAATTGCAGGAAGTATTAGAGAAGGGAAGTGTATTCTTCATTGATGAATTAAATGCTCGTCTGCATCCGTTGCTCGTAAGGAATTTCCTACTAACATTTTTGAATCCGGAAATCAATACAAATCATGCTCAGCTTGTATTTACAACTCATGATACATGGCAGTTGTCTAATCAGTTGTTGCGTCGTGATGAAATCTGGTTTGTAGAAAAGGATGATCGAGGAGTTTCTACACTTTATTCATTGGCTGATTTTGTGGATGAAGATGGCTCCCGTATCCGCAAGGATGAAAGCTATGAGAAGAATTACCTGATTGGAAAGTATGGGGCGATTCCTACCTTAAAGAGCATTGATATATTTAAGGAGGAATAAGTATGGCGAAAAAGGACAGAACGGGTAATAGAAAAACACGAGAGCAGAGAAAACAATTTAAGGCGCCAGAATTAGGCTACTACTTGATTGTTACGGATACAGAAGCTACAGAGCGTTGTTTTTTCACTGGACTTCATCAGACATTGCCGGAAGATGTGAGAAACAAGCTTGTAATAAAGGTGGTAGAGACAAAGACTCGTGCCATGATTGATAAATGTCTGGAACTCACTGCTTACGATGCGCAATATCGTATTCCTTGGATTGTGTTTGATAGAGACCAAGTGCAAGGATTTGATGAGATTATAAAAGAGGCAGAGGATAAAGGAATACAAGTGGGCTGGTCAAATCCGTGTTTTGAGATATGGATGTATGCTTACTTTGGTTCCATGCCGGCAATCCAAGACTCATGGACTTGTTGTTCGGAATTTGGACGAGTATATAAAACCAAGACCGGACAGAAGTATTCCAAGGCTGATGAGCAGATGTATGGAAAACTCTGCAAAGCTGGTGATGAGAAAAAAGCAATTCAGATAGCACAGCAAAAATTGGAGCAGTGTAAACGAGAAGGTAAAACAAAGCCATCAGAGATGTGTCCGTGTACCACGGTGCATGAATTGGTGGAAGAGATTAAGGGAAAAGTAAGATAGTATTTTAATAAACAAATTGAGTAATGGTTCGGAGGTGCACATATGTTACAAGAAGATGGGATTCCTAAAATATTTATTTCATATGCTTGGGGAAGTAGTGATTTAGTACTTGAATTAGCACAAAGATTAGTGTCACATGGAGTAGATGTTGTTTTGGATAAATGGGATTTAAAAGAAGGACAGGATAAATATGCGTTTATGGAAAGATGTGTAAATGATTCTGAAATTACTAAGGTTCTTATTATCTGTGATAAAGCATATGCTCAAAAAGCTAATGAGCGTACTGGTGGGGTAGGAGATGAAACTGTTATTATTTCTAGTGAGATATATGGAAATACGAAGCAGGAAAAGTTTATTCCAATTATTGCTGAAAGAGATGAGGAAGGACAACCTTATGCCCCTACATATATCAAAACAAGAATATACATTGATTTATCGAACCAAGAAACATATGAGGTTGAATATGAAAAACTTCTTAGAAATATTTATGAGAAGCCACAGTTTGTTAAACCTAAATTAGGTAAAAGACCTGAGTGGATAGATGATGCAAAGACAGATTTTTTTCTGATAAAGGATTTGATACGTCAAATTCGTGGAAGTAATACTGATGCTAAGCGCAGAAGTTGTATATCTAGGTTTCAAACAGAGTATATTGCTACCTTGAAGTTATATTATGAAAAAGGGGCGAATTCAGAACGACAATATGAATTGTTTCTGAATACAAAGATTATAAGGGATATATTTTTAGATTTCGTAGAAGTTATTTCTGAAACAGAGTGCAACTATGCAGAAGTATTAGCAGACTATTTTGAAACGATGTATAACCAATTAACTTGTATTAAAACATTTGAACCTAAAGCGGGTTCTGCTTCGGATGATGACTTGGATGTGTTTAGAAATCTTATGTGGGAGTTATTTATTTGTGTGATAGTTTTTATGCGTCATACAAAAGATTACTCAGCTATAAATACAATGTTAACACACACATATTTTTTGGAGACTAGCATATTTGGAGGGGCTATTAAGCAGAACAATTATACTGCATTTAGACATCATAGTCGTGTAGTTGAAGAACGATATAAACCAAGCACAGATATGAAAAATAAATTTACACTTATGGGAGATACAATATGTAACCAAAGAGAAAAATTGCCAATTTTTACAAGTGAAGCTATAGCTGAAGCGGATTTGTTTTTGTATCAAGTATGTAATGCATATGAACTTGCTGAAGATGAAAATAGTTGGCGTGAATCATACTGGTTTCCTACATGTTATGTATATGCTAAAAACGCTCCGATAGAATGGATGAAAATGAAATCTAGACAGTATTGTCAGAAAATGATGGTATTGTTTGGGGTGAGTAGTCTTGAAGAATTAAAGAGTGTTGTTGGAAAATGCGTATATGACAGAGAGATGAAATATTCCGGAAGCTGGAATGCTGCTCCAGCAATATTAAGCTATGTAAAAGTAGAAGAAATAGGTACATTGAATTAAGTTGTCATAGATAAAGAATAGAAACATACAAAAGCGAAAGGTGGAGATTATGATAGAAAAAATAGGATATGATTTAGTGCTTGCTGTTGTCTCTGCAATTTTAGGAGCACTATTTGGAGTTCTGATTCCTAAATTGTTAAAAGATGAAAAGAAAACAACTGACATTCAAGTTGATAAACAACTTGTTTTTTCGCAAATCCATATTGAACAAAAACAATACATAATTAATAATTCGGGAAATCAATGTGTAAATTCTAAGGGTACATACAAAAGTGAAAGTTCATATGGAACTGAGATAGTTGTGGTCTTTCTATTGGTAGCTTTATTTTTGATTTATTGGTTTTTGAAATACGAAAAAATAATTTGTGCAGTTGTTTTAGTATTGTTTGTTTTTTTAGAAGTGGCTTTTCTGGTGGCTGAATACATAATAACAAGAAGATATAGGATTGATAAATCCATTAAATATATATTGCTGTTTAATATTTTGGCGACAATATGTATCCCCATTTTGGTAAGTTTCATAAAAATGCCAATTATGGGTCCGGATTTTGATAAAGAAGCAATGCTTAATAAAATGCAAGAGGAAGGAATATTTACCGCTTTGTTTGATGTAGAAGTATTTGGTTTTTTGTTATATCAAGCAATGGGAGTAATCATTTTAATAGTTTTTATGATATTTACTTTAGTAGGAATGATACATGTTTTATCTATGATTAATTTAGTGTTAAAAAATCGTTTTGGTAAGATGTGGGAGTGGTTTTACATAAAAACAATGGGATTATGCAAGAGTGTAAAGTTTTATATATCATTTGGATTGCTTTTGCTAGTATTAAGTTTTTTGTGTATCTCAGGTGTATTGTCTGCATTAATTATTAGATTATAGGTTATAAAATTGGCAGACATCTGCACTGTCGATTTTTTCTTGAAATAAAGTTGGAACAAATATATAATTGTGTTGGGATAGAAAGATAGGAGGTGTAGAGTGTTGGATGAATATATAGAAGGTGCGAAAGATATTGTGCAATGGATGGCAGACAATGCGGCTTTGTTATCAGTTGCTGCTACTTTACTGCTCTTTTTTCTTAGCAAGAAAAAAGAAAATGGATTGAAAATATATGAAACAAAAAAATCAGAGTATATGAAATTGATTGGTCTATTCGAAAAACTTTTTAGTGGTGTAAAAGACAAGAAAGATATTGCAAAGTCTATGAGCCAAAAAGAATTTTACAATGTTGGTTCTTCATTGGCTATTTTTGGTTCGAAAAAATTATATAAAACTTATTGTTTATACAGGGAGCTTGCTGTTAATGAAAATTGGCAGAAGGTTAAGTATTATGATAAGGATATGTTGATATTTTTATGGGGAGAAATGTATCAAATCATGAGAAAAGAGATTGGTCTGAATACAGCTACACAATATGTTGACGTTCCCGATATAATGTTTTTTATCTTAAATGATATTACAAAACCAGAGTATAGAAAGAAGTATTATCAATTTAAATATAGAAAAATGGTATTTAAAATTTTGATTTTTGCAGCAAAGATAGATGAAGATTTGCCTACAGTGTGGCTGTGGAATTGTATTATAAAGCCGCCAATATTTGTTATTTATTCAATCATACATATGTGTATCAAAAAGGTAATTGTGAATCCTGTGAGATTTGTTATCAGAAAAATAAGGAAAAAGCCAATTGAATTGGAAGAAGGTAATGAACTATGAAAAAACAACAAAAATGCTACGTCTACACCCGTGTATCCACCTCCATGCAGGTAGATGGTTACAGTTTAGATGCACAAAAAGATAAATTACATAAATATGCCGACTATCAAGACATGATAATTGCCGGAGAATATTCCGACGAGGGCAAGTCCGGAAAAAGTGTGGAAGGCAGACCTTAGTTTCAACAGATGCTTGCTGACATTGAAATCGGTAAAGATAATGTCGATTTCGTCCTTGTGTTCAAATTATCCCGCTTCGGTCGTAACGCAGCTGATGTATTATCTTCCTTGCAAAGAATGCAGGATTTTGGTGTCAATATCATAAAAATATTTTGATGTTTATTGAAAATTTGAGAATGAAACTTGGATTAAACGATGAATACGATATCCAGTGTGGATACGAGGCAGGATGTCTGGGCTACTCGCTCTATAATCAACTGACAGCCGCGGGAGTCAAATGTGTGATACTTGCACCAACTACTATGCTTACACCGCAAGGTGTGAGAATTAAGACAGATATGCGTGATGCATATATGATTGCCCAGTGTTTGTCATACGGTGGTTATCATGCTGTTTATATTCCGACTGAGGCTGATGATTCGGTAAAAGAATATCTTCGCATGAGAAATGATCATAAACTTGCCTTAAAGAAAATCAAGCAGCAGATCAACGCATTCTGCATCAGACATGGATTTTGCTATGATGGGACAAAATGGACTCTGGCACATCTGAATTGGCTGAAGAAACTAGAAATCACAAATGAACTATATCGAGAAACACTTGACGAATACATGGCATCATACGAAGAACAGGAAGCCAAGATTGAGAGATATGATAAGCGGATCGAGGAAATCGCGGAGCAGACAAAGTATTACGACAAAGTCAAAAAACTGAAATGTTTTCTTGGAATCAAGACGCATACAGCATTGTCATTGATTGTTGAAAACGGAGATTTTGAAAGATTTGCAAAAGGGAACCAGTATGCATCGTATCTTGGACTTGCTCCTGGAGAAAACTCAAGCTCAGACAGCATACACCGCCTTGGAATAACCAAAGCAGGAAACAGTCATTTGGGATAGCTTCTGATAGAGGCATCTGGCGGAATCTGCAAGGGTGCTGTGGGGCACAAATCAAAAGAATTAAGAGCAAGGCAGAATGGTAATACAGCAGAGGTAATTGCGTATGCTGATAAGGCGAATACGAGATTGCGGAGCAGATACTATAAATTCATACGACATGGAAAGAAAAGAAATGTGGCAGTGGCTGCAATAGCAAGAGAATTGGCATGTTTTGTATGGGGCATGATGACAGATAATATCGAAATGAAAGCAGCGTAGAGATGTATCATAGTCATCTGCCAGTCAAGGGTGCAGGCACCGCTGTGGCGGCTAAGCCCTTGACAATCAGCTGTCTATGATAAAAGGGCAGTCAAGCAGAAAAAGAAGCAATGTGCAGCTTTTTCTGCCACAATGTAACAATCTGACAGTATTAGAAAAGAGCTGTGGTCACTGTAAGGTCTGGGTTATCTGCGTCCACTCTATGTGTGCACATGAAACACTGTGATCCACGCTTTTAGATCGTAGAACCCAACGGCGGACCATTAGCCTGTAGGTAACCAATCCACGTATAACAGAGTGGCCAACTGCCGGGGACTGTTAAACTAGGGCTCTTTTCCAATTAAGAAATATTTTCTTGAAATTAACTCTTGACAAAAGTCACTTCATAACAGAGTGATACAATCACAAAGTTTAATGGTATCTTGTGATAAATATAAACAACAAAAAGCCGTCAGGTTTTCAACATTGCTGCAGAAGTAAAACACTGGCACGGTGCAGCATATGGAAAATGAAAGAAAATACAGCAAATTAGAACTGTGTTTTTCTCCATTCGTAAATAGAAGTAGAAATAGTGCAATTTTTGCATGATATTATACAAGAAATATGTGGAAATATATCATATTATTGATAATATATGTTATATTAGTATTTAGGGAGGAAAACATGGAAGGTGAAAGAAAAACATTGGCACAACTGTCCGTGCCAATATGCTTAGAAACTTTATTTTATATGCTTTCAGGTATGGTCGATACACTTATGTTATCATCTGTAAGTGACCAGGCTGTGGGGGCTGTCGGAACAGCAAATACATATATCGGTGTTTTTATCATTATGTTCGGGGTAATATCATCTGGTATGGTAGCGGTTATGTCACAAAATATCGGGGCGGGAAGACCTGGAATTGCATATCAGGCCAGACAGCTTGGACTTATATTTAATGCATTGACAGGTATCATGATGTCTGGTATTCTTGCCATTTTTTCTGGTAGAATACTCAAAATAGTAAGTATTGCCCCGGCTTTGCTTGAACCTGCTGAAACATACCTTAAAATTGTTGGAGGTGCAAGTTTTTTAAATGCACTGATTCCTATTTTTTCCAGTTATTTAAGAGTGTTTGGATATACAGAACATTCCTTAATAGGGACGGTTGTTGGTAATGTCATTAATATTATACTCAATTCAGTATTTCTGTTTGTGTTTCACTGGGGAGTAATGGGAGTTGCTGTTGCAACAGTTATTTCAAAGGTTGTGAATCTTATTATTGTAGCAGCGATGGGAGCTGTACTTATAAAAGCAAAGCAAAGTCCTGAGCGTGCACAGCCACGAAAAATACTTGCACAGATTGTTAAAATAGGTTTTCCGTCTGCATTCGAAACAGCACTTTATAATGTAGCAATGACATTTGTGGTACGTTTTATGAACCAGATGGATGCGGACGGAATGAATGTTACAGCACGTTCGTATGCGATGCAGATTGCAAATTTCTCGTATTGTGTAGGCGCTGCGCTTGCGCAGGCTAACGCTATTATGACTGGCTGGAGAATTGGAGCAAAAGAGTTTGAAGAATGTGACAGGGGTACACGAAAAGCGGTGCTATATGGTCTCATAACAGCGACGTGCTTTTCTGTGGCGTTTGCATTATCCGGACATTTTATCGTGCATATATTTACGGATGATACACAGATGATTAATCTTGTAGTAAAGTTACTGATAGTAGATATATTCCTTGAATTTGGAAGGGTGACAAATCTTGTGTATGGTCAGGCATTAAAAACGAGTGGAGATGCAATTTTTCCGGTTATAATGGGTGCGATATTTATGTATCTGTTTGCGGTTGTCGGAACGTATTTTCTTGGAATACATATGGGACTTCAGGCAGTAGGCGCATATATTGCAATGGCAGGTGATGAGTGTGCAAGAGCTGTTGGGATGGTGCTTAGATGGAAAAGCGGAAAATGGAAAAGTAAGAGTCTTGTAGAATTGTAGGAGCGGCTATGTATTTTGAATTAAAGGAAAATAAACCACATGGTACAAAGGACGACCCATTTAGTACTTATCACATAAAGAATAAAGGTCGGTCATTTCAGATACCCGTACATTGGCATGATGAACTTGAAATTATATATGTAAAAAGTGGCTTTCTGACGGTAAGTATATCGGGGGAGAGTTATATTGGAAAAGCCGGGGACGCATTTGTGGTATCGCCGGGAAGTCTGCATCTCATGGGCTCACAAACCGGCACTGTGGATTATTTTACTTTTCTATTTCCGTTAAAATATATATCTTTTTTCACAGATGACATGTTAGACGATAAATTGCTTGAACCGTTAAACAGCGGTCATCTGATGATATGTCCAAGAGTAAAAGATACGGCAAAAGAACTGTGTGAGCAGCTGATTGATATATATATGGCAAAAAATGATGAAACTGAGTCAAAAATAACTGCGCAGATAAAGACAAAAATAATTCTTTTACAATTTATTCTTGAAATGTGGGAAAAGGGACTTGTAATAGAAAATGATACAAATGGCAGAAATATTGTGGAAAAAGAGATGGTTTCATATATACAGCAGAACTTTACAGGGAAGATATCCCTAAAGGAATTTGGAGAACAGTTTCATCTTTCAGAAAAATATATATCACGGTATTTCAAGGAACATTTTCATATTACACTGTCGCAATATATTACATATTTACGGTTGGAGCATGCAAAACAGCTGTTACAGGATACCGATATGCCGGTTACGGAGGTAGCCTTGCAGAGTGGGTATCAGAATGTAAGCTATTTTATCAGAAGTTTCAAAAAAGCCTATACAGTTTCACCACTGAAATATAGAAAGTCTGATGAAAACAGCTAAAGCAAAACCGATGGTCCAGTATGAGAAAACCGTACTTTTGTACACAAACGCAGAGAAGAGCAATAGAACTTTTCCCTGCGTTTATTATTATTTCTTGAGTTTCCGTAAAATGTAATTTAAAAATAAATGACTTCTCTTAAAGTGCCAATTTGTAATCCTTTTCAGCAAAAGAATGCACATATAAAGAGAGAAAAAGTAAGACTTACGGGAGGCGAATTTTAATTTTTGAAGTGAAAATGCCATCCGCTCGTCCTGTAGACATTAGTGCATTATCAGAAGCACAGATGAATGCAGAACTAGAGAAAGGATATGCGGATATGCAGGCTGGTCGTACTAGATCAGCAAAATCTGTTTTTGCTGATATCCGCAAGGATTACAGTTTATGATTTATGATATCGAGATTTAAGATCAGGCCGAGATAGACCTTCGTGGAATCTTCGGATACATTGCTTTTGAACTGCAGGCACCAGAAAAAGAAAGAAATTGACCGATATGTATCTCGATGATAAATTTACTAAAGAAGCATACCGGATGTGAGAGACAGATATATGAATCTTTATAAAGCAATTTAGTCGATTAAAAATTGAGGTAACAAGATGAAAGATAACAAGCGTGAAATTAGCATTGTTCGTTCTTCAGCAGCTATCCAGTTCAGAAAGTGGGCAAATCATATAATTGAGGAATATACAGTTAAGGGATTTGATATGGATGATGAGCGGTTAAAAGATTTTGGAACCCTGGCTTGACTTAGCGGCTGTAACTACATATAATGGCTTCGCAACGTAATTTAAAACTTACATTTTGATTACATAGAATAAATTCCGGAGAAGGAAAGAATAAGTGAAATTATAAAGGCTATGGAGGAATATGATAATGTCAAAAGATGAATATTTGATCACAGATACGCCTCTTAAAGCGTTGACAGTTTTTGCAATGCCAATGATTTTGGGCAGTTTTTTTCAGCAAATATACAATATGGCTGACTCTATAATCGTCGGACAATTTGTTGGCTCCTCTGCACTTGCAGCTGTCGGGGCCTGTGCAGCGCTGACCAATGTTTTCATTTGTGTGGCATTGGGGGCAGGTGTCGGTGCCGGTGTGCTCGTGAGTCGCTATTTCGGTGCCAGAGAATATGGAAAAATGAAGACCATCGTGTCAACGTCCTTGTTTAGCTTTTTAATTCTAAGCATAGTTCTTGGTGTTTTTGGCTTTTGCTTTTCCCACTCGATGATGAGGATATTACAAACCCCTGGCGATATACTGAATGATGCAGTGTTATATCTGCGGGTCTATTTTGTGGGCTTTCCATTTCTGTTTATGTATAACATTCTTTCCAACATGTTCACTTCCATTGGTGAATCAAAAATCCCACTGGGACTCTTGGTATTCTCGTCAATCTTAAATATTTTTATGGATATTTGGATGGTGGCCGGACTTGGTCTCGGTGTGTTTGGTGCAGCCCTTGCGACTCTTATAGCACAGGGTATTTCTGCAGTGTTTTCACTTTTTCTGTTCCTCAGCCGGATGCGTCGATATAAAAGTCGCTTTTATTGGTTTGACAGGCAGGATTTATATTCCATGCTTCAAATTGCTGTACCTTCGGTTCTTCAGCAGTCTACAGTGTCTATCGGTATGATGATCGTACAGGCTGTTGTAAATCCTTTCGGTACACAGGCACTTGCGGGGTATGCGGCGACGATGAGGGTAGAGAATGTTTTTTCATTGATTTTTGTATCCATTGGCAATGCGGTTTCCCCATATGTTTCCCAGAATTTTGGTGCAAAGAAAATTGAACGGATCAAAAAAGGATATCACGCTGCACTGGTGTTAGATGTATGTTTTGCAGTTCTTGCTTTTATAGTTATTGAAACATTGCATACTCAGATTTCCTCGCTATTCCTTGGTAAAGATGGAACTGCTTTGGCTTATCAGGTATCCGGGGGTTATATGAGATGGCTCGGTTACTTCTTCATCTTTATGGGAATCAAAATGGCAACCGATGGGGTTCTTCGGGGTCTTGGAATCATGCGTCCGTTCCTTATTGCAAATATGGTGAATCTGGCAATCCGCTTGTCGGTTGCTTTGATTTGTGCACCGCGTTTTGGCATTGTATTTGTCTGGCTTGCTGTACCGGCAGGTTGGTTTGCCAATTTTTTAATATCCTATGTGGCTCTTCGGAGATCATGGCCGACTGATAAAGAGGCGCAATCCCGATAGCCTAAATTAATTTAAAAGGATGAATTTATAGTATGAACGACAAATGTGTTGTATTTAACTGTACGCAGGAGTGTCCGCTACAATGGGGCTACTGTAATGGAAAAGAATCGGGTGCATTACGAGTATTACCATTTGAAAATGAC
>ERZ779957.200-NODE-200-length-25941-cov-3.58271_pt1 | contig 25941 bp, 18 predicted proteins | sample MGYA00511583_ERZ779957 | MGnify/ENA primary metagenome ERZ779957 (study PRJEB29588, sample SAMEA2146320) | human gut metagenome | biome: human gut; feature: human-associated habitat; material: faeces | place: Denmark | collected 2008/2010 ... | reverse complement strand
ACTGCCATCGGCTTGATAGCAGAACGAAAAATAAACACGCTGATACTTGTGCATACCAAAGCTTTGTTGGACCAATGGAAATCCCGTTTGGAAGAATTCCTGCAAATAGACTTTACGGAAGATAACCTTCCCAAGAAGCGTGGTCGTAGAAAAGCCTTTTCACCGTTCGGCACATTGGATTCCAAGGGAAATTCACTGCATGGAAAAATAGATATAGCCTTGATACAATCCTGTTTAGAGGACAACGGTGTGAAACATTTTGTCCGGGACTATGGCATGTTGATAGTGGATGAATGTCATCATGTGTCAGCGGTGAATTTTGAACGGATATTGAAGTATGCCAATGCCCGCTATGTTTATGGACTGACAGCCACCGCAATCCGAAAAGACGGACATCAGCCTATCATCTTCATGCAATGCGGCCCAATCCGTTATTCGGCAGATGCAAAAGCTCAAATGGCATCCCAAACATTCACACGCCTGCTTGTTCCCCGCTTTACTTCTTATAGAGAGTTGACGGATGAAAAGTCCACTTATGCCCGGATGGTTCAGAAAATGGCTGATGATGAAAATAGGAACGGACTTATAATAGAGGATGTATGCGTGGCTCTGAAAGAAGGGCGTTCACCAGTTGTACTGACCAACCTCACCGCCCATGTCGAAACATTAGCAGGCGCGTTAATACCACACTGTAAACATGTCATTACTCTTGTCGGTTCCGAATCGGCAAAGGAGAAACGTCAGAAAATGGAATACTTACAAGACATATCATTATCGGAACCGCTTGTTATAGTGGCAACCGGAAAATATGTGGGTGAGGGTTTCGACTATCCCCGGTTGGACACTTTGTTCTTGGCATTGCCTGTCTCATGGAAAGGTCTCATCGCGCAATATGCCGGACGGTTGCATCGGGAATACCCGGGTAAGAAAGAAGTCCGGATTTACGATTACATTGACATTCGCGTACCGATGTGTGATGTCATGTACAAGCGTAGATTGAAAGGATATGCGTCTGTCGGCTATCAGATCAAGTCAAATGCACCAATGGACTTGTTCAACGAAAGTCATAGCGTGATTTTTAATGGACATACATTCCAAAGAGAGTTTTTCAATGATTTGTTCAACGCAAAACACTCGATTGTCATTTCCGCTACAAAGCTTTGGTTTGCCAAACATTCATCTGTGCTTGATACATTAAAAGGCATATCGGCACAGGGTGTGGAGGTTGTCACTTTTATCAAAAACGATTTGGAAAAGGAAAAACAGTTAAAAGGAACAGGAGCAAGTATCAGAGTTAATGACGCATTGGCTATTGACGTTGCAATCATTGACAAATCCTTGATATGGTATGGCAGTATAAACTATCTTGGTTACAACACCGATGAAAACAATGCCATACGCATTTATAATTCAATATTGGCAGAGAATATCATAGAGATGCTTTATACTTAACTTTATACTTAACGTGAACTTTTCTCCATTTTTCAGAGGAATAACTTTGGTAATAAAGGATAAAAACACTACTTTTGTAAGTGAGAAAAGCGTTCTTTTGATTAGTGCAGAACATTGCAGAATATAGAAGCCCGCTGGTTTCTATATCGTTACCTGTCAAGCTGATAATCTTTGTAAGTTTCTTGTTTTCAATGAGTAAGAAGAATTGATGTGTCTTGCGGTGTGGAAGGTGATGTGCTTGTGTATATTAGCCCTTTTGACCCATTTGTTTAAAATTCTTAGTGTGTAAGAATAGGAGGGGAGCCCGAATACCAACTCCTCGTTAATGCCTTTATGTCTTTGCAGGAGCTTGATGGCAGTGTGGTTTAAGTTTAGATGCAAGATTGCGTTTTTGGAGTGTGACTGTACTTTCTGTTGTAGAATAGTAAGGCGGTTTGATGAGAAATCTATGTCTTTATATTGCAGTTGGTGCACATCACACCAGCGCAGCCCACAATAGCAAGAGAACAAGAATGCCCTTTTTACTTCGTTGTTGGGGCATGGAGTGATAGCAAGTTTCTGAATCTCTTTTAAGCTGAGGATTGCTTTGGTTACCTCATCAAACTGCATCAGGCGGATACCATCTGTAGGGTTAGAGGTCATTAACTTTTTTTCTATACATTTATTGATGCACATTCTGAATTTCTTGAAATATCCGATGGGAGTGTTACCTCGGAGATGATCCCTGAGATACTCAAGAAAATTTATACAAAAATCTTTTGTGAGAAGGGTTACAGGTAAGCTTTTCTTTCTTGTAAACAGTCGCAGGTGGGTGATACATGCCCTGACCATTTTCTTGTCCTTTTTGTGATAGGTATCCAGGTATTGTCCTATCAGAATATAGAAATCGGGAACATTGCTTTTATCTGTTGGAAGTATATCATCGAATGTATTTTCTATATCGTTCAGATGATATTCAACAGATAAGAATTCTAGTTCCTTCTTTGCTCTTATCTGCCTGGCAATTAGTACCTTGTTTCTGTTTTCCGCTCTTCGCTCTGCACTGGTAGGAGCGTCCAGGATGATGCCCAAATACTCTTTGCGGCGCTTCCCGTTATAACTGTAATTCAGATAAAGCGAAACTCTTCCTTTGTTCAATTGTTTCTTTCCTAATGTAATTCCCATAATGAATAATAATTAATACAATAATAATGTTGAAAAGAAGGACCAGAGAGGGACTGAAAATGAATTCCTCCATCTTTCTTTCTATAATAATAATATCTTTTGTACCTTTGTGTCATAAACAAAAAAATGGAAGAAAATTTTGATATACGCGAGCAACAGCTCACAACTAAAGAACGCGATTTTGAGAATGCCTTACGTCCGCTGAATTTTGAAGATTTCAGCGGGCAGGATAAGGTAGTGGATAATCTGCGCATCTTTGTCAAGGCGGCGCGTCTGCGGGCCGAGGCGTTAGACCATGTTCTTTTGCACGGACCTCCCGGCTTGGGCAAGACGACCTTAAGTAATATCATTGCCAATGAACTGGGAGTAGGTTTTAAAGTGACCTCAGGACCGGTGCTGGATAAACCGGGTGATTTGGCGGGAGTACTGACCAGCCTGGAACCCAATGATGTGCTTTTTATTGATGAAATACATCGGTTGAGCCCTGTGGTAGAAGAATATCTGTATTCTGCCATGGAGGATTATCGTATCGATATAATGATAGACAAGGGACCTTCGGCGCGTAGTATCCAGTTGGAGTTGAGCCCGTTTACTTTGGTTGGAGCCACTACCCGGAGTGGGTTGCTGACTGCGCCTTTGCGTGCCCGTTTTGGAATTAATCTTCATTTGGAGTATTATGACGATGATGTATTGACAAGCATTATCCGTCGTTCAGCTACTATATTGAATGTGCCTTGTGACGTGAAAGCGGCGGGTGAGATTGCTTCGCGCAGCCGTGGAACGCCCCGTATTGCAAATGCGCTGTTGAGGCGCGTCCGTGATTTTGCCCAGGTGAAAGGTTCCGGAAGGATTGATGTGGAAATTGCCCGGTTTGCTTTAGAAGCCTTGAACATTGACAGGTATGGACTGGATGAGATAGATAACAAGATTTTATGTACTATTATAGATAAGTTTAAGGGAGGCCCTGTGGGGCTGACTACTATTGCAACCGCTTTGGGTGAAGACGCCGGAACAATAGAGGAGGTTTATGAACCTTTTTTGATTAAAGAAGGTTTCTTAAAACGTACTCCGCGTGGACGTGAGGTCACGGAACTGGCCTATATGCACCTGGGACGGAGCATTTATAATAGTCAGAAGACATTATTTGATGATTAAAAGATGGCAGGATTAAAAGCATTAGCCAAGGAAACAGCCATATATGGGATGAGTAGTATCATCGGGCGGTTCCTGAATTATTTGTTAGTACCGATATATACCAACGCTTTGCCTGTGGAATCGGGGGGCTATGGTATCATTACCAATATGTATGCTATAACTGCCTTGCTGATGGTGCTTTTAACATATGGTATGGAAACCGGATTTTTCCGGTTTGCCAATAAGGGGGTGGATGATCCGATGCGCGTCTATTCCACTACTTTGCTTTCGGTAGGGGCGACTGCGCTCTTGTTTTTAATCGTTTGTCTTTCTTTTCTGCATCCCATAGCAGGTTTCTTGGGATATGGAGAGCATCCGTGGTATATGGGGATGATGCTGATTGTAGTCGCAATGGACGCTTTCCAAGCTATTCCTTTTGCTTATTTGCGATATAAGAAACGCCCTGTTAAGTTCGCTGCATTGAAATTGTTGTTCATTTTTGCCAGCATTGCCTTGAATATCGCTTATTTTGTAGGTATGAAAGGAGAGAATGTCGGAGTGGCTTTTGCTATAAATCTGGCTTGTACTTCTTTGGTGATGCTGTGTATGTGGAAAGAATTGGTGGGCTTCAGGTATGTGCTGGACAGGGAGTTGTTGCGGCGTATGCTGCATTATTCTTTCCCGATATTGATTCTGGGTATTGCCGGAATCTTAAATCAGGTAGCCGATAAAATTATTTTTCCGTTTGTTTATCCTGATAAGGCGGAGGCGACCATCCAGTTGGGTATTTATGGGGCTGCCAGTAAAATAGCTATGATAATGGCCATGCTGACACAGGCTTTCCGGTTTGCATACGAGCCGTTTGTTTTTAGTAAGAGTAAAGAAAAGGATAGTCGGGAAATGTATGCCAAAGCGATGAAGTTTTTCATTATCTTCACTTTGCTGGCCTTTTTGGCTGTTATGTTTTACCTTGATATATTGCGTTATATTTTAGGACGTGATTATTGGGTAGGGCTTAAAGTTGTACCTATTGTCATGGCTGCCGAAATGTTTATGGGTATTTATTTCAATCTTTCTTTTTGGTATAAGCTGATTGATGAAACAAAATGGGGAGCTTATTTTTCATTGGTGGGATGCAGTATCATTATCCTGATAAATATTTTCCTTATTCCGGTGTTTGGCTATATGGCGTGTGCGTGGGCAGGTTTTGCCGGATATGGAGTAGCTATGCTTCTCTCTTATTTTGTAGGGCAGAAAAAATATCCTATTAATTATGATTTGAAAGCGATAGGTAACTATGTGGCGTTAGCGCTGGTACTTTACATTGTTTCAGTTTATCTTCCTATTCAAAATATATTCTTGTTGTTGGGTGTTCGTACATTACTGTTGTTATTGTTTGTGGCATATATTGTGAAAACGGACTTCCCCTTGCAGCAGATACCTGTTATAAACCGATACATAAAGAAATAGCTATGAGTGACCTGAAGAATGATTTGAAGAATGTGCCTTATATAAAGCAGTTCTTTGGTGAATATCTTGATTTGCGCAAGGATAAGGATAATGAAGCCTTGATTGTAGAAAGTATTCGTAACGGTGTTGAGTTCAAAGGAACTAATTTGTGGATTCTTATATTCGCAATTTTTATTGCTTCATTGGGCTTGAATGTGAATTCTACGGCAGTGATTATCGGTGCTATGTTGATATCTCCGCTGATGGGGCCGATTATGGGAGTGGGGCTGGCTATCGGACAGAATGATTTTGAACTGTTGAAACGTTCTCTGAAAAGTTATTTGGTGGCGACTGTATTTAGTGTGATTACATCCACGATTTATTTTTCGCTGACTCCGTTGGATGAAGTGCAATCGGAGTTGCTGGCACGTACTTCTCCTACTATATATGATGTGCTTATAGCTTTATGCGGTGGCTTGGCCGGTATTATCGCCTTGTCTACAAAGGAGAAGGGGAATGTTATTCCGGGGGTAGCTATTGCTACGGCTTTGATGCCGCCTTTGTGTACTGCCGGATTCGGGCTTGCTACCGGAAATTTACTTTATTTTTTAGGTGCGTTCTATTTGTATTTTATCAATTCAGTATTTATCAGTCTGGCTACTTTTATCGGGGTGCGTGTCATGCATTTCCAACGTAAGGAGTTTGTGGATAAGGAGCGTGAGAAATTGGTAAAGAAATATATTATTTTTATTACTTTGGCTACGATGTGTCCTGCTGTTTATCTGACTTATGGCATTGTAAAAAGTACTATTTATGAAGCTTCTGCCAACAACTTTATCAACGAGGAGCTGAATTTTAATAATACCCAAGTAATAGACCGGAAGATTTCTTTCGAGAAGAAGGAAATACGTGTTGTGCTAATAGGCAATGAGGTTTCGGAAACAGAAATAGCAACCGCAAGGGATAACTTGAAACTTTTTAATCTGGCAGGAACCAAACTGGTTGTTCTTCAAGGAATGAATAATGATGCGATGGATATTGGCAGTATAAAGGCGCAAGTGATGGAGGACTTTTATAAGAATAGTGAGAAACGTTTGCTGGAGCAGCAGGAAAAGATTAAGTCTTTGGAAAACGAACTTAATGTATATGCCGCATACAATACCGTAGATAAAAAGATAATTCCCGAACTTAAAGTACTTTATCCTGCAGCAGAAGCTATAGCCATGGCGAAGACTGTGGAATTGCAGGTAGACTCAACCCAAACGGACACATTGACAATAGTCTTGATGAAATTCAGTAAAAAACCTGTAGGAAAAGAACAGGAAAAGATTTCCGAATGGTTGAAGGCACGTGTCGGGGCGAAAAAACTTAAATTAATTGTAGAATAAAACCATGAAAAAACTACTATTGCTGCTGTCTTTCCTGCCTTTATGTATATGGGGTAATGAGGGAATGTGGCTTCCTTGTTGCCTTAGCAAACAAACTCAACAAGTGATGAAAGAAATGGGATTGGAACTTTCATCTGAACAATTGTATAATCCCGGAGGAAAAGCATTGGCTAATGCTGTTGTTAGTTTTGGAGGTTTTTGCTCGGGGGTTGTTGTATCTCCGGATGGCTTGGTTTTTACTAACCACCATTGTGGGTATGATGCCATTCAGCAGCATAGTTCTGTGGAGCATGATTATTTGCGAGATGGTTTTGTAGCCGACTCCTTAAGTAAGGAGCTTCCTAATCCGGATTTATTTGTCAGTTTCCTGATACGCACAGAGGATGTGACGGAGCGTGTGTTGCAAGCTATTCCAGTCGGGACAAAGGAAAATGACCGTGCGCTGATTGTGGATTCTATTTCCACATTGCTTGCTCAGGAAGCTGTGGCGAATGATACGTTGCTGCGTGCTGAGATAACTCCTTTTTATGGTGGTAATGAGTTTTATCTGTCTGTGTATAAAGATTATTATGATGTTCGTCTGGTGTTTGCTCCTCCCTCTTCTGTAGGCAAGTTTGGCGGGGATACAGATAATTGGGTATGGCCCCGCCATACCGGGGATTTCTCTGTTTTTCGTATTTATGCTGATCAGAATAATCAACCGGCAGCTTATTCTCCGGAGAATGTGCCTTATCATCCGGATTATTTTGCTCCTGTTTCTTTGGGCGGGTATGAACAAGGTTCATTTTGCATGACTATGGGATATCCCGGTTCTACCAGCAGGTATTTGTCTTCATTTGGGATAGACGAAAGGATTAATACGGATAATGCCGCTATGATTAATGTCCGTACCATCAAGCAGGCTATCTGGAAAAATGCAATGGAAAAAAGTGATGATATCCGCATTAAATATGCTTCCAAGTATGCACAAAGCTCTAACTATTGGAAGAATAGTATAGGCATGAATCAAGCGGTAAAAGAGTTGAAAGTGATAGAGAAAAAACAAGCTTTGGAGCGCCAGTTGCAAGAATGGATCCGTCGGGAACCTGATAAGCGAAGCAAATATGCAAGGGTTCTGACTGAACTGGAGCTGAATTATCGTAATCGTAGAAATGCGGCGCGGGCTATGGCATATTTTGGAGAAACATTTGCTAATGGACCGGAGTTGATTACGGCAGCCTTGGCTGTACTGAATTTTGATTTTGAGGCAGAGGAGAGTGATTTGGAGCGTAATATGCGGCAATTGTTGGAGATTTATGCCAATATGGATATAAGTGTGGATAAACAAGTCTTTGTGGCTATGTTGAAAGAATATGCGGCTGAGGTAGGCAAGGAGTTTTTACCTGATGTTTATCCATTGATAGAGAAAGATTTTAAAGGTGATTACCAAGCTTATGTAGATGATTTGTATGCTCGTTCCTCTTTAAAGACACCGCATGGGTTTGAACAGGTGGTGAAGGGAGATACCACTTATGTCTTGTTTGATGACCCTGCGGCTTCTTTTGCTATTGATATGTTGGTGAAATTTTATGAATTCAATCAGTCGGTGGAAGAAGCTAGTATGAATATTGAGAAAAATGAACGTTTGCTGAATGAAGCAATGCGTGAGATGGAGGCAGATAGGGTGTTTTATCCGGATGCTAATTCTACTATGCGTCTGAGTTTTGGCATGGTGGGTGGTTACTCACCGAAAGATGCTATTGAATATTCTTACTTTACGACGACAAAAGGTATTTTTGACAAGATAAGGCAGTATAAGGGAGATAGTGATTTCGATGTGCTTCCTTCTGTAGTCGAATGCTTGAGAAGGAAGGATTTCGGACGTTATGCTACCGGAGATGGTAATATGAATGTTTGCTTTATTTCGGATAATGATATTACGGGAGGGAATTCCGGTAGTGGAATGTTTAATGGAAAAGGGGAATTAATAGGTCTTGCTTTTGACGGGAATTGGGAAGCAATGAGTGGAGATATTGTTTTTGAACCTAATTTGCAGCGTTGTATCGGGGTGGATATCCGCTATGTTCTTTACATGATTGAAAAATATGGGAAAGCTTCCCGTTTGGTCGATGAACTGAAATTGACAGACTAAAAGAAAAATATGAAATGACAGGAAGCTTGGGTATGTCAAAGTTCCGATAGTTTGTCATATAATCTTTCATCCGGAAAGATGGCAAAAAAACTGTTAATATTAATTCGATGTAAACAAGGATATTCGGTAAATCTTTTTTTGAATAACACGATAAATCCAACTGATTCATTATGAGTCAGTTGGATTTATCGTATTATTTGCCTGCTCCGCTATTATTCGAGAGAAGTGGATGTTATTTGCATATTTCTACTATGCTCAATTCTCTTTCATGAAGTTGGCTTCCTCATTTCTTGGATTTCTTTTTCTTATTGTTATCGCTGTTAAAGAATTGTTTCCAGTCGTCTTTCGTTTTGGGACCGCGTTCTTCAATGTAGCCACGTTCCGCACGGCTGGGTCTTCCTTCTTTTGAGGTCGTTTTTTTATTGGACCTGTCACTTTTTTTGCCGAATGAAGCATTCCTTGCTGCACTGCTTCTGCGTTCGCCATTGTCGTTTTTGCCATTATTGTCACCGGCAACTTCTACTACAATTTTCCGGCCGCCATTCAGATTAACCTTGTTCAATGCTTTAATCACGTCCTGTGCCTGATTTTCTGCTACTTCGAAGAAAGAGAAATTCTGCATCAGGTCTATTCGTCCGATGGTAGTACGTTGCTTCTTCATGTTGCGGTTAATCAGTTCTATGATTTGGTTGGCATAGAAACCGTCTGTCTTTCCTACATTCAGGAATAGACGGGTGTATCCTTTTTCTGCTTTACGCTCTGTCTTTTCACGAGCACTGCCATGATCCTTGCGTTCTTTGGAGCCACGTTCGCTGCGACGGTCATTTGTGCTGGGAATTTCTATTTCCGGAGCGTTACTATAGTATTCCAAGAAGCGGTTAAATTCCATTGACACCACGCGCTTTATCAGATCTTCCTTTGAAAGCCATTCCAGTTTACGATAGATTCCGGGTAGGAAGGATTCAATTTCTTCATCGTTTACTTTTACCTTTTCTATGTCATCTATCAATTTAATCAATTGCTGCTCGCAAATTTGTTTACCACTGGGCATCTCACCCATGATAAATTTTTTGTTGATGATTCGTTCTATCTCACGCATCTTGCCTTTTTCGCGCAGGTTGATGATGGCAATAGAAATACCTGTTTTTCCGGCACGTCCTGTACGACCACTACGATGAGTATAGCTTTCTATATCATCGGGCAAGCCATAATTAATGACATGAGTAAGGTCATTTACATCTAGGCCACGGGCTGCTACGTCGGTAGCAACTAAAAGCTGTAAATGGCGTTGGCGGAATTTTTGCATCACTAAGTCGCGCTGGGCTTGTGAGAGCTCACCGTGCAAAGAGTCTGCGTTATAACCGTCTTGTATTAATTTATCTGCAATTTCCTGAGTTTCTTTACGGGTACGACAGAAAATGATGCCATAAATCTGTGGATAATAATCCGCGATACGTTTCAATGCGGCATATTTGTCTTTAGCGTGTACTAAATAGGCTATGTGATTGACGTTTTTACTGCCCTCATTTTTGGTACCGATAGTGATTTCTTTTGCGTCATGCAGATATTTTTTGGCGATGCGTGAGATTTCCGGACTCATGGTAGCCGAGAACATCAAGGTATTCCGATCTTCAGGAACTTTTTCAAGGATAGCATTTATGCTATCAGTAAATCCCATATTCAGCATTTCATCGGCTTCGTCCATTACTACATCTGTAATTGTTTCTAGTTTGGCAACCTTTCTTTCTATTAGATCAATCAGTCGTCCGGGAGTAGCCACAATAATATGTACGCCTGTTTTCAACATGCGTATTTGGCTTTCGATGGATGAACCACCATATACGGGAAGGATTTTCAGCCCGTCAATGTACTTGGAGTAATCGTTCAGATCGCCTGCAATCTGCAAGCACAATTCGCGTGTGGGGCATAAAATTAGTGCTTGAGGTGCACGGTGTTTTACGTCAACTTTTTGGATAAGCGGCAGACCAAATGCGGCTGTTTTTCCAGTCCCTGTTTGTGCTAGGGCTACTACATCGTTGCCGTTTCCCAATAAATACGGTATTACTTCTTCTTGTACCGGCATGGGATTCTCATATCCCATTTCTTTAATCGCTTTTAGTATTTCCGGGGAAACGCCTAACTCTTCAAATGTCTTCATTTATTTTCAAATATCTAATTCGCTGCAAAGATACGGATAATCATGGGATTATATGGCGCTTATGCAATATTTGTTTTTATCAGTAGTGTATTTTTAGGGAATATTGGCTAAAGCGTGTCGGGAAGTGATAAGAAAATTTTAGGTATAAGGTGAAAATACTCTGCCGGTATGGCAATTGAAATGCTTTATCGGTCAGAGTATCCGGATTAAAGATATGAGAATTTTATGGTATCAGAGTGTTTGTATATGTGGCTGTTTATATTATTCACCTTCTTCTCTATATTCTAAAATATCTCCGGGCTGGCAATCTAGTTCCCTGCAAATAGCCTCAAGGGTAGAGAAACGGATGGCTTTCGCTTTCCCGGTTTTCAATATGGAAAGGTTAGCAGGAGTCAGGTCTATCTTCTCGGCTAAATCTCCCAGCGAAATTTTTCGTTTCGCCATCATTACGTCTAAATTTACTATAATTGGCATAGATCAATTCATTTTGGGTTTATTCGGGTTCTCATCTACTGCGCGCCACCAAAGGGTGTGGCGTTGCGTCAGTTTCTTAAAGGCATACAGACAGAAGCAAGTCCATCCAATGTTGATCGATATCCTCACTATTTTGTTGTCCAACAATGGATGTAACACAAGGAAATAGATGAATGAACTTACAAACAGAGTAGCTATCAGGCAAAGTATCAAATAAAAGATGCTTTTTCTTTTTGAGGGGAAAGTATTTTTTTCTTTCATGGCATTTTTCTTAAATGGTTAAATCCTGTTCTTCTTTCATTTTTGCCCCGATAGCAAATATCTCGGCAAAAAGAATGGGAATTATCACAGCTACCCAGTCGGGAGAATAACCGGCGTAGCTGATGATTTTGTAGCCCGGCAGACTGATTTGCTCAACTGCTGCGTTTCCTACAATCCATTCGTCAACAGCTATGAGGATTTCCAAGCTTGCACTGGTGTATGCAAACCAACGGAGGCGCCGTACATTGGCAGATGTAAATACTTCGCGGCGTGAGATGGAAATGAGCAACCGGATCAATGAGCAGAAACCGATGAGAAAAAGGAATATTCCGGGTATGGCAAGTCCCATGACAAGGATGTGCCAGGCCGATGGCTTGGCATACGTTTCTATTTCAGTCACTGTGTAGGGGAGTGTCCAGTCCACGCGGTTGTTGCTCAGTGAATCGACAGTAGTTTCAGGTAACGGCTCTACATTCAGTTTGACTGAGGTTGCATGATGGGGTATAATGTGGCGTCCAGGCTCATATATTTCCATTGCACTGTTATGTCCATCTTCAAATCCTTTCTTGAAATCTCTCCAATTTTCATCCAATCCTCCAAAGAAGTTTGCAATGATGGCTATAATGGCTATGACACCTAATATTCTGAACTTGTTCATAGTCTGCTCTGTTTTTTTAAATGGTTAAATCTTGTTCTTCTTTCATCTTCAGTCCGATGGCAAATACTTCGGCTACCAGCAATGAAATGAATCCCAGAATGAGAGTCGCATCGGAAAAAGCAAAGGTATAGGAGAACTCGCATCCGTTGAGTTGCAACACTTGCGAAGCTTCATAATTTCCAATCACGATGCTAGCCAGCGTGCAGATAAACAAAAGTATCAATGCCCATCCTAACTTGCGCAGAAACTTCACATTCTTCCAGCTGAAGATATCACCGCGATTGATATTTCTGATCAAATAAAAGAACTGCAACAGGCAGAAAATTCCCGCTATCACCGAAATGAATGAGGCAATCCTGTTTAGTGCATGGAAGGTATCATTTTCTTTCGTTGGCGCCTCTACCATGCTTATAATCGGTATGATAGATGCCTGTTCTCCTGTCCTGACATTGGTTACACTTCCTGTCTTTTCAAGTAGATCGGTAGGAAGGGTGCAAATCATCTTATAATCGGAAATGTGGATATCCTTTCCTTTTTCTACACTTTCGTATCCGGCTTTAAAGGCACTTGTGAAAGAATGGAACATGATGCTCACTGTCGTTGAGGTGGAAAGGAGCAAGGCGATAAGTACGCAGACGCAAAAGAGGTTGAGTTTTGTTTTCATTGTTACATTTATGCTTGTGTGTTAGTAATTTCAGAGGGTGTTCCCGGCTGTGGCAAATGTTTGTTCAGATAGAAATACATGCCGACTAGGATGATTATGGCGGCTGCCAAAAGGATGTAAGTAGGTGTGGCGCCAATCATATCAACCGTTTTTTCATTCAACTCTTCTTGGGTTGATGTAGCCATGGCAATGGTAGCCAGGGAGTTATTTAGAAAATGCCCTATCATTCCCGGTATAATGCTTCCTGTGCGGTAATAAAGCCATCCGAATACCAATCCCAAACAGAAGGCGAAAGGTACTTGTGCCGGATTGACATGGATGAGACCGAAAATGAGTGCTGACAGGAGGATTGCCATACCGGGTCTTTTTCCGGTTTGCAGGAAATGCCCTTCAATGGCTCCACGGAACAGCAACTCTTCTACCAGAGGTGCCATGACGGCAATGGCGATGATGCCGAATACATTGCGGCTCATTCCTATGAATGTGTCTTCCACTAGGTTGGGCAGTTCTATGAATTCGCTGGCTACATTGCAGATGAACATGGCTGCTATAATGAAGGGAATACTCAATAAAATGGTTTTTGCAGGTACTTCAGTCCAGCTTGTCTTGTTGAATTGAACGTATTTAAAGTAGATCAGGTGCCAGATCATGGCTATTCCTGCCAGTACCATAACGAGTCCTGTCATAGAGGCTGTATTCTTACCTGCGGCATAAGCCAGATTATCATTTTCTGAAATTTCGTTCATCACTTTAATAATTCCCGCCGGAAGTCCTACCAGGAAGGTGAAAGCTAACTGATAGGCGAAGTAATAAAGTACTAATTTAATTGCGCGTCCCATAATAGAATGTTTATTGGTTTAAAATGGATTTGAATTAAGGGGTAGGACGGACTTCCGCATCCGTCCTGAGGGTATCTGTTTCTTTAAGTAAGCATCCTTGGGTTTCTCCTTGGTGCGATCAAAATCATGGTTGTTTTCATCTGGTTGTCTTTTAAATTTGGTTGATTTGTTTTTAGTTCATCAAGTGAGCAATGGCATGTTTGCATGGAACGTACCAATGGTTCATGAATAGGATAAGAAATGCTAAAATAAGGATAATTGCGCTTTTTTGTTGTGCTCTTTGGGCCAGTGGGGTGTTGACAGGAATCTTGGTCAGGACCAGTCTTCCCAAAGCTATTCCCAAAAGCATACCCAAGCCTAATCCTATTTGCGGATATAAAAATCCGACCATCATTCCTATGTACATTCCTATGGTTTGCCACAGGCTGGTCGCATTCTTATTTTGGGTTTGTGTTTCATTCAAAGTTTCCATTACTTTTTGTTTTGTGTGTCGGCCAACAAGTTTGCGTTGTTGCCTTCACGGTAAATACTTTCTTGTTTGTTATGGTTGAAAGTGCTCTCTTTGGCGTTCCATTCAGCGTAGTTGAGTTTGATTTCATAGACTCCGGGAGTTACGGTAAGCAGATAGGCCGGCTTCCACAGTTCCCGGTAAGCATCCCAGCGATAAGCTTTTTTCTCAATTACCTGACCATTTTCATCGTGTTTGTACTCATACTTCAGTTTGCGTGTCAATGTTTTGCCGTCTTCATTCAGTGTGTACACGGTTGTGTTTGTGTCATTCTGACCGTAGATGTACTTTGTGTTTCCTGTTTGTGCGTTTGCTGTTGTTGTACAACTCATCATTACTACTGCAATTGCTGCTAAAACTGATTTTAATACTGACTTTTTCATTTTTACTTCGTGTTTTAATGTTTGTGTTTATTCTTTCTTGTTTCTCGATATTCATTTATCGTTTATCGATATGCAAATGTATATCTTATTTTGATACTACAAAAGAAAAACGAAAAAAAAATATCGAAAAACGATAAAAATATATCTTTTTTCGTGCTTTGTAGGATGGAAGTGTATGAAGAAACAGATTTTATGCAAGAAGTGACTGGTATCGGTGAATTAATTCTTCCGATAGCGTTTGCGTTCACTGGCAGGGGCGATTTTGTCTGCCCTAATACATGGAATGAACTGTTTTCGAGCAGGCAAAACTGACTGTAAACGAAGATGTGTAGAAAGAGTAGTTTGAAAGGGGGAAGGCTGTACAATGCTCCCTTGTATTTAGAGAAGAATTCTGGCCGTTTTTTCCCGGTCTTTATGCATTTGGGCAATGAGTGCATCTATAGTGTCATATTTTTCTTCAGGGCGAAGATACTTTACGAACTCAATGCGCATTTCTTTGTGGTAGATATTCTCCGAAAAATTGAGGATGTTCACTTCAATACTTAAATTGTTGCCGTTATTGATAGTAGGGCGGTGTCCTATGTTCAACATTCCTGCCCATTTTTTTCCTTCCACATATACATATACTGCATAAACTCCTTCCGAGGGAATTAACTTGTCGCTACAATCCACTTGCAGGTTAGCTGTAGGGAATCCTATTTTTCTGCCTACTTTGTAGCCATCTACCACTGTTCCATCCAGATAGTAGTTATACCCCAGGAATTTGGCAGCCTGACTTACTTCACCTTCTTTTAATAGTTGGCGGATGACTGAAGAGCTGATTTTGCCCTCTTTGTCTGTGTAAGCTCGCGCGCGTACTATATATATGTTCAGTTCCTCACCATAACGGCAATAATCTTCAAAATTTTCACTGCGGTTGTGACCGAAACGATGGTCGTAGCCTATAACTAATGTATGGATATTGAACTTGTTACGTAGCAACTGCATAAACTCTCGAGCCGAAAACAGTGAAAGTTCCTGTGTAAAAGGGAGAAGAAAGCAGTAATCTACTTGCATCGTTTCCAATAATTCGAGTTTCTCTGTTGGTGAAGAAAGTAATTGCGGACGATAAGCGGTTTGTATCACTTGTCTGGGATGTACAGGAAAAGTGATCAATGCAGAATATAACCCATCCTTGGCAGCGACCTCTTTTACTTGATTAATAAGAAAGCGGTGTCCGCGATGCACTCCATCGAAGAAGCCGATAGTGGCAACTGAAGGAGGCAATGTTTGATGGTTTATATCTGATATTATTTTCATTATTCAAAAAGTGAACTTAAATCTTCTCCAATATGGTAATGATAGGACTGTATGCCAAGCGATATTGCTGCCTGGCAATTGATTGCCGAGTCATCTATAAAAAACGTTTCTTCGGGCAAGATGTTTGCTTCTTTCATCATTTGCTCATAAATGTCTTTTTCCGGTTTGGCCTTGTGCATTTCAAAAGACAGAAAAATATCTTCAAAAAAGTCATTTACACGGAATCCCCGATAACAGAACATTTGCTCACAGGCATAATCCCAATGTATCCGGTTGGTATTACTAAGCAGGTAAACCATATAATGTTCGCGTAACTTTAGCAATAAGTCCAGCTTTTCACGAGGAATATCAAGTAGCATCAGGTTCCACATATCATCAATTTCATGGTCGGACAGGGCTTCGCTGACCTCCTTACGAATGGCTTTCCGGAATTCTTCCGGGCTGATTTCACCCAATTCAAATTGGGAAAAGAAACCTTTTCCCCTGAACTGGCATGCCTGTTTCTCTATATCTCGAAATCCTGCTTTACGAAAAGCATTCAGGCAATTGTCAAAATCCAGATTTATTAATACTCCTCCTAAATCAAAAACGACATTTTTAATCTTACTGTCCATAACTCTTTATGTGCTTTATTCTCTTTTTTAGTCTTTTTTCTGTATTCGTTTTATCCAACGGTAGATTTCACCAATCCACAATACGAATGACGTTCCTGCGATAATATAAACCCAAGTCATGAAATTCATAGGTTCGGTACGGAACACTTTACCTCCGAACTCGACAATCAGAATTTGTCCGACTAAAATAATGATAGCCACACTTAGCATGCCTAATGCATGACGGGAATCCTTGAATACAGAATGGTTGGTCCCGAAAACACTGGCATTAAATAGATTCCAGAATTGCAGCATCACGAAGATCGTGAAGAATTGCGTCAAAGCTTGTCCTACTAAATCTGCTGGCATCTGTTTGATAATGACAATTAATGTCATCAGTATGGCAAGGAAGCAGAAGCCTACACCTAGTATATTTTTACGCATGGCTTTAGTGATGATGAAATCATCGGTCTTGCGTGGCTTTTCATTCATGACGTCTGCACTGGGGGGAATAGATGCTAAGGCCATGGCGGCAAAAGTGTCCATAATAAGATTTACCCAAAGCATTTGTGTTACGGTCAGTGGTAGTTCTGTACCAAAGAAAGCCCCTAATAAAACACTGGCTAATGCGACTACGTTGATAGTCAGCTGGAATACGATGAAACGCTGAATGTTTTTGTAAAGAGAGCGTCCCCACATTACTGCGGTAGCGATACTGTGGAACGAGTCATCCAATAGGGTTATGTCACTTGCTTCCTTGGCTACTGACGTACCGGTTCCCATAGAAAGACCTACTTGAGCGTGATTCAGTGCAGGAGCATCGTTTGTTCCGTCTCCGGTTACTGCTACTACGGCTCCTTTTTGCTGTAACAGTTGGACCAGACGTTGCTTGTCCATAGGACGCGCACGACTCATTACTTTCAAGTCAAGTACGCGGTCCAGAGCTTCTTCATCGCTTAATGCAGCAAATTCTACCCCTGTTATGCGGTTCCGGTCTGTATCTTCAGGTTTCCATAGCCCTATTTGGCGGGCAATTTCGGTAGCTGTTCCCGGGGTGTCGCCTGTAACAATTTTCACACCGATACCTGCCGACTGACATTTCTGTACGGCTTCCGGTACATCCGGACGAATAGGGTCGCTGATAGCTACGATACCTAGGAAAATCATATTCCCTTCATTGACTAGTTCGGCACAATCGTTACCGGAGTCTTCGGGGATAAATTTATAAGCTAATCCTAAAGTACGCATTGCCTTGTTCTGATAGGCCAGCAGATCGGCATTGTAATGAGCCTGTTCTTCGGAAGAGAGGTTGCATTTTCTCATCACAATTTCGGGAGCTCCTTTTATATAGAGTACCTTTTTCTGCTGGATAGGTGAATCTACTAATGTAGCCATATACTTACGTTCTGTAGAGAAAGTAAGTTGATTGATAACTTTTGCATTTTCACGTAATTCCAAATAGTTCTTGCCCTGTTCATTTAGCCAAAGCAATAAGGCTATTTCAGTAGGATTACCTACTCCGGATGGTTTCTTGTTTTCTCCTGTTTCTTCAAGGAAAGCTGTGGAGTTGGCACTGATCCCTTCAGCTATTAAATCTGCTTTGGTGGCATCAAGTTTCGCTTCATGTACCTGCATCAGGTTTTGTGTCAATGTACCTGTTTTGTCGGTGCAGATCACAGTAATGGCCCCCATTGTTTCACAAGCATGCATTTTACGTACCAGATTATTGGTTTTCAGCATACGGCGCATATTTAGTGCAAGACTTAAGGTGACACTCATCGGTAAGCCTTCAGGAACGGCTACTACAATTAAAGTGACAGCCATCATGAAATATTTCAATACAATGCGGGCTATTGCCATCCACCCATGCCAGTCTGTTATTTCATTTACGCTGAGGTAGGAGTAAAGGTCTTTAGCTGTGAAAACGATAAAGGTAAGTGTGGCAATAGTAAAACCTATTTTTCCGATGAAACCCGCCAATTTTGTCAATTGGATATTCAATGGAGTTTCTTCTTCACTTTGTTCGGTGGCCTGACGTGCTACCTTACCTATTTCGGTGGAATCACCCACACGTTCTACTTTCATTATTCCATGTCCGTCAACCACTGTGGTGCCACGCATCACTTCATTGCTGGGATAAGTGGCTTCTTCATCAAATAGTTCTTCATGGATGGTTTTATTGACCATTAATTCTCCTGTCAAGTTGGATTCATTCACTTGCAGGGAAATAGCTTCCAGCAAGATTCCGTCGGCAGGAATCTCCTCACCGGTATTCAGAACTACGATATCACCTACTACAATCTCCTTACGGGGAATTTCCCGTACTTTCCCATTTCTGATTACTGTAACTGGTGTTTCTTCGCCTACAGCGTTCAGTAAGTCAAACTTCTTATTCGCATCGTATTCAAAGTAGAATCCGATACCGGTTGCCAGAAAAATAGCAAAGAAAATGCCGATTGTTTCCGCATACTCATTTTCAATAATGGCAATCACTAAGGAAAAGAATGCTGCGACTAAAAGAATACGTATAACCGGGTCGCGGAACTTTTCCAGATAAAGTTTCCACATGGAAGGACGTTTGGGAGGTGTCAAGAGGTTATTCCCATACTTCTCTCTACTGATAAGGACTTCTTTGTCCGAAAGCCCTGTTAGGGCTGTTTCCTGTTTTTTTTGTGCCATACGGCTTAGCAAAATTAATTAATGGTGCACAAAAATACAATTTATATCCTTACGAATAAGGGAATTAAATCTTTTTATCAAAATTTGGGCGATAAATCTTGCAAGTTTCAAGGGAATATACTACTTTTGCACCTGCTAACAGGAAATTGTGGCACGGACTTGTAGCTCAGTTGGTTAGAGCAACAGACTCATAATCTGGAGGTCCCTGGTTCAAGCCCAGGCTGGTCCACTTTGAAAATCAGGCAGTTAGCAATTTGCTAACTGCTTTTTTTATGCGCTTGCGTAAACAATGCGTAAACAAACTGTTTGAGTTGATTATGTTTACGCATAGAATTTCTATGATGCTCCATGTAATTCGGTAATATAACCTTAAATATAGAAGCACACCAACAAAATCATTCCAACACTCTTGGTTAGGCTCTCTATAAAATAACAACATTTTTGAAAAACAAATCAATCTTAAATGGAAGAGCCGTGGAGAGAACTATATTTTTATCCTATAATAGTGAAAATTTCACGATTTTTTAGTAGATTTGTTCAATAAATAGTATAGAAATATGGCTAAACAATTTTATACAGCAAAATCACGTGAAGATTTTAATGGGTCAACTGAACCCTATACTTTTACTGGAGAATGGGAAAATGGTAAGCCCAATGGATATGGTATAAAATACTATTCAGATGGAACTACTAACAGAGGCTACTTTAAGAATGGTATGCTTAATGGTTATGGTGTTTGTCATTATGCTGACGGAGTCGTTTATGAAGGGAATTTTATAAATGATTTAAAAGATGGTTATGGAGTCGAATTTGGGAAAATAATCTATCGAGGTTTTTTCAAAGAAGATAATTATCACGGCAAAGGTGTGTTGATAATTCCAGGTCAAATAGATTATATTGGAGATATAGATATGGAAAATGATATAATGCATGGGGTTGGAATGTTAGATTTTCATGACGAGAAGGGAGAGTATTATGTCGGTCAACTTTATCGTGGAAAACGGGAGGGATATGGCAAATTAATTTATGGCGATGGAAGTTCTTATGAAGGTGAATGGAAAAATAATGAACAAAATGGAAAAGGGTCAGTAACATATCCAAATAAGGGGTATCGTTTTGAATGTACTTTTAGAAATGGTCTAGCACATGGTTGTGGAAAGTTTATTTCTTTCGATGGAAGAATATTAAAGGAAGGTTTATGGATTAATGGTAAAATTCAATAAATAAAGATATTATGACCTTGTATGACACAAAAATGATGTCATTACTCAACAAATTAAAAGAGTATGACAACCAAATAATAATGTTAGAAAAAGAGTTAAAGGCTCTAACTGACCAATATTCTGATGGTGTGACCTTGAAGCAACAGATTACGCTGTATCAGCTTATGCGTTCTGATTTGAATTATAAAAATAATAAAAAGATTATAGAATCAAAGTTGACTTTATTGCGAGCTGAACGAGATAAATATTACACAGATGAGATGGTGAACATTCAAAGAATGATGGATTACATATAATGAAGAGGAATACCGACATAAATATCAGATAATTATCTTTACCCGAAGTTTTGTTGGTGTGATAGTACTTTACGATTAAATAGACTCAAATATACTCCATTTATATATTGATTTACAGAAAAATGTGTTAACTTTGTAAACGCAATGCATTTGTAGCAAATGCCATGACTATTATGATACTCTTTTTTAGAAAAGGAAAGTGAGTTTGCTTAACTTTCGTGGGTAGGTTATCCCATTCCGATGAATCAATGCGTAGAGGGAGTACCAGTCGGAGGGTACTCTATATAACAAACGAAACGCGAGAGTTACTTCAGGGGTTGAGACCGATTAGCATAAGCCCGGTTACCATTCAGCGACAGAGGTTAACGAGATTGCACCGCTGCATATAACAACAATGTTTTTATCCGTCTAAGGGTAATGGCTCTGTGGTTATATGCAGTGTTTTGTGTATGTATGCCTCACATTGCAAAGCGTCTGTATTCAGAGGTTATGTTGAACATAAACAATGAATGCAATGGAAAAACTGACAAAATCCATGTCCCTTTTCAAAGAACGTAACTGTTCTGTTTCTATCGTGTTGGACTCACGTACTCGCAGAAAAAATGCGTATGAGTTTCCATTATCTCTTCGTTTCACGGTAGACCGCAAATCTTTTTATTTCACAGTTGGAAGTTCTTTTACTGAAAGAAAGTTTTCAGATATTTGTAATGCAACTAAATGTAAGAGCGAGAACTACAGACTTCAAAAAGAGTGGAAAGATACACTTATTCCCAAATACAAAGAAATTCTGATGAATTTGAATAAAGGTGGTATTCTGACATTTGAAATGGTACGTCAATGTATCATGGGAGAAGAAGTCGCAACACCCAATGAAGAAACAAATAAACCACAATCTTTTATTGGCATATGGGAAGAAATCATTAGTGGATTACGAACAGACGATGATGGTGCACGCTTTACTACAGCAGAGAGTTATGAGTGCGCACTCAAATCATTAAGAAAGATACTCGGACCAAATATGATTAAAGGATTTTGCATTAGTGCAGCAGAAATTCAGAAGTGGAAGGACGGAATGCATAATGGAGTAAAAGATGAGAATGGGAAGATAATAGGAAAAATCAGTGATACTACCGCAGGGATATATTTACGCTGTTGTCGTGCCGTATGGAATAAGTGTGTACATGAAGGCTATCTCAAAGATGTTCCTTATCCTTTCTCTAACAAGAAGGAGAAAGGGCTTGTAAGTATTCCTAAGAGTGCAAAACGCAAACAAAGTTTCCTGAATGTTAATCAAATGACAGAACTATATAACCTCTTTGTATCCAAGAAATATCCCGAATATTGGTCAGAAGAATATACCAAACGCGCTCACTACTCATTAGGATTGTTTCTTGCCCAGTATTTGTGTAATGGGTTCAATATGGCAGATGCAGGGCGATTGACTTACGATAATTATTATTATCAGACACATGGCAAAGCTTTCCGCTTCAACCGTAAGAAAACTTCCCGAAGAAGTACTGATGGTTCCGAAGTAATCGTTCCTATCATACCTCCTTTACAATATATTTTAGATGAAGTGGCTGCACCTCCGACCCGAGGCGGTTTGGTCTTTCCCCACATATTAAAAGGAGCTGAAACAGAAGAACTGCGTCGCAAATATACGATGCAGGAAAACTCTAATGTGAAAGACCGTATCATCAAAATATGTCACGAAGCACTGAATTGGGATAAATCCATCTGTCCGTCTGGTACATGGTGCCGTCATTCGTTTGCCACGAACCTACATAATGCCGGAGTAGATATGGATTATATTTCTGAAAGCATGGGACACGCTTCTTCTGATCATGCAATCACTCAAATATACATTGAGCACTATCCACTTGAAATTCAGATGGAAAATAACTCAAAGCTGTTGAATTTGACAAAAACTTCTGAAAGAGATTTGTTATTGGCAAAACTGACGAGTATGTCCACTGAGGATTTATCCAAATTGTTTAAACGACTATAATACGATTTTAAGGATGATTCATTTCATAGAGAGAATAAGGGACTATTTTACTAGAAAGGATTGTGCTGATATGGCTATTCGTACTTGGAAATCCGCCAACGAAGAATTGTATGCCAATTTCTGTAAACGCATGGATGCTGTTGGAAAGGGTAACTTATCTGTTTTGACAGATATGTATCAGATGATGCGGGAATGTACACCGTCAGAAGCTTTGCTGTTATATAACTGGCTTTCTGAACTTATAAACGGAAACGGCAAAAATGTACAGAATATAGCCAATCAACAATGGGCCGGTAAGTATACAGATATTATAGCCCAATGTATTACCAACAAACGGTTATGGATAGGCATAAACATAAAAACGGCTACGGTAGAGCTACTCACATCCCCAAAGTCAGAATTACTTATGGTTCATTCCAAAACACCTCTTGAAATTTGGAGTCGTTTGCCACAGGAAACAAAAGCCTATTTAACTGAACAGTTGGATGTACTAATGAGAAACAACAAAGGATACTATCTGTTAAGCAATCTTGAAAGAAAAATGGTGTATCAGTTCTTGACGTACATTTCCCAAATCATCGTCCTATCCCACGCCGTGTTTGTTGGAGAGTTTGTGGCTAACCTGTACGATTATGTGATAGAGAAAAAGGAGGCCTTAAGTTATTGTATGTACTATTTCGTAATATTTGACCACGGCCTTTCACGTATGGCTAAGTTACTTGACCGTCTGTTGAGTAGTGAAGAAGTTGATAATGGAGATATGCTTCTGATAAAATCGTGTATTGCTTTGCTTGTTAATAAAAGCATAGAGATAGGAACTGAAAGTAAAGCCGAATGGGAAGCAACGGCTGAAGTATGTAATCCGGATATTTGGAAAGAAGTTATGTTTGCCTTGCGAAAAGTGAAAGGTAAACGTGGAAACAGAAAAATAATACAATCATTGGATGACATCCTTATTGGGGATAAGGAACGTATCAAACAAGGCATTTACTCTTTTCTTGAAGAGAACACCGAAGATATAAGCCTTGCCTATTTATTGAAAGCTCTGGTAAAAGCTGGAAGAATGAAGGCTTCTATAAGATACATGACATTTCATCGTGCCATCGAACAATTCTACCAGCGACATTACGGACATGACATTCCACAGAAAAGATATGGTGAAATCAAAGACATTACATTGACTTCACCTCAAAGAGGAAACAGTTATATCAAAGCAAAACGGATAATAGACCGATGGACAGATTATTTTATAAAAAACGGGTAGTTGGGAAATCCAGCTATCCGTTTTTACTTTCTGTAAATATCTGTTGTAAATCGGTCGGTTATATTAAGGTATAAATAAGCCGACCAATACGCTGAGTTTCATACAATACCTTTGCTTGTGAAATCGGTTTCACAGAGTTAAACCGAGGCTTAAAGTATTCAATAACTAAACAAATAAAGGTATGGAAGAAAAATTCAATCTAAACCAGTTGCTCCAAAAGCCCATCGCTATGATGACCGGCGAGGAACTTTGTTTTCTAATTACAAAAAGTGTAGAGTCCACAGAAAAAGCTACATCCCCAATAGCTCCAAAAGGCAACTACTATGGAATAGAGGGTATTGCCCGTGTGTTTGGATGTAGTGTACCTACGGCTAATCGCATTAAAAAGAGCGGTATAATCGACAAGGCTATCACACAGATAGGACGAAAAATCGTAGTGGATGCAGACCTTGCATTATCGCTGGCAAAGGAATCGGGTGGTATCCACATTAAAGAGTAAACAGTATGAAAGAGAATTGGAAACAGCAGCTGGCAACAGACAGCTACGGGAATCTTTTCCGCTCCATAAGCAATTATAGGCTCATCTTTACATCGGATGAAAACTTGAGCATGATAAAGTACGATACCTTTTGTCAGGATGATATATGTTTCTGCTCTTTATTCCATAATGTCAATGGCAATAAAATTGATGAAGAGTCAGTTGGAAAGATACAAGACTATCTGGAAAGGACATACAAATTATATCTGACGCAAAATAAGATATTTGAAATACTAAAAACAACCTCTTTGGAACGTGGTTTTAATCCTGTACAGGATTTTATTACCCAAGAAATATGGGATGGGCAACCCCGTATAGCCACAACTATTATTGATTATCTAGGAGCGGAAGATACTCCACTAGTAAGGGAACAAACAAAGTTATGGTTTGTAGCGGCTGTTGCCCGGGTTTTTACCCCCGGTTGTAAGTTTGACAACGTATTGACTCTGCCTGGTCCCCAGGGCATAGGAAAAAGTACCTTTTTCAAAACCATCAGTGGAAAGTGGTTCAACGATTCGTTCTCTTTTGCCAGTGGTGACAAGGAGAAGGTAGAAACCATAACCAATGGTTGGATTATAGAAATAAGTGAGTTGAACGGTTTAAAACGGGCAAATGACGCAGAGGCAGCCAAAGCTTTTCTGAGCCGCTGTAGTGACTTTATGCGTCCTGCATACGGACATAAGGTAGTGGAATTTATGCGGCACAATGTCTTTGCAGCTACTACTAATGAAACAAATTTCCTGCAAGGTGACAATGGAAACCGTCGCTGGTGGATAATCCCAGTTAAAGGTAACGGTCATGTATCAGAATGGTTGGATATTTTACAACGTACTGTTCCTCAACTTTGGGCAGAAGCATACGTCTATTATCGGCAAGGAATGAAACTTTACTTAACACCAGATTTAGAAATCAAAGCAAATGAGGTACAGGGGCAACATTCCAACATTCTTGTTGACCCCATCATGGAAGATTTGGAAATGTATTTGGAGCGTGAGATCCCCATCCAATATGCAAGTTGGACTATTCCTAACCGATTGGCTTATCAAAAAGGAGCATACCCAGATTCCAACTTCAAAATGACCACACTCAATATGGTTTGTGCCCGGCAGATTATAGAGGAACTACCCAATGATATAGTCAGGCGCAATCCGTCTAAGTACACATCACAATATATTAATCGCCTGATGTCTATGATTCCTAATTGGAAACGGAGTGATCAGGAGAAGGTCAAGGGGCTGCACCCTGCATATTGCGACAAGACTGGACGGACAAAGCATCCTTGGGTGAGAGTAGATACGCCAGGCGAAGAAGCCAGTACAACATTATTATTGTGAACAGAATTTACCATTCAAATTAAGGGAAAAGACAAATATCATGT
>ERZ779957.190-NODE-190-length-27122-cov-3.25005_pt1 | contig 27122 bp, 25 predicted proteins | sample MGYA00511583_ERZ779957 | MGnify/ENA primary metagenome ERZ779957 (study PRJEB29588, sample SAMEA2146320) | human gut metagenome | biome: human gut; feature: human-associated habitat; material: faeces | place: Denmark | collected 2008/2010 ... | reverse complement strand
CACAAGGCTCGTGTCATCCGACGGATGATACTTTTTGATTTCCTTTTTCAGCTCATCATAAAGCTCCTCTGGGCTCGTAAAATCCTTTGTTCCCCTTATACCGCTGGTATCTGAGCGAAATTTGTCCGCTATTTTTTCTAATTCTTCTGTTGAGTAATCTGCCAATAGTCTCACCTCGATTGTAGTGTATCTTTAGTAGCCATTATATTTTATTTCTTTAAAAATTGCAATCTTATGTTGTTAGCCAATAACCATCTTTACTCCGCCATACATGCCTGCTGAGTTGCCGAGTGTGGCAAGCTTGATCTCTGTCTCGCGGCTTGCATGGAAAGCATACTCTTTATAGTACTTTGCTGCTGTATCGATGATGATGCTGCCTGCCTTTGAGAGGCCTCCGCCTACAACAAATACCTCAGGGTCCATAACGCATGCTACTGCTGCCATTGCCTTGCCGAGAAGCTTCATAGACTGCTCTACTGCCGCAATGCCCGCTGCATCTCCTGCCTTTGCCGCATCGCATACATCCTTGGCTGTGAAGCCTGCATTTAAATCAAGTTTTGTTGCCACATCCCTGTGTGCTGCAATGTATCTCTCTGCCACTCTTACGAGACCGTTTGCTGATGCATACTGCTCTAAGCAGCCCTTCTTGCCGCAGCCACAGCACTCTGACTCATCATCTACCATAGGCATATGTCCTATCTCTCCGCCTGCTCCGTTTACTCCGGCTACGATTCTGCCCTCGCGGATGATTCCTCCGCCTACGCCTGTGCCGAGTGTGATCATGACTACATCCTGATGACCCTTTCCGCCACCCTGCCACATCTCACCGAGTGCAGCTACGTTGGCATCGTTTCCGGCCTTTACCTTGATGCCGCCGCACAGTACTGAGAGTGACTGTGCCACGTTGAACACGCCCCAGCCGAGGTTGACACATCTTAATACTGTTCCGTCATCCTTTACAGGTCCCGGCACTCCCATGCCTATACCCTCGATGTCACCCATCTCGATGCCATGCTTCTCGTTATTCTCCTTGATAGATGCTGCGATATCAGGCAGGATGAGCTCGCCGGAATTCTCTGTGCGTGTAGGAATCTCCCATGTATCGACAAGCTTTCCTGTTGTCTCGAAAAAGCCCATCTTTACAGTTGTTCCACCTATATCTACTCCGTATGCGTATTGTTTCATTTTTTCGTCCTCCAAATCGTTAAACTATGTTTATATTTTATTGCCTAATTGCATATTTTTCAATGTTTTTCATTGTTTTTTATGTTTTTTCTATATATAGAAGCGTTTATATCATCATCCATATGCCCGCTATATGTAAATCCAAGCTTTTTGGCAAGGCGCACCGATGCCGTATTTTTCTCGTCTATCCGGCAGTAAAGCTCTTCAAAGTCTGTGTTTTCGCGCGCGTAGTCTATGATGAAGCGGCATACCTCCGTGGCATAGCCTTGGTTCCATAATTCCGGCGCTATCATATAGCCCAGTTCATCATGCTCAAGCCCTGCCCTGCCTATCAGCTTCCCTGTTTCCTTGGAAAATACAAGCCACATACCATACTCGTAAAAGCCATACATGTTCTCTATATATGCTTTCTGGTATTCAAGCTCTGTCTCGTAGTCGTAAAGCGGTTCCACAAAGTCTGTCATGCCGGGCTTGTCATAGAGCTCATAGAGTGCAGGAAGGTCTGACAGGGACAGCTCACGTATCAGACACCTGTCTGTCTCGCCGATGGCCCACGGGATGTGATTATACCGCCTGCGCACCCGCTCCAGATACTCAATATCAAGCTCTGCAAGGCTCTCCACTGCATAGCGCGTGCCGCACTGCGGTTCTCCTACTGATGCTATGCCGAGTGAGTCGGCTATGTGCTTCTGCTGCCTGTTTGATACTATCCAGATGCAGTTGGCGGGAGCTTTCGGTATTCTTAGATTTCCCGTATTAGCTTTCGCGGTGTTATCTGCAGATTCTGTATATCCTGAATTATTTTCTATTTCATACACACACAAATTATTCTGCTGCTCATCTAGCAGTTTCTTCTGCAACTCATCCAGCAATTTTCCCAGTAGTGCACCATACAGTTTTTCTTGCAGCTCTTCTGACATAGATGCCTTGCCTGCCACACTTCTCCACTGCAGCTTGAATATCTCATCATGATAGTAAAAAGAGGCAAGTTTTGCACTTGCCTCATCGATAATTATTATCATTAAACTGTCTCCGGCTCCGGATAGTCCACTCCGAAAGTCTCAACTGTAACTGTCTTCATGACCTGAGCCTCAAGTGGTTTGTCCATGTAGTCTGTGCGCACCTCTGCGATCTTGTTTACCACATCCATGCCCTCGATCACCTTGCCAAATGCCGCATACTCGCCGTCGAGATGTGGTGCATCCTGATGCATGATGAAGAACTGGCTGCCTGCTGAGTCAGGTATCATGGTACGTGCCATTGAAAGTACACCGGCTGTGTGCTTTAAGTCATTTTTGAAACCGTTGTGTGTGAACTCACCCTTGATTTCATAACCAGGGCCGCCTGTACCGTTTCCGTCAGGATCTCCGCCCTGGAGCATGAAGCCCTTGATTACGCGGTGGAAGCATACTCCGTCATAGAAGTTGTGATTGATTAAGCTGATAAAGTTGTTTACTGTGTTTGGTGCGATTTCCGGATAAAGCTCCGCCTTGATTACATCGCCGTTTTCCATTGTGATTGTTACGATTGGATTCTGTGCCATTATTTTTCTCTCTTTCTTTTATAATATTATGAGGCTTGGAGAATATCCATTTTTACTTACTCAGAGCCTCGACTACCTTCGGAAACTCCATGAAGTGCGATGCCTTCACCAGTATGGTGTCGCCCTCCTTCACATATGAAAGAAGCTCCTGTGTCATGGTTTCCCTATCCTCGAAATAGTGGATGTCTACATCGGATGATTTCTCCGCTGCTCCGGCTGCATATTCCTTTGCAAGCTCTCCTGCGGCAAAAAGTGTATGGATATGATTCTCTCCAACTGCTTCGCCTACCTCATGGTGCAGCTTTTTCTCATCGCTTCCAAGCTCACCCATGTCGCCAAGCACTGCTATTGTCCTTCCCTTTGCATGTGAAAGCACCTCGATAGAGGATTTCATGGATACAGGATTTGCATTGTAGCAGTCATCTATCACTGTCATGCCGTGTGTTTTGATAAAATTGGTACGCCCTGCGATTGTCTCTGCTTTCTCGATTCCTGACTTTATCTCAGCTATTGTGAGGCCAAGCTGCAATCCGACAGCTGCTGCCGCCATGGCATTGTATACATTGTGCTCACCCGGGATGTGGATGTGTGCATCAAACTCACCCTTCGGAGTGACAAAATGAGCCTTCATGCCGTCGAAGCCCAGGTTTTCAATATTTGTGGTATATACTGATTTATGAACGCCCGAAGCTGATTCCTTGCCATAGTATATGGCAGGCTTTCCATTTACCGTCTGCACTGTGGCCAGCTTATCGTCATCTGCATTCAGCACTGCGACCGCATCCGGCATCATATGCTCAAAGCACTCTGTCTTTGCTTTAAGCACACCATCCCTGTCGCCCAAAAACTCCAGATGGCAGTAGCCGATATTAGTGATGACCATGACATCCGGGCAAGACATAGTAGAAAGTCTGTGCATCTCGCCAAAATCAGATATTCCCATCTCAAGCACCGCTACCTGATGGCTTTCCCTGATTCCGAAAATGGTGAGTGGCAGGCCTATCTCGTTGTTGAAATTGCCTGCGGTCTTGTGGACGCTGTATTTCTGCTCAAGAACTGACGATATCATCTCCTTGGTGCTGGTCTTGCCGACACTTCCGGTGATACCCACCACCTTGATATCAAGGCTTTTTCTGTAAAATGCCGCGAGCTTTTTCATGGCATCGGTGGTTGATTCAACAAGCACATATGGGCCTGCCGGATCCTTAAGCTCATGCTCAGAGAGCACAATTGCCGCCCCCTGCTCAAACACAGTCGGAATGAATTTGTGTCCGTCCACCCTTTCTCCCTTTATCGGGATAAAAAGATAGCCCTCTTTCACCTGTCTGCTGTCAATGACTGCGCCGGTGATTGTCGTATCAAGCAGTGTCTCATCGCCTATGTATGTGCCATCGCAAGCCTTTGCGATATTTGCAAATGTAAGATTCTTCATGTACTTATCCGACATGCTACACCTCATATTTTTTCAAAGATATGTCAATCAGATGCTCACAGAGCTGATTAAAGCTCATACCGATAACCGCTGCCTCCTGCGGCAGAAGACTGGTCGGAGTCATGCCCGGCAGTGTGTTTGCCTCGAGGCAGAACATCTCATTTTTGTCATTGAGCAAAAAGTCTGAGCGTGAATATGTGTCAAGCCCGATAACACGCGCAACCTCCTCGGCATAGTGCTGCATATCCTTTGTCACCTGCTCAGGAAGCTCGGCCGGACATGTCTCTACTGTACTGCCCGCCTTGTATTTATTCTTATAATCGTAGAAGCCCTCCTTCGGTGCGATCTCTATAATAGGAAGAGCCTTGCCCTCGATAACGCCGACAGAGAACTCCCTGCCCTGTACAAATTCCTCGATAACCAGCTCATTTTCCCACTTGAAGGCATCGTCAAGTGCCGCCTTGAATTCTGCCGCATCCCTAACGATAGTGACACCGATGCTTGAACCGCCGCAGCATGGCTTTACCACGCATGGAAGTGTCAGGTCAAGCTTTGTGATATCGTCCTGTCTGGTCGCTCTTGTCATGGAAATACCCTTTGGAGTAGGGATACCGTTTGCAAGGAAGAACTGCTTTGATGTCTCCTTGTTCATGGCGATTGCTGAGCTTAAATAATCGCTGCCTGTATATTTGACACCGAAGAGGTCAAATGCTGCCTGTATCTTTCCGTTTTCTCCGTTTTCTCCGTGGAGAGCCATGAAAACAATGTCCGCCATCTGACACATTTTGATGACATTTGGTCCGAAGAAGCAAGGTGACTGGTCCTTTCTGGAAGCCTTTACCTTTGCGAGGTCAGGTGCCTCTGTCGGAATATCGCTGACCTGCACGCTTATCTCGTCCGCGCGGTCAAATATACCTGTCAGGTCCTCCTCCCTGTCACTATATCCCATAAATACATCCAATAATATAACTTTGTGGCCGTTCTCTTTGAGTGCCTTAGCTACCATGCTTCCTGTCTTGAAGGAAACATCTCTCTCTGTGCTGAGCCCTCCGGCAAGTACTACGATGTTCATTTTTGTCCTCTTTTCTTTGATTGAATTATCATGCTTTGGCTTAATTAAACACAATGCAATGCTTCTTTTTTAAAGCTATGAGTAATCAACATAATTTTTCCAAAATTATAACACCATTTGTGCAAAAAAGAAAGACCGGTTGCCCGGTCAAAAAAGAAATTCTCATCTTATTTTAAACTGTGTTAACTTCCAGCAGCTGTATCATTCTCATAAATACCATCCGCCCGTGCAAATCATCCTGTGAAAGTGATTCTCCGTACTTCAATACTAATAATCGGCACTGATAAAAATTCAGCTCAGGATTGCCAAAAAGCAAAATCCGCAAGGCTGCATTTTCCAGGTAATTGTGTATATTTCCCACCTCAATAAATATATCTACGATATCATCGAGGTTAATAAGTCCTTTCTGTTCATAGTACATTGTTCTCAAATATTTGTTCCCCTCCATCAACTATATTTTTCATAGAACTTCTTTTTGTCTTTCTTTTGAAATTTTTCGTTTTTTACGAAATTTTTCTCTTTGTTTTTGTTGGTGGGTTCATTTTTCCATATAATATATCAATATTCTAGGCGCGTTACGTGCTGGTATTTTGAAGATTTCTATTAGAATTTTTAATATTGATAGGTGATTAGCAGTTTTCGACAAAATACGACATGGTTTTTGGTTTAATTTAGTTGGTTTTTGGTTTATATTGCGCTTTTCTCATAAGAATTTTTGGAATGATAAATTTGTACTATTTTTGTGGTTTTTTCCTTGCTGGCTGCATCTGATAGTCTTGATGCAATAAGGGCAATACAAGATAAATCCATAAAGACTTTTGCCCTTGCCATTTTTGCAACCCGGATGTTATCAAGGTTGTAATTATCTTTTAAATCCCCGAACGTACGCTCTACGCTGGTTCGTTGATTATATAGTTTTTCAAATGCTTTTGTTTCTCTGAATGGTGCTGTAATAAACCTTGGATTATCTTTGATTTTTCGACATAATCGTAACCAAGACTGCGTCTTAGAACCGGGAACCGTGTCAGATTTGAGACGCATAACCAATGCCTTTATATCTGATAATTGCTCTATTTGCATAGCATAATGTACAATAGCCATAGGTTGATAGCATAGTGGGCAGGTCTTGAGGCGCTATAATCCATAAAACTTTTAAAACAGCTCCCAAAATTCAGCCCATAAGCCGGAAAAAATACGAGAAAAGTAGCTGAAACCGCAAAAATCTCCAAAACAGCTTAAAAATTAGAGGCTTCTAGCATAATAGTGGAGGCCTCTAATTATTTCACATAAAAAGAGCCTCCACATTTCTGTGCAAGCTTCTTTTGAAAACTAAAAACTAAAAAATATATTTTTTTTTATATGTCCTGAAACATCAGTAAAATCAATGACTATGAATTATGTAATTCTCTCCATTATTTCCTTTTTTGAAATAATTTTGACATGATTAGAAATGAATGTTAAAATATAGATAACAAAAAGGTGCTACCTATAACAACGGTTCGCCTGATCATTTACTTAGTTAAAATAACCGTTCAGTTTCCAGGCTGGGGCGGTTATTTTTTTGTGGTCTTACTGCCATTGGAACCAATCGCATATCCAAGACCAAATGAGGTTAAACAGAGACTGAGCACTGCAAGCATAAAAAACCGGCAGCCAACGGCTGCCGATTTTCGATGAAAGAAAGGTTAAATTATGATGAAAAATAAGAGTCTAACATTCCGGTTCGATAAGTCCGTATGTATTTCCTTTTCTCTTGTAGACTACATTTACTTCGTCATTCTCTGCATTTCTGAATACGAAGAAATCGTGTCCTGAGAGCTCCATCTGGATGCATGCATCCTCAGGATACATAGGTTTCATACCAAATCTCTTGGTACGGACAATCTTGATTTCCTCGTCCTCTGCATCGTCTGCCTCCACGAAATCATCCTGGAATATCGCCGGTGCATACTTCTTTGCGGAAATCTTGGTTCTGTATTTGCGAAGCTGTCTCTCGATTACTTCCTCTACCAGGTCAATTGATACGTACATATCACTGCTGACCTGCTCTGAACGGATAACATGTCCCTTTGCCGGGATAGTAACCTCGATTTTTTGTCTATCCTTTTCTACGCTGAGTGTAACGTATACGTCTGTGTCCGGTTTAAAAAACTTCTCAAGCTTTGACAGCTTCTCCTCTACTGCCTGCTTAAGCCCCTCTGTTAATTCGATGTTTTTTCCTGAAATTGTTATTCTCATGATGTCCAACCCCTTTATCGTTTATTTGATACGTTGTCTGTATCATGTAAATATTATACCATAAATTTCGTTTTCATCAATCATTTTTATGCAATTTATATAAATAATCAAGGGTTTATTTACGGTTTTTCGCGAAATCGCTTGATTTCGCTATGATTAGGGATTTCATCAGAATAAAAAACATCAAGTCGAGTGATTTTTTATACACTATCGCAACATTTCTCAACTACAACAGCACATCTAAGCTATCACAACGTTTCTAAGCTACCACAGCGCATCTAACCTATACCAGTGCCTCAAGCTGAGAGGAAAGCTCCTCCCACGCCTCCATATCTATAAGGATTTCTTCCTCGAGAGCGTCTATTTCGTTCTGGATTTCCGTGAGCTTTGAGTAGCTTGACTGATACTCCGGCTTCATAAGCTCGGCCTTGAGCTCATCCAGCTTTGCTTCCTTGACCGCCAGGTCCTCCTCGGCCTTTTTGACCTTTTTCTGTATCTTTGAGCGCTCCTTGCCCGGGTTGTAGTATGCTTTGCCGGTTGATGAGACAGCTATGCCGCCTGCCTGGGCTGCGCTATTTGCATTGGTGCTTTCGCCCACATTACCTGCTGCACCGGTTTGTGACGTGCTCCGTTTTACATCACTGCCTGTCTGACTGCTGCCGTTCTGGCTTATCGCGCCGCCAAATATCGCATTGCCCCTGTATACATTTTTGCTCTCCGAAGCCTCCCTGTCGAGCTTTTCCTGATACTGCTCATAGCCAAACTGATAGAGATTGGTCGTGCCATCCTCGAACACAAGCAGCTGTGTGGCTACCTTTTTCACAAAATATCTGTCGTGTGATACAAAAATCAGTGTGCCCTTGTAGTCCTTAAGCATGCTCTCTAGCGTTTCCTTGCCTACGATATCCATATGGTTAGTTGGCTCATCGAGCACGAGCACGTTCGGTCTGGTCTTTAAAATCTTGCAAAGCGCCAGTCTGACCTTTTCTCCTCCGGAGAGCATATTTACGTTCTTGAACACGTCCTCCCCTGAAAAAAGGAAGGCTCCGAGTGCATTTCTGGCCTCGGTTTCCGTGAGATTCGGATACTCATCCCAGAAATCATCGAGCACAGTCTTGCTGCTTGTATACATGGCCATCTGCTGGTCGAAATATCCTATCTGCACGTTGGTTCCAAAGCGGTACTCGCCTGAAAGTGCAGGGATCTTACCCACGATAGTCTTTAAAAATGTCGATTTTCCAAGTCCGTTTCCACCGAGTATGCCAAGCTTTTCGCCTCTTTTCAAATCAAGCGACACTACGGAGAGCGGATGGTCATAGCCGATTGCAAGCTCTGATGTATAAAGCACATCGTTTCCGGTCTCCTTTTCGGGCTGGAAATTGGCATGGAAGGTCTTGTTGTCGTACTTGTCCGGCGCCTCGATAATCACCATGCGGTCGATAGCCTTCTGCTTTGACTGCGCCATGGATGTCTTGGTCGGCTTGCCCTTGAAGCGCGTAACCATACGCTGCAAACGCTCTATCTCCTTCTGCTGGGCGATGTGATCCTTCATCTGCTTGTCGTAGTTTTCCTTTTTGCGGGCGATAAAATTGGTATAATTGCCCGGATAGCGCCTTGCTGTGCCGTACTCTATCTCGTATACCACATCTACCACATTGTCGAGAAACATACGGTCATGGGATACGACAACCACTGCCTTCGGGTACGACTTCAGATAGCCCTCAAGCCACTCAATCGTCGTGACATCGAGGTGGTTGGTCGGCTCATCCAAAAGCAGTATGTCAGGCTTTGACAAAAGCAGCTTTATGAATGCTATCTTGGTCTGCTGCCCTCCGGAAAAGTCACGGATTGGCTTTTTGCGCTCATCGTCAGAGAAGCCGAATTTGCGGATCATGACCTCATATTCCTTCTCATAATAGTAGCCGCCATCATCCTTGAAGGCTTCCTCCATCGCGGTATATCTGGCTACCTTTTCATCGGAATAATCATGCTCGAGCTCTGCAGCCGCGCGCGCAAGCTCTGCTTTTCGCTCGTCCATTTTCACGAAGCATTTGCGCACCTCCTGCTCGAGTGTCACATCAGGATCATCAAACGCAATCTGCTTCAGATACCCTATCTCCGGGTTTCCTGCCTTTGCAATAAAGGCGCTCTCATCGCTGTCGAGCTTTTCCATCTCAACCTCGCCTGAAATGAGCTTTAAAAGTGTTGTCTTGCCACAGCCGTTTCTGCCGACTATCGCTATCTTTTCTGTGTTTCTGATTTCAAAATCTATACTATGCAAAATGACGTCGTCGCCAAATGCGACAGCGCCATTACTTATCTGGTAGAGCATATACTATCCTTTCATGCTTATGCCTGCTGCTTAATTGTTAGCCATAATGTAGTTGACAAACTGTGTTGCAGTACGTCCCGAAATGCCACCATGGCTGAGCTCCCACTTGTTTGCCTCCCTGCACAGCTCCTCGTCTGAAAGTGTGCAGCCGCTCTTTCTCGCAAGCTCTGTTACGATATTGAAGAACTCCTTCTGCGATGGCTTTGAGTAGCTGATTGTCACACCAAAACGGTTTACAAGTGACAGCTTCTCCTCAACCGTATCTGAGTGATGCTTGTCATTGCTGTTGTCCTGGTCATTACGGTCATTCCATGTCTCCTTTATCAGGTGACGGCGGTTAGAGGTTGCATAAATCAGTATGTTGTCAGGCTTTGTCTCCACACCGCCCTCGATAACTGCCTTTAGGAACTTGTACTCAATCTCATGCTCCTCGAATGAGAGGTCATCCATATATATGATAAATCTGTAGTTTCTGTTTTTGATTGCTGCGATAATCTTTGACAGATATTTAAACTGATGCTTGTATATCTCAATCATGCGCAGTCCGTCATCATAATACTGATTGACAATGGCCTTGATGCTTGTTGATTTTCCGGTTCCGCTGTCTCCGAAAAGCAGCACATTGTTGGCCTTTTTGCCCTGTACAAACGCTTCTGTATTGTCTGTGAGCTTTTTCTTCTGGATTTCATAGCCGATCAGGTCATCGAGCATGACCGCATCCATATTGTTGATTGGCATGAAGGAGAAGCCACCGTCCAGATGCTCCTCAATCCTGAATGCCTTGTTGAGACCAAACATGCCGACTCCGTATGCCTTGTAAAAGCCTGTTACCACATCAAAGAACTCCTGCTCGTCCTTAGCTGCCTCAAGCTTCTTGCTCAGTGCCCTTACTTTCTCGCTGACATTGTGATTGTACATAAGGTCCTTTTTCACAATGGCCTTATAATTGCTGATCTGTGTGAAGCAGTCGATTCCGAGTGCTGACTCGATTGGCTTGAAATCATAATCGAAAAGCTTCTTAAAAATCCTGAAATCGTTTGCCACAAGCCCGTTTACGCTGCCATCGCTGGCTCCGACCTTCTCACAGGTGATAGAAAACGGATTCTCACTCATCATAAGGAAGAAAGTGAGATAGTTGTGCCACAGATTGTCATCAAAACCATAGTCTGTCGCTACCTTTAGGATTCTCTTGACCTGTGTATTGATGTCGCGCACAAGTTCTGTCTTGTTGTACTCGCCCACCTCAAACTGCTCAAAGAGCTGGCCCAATTTATAAAGTATCTCGTCCTGAGATAAATCTCCGTACATAAGTAATTTTGATATTTCCTGATACATGGCTGTTCCTCCTGGTTTTGCCTTGTTTTCACTGCTAACATATGATTATAAACACTGCGCCACGATTTTGCAAGAGCTTGTGTGCTTACGTCCCGCCCTGCATGCAAAAAGGCGGAGCTAAAACTCCACCTTTATTGTTGTGCCACGTCCCACCTCGCTGTCGAGCGTCAGCCCTGCATCATGCAGCTCCACTATATGCTTTACTATCGCAAGCCCAAGGCCTGTGCCGCCGGTCTCCTTCGAGCGGCTCTTGTCCACTCTGTAGAAGCGCTCAAAGACGCGCTCCTGCTGGTCCTTTGGGATGCCTATGCCGTTGTCCTCGACCGTGAGAACTGTCTTGCCACCGAGCTTATGTACCGTCACATTTACGGTGCCGCCCTCATTGTTGTAGCGGATAGCATTCTGGCAGAGATTCTCAACGAGCTCCGTGAGAAGCTGCCTGTTGCCTCGTACCATACAGTCAGTGCCGTCAAAATTGAGTGCTACTTTTCTCTGCTCGGCATTCACCTGTAGATTTTCCATGCAGTCCTTGACCAGCCCGTACAGATCAAGCTGTTCAAAGCCCTGCTGCGCCTCGCTGGAATCAAGCTCCGAGAGCTTTATGATATCATTGATCAAGGAAAGCAGGCGCTGTGCATTTCTTCTGATTTCAGTGGCAAAATGAATCTGCTGCTCCTTTTCGACCATGCCGTTTTCTATGAGCTCTGCGTAGCCGGAGATGGCTGTGAGCGGAGTCTTTAGCTCGTGTGACACATTGGCTGTGAAGTCCTGTCTGCTCTTTGCCGCGGCAAGCACGCCCTCATGCTGTATCCTTATCGCATTCATGAACGGCACGAGCTCCTTGTACTCTGTCTTTTTCTGAATGACAGAGGCCTGCTCCAGGTTGCCTGCGAGTGTCTCGATTGGCTTCATGAGCTTTCTTGTCAGGCTCTTTGCAAGTACCACACATATTCCTACTATGATAACCGTCACTATAAGCATGGCAGGTATGCTGCTTGCAAACATGTTCCAGATACTTCTTGCTGCAATAGAAACACGCAGTACCGTCCCATCATTGAGTTTTATGGCATGATAGAAGGTATTGCTGTTCATGGTGGCTGATGTTCTCACGCTGTCTCCCGTACCTTTATCAAATGCTGATTCAACTTCCGGTCTATCGCCATGATTTTCAAGTTTTTTCACATCATTTTGATTGTCATACAGCACTGTGCCGTCCTTGTCAATCCAGGTGACACGAATACCCTCCACGTCAATCTGCGGGATTTCATTTATATCCTGTTTTAGTATTCCGGTGCTTTCTATTGTCTCTGCCATAACCTGCAGGTCTTCCTTTACCTGCTTCTGAAAGAGGTAATAGTTGATTACTGTCATGGAAACCATAGTGGCAACTGCTACAAAAAGTGCTGTTGCTACCAGATAGTAATTAATCTTCTTTTTCATGCTGTACGCTCCGCTTATGTATATTAGAAATCATTATAACAGCTATTATTCTATAACATAGCCCACATTTCTGACTGTCTTTATCCTGCTGCCATAGTCACCCAGCTTGTGGCGGAGTGTCTTTATGTGCATATCCACTGTACGTGTCTCACCCTCAAAGTCAGTATCCCAGACGCTTCTCATGATGACCTCCCTGGTCATGACTATGCCCTGACTGCCCATCAGAAGCCTTAAAAGCTCGTACTCCTTGTATGTAAGGTCAACCGGCTCATTGTTCACTGTAACCACATGGCGCTCATGGTCGATCACCAGATCATCCAACTTTAAAAGCTTCGGCTCCTCCTTCGCTGTTCTCCTGAGCAGTGCCTTTACTCTTGTGATAAGCTCCATGATTGAGAAAGGCTTTTTGATGTAATCATCTGCGCCTCCGTCAAGCCCTTTTATCATATCCATCTCTGTGGTCTTGGCTGTGACCATTATAATAGGAATATCCTGTGTGGCCGGACGTTTTCTGAGCTTTCTCACGATATCGTAGCCGCTCTCATCCGGAAGCATCACATCAAGCAGTATGAGGTCCGGTACGAGTTCATCCAGCTTCTTGTAAAATTCCTTTGCGTTTTCAAATGCACTGACGATGTAATTACTGTTTTTAAGAGCAATAGTCTCTATCTCACGTATGCTCTCATCATCCTCTACAATATAAATAAGTGCCATAGCTTTCTCCATTTCAAAAAATCTTATGTAAAATTTTTACCTGCTTTTTACTTTCGATTATACATTACTAATGTAAAACAGACGATGGTTTTATGTAAAATTTATGTAAAATCCATCGTCTGTATAAATTTCATGATTAAAGGGTAAAAAGGTATTATCGATGCATGCTTGCATGCAATTCGATGTATACCTTTCATTTGTGTATGATAATTAAATCATGATTTGCGAACCTTGTCATCAAGCGCAAACTCAACCCACTCAGCAATATTTGTCGCATGGTCTCCGATACGCTCGAAGTATTTTGCAACCATGAGAAGATCCTCTGCCTGCTCACCATCCTCCGGATGCTCCCTGATGAAATCAATAAGCTCAGCCTTTACCTTATCAAAAAGATCATCAACCACATCATCCTGCTTCATCACTATGTGAGCCTTGTCATTGTTCTTCTCAACATATGCCTCGATTGCTCTGATAAGCATAAGCATTGTCTCTGAAGCCATGCTCTTGACATGCTCTATATTGACCCTGTATGGCTTGTCACTGCTCATCAAAATGGTCATCTCGCTGATATCGGCTGCGTGGTCTCCTATACGCTCCATATCAGTAACCATCTTCATCGCTGCAGAAATTGTTCTAAGGTCTCTTGCTACAGGCTGCTGCTGCATGAGCAGATTAAAGCACAGGCTCTCTATCTTTTTCTGCTCTCTGTCTATCTCTGAATCGCCCTCCATGATGGCTTTGGCACTATCGGCATCCTGATGTATAAATGCCTCGATCGCTTTCTGGATTGACTCCTCAATCATGCTTCCCATGTGCATCATTTCTTCATTCAGCTTCTTAAGCTGCTCATCGAATTTCGATCTCATTAACCAAACCTCCCTGTGATGTAATCCTCTGTTCTCTTGTCCTGTGGATATGAGAAAATTGTCTTTGTGTCACCAAACTCAACCATATCTCCCACAAGGAAGAAGGCTGTATCGTCTGACACACGCACTGCCTGCTGCATGTTATGTGTTACAACTACAACTGTGTACTTTTTCTTTAAATCCTCCATGAGCTCCTCTATCTTTGAAGTAGATATAGGGTCGAGCGCTGATGTTGGCTCATCCATCAAAAGCACCTCCGGCTGTACGGCAAGCGCTCTCGCAATACACAGTCTCTGCTGCTGTCCACCCGAAAGTCCCATAGCAGATTTCTTTAATCTATCTTTAACTTCATTGAATATCGCAGCACCCTGAAGACTTTCCTCAACTATCTGGTCGAGTATCTTTTTATCCTTGATGCCATGCACTCTCGGGCCATATGCGATATTGTCATATATGCTCATCGGGAACGGATTCGGCTGCTGGAAAACCATGCCTACCTTTTTGCGAAGTACGGTTGTATCGACTGATGGTGCATATATATTCTCACCATCTATCTCTATGCTTCCCTCGATTCTGACGTTGTCAACCAGATCATTCATTCTGTTGATACACTTTAAAAATGTAGACTTACCACATCCTGATGGTCCGATCAGCGCTGTCACGCTGTTTTCTTTTATGTCCATATTGACACCATGCAGTGCATGATTCTGGCCATAATACAGATTCAGGTCGCGAACCTGAATTTTGATTTTTTTCTCCATTTGTATCTCCTACAACATGTAATAAATTTCTTGTCTTCGAGAATACATTATATGGATGCTTTGTAAAATGCTCTATCAGATGTATGTAAAATCTATGTCAAATTTTTACACACATAAATTATTCGCACTGTTTGTATTTATTATTTGTATACACTATTTATACGCTACCATCGGCTTTATTAAAGTATTGTCTGGTTAAAGTATTGTATCTTTAATAATTAAAAGCTCATCCATTATCCTGTCTGCATCAATATTTGAGTAATTGATAATAAACTGATGCCTGTCTTCCTTTGGCTTACTCAGATTGAAATGGGTAATCGCCTGAAGCTTTATACCCTTTTTCAATAGCAGCTCTTCAACGGTTTTGTCCGGAATGTTCGTGTCAAACTGTATGATAAAATGCAGTCCGGAGTCATTTTCTATTACCCTGCATTCCTTTTCGGGGAAGCAGTCTTTTATGGACGAAAGCACGCTCTGGCGCTTTCTGCCGTAATGCAGCCTCATCCTGTTTATGTGCTTTTCAAAATAGCCCTCGCTGATAAAACGTGCCAGCGTGTACTGCTCGAAGGTGGATACCGTGCATGAGTAAAATGAAAGCCTCCTGTAAAACTCATTTGCCAGATGCTCCGGCAGCACCATGTAGCTGATTCGGATGGTGGATGTGAGTGACTTTGAAAATGTATTTATATAGATGACCTTTTCACACGCATCTATCGAGAGGATGGGCGGTATCGGGTGTCCGTTCATGCGAAACTCACTATCGTAATCATCCTCTATGATGTATCTGTCGCTGCTCTCGTTGGCCCATGCCAAAAGCTCATAGCGGCGGTTCACAGGCATCGTGATTCCTGTCGGAAAATGGTGTGTCGGGCTGATATGTGCTATTTGCGCGTTTGCTTTCTTTATAAGCTCCACGCTGATGCCCTGCTCATCCATCTGCACCGGCAGGCATTTTGCATTGTTGCACTCGTATATCTGGCTGATTTTCTTATAGCCCGGATCCTCCACGCAGTATACCTTGTCCGTACCCAAAAGCTTCACGAGCAGTCCGTACAGATACTCTGTTCCCGCTCCGACTATTATCTGGTCCGGGTCCACATTCATACCGCGAAACGATGACAGATGGCTTGCTATCGCTTCCCGAAGCTCTCTCACTCCGCCACACGGCGACACCGACAAAAGCTCCTGCTCCCTAAGGGAAATCGTCTCTCGCATGAGCTTTGCCCATATGGAAAACGGAAAGTTGCCTGAATCTGTCCTGTTTGATGAGAAGTCAAATATGCTTTCATCCTGCTCAGGCGGCAGCTTTATGCTAAGCTCCTTATGCACCGGTGACTTGATTACCCTGATATCTGACACATCGGCTATGAAATAGCCCTTCTTGGGCCTTGCAAACATATAGCCCTCGCCTATCAACTGGTCATATGCATTTTCAACCGTAATGGTACTAACCCCCAGATTCTTGGCGAGGGTACGTTTTGATGGCATTTTCTCCCCGGAGCTTAGTTTTCCCTGTGATATATCGTTTTTGATGCACTCATACAGGCATTTGTAGAGTGGCCCGTCTGTTTTTGTGAGGTCGTAGGTCAGCATTTGATTCACCGCTTTCTGGCATTTTTATTTTCCTTATTTTGAATATTTTAATATTACCAGATGTAGCGTAATATTGCAACCATGATATATGGCTGGCATGAGCAAATGCAGCCTGGCGGCGCAGGCGGCGTGTACCTTTTGACCCTCATATCATATAAATTGATGCAAAAATACAAATGCAAAAAACAAAAGGAGATTTAACAAATGGAAAACAATAAGAATACTCAATACGAACTCAACAAAGGACTTGCACAGATGCTAAAGGGCGGTGTCATCATGGATGTCACGACTCCGGAGCAGGCCAGGATTGCCGAGGCTGCCGGTGCATGTGCTGTTATGGCGCTTGAGAGAATCCCTGCTGATATCAGAGCCGCAGGCGGTGTTTCAAGAATGAGCGACCCTAAGATGATCAAGGGCATTCAGGAGGCTGTCAGCATCCCCGTCATGGCAAAATGCCGTATCGGTCACTTCGTGGAAGCTCATATACTTGAGGCAATCGAGATTGACTACATTGATGAGTCTGAGGTGCTTTCACCTGCTGATGATGTGTACCATATCAACAAGAGAGATTTCAAGGTGCCTTTCGTATGTGGTGCAAGAGATCTCGGTGAGGCTCTCCGCCGTATCAACGAGGGAGCTTCCATGATCCGTACAAAGGGTGAGCCCGGTACAGGTGATATAGTGCAGGCTGTCAGACATATGAGAAAGATGAATTCTGAGATTGCTAAGCTAACTTCCATGCGTGAAGATGAGCTTTTCGAGGCAGCTAAAAATCTTCAGGTGCCTTTCGAGCTGGTCAAATTCGTTCATGACAACGGCAAGCTTCCGGTTGTAAACTTTGCGGCAGGCGGTGTGGCTACTCCGGCTGATGCGGCTCTTATGATGCAGCTCGGTGCTGAGGGTGTGTTCGTCGGTTCAGGTATCTTCAAATCAGGCGATCCTGCCAAGAGAGCTGCCGCTATCGTAAAAGCTGTGACAAACTTTACTGATGCAAAGCTCATCGCAGAGCTTTCTGAGGATCTCGGTGAGGCTATGGTCGGAATCAACGAGAGCGAAATTAAAATCATCATGGAAGAAAGAGGCAAATAAAATGAAATCAGGACTTAAGATTGGTGTTTTAGCTGTTCAGGGAGCGTTTATTGAGCACAAGCGCATGCTTGAGTCTCTTGGGTGCGAATGTGTAGAGCTGCGCCAAAAATCAGATATCTGTGACTTAGACGGACTCGTGCTGCCTGGAGGCGAAAGCACTGTGCAAGGCAAGCTGCTCCGTGAGCTTGATATGTTTGATGAGCTTAAGGGAAGAATCGCAAACGGACTTCCGGTGCTTGCAACCTGCGCCGGTCTTATCCTTTTAGCTTCACATATCAGCAACGATGACAACGTATATTTCGGCACTTTGCCTGTCACTGTTAAAAGAAATGCCTACGGCAGACAGCTTGGAAGCTTTGAGGCTACAGCAAGGTTTGACAATAGCTTTGACTTTACCATGACATTTATCAGGGCGCCTTACGTGGAAGCTATTGACGACTCCGCCAAAAATGATGTACATGTGCTCGCCGAGTATGACGGCAAAATTGTCGGTGTGCAGTATAAGAACCAGATTGGGCTGGCTTTTCATCCGGAGCTTGATGATGATACACGGATTCATGAGAGGTTTTTGGAGATGATATCTGCAAATTAAATCACGTCTATAATATGATATTACACATGTAATATGAAACATGTGATATAGAGTACAGATGTAAAACATAATAATATTACGCTTACACAATTGAAATGTTTGCGTGTAAAGGTCGGGGCAAATGCCCCGGTCTTTTTATACCGACTTTTTGTGGTAAAATATAAAATGCATTTTTTTTAATATATGGTATAATAAAATAGTAGAGTGAAAATTATTTTTTAAGGAGGGGTAGCATATGCCAAAAGCTATGTATAATCTTATTGGACAATACATTGAAGAAATCAAAAAAATTTATGGTTCACATGTCAGACAGATTATTCTATATGGTTCATATGCCAGAGGCGATTTCAGACCCGACTCAGATATAGATATTATGATTTTGGTTGATATGTCAGATATTGAACTTAAATCTTATGGTGAGAAGCTTTCCTATATGACATATGACTTTAATCTGGATCATGACATTGACATAAAACCAATTGCCAAAAGTGAAGAGATTTTTAATAAGTGGGTAGTAAATTATCCATTTTATTCAAATATTCATAAAGAGGGGGTTATACTATATGGAGCAGCATGATGTAAAAATTGGTACAAGAAGAGATCTTGTTCTATATAGAATTGAAACCTCAAAAAATGACTTAAAAGCCCCGGATTTTGTTGTTTCTTATGTCTTATAATATAATATAGTTTTAAAAAGCTCAAAACTCCAAAGTCACCTTAAAAAGATCACCGTCCACAGTCAGCTCCAAAGTACCATTCATGAGCTTCATGAGACTTTCTGCAATAGACAGTCCAAGTCCACTGCCCTCGGTGTTTCGCGAGCTGTCTCCTCTGACAAAACGCTCCTTAAGCTCATCGCTTGAAATATTAAGCGGTGTAGCTGATACATTCTTGAAGGTTATGATGGCTCCGCTGTCCTTTGGAATGATGTCAATATACACTCTCGTACCCGGCTGGGCGTATTTGTTGATATTGTTCATCAGGTTATCAAATACTCTCCACAGATGTCGTCCGTCTGCCTGAATCATGACAGGCGTAACGTCATTTTTGATAATTAAATCAAGATTATTTTTCTCAAATTTTTCTTTGTATTCTCCGGCTACCTGTGACAGCATAACAGCCGCATCCAGTTCCTCCAGTTCTACATTTATGCTGCCGGTAGATGCCTTTGACGCTTCGAGTAAATCCTGAATTAATTTTTTCAGACGTGATGACTGTCTGTCGAGAACGTCAAGATATTCGCGTACCTTCTCGTTATCTATGTCCTCCTTCTGCAACAGGTCCACATAATTGATAATCGAGGTGAGCGGTGTCTTGATATCATGCGACACATTTGTGATGAGCTCCGTCCTGAAGCGCTCGCTCTTCATTTTTTCAGAGACCGCGGCCTCTATTCCATTGCTCACATTGTTCAAATCCTCTCCATGCTTTCTGAAAAACAGCATGAGTCTTGACGTATCAACCGGCTGTGAAAAATCACCGTTTGCTATAGCCTTTGCGGCGCATCTTATCCTGTCATACTGCATGATAAATGTGATAAGCAGCGCAAGCTCTATAAGCTTTACAATGAAGCCAAAGCCTATAAGCTCAAGCAGACATAAAAGGCCGAATGCCAGCATACTGATCAGAAACAGCGGTACATTTCTTCCTATCCATGAAAAGCCGTATCTGATTGGGGCAAATACCATCCTGCATAGCTTTTTGACAGGCTTTAAGAAAAATCTAACAACATAGTAGCACAGTGTATGCTTCCAGAACTCATGTGCCCTGATTCTTACGTATGTTGACAGGACTGCTTCAAGCGAAACCATGGTTGCAGCCAGACAAATCAGTGCTACCACCGAAAGTTGCTTTATAAGCAAAAAGCCTGCCGGAAATACCATAAAGTCTGCCAGCATTGTCACTCCAAGCATCACCTCATACGGCAGCCTGTCATATAATCGTAATTTAATTTCTTCCGAATCCTCACGTTTTCCGGCAACTGTTAGCAGATACCCCGCTGTAATCACAAAACCAAGTATAAATATGACAAACAATACACTCAAATGAGCCTCTGTAAATTCCATGACGTCAAGTAAGCTGTCTGCCTGATTGAAGTAATCGCCCTTTTCCTGAAGCTGCTGCGGAAGCTTTGCATACACATAATAGTACTCAGGCTTATCTTCTGTTTGGGTGTATGGATAGTACACAAATCCGGTATCTGATATATTAAATGTATCCGGTAAAAGCTCATAGCTCTCATTCACCTGCTCCACCACTTTTATGATTTCGTAGCTGTCATAATAAATATCCTCATCATAATCGTAGTAAGAGCCGTCACTATCAAAGTACGAATCGCTGTCTTCACTCAGATTCATGCCACACTTTATATGATTTCCTTTTTCATCGTAGCACTTTACATTTTTCCACTCGGTGAAGCCTGTAATATCGAGCGGCTGGCCTGTAAACATCTCTTCGTAGGCAAAGTATTTATTTCCATTCTCATCCGTTTTCTCAACTACCTTATATAAACCAAGCGAGCTGTTATCGTTAGAGCCTGTCATCACCCTCACCTTTGGAATGACATAAGCGCTACCATCATTCAGGCACAGATAAAAGAGCCCATTTGTCTTTGAATACATGATTGAGCTGATTTTCTCACTGTTCATATCGCTTGAAGCAGCGTCTGACTCTTCATAGCTGCCACTCATTGCATCCCACACATTTGATAGCCTGTTCCGCGTTAAGTTCTTTGCCTTGTAGCTAAAAATAAAATCCGGATTTGATATTTTATCTACACTTGAATACACCTTTGCAGCATCAGATTTCACATCCACCTTGTCCTCTGATGTTTCATTACTCTTTACCACTGCGGCCTGCAGATTGGTATCGTCCATCATCTGCGAAAATGCATTGTCATCACCGGATTCATAATTGTACACCATCTGTCTGCTATAGGCTCCTGCAATATTCGCATGAATTTCATCCCTTAGCTGTGCTGTACTTTCATAATTGTTTGTATACACTGCAACTAACGTTGTTACAACAAGCCCTGCCGCCATGACCGAGCATACTATAAATGCCGCCAGCTTAAGCCACAGATTTCTTGATATTTTTTTCATATCATTCACCTTCCATTTTATAGTGCTTCACTTGACAAAGCTGTATCAAGCATGCACCTATTCAGCGTCAATTTTGTATCCGCGACCCCAGATGACCTTTAAGTACCTTGGCTCAGCCGGATTTATCTCAACCTTTTCTCTGAGATGACGGATATGTACCGCCACCGTGTTTTCTGTCCCATACGGCTCATCCTTCCAGACCTTTGCATATATCTGATTCGGCGAATACACCTCGCCCGGATGCTCCATGAGAAGCTTCAAAATATCGTACTCTGTACGTGTGAGATTTGCTGCCTCGCCATCGACTGTCACTGTCTTTGATTTGTCATCGAGCTCAATGCCGCCTATTACCAGCTTTCCTGCGCTTGTATTACCTGCGCCAAGAAGCATGTATCTCCTGATCTGCGACTTTACCCTTGCCTGCAGCTCTACCGGGTTAAACGGTTTCGTCACATAGTCGTCTGCTCCGACCGTGAGCCCGAGTACCTTGTCAGTGTCCTCACTTTTGGCAGTGAGCAGTATGACCGGCACATTAGAGATTTTTCTGATTTCCACCATCGCCTCTATGCCGTCCATGACAGGCATCATTATATCCATCAGGACAAGATGCACATCATTGTGTTTTACTATATCGAGCGCCTCCAGCCCATTTCGCGCCGGGATTACCTCGTAGCCATCGCTGGTCAAATAAATGCTGATTGCTGATACAATGTCTTTCTCATCATCACATACTAATACTTTATACATAATTGCCTCCGGAAGTTTTATGTTGGTCTTATTGTATCAATTGTAACATTAAAATCCAATTATGTAACATATTAAGATTTGTTTAAGAAATAATCTTAATGAAACTAAAAAGAAGCTCCGATTTACTGATATCAAATCGAAGCTTCTTTTCTTAGTTAATTTATTATATTGGTTATTTACTATATTCGTTAATTTATTATTATGATTAAAGGGGTAAAATACCTTTTGACCCTCATATCATTATAATAACCGATTGATTTGCTTACTTCGCCTGGAATTTCTTTGCCAGCACCTTTGTCAGGATGTTGATTAAGAATACGATTACGAGAAGCACAACCGCAATTCCAAATGCCTGGTCGAATTTTCCTTCACTTGTCGCTGCAAGGTAGAGCTTGATGGTAAGTGTTCCACCTGACTGCATTATCTTTGAGAAATATCCGCTGGCAACCTTTGGAAGCATTCCTGCACTTCCTGCTGTAAAGAGGAGTGCTGCTGACTCACCGACTATTCGGCCGATTGCAAGGATAACACCTGTGATGATTCCCGGCATGGCTGACGGCAGCAGAATGGTGCGGATGGTGTGCCATTTTCCGGCTCCAAGTCCGACTGCTCCGTGTCTGTAGCTGTCCGGTACAGTTTTAAGCGCCTCCTGTGTATTTCTTGTGATGAGAGGCAGCACCATGAGTGTCAGTGTCAGTGAGCCTGTCAGGATACTGTAGCCAAAGCCTATTGTCTGTCCAAAGAACATCATTCCGAAGAGGCCAAAGATGATTGACGGTATTCCTGCAAGTGTCTCTGTGGCAAACTCTATTGTGGATACGAGCTTACCCGGCTTTGCATACTCATTCAAGTACACAGCTGCTCCCACTCCGACAGGAGTAGCTATGAGCATGGTGATAATTATGATGTAAAGTGTATTGAGCAGGTTTCCCGCTATTCCGACAGTGCCTCTTAAGACAGATGTCTCGCTGGTCAGAAACTGCCAGTTTACCTGGCCGATTCCCCTGATAAATACATATATGATGATTCCCGCAAGCAGCACTACCGATAATGCTGCACACAGATATATGAAAAAGTATACTACATCATCGCCTATTCTGCGGCGTTTTCCATTTATACTAGTCATTTTCCACAGCTCCTTTCTTTTTGAGTTTCATAAGGGTGAGGTTGATTATCATGATAAACACAAAAAGCACAAGACCTACTGAGAAAAGCACCTGTCTGTGAAGTCCGCTGGCATATCCCATCTCGCTGACGAGCTGTGTGGTAAGGAAACGCACTGAGTTGAACGGAAGTGGAAAGCTTACCGTTCCACCGGCTACCATGTTGATAGCCATCGCTTCTCCGAGCGCACGACCTATTCCGAGCACAATTCCTGTCATGATTCCTGATTTTGCTGCAGGAACCGTCACTTTAAATATTGTCTGTATCTTTGTTGCTCCAAGAGCAAGGGATGCCGCTCTCATCTGCTGCGGTACTGCCTGTATTGATGATACGCTCATGTTGATTACCGTAGGAAGAATCATGATTGCAAGCACTATGATTGCTGCAAGCAGATTTGATCCGCCGGTAAACTGATGTGTTGCTGAGTTTGCAAAAATATGTTTCTCCAGCTTGTATAATACCGGATTAAGTATCATAAGTCCCAAAAGTCCATAGATTACTGATGGAATGGCTGCAAGCAGCTCTACTGCCGGCTGCACTACCGCTGAGAGCTTTTTGTTTGACACCTCAGTGAGAAATACTGCCGTAAGAAGAGCAATCGGTACTCCTATGAGTATAGATACCGCTGTTCCTATAATGGATGTGAGGATTATGTACAATATTCCGTAGCTTGGGTCTGCCGCTGTCGGCGCCCATTTTGTTCCGAATAAGAGATTTAACACTCCGACCTTGAAAAATGCCGGTGCGCCTTTAAGGAACATATAAATTGTTATTGATAATACTGCGAATATTGCCACAACCGCACATACCGTGAATATTATTTTGGCAACATTCTCTACTATGGATTTATGTTTCATTTGATACTCCTTGTTTCAAAAAGTTCCCCAGGAAACCTGCCATTTCCTGAGGAAACCCTGTATCTTGTCGATATGTATTAATACTGATGTCTAATATCGATGTCTGTATTTCGTATTATTTTTTTATACTTATACTTACTAGTGATGTCTCGTATCGATGTCTGTATTTTGTATTATTACTATGACCGTTATTTCTACTGAGGAAGGATAAGGCCTACCTTCTTGATAACTGCCTGTCCCTCATCTGAGTTTACATAGTCAAACCAAGCTTTAACAATATCGTTCTGCTCGTCAATCTTGCCCTTTGTAGCCATTACGAATGGACGAGAAAGGAGATATTTGCCTGCTACAATGTTTTCCTCTGTTGCCTCTACTCCGTCAATTTTCATTGCTGTTACTGTATCATCAAGCACGTCAAGTGAAACATATCCGATTGCTCCTGGTGTTGAGCCTACCTTTGCAAGAACTGCTCCTGTTGAGTCAAGCTCCTGTGCATATTTGCACTGATCCTTTACATCAAGAAGCTCCTCGAAGGCTCCTCTTGTACCTGAAGCTGCCTCACGGCCGATTGCTACGATTGCCTCATCTTTTCCACCAAGGTCTTTCCAGTTTGAAATCTCACCTGTGTAGATTTTCTTTAAGTCATCTGATGTAAGCTCTGTTACTGAGTTGTCCTTGTCTGTGATTACTGCGATTCCATCGATTGCTACGATGTTTTCCTCAACGCCGTTTGCTTTCTCATCATCTGTAAGTGCTCTTGATGAATCTCCGATATCTACGCTTCCTGCTGTCACTGACTCGATTCCTGAACCAGAGCCTGTATACTCTACTGTTACTGTTACTCCAGGGTTTTTCTCCATGAATGACTCCTTGAGCGCCTCACAAAGCTTCTCCATTGAAGTACTTCCCGCAAGTGAAAGTGAACCGCTTAAGTTCTCATTTGATGTACCTTCATCTGCGCTTGTATCTGCATTGTTGTCTGCTCCGTCTGAGCCTGAGCCACATCCTGTAAATGCTGCTGTCATCATTGTTGCAGCAGTTGCTAAAACTAAAAGTTTTTTCATACGATTTTTCATTTTAATTTCCTCTTTCATTTCTTTCTTGAATTTATTTCTTTGTTTGTTACAACTGATATAGTAATGGGGAAATGTAAAATGCAAAATCATTAGTGTGTAAAATGCATGTAAAAAAATATTTTTAATTTACAGTACGATTGTAAATTCATATCCTCCGGTGGCTGTACATCTGTTCTGCCGGATGGTGGCTCTTTGAGCGTTGGAGTCTCTTTATTTGTACTTTCATCTGCTGTATTGCCGAATGTATCTGTGTTTGCGTTTTCTGTATCGGTGCTTGTGCTTTCTGTGCCGGTGTTTGTGTTTTCATCATTTTTTTTATTGCTTCCCACTCCCATGTTCTTCTGCTCTAAAAGATCCGGGAATGTTCCTCCGTTTCCGGCAATCAGCTTAAGGCGCGCATCCAGTGCTTCATTCGTACTTATATAATTTGCAATGTTTATCATGCCTACAATTGCAATGAGAACAATTGAAACTGATAACATTGCTATGGCTATAAATTTTCTTCGTAATTTTTTGAGCATTTTATCACCTGCACATTTTTTCTATTTCATGTTCTACATCCAGTGGGTCCAATGGACTTTCCGCTGTTTCATATGTCAATATAAGATTTTTTCCCTGATAATATCCATTTTCGTTATATTTCAATATCTTTCGATAAGCTTTATTTCGATAATCAGGATTGTCTATCAATCCAAGATGCTCCCACAAAATTATGTCGCCATTTTTCTTCTCAACCGTAAAATCGGGATAATAAATAACATCTGAGATTTTAATCGCCTTCTCGTACTCAAACTTTATATTATTATCATACAAGGCTGTCGCAATAATTACTTCTGATTTTGACCGCACTATAATTCCCATTTTAGTATAAAACTTGAGAGCTTCAGGGTTAGGAACCTGTGTCTTTTCATTTGTCTCTTCATTTTCCTTCTTATCAACTGGTAAAAGTATACTTCTATAATGTTTTTGCTTCAACATTTTCTGGGCATAATCCGTTTTATATTTTTTCCGAGCCTTCCTGTTTGTCTCGAGTAGTCTGAGCTCATTTATTGTGTCCTTCAGATAAAGCTCCAGATATTTTTTATTGACAAGATTTCTGATTTCTTTATCATTTTTCTTTGATAAATACTCTCTTCTGCCATTTTTCCAAACATACCATTTAACATTTCCGTCTTTTTGTGTAGGATAAATTGTTCCTTCCTCAGTGATTGTCTCCAGTCTTTCCTGAATCTCTAATATCTCACCTTCCAACCATTGGATTCTATTATCTATTGAACTTATTTTATTTTCCTCCTAACTCTTTGCATCATGTGATGCCATGTATGTGATTCTAACAGTAATTCAATTGTTTTTGTGGGGAATATGATAAATGAAAACTGTCATTTATCTTCAAAAGTGGAGATTATGGTCTCCATTTGTTTGATAGCACCATAATTTTAGGAGCTGTTTTGGAGATTTCTGCAGTTTCAGCTACTTTTTCTCGCAATTTTTCCGGCTTTTGGGCTGAACCTATGGCTATTGTACATTATGATAATTGAAAAATCCAGCATTTTCTAAATAAAAGGACATAAAAAGTGAATTTTCAGAAAAATATAAAAAAAGTTACTATTCACACTGAACGGTAACAAAAAAAACACGCTATGCGCGTGCTCCAAAATAATACAGTCGATAACTATTCAGTTACATCCATAAATAAATCGGCGTGACAAGATTCGAACTTGCGACCTCTACGTCCCGAACGTAGCGCTCTACCAAACTGAGCCACACGCCGTCTGCAATTCGTTTTGCAACTATTAAATAATATCACAATGTATAAATTTTGTCTACCCCATAATATATATTTATGGTATGATTTATGCTGTATAAGATAAAAATTTACAATATTGTGCCCAGCCTCACAGCAAGGTATCATACCCATGACTAAACTGTAATTGAACAAAATCGCTGCGCGATGGCCTGCCAAGGCTGTGGCGCAGTTTTCTACT
>ERZ779957.183-NODE-183-length-27624-cov-3.89162_pt1 | contig 27624 bp, 28 predicted proteins | sample MGYA00511583_ERZ779957 | MGnify/ENA primary metagenome ERZ779957 (study PRJEB29588, sample SAMEA2146320) | human gut metagenome | biome: human gut; feature: human-associated habitat; material: faeces | place: Denmark | collected 2008/2010 ... | reverse complement strand
TAATTATCTAGGAAAATGGGCAGGTCTACAAGAGTACCACCTATGGAGCGTTTACGATAATTCCATTCCGAAGCATTGATATTTTTGAAAATGCTGTATCAGCCGGAACTGGTAACTTCCTTGTAGACGGACCGAAAGAGACTGTACACATAGATGAATCTATCCTGCCGGAAGACACTACTTTCGGTGTCCGCATTAGTGGTGACAGTATGGAACCTGAATTCCATGATGGTCAGATTGCATGGGTATTACAACAGGAATCTGTTGCTAATGGAGAAATCGGCATATTCGCTCTAAACGGAGAAGCCTACATCAAGAAATTACAAAACGATAAAGACGGAATTTTCCTTATCTCGCTTAATGAAAAGTATGCACCTATCAAGGTTGGAGAAAACGACCGCTTAGACATATTTGGAAAAGTTCTTGGAAAATCTGATGCTTCTGCTATTACAGGACATTGCCGATAAAATTGCAAGTCCTTTTTATCGGACACATTATTTTGCATAATGACAATAAGAAAATATCTATAGAACTGAAAGAAGGGATTTTTATGGCGGTTACCAATAATATCAGAGAAATCCGGGAACAGCGTGGCATTTACCAGGATGACCTTGCCGCTGCTATCAGATACAGCACCAAAACTGTCGGCAGGATAGAACGTGGGGACAGCACCCCATCTGCCGAATTTATGCTGCGGATATCAAAGTACTTTAATATGCTGGTGGAAGATGTATTCCATGTAGAAGATTGAGCTGAAAAAATCAAGCTCCCACTTCGAGTTTTTTCATGCGTCCATCTCAATCTCCTCTTCAAGTATCCATTATATTCTCTTTCTTAGATGGAAATTCTATATTTTTTAGTATCTCCATAACTCAATCATAGTTTTTAGCACATATGGGAAATAGCAACTGATACACACCTTTATCATCCTACCCTCTTTTTTGTTTACATCGTGGTTTTCGCAGACAACTCTCTACATCTTACATGGGACAACACAAAACAAACAGTTAACGGCTTCTAATCCTCCATGATGTAGAAGAATAACTATCACATACCTTTTACTTATAAAAATTCTGTTTCAAATCTATTCTTCCGCTGGAGAAATACAATCTTTACTTCTTTAATTTTTTCCTTGCTAATTTTTTTGATAAATGATTTACATTTTTTTTATTCACGTGTTTTCTATATTCTTTTTTTTCTGCCAAAAATACATAATACCCATTAATTTCATAAATTTTCGTACCGCCAAAAACTGTTATTAGTTTCTTTTTATACCATTCTTTTCTTTTCGTCACAAGATACATTTTGCCTCCCATTGCCAGTTTCTTGTATCCTTTCTCGATATAATTTTTTGGCACGGAAAAGTCTTCATGATATGGAGGATTCGCTAAAATCAAAGTAAAACCAGAATCATCAATATTATCTAGTCCGTTACTTTTTACAACTTTAATCCCATTCATATTATTAAGAGCAATATTTTCTTTAGCAAGTCTCAGTGCATCATCAGAAATATCACTCATTATTACTTGTGATGGGCAAATAAATTGTCCCGCATAAATGCCAACGAACCCGTAACCACACCCTAAATCAAGGACCTTATCTGTAGGCACAAAATCCACTTTAGATAACATACTAAGCGTTCCAGTATCTATCGCTTTGGGCGAAAACACTTTATCGTTAGTTTTAAATTTTAATTCTACTTCATTATTGTTGTATACTATCATCCCAATATACCGTCTCCTTTATCATAAAAAATCCTATATTGCATAAATATGTATCGATACGAATATCCTATCTTCTATTCGTTCATCATTAGGCATCATATTAAGCATCTCTTAAAACTCGATTTACTGTCAATTTCAAAAGTTATAACTAAAAAAACATAACCTGTCATACAATTTTTGAAGCAATTCCCCATCTCTCTTCTTAATAAATTCCACATTTTCAATTAGTTTATTAAGTAATTTTCTGTCCGCTGTTAACTGATATTTGACTGCTAAATGATGAGTTATCTCTGAAATTTCTCTTATTCTTTTATATTCCTCAAAAACGTCCTCAAGATTATCCATCTTTCTTGACAAAAATTCAATTCTTTCCAACATAAGATCTTTATGCTCCATGATAATTCTAAATATTCTGTTATCAATATGCGCATTTCCACCAATAAGAGCCCCCTCATTAAATAAGTCATCTCCGTCTAATAAATAATTTAAGTATTCTATTACCTTATCATATGTCGCCAATCCATACACTGTGTCAGGTAAAGGGTTAGAAAAACGCTTGCATTTGTCTTTTCTGTTTATAGAATGTATATAATCATAAAGAGACTCTTTAATCAAATCAGTATTTAAATGATAATCTGCATTTTGGTATTGCAAAATATACATTTTATCTTCCCATTGCTCTTTATTTGTATCAGTCATAATACTTTCTAAAGCCATGATTAGTTGATTATATTTAATTTTATTTTTTTCACAAATTCCTTTGCAATTATATCCAAGTACAATAAAACATTCTTCATCATATCCAAGAATTAAGTTATCATGTATATAGTGTGATTTACCAAAAGTGCGTCTATTCGGCACATAAAACTCATCAAGTTTGAAGTACAAATAGCACCCCAGTTCTATACTCTTCTTAAATAATGGTATTAAATCCATTCCCAGCATTCTGACATATGACCACGATAACTTTTGTACTTTCAAATACGGTGAATAAATACCAATATCTCCATAAAATGCAAAAAATACATCCCTATCTCTATATATATCATCATGACAATTTAGCTGTATATAATTACTAAGCATCCACTCTTTATAATCATTACCATTAGCCTCCATTATCCCAAGCATATAGCTTTCATATACGTAAGTCGTTATATTTGAATGTTTCCATTTTAATTCAATGGTATTATTCACTCTACGTTACACCTTCCTATTCTGTCAAGCCTAAATCTATTGATTTTACTGGCTTTGACGATTTTTATTTACCTCAAAACATAAGCCGAGAGTGATGGATATCGTAGTATCATGTACCGAATAGTTGATAAATGGGTACAGTTTATAAAGCATCCTCTTTCTTTGCTTTATAAAGGCTATTTTCCCTCTGATCAACTATGATGATGAACCTTCCGTGTCTATGGGGATCATGTCCCAACTTCCTTCGTCCCATCTACCATACACTGAGTGCCAGCCAAGCTCCTAGACGAGGTCATGCCCCACGGTGAAAACCGATGCCGGCTACAGCTCTTGTTTTTGTGTTTGATTTGTTACTGACCTGCATTCGCCTGTCGTGGTACTGATTTACTCAGTGGACGCTATACCACTACGGCTTACTGTTGGTCTTTTGCAGATGCAGTCCGTTCCGGACTCCATCGTTTACGGGTTTCTGTTCCAGAACCCTGTCCAGTCTCCGATGCATTCCATCAGCCACTCGACAGAGTTCTGGAGTTACTTCTTTTATTTTATTTACTATGCTGCCATTGGTACCTGTGAAGCTGCCGAATGTTTGATATCTTTCAAAAGTTTCTGTGGATCATAAGTTGTCCCTGTCTTCAGAATTGTGTAAATCACCCTCAGTATCTTGCAGGCTATCACAACCAGTGACTGCATCTTTTTCAGTGGATTGTTGCTTCGGGTTGTGTAATACCCATGCAGCTGTTTGAATTCATCCGCATGCGATACTGCTGACTTTGCCGCCTGAAACAGCCAGTAACGCAGTCTCTTGCGTCCTCTGTGTCTGATCTTTGTCTGTCCTTTATGCTTTCCCGAACTGCATGCCACCAGCCCCATTCCACTTAACTTCTGGATTTCCTTTACATCATCAAACCTGCTGATGTCTCCCATTTCCGCCAGTATTCCTGCCAGAATGTTTTCTCCTACACCATTGATTGCAAGGATGTTCTCTGCATAAGGTATTTCCCTGCATTTTTCATGTAAAACGCTTTCAATCTCTGCTAGCTGCTCATCCAGTCTCAGGATCTGTTCTGCATACCATTTTATTGCCTCACGCCCTGCATCCGTTCCATCCGTTAATCCCACACTTTTTTCTGCATAGCTCACGATTTCATTGGCTCTGCTGTAACCGCGTCCTCTTAGTTTTACATTGTGCCAAATATTTTTTATGCCTTCTGCTCCCAGTGCTGTGATATCCGATGGGATAGCTGATACTTTCAGTACTTCCAAAGTAAATGCTCCATCTATTTTTCCAAATGCGTCCATGTATTCCGGAAAATAGATTTTTAATTCCCTGTGAAGACGATTGATATTTCTTATCCTGTCTTCGGTAAGCTGATCCCTGAACATGGAGAGTCTTCTCATGTCTGCGTAAACTTTTTCCGGAAGATAAGGCATTCCGTAGTTTCCATCTTTCACAAGATTTGCGATCAGTTTCGGATCTTTTCTGTCATCCTTGAGCTGGCTGTTGTCTTTTATTTCTTTACTCTGCTTTACAGCATATGGATTTACCTGGACAACGCTGATTCCGTTTGAAATCATCCATGCAGCCAACGCAAACCAGTAGTGACCTGTCGGTTCAAGCCCCAGCACTATCTGTTTCTTATCGTTTTTTGCCGCAAGTGCCAGCACCCATGCCTTGGCATTCGCAAAGCCTTCTGAAGTATTGCTAAACTCGAATGCCCCACTGCTTAGCTCCCTTCCTCTGACATCGATTGCCCTAATATAATGAGTCTCACTGCCTATATCACATCCTGCTATAAGCATGTCATCAGTAATGAAAGAGAGTTTATCATTCTTGGCAAACTTACCGTTTGTTTCCAAGTCTCGCCAGGTATAGGATCTCAGTTCTTTTTTTATCACCTCTATTTTCCTGTCCCATTCTTCTTTTGACAGAAGCATTATTGCCTGATTTTCTACATTTACTTGCTTTTTTGTTCTTCTTGCTTTAACATTCATCTTGAATACCTCTTGTGTTTTTAGATTTTACTAACTGGCCGGTCAGTAATAATCTAAATTTACTTGAGGTATTCTTTTTGGTCAATTCCTATTACTCTTTCAAGTATACAGGAAGCTCCTTATATGTGATATAGCAAAACATTTACAACCTCTTCTTACTTCAAAAGCAAATTCATTACGCACCAAATCCCATAAAATTTAACATACTTTGAATTTCTTATACAATAAAGCTCTATATCTAAAATACTCATTTTTATAGAAACCGCATAAATTCATGTCTCTCCTCAATAACTATGAATTGATATTTAATAAAAGACATCCATAAATATTTCAGAAATAGAATTTAAACAAATAATCCACGAAAGACACCCCAAAAAACACAATCATAGTAATTGTATGTGACAAAAAAACTATATATAGACAACCTAATCTTCCCTTTAATACAAATTGAAATGATATATGCGATTTTATATACAACTGGTATAATAAAAGAAAATCCAGACAACCAGAGTTTCTTTTGAATAACAGAAAGAATAAACACTGAAATTGCTATTATCAATACTGCCAAGAAATGTTTTGTGTATGAATACCATTCAAAAAAATTTACATTTTCTTTTAATTCACGACTTCTTTTTTTACTTAATATTCCACCAACAGTCTTAGCTTCCTTATATATCTTTTTCCCATATTGGAAAAAATTATCATGTATTTTATGGTATACACACCCACTCTTTAAACGATAATGTCTTACTGAACCCTCAAAATCCAGAGCCCACTCTTTATCTTCAAGTGCATTTAGTTTCTCGTCAAATACCCTAGACAATAATAAATCTCTTTTCACACATACATTTACTGTAGAAAACGTTTCTGCCATCGAATAGAGATATTCATGATAAATCAGATAACAAGCTTCCATAATATATTTAGAAAAAGGAACCTTATCTATAACATTTATTACAGATCCTTGTATTATATCATGGGAATCCAGATATTTGTTATATTTACAAATCAATTTCTTTGAAACAACAGTATCTCCACTCAAGAAAACGACATATTTTCCCCGTGCATTCAATACACCCACATTTCTTTGATAACCATATCCATACTGTTTACATTTAATCAGAGAAATAAAATTATTTTCTTTCTGAAATCCTTTAACTATATCTACCGTACGATCGGTTGAATCACCATCAATAACTAGAATTTCAAATAAATCCTCGGTATACTGTTCACATATTGATTGCAAACATTCAGCAATCCTTTTTTCTTCATTTCTCGTTATAATAATTATTGAAATATTCATATATGTAATAAGTTTTTTTAATTCACCGCATGTCTACATATTTCTGTTCTTTTTTACGACTTTAAGCATTTCACTGAATATTGTTTTTTGAGCTTCTTCGGTCCAATTATAATAACTGTCTGTATCACATTTACTGCATATATCTTTTTGAATAATATCAGATATATTATCAAGCCATGAATAATCTTCGTCCTGAATATGTCCAAGCAGTAATTCTTCAGCCATACCGCAAGGTCTGACAGTACCGTCAGCCTCGAGCAGTATTCCCCTTCCTTCTCGCAGAATACATTGCTTAGCCAGTTTTTCTCCTCTAAGACGTTTTATCATTCTGACTATAAATGCTTTCGAAGAAACAACATTTGAATAGTCGACAATTGACTCAAGGAAATCAGCAACGTCTTTCTTTTGCTGTTCATCCATGACAAAATTGTTAGCCTTGGGGGCACTGTTTATATACGCAGAATTGACTGTTGCGTATATAAAGTCGATACATATTCCCTGTTCCTTGGCATAATCGTATATAGCTTGCAATCGGTCGTAATTTGCCGAAGAAATAGTACAAGAAATTGATATCTCCAAATTGGCATATCTGTCCTTAAGCTTTTTCAATTTCTCTATTGTTTCACATGCTTTTTCGCCGGCTTTGGACACACCTCTGATATACTCGGCTTTATCATCAAGCGCATCCACGGACACAAATACCCAAAGTTTGATATTATCACATGACAGATTAAGTATGCGTTCCACCTGCGAATATATTAAATCTGGGAGTAAACCGTTAGAGTTAATAAGTATTTCATTGATTAACGGACATTTATCCAAAATCATCTCAACCAGTTTCGGCAAATCTGCTCTTAAAGTAGGCTCTCCTCCGGTAATATTGATAGATTTCAAATTATACAATCTCTCATCCGAAAAGAACCGTTCAAATTCTTTAACACTCAAATCGCTGTTCTTTCGTTCGTGTATGGAACACATAATACATTTTGCATTACATTTATATGTGCACGGAAATACCATTGTTTCTATCATCTAGTTTCATTCTCCACTGTAACCTCTACCCAACCCGGCGCTTCAAGCCTGTCATTACCGCATCTTTCTAACATCTCTATACCAAAATCGTCTTGAACTCCTTGGGAAAAATTATTCATTCGTATAAACATAACCATTGATCTATTATATTGGTTTCGTTTGAAATGGAAGATTTGTTTTTTATATTTGCTCTCCATTATTTCATTTACTGTATAAGACAATAAAGCCTGAGAAATACCTTTTCCCATAAGTCTGCACGAAACGATAAAGAGTATTATTTCATAATTCTCGCTTTTATGCGCAACGAGAAGCCCCGCTCTTCCATAATCTCCATAATCGTCATGTATGGAAGAAATCAGAACATCATAATTCTTTTCATCCTCTATCATTTCAACAAGTTTGGATTTTTCAATACTGATTCCTGTGGAATTTATCTGATGCGACCTTTCTATAAGTTCGCCTATTCGCTCCAGGTCATCCACCCTGGCTCTGGAAATGATCATTTTAATATTGCATGAATTCAAAAAATCAATTCGGCTCATGTGAAGTCGCTCTTCAGCGTCTATGCGCTTTACCTCGTCTTTATACATTTGAAGGCGATTGTTCACTTCAGATGTTTGAATTCGGGAAATACCGTTAAGAAATGAATCAATCTTTTCATATTCGAAAGGAAAACAGGTATTTATTTTGGTCAATACGCTTTTGACTTCATTAATTTCGAACTCACTGTCATCCACAAATAAAACATCTTCTTCTTTGAAATGCAGACCAGTAACTATGCGCTTAACGTTAAATGACTTGGTATCCCAGTTAATTTGGGGGAAAATAAACATATCCCATATGTTTAATTCAATCAGTTTTCTTTTGGCAGTATCATAATCATTTTTACTGCAAATAGAATTGACTACCCCCCTTTTATTGAATTCTTCAATAACTTTTATTATATTTTGATTCAAAACAACACTATCCATTTCTGAAATAATTCCGTCCCAGACAGTATTGTCCAAATCCCAAATAATGCATTTTATCATTCTCATGCCCCCGGAAAAATGTTCTAAAAATAATGTATCCTTCAATGAACCAAATCAATAATTTTACGCGCTCTTTCTCCGGACCTGAACCATATCAGGCACTTCGGATTAAAGCATTGGCTGCAATCCTTTAGCTTATCTTTGTGCGAATAGCAACTGTAAATATCTCCGTTCGGACTAATAATCGAGAAGTCTGTCCCAGCTCCGCATTGCGTCGGAATAACGTTATTGAGAAAATATCTCTTTGCAGTCAAATAGTAGAACCGGGCAAAATAGTCCATTGTTTCCCGATATTTTTTGTGAAATTCATTGAGTTTTACAAACAAAAGTTCAATCTCATCACGGCACATCCCATCCACAAACAAATTAAGATCACTGTTTTCTGTCTTAATCGGTAATTGATAGCTTACAAGCATACCTTTCTCGGAAGCATATTTCAATACATCTTCAAAATTCTGCATATTATGTATATCAACAACTGTGACCAATACTATTTTTTGATTGTTTCTTGCTTTTGACTTAAGTAGATTAATATTTTGAAGTATCTTTTCTATTCTGTATCCGCGATATTGCTTATCATTTTCAATCAAAGAATCCAGTGAGATATGAATCTCTGTAATAGCGGAAGTAACAATCTTCTGAATATATTTATCTATTAGAACTCCGTTCGTGCAAATTTTTATATTTGAGATCTTTTTGCTGTCAGCATAGGAAATTAACTCAAACAAATCATTTCTTACAAGCGGCTCTCCTCCGGTAAAAAGCAGCATCTCGCATTTATCAGAAGATATCCTGTCAATCATCTCCTTAGCTTTACGAGTATCCATCTCCTTTTCCTGTTTAAATATATCCCAGCAATACTTGCAATTCAGATTACATCTGCCAGTAACATTCCATATATAATCCATAATCACTCTTCCATGAGGCTAACAATATAATCTGTGATTTTGCTAATTGAAGAAAAATTATCTGGAATCAAATCATCATCCGGAATAACTATGTCAAAGGTATCCTCAAGTTCCAAAATAAATTCAAGCAAGCTTGTTGAATCAAATCCGTTAGCCACACCAAAGGAAAATTCATCCGTTATCTCATCCGCATCTGCTGTGATGTTCAGTTTTTCCTTAATCATCTCTCTGATTTTTTTGTTTACTTCAATAGCGTTTGTTTTGTTCATAATAATTTCTCCTTGTATGATTTATTGTGATATTTGATTTCTTTATAACTTATCGGCGAAAAGTTCTCATTCGGAATTGCATTATTATCTGTTCTCGCCATCTTCTTGAATATTCCGTCATTTATTTTTGTATATTGCCTGCAGCTCTTGCACATATCCCATTTGATGTCAGTGCAATTCATTCTGAATGTTCGATACTTTTCACTATCCCAGATTTCTTTAAAAAAACTTTCTAGAATATTGCCCATGATAAACTCTTCCGGCGCATAACAGCAAGGTATAACATCTCCGTTGTATTGAATTACAGTATGCAGATAAGGGATAAAACATTCATCTGGAGTGTTCGAAAAAATAACATGAAGATTCTTTGAAATTTCTTCGTCGGATTCTCCGAACGGGTCTTCCACAAAAATATTATATTCTTTCATTTGAAGGACGTTTTGTATGACTGACTTTAAATTCCTGACCTGTTCAACAGTCGGTCTCAATTCTTCATCACCGCATGTCCATTCATCCCATTCTGTTTCAATACTTGCAGGCGAAAGATTCAAGTGCGTAATCTTGTGTTCCCTGCAGAATTCAACATAGCCGCTCAATGAATCAATATTGTCCCTTAAGATAACATTGTTAATATATACTTTTACATCTCTATGGACATATTTACTGTATTGATTGATGTAATCTATCGCTTTCACTGTAGTAGAAAGCCCGTTTTTCAATCCCATTATTTCATTATTGATTTGTTCATCCGGACTCAAAACGGAAATAGTGAAACTATCAATACCAGCATCTATGTATTCTCGTATTTTCTCCTCGTTGAGCAAATAACCATTCGTATTTATGGATGTACACATACGATATTCTTCCGAAGCCTTTTTTATAATCTGAGACAAATTCCCCACCAATGTCGGCTCCCCTCCGGAAAATGTTATACTCTTACATCCCATATCCGCCAGTTCGTTAACCAGGCGAGTTATGGTATCCGTACCCATTACAAATTCCCCGTTGTCTTTGTCGACAACATATCTGTGCAATCCACACATTTTACATCTTGCGTTACACCGCCAGCTGACTCTTATTTCAACATCAAGAGGATAATATCCATTGTGATTTCGATAGCGATCTTTAAACTCATTTAAATCAGAGTAAACACTCTTTAAAATCTTATAATTGCTTAGTGCCATAACCCGTTTTCCTCTTACTAATATTCCCAATGAATATCTTCAAGTTTCATGCCATTCTCTTCTTCATACATATGTCGCCATCTTTCTTTGAATATCTTACCATTCTTTAGGGTAACCCTCATGAAAGATAAATCTTCTGTATTTTTAGTCGTTATATGTTCATGGTGGTACAGTACAACAAATGGACAATAATATATTTTCAGACCTTTTTCTCTGATACGATAACAGAAATCAACATCTTCCAGATTTACCGGATAATATACCTCATCAAAGTAACCATATTCCTCAAATATCTTTCTGCGTATCAGCCAGCATGCCGCAGGATAGCCCTGTAATTCTCTGCTTTCATTGTAAAGAGGATCGTCAGTATTTTTGCCCTGTCCCCAATACCCAATTTTGCCGTTGGCAGTTACTCCCAACCCGATTTGCTGAATCATCCCCGGATTCTGCGGATAAACCATCTTTGGTCCCACAATTCCGACATCCTGCCCTTTGGATATATAGAATTCATACAGTTTGGAAAGCCATTTCGAATCGATAACTTCCGCATCGTTGTCTAAAAGCACGATAAACTCGCCGGTTGCCATCCTACAGGCCTGATTACGCCCTCCGGTACAGCCTCTGTTATACTTATTTAATACTAAAACTATTCTGCATTCATCACTGTCATACTTATCCTGAAATGACTTCAGCCACTCAGCGGTACCGTCAGTGGAACCGTTATCCACAATTATTATTTCCGCACTGCCATCAAACTCGGTGTTCATTACCGATAGCAAACATTTTTGTGTGATATCTATATGATTTAATGTCAAAATACAAATACTATACTTTCTTTCTACCATAGCCCTTGTATGATGATTTTCTATGTCAAATCATCATTCTCCTTTCTTTTTCAGTAATGTGAGTTTTGCGAATACCGCAAACTTTAATTTTTATATCTCTTAATTGTTACAAAACAGATTCATATAGGCGAATATAATCATCAACCAATACATTCGTACTGAATTTCTCTTCTATAACTCGTCTTGCGTTTTGACCGGTACCCGGAATTTTATCGGTTAATACTTCTTTCATTCTTTCATACAGCTGTTCAGAATTCCCTGCATCAACCAGATAGCCGCTTTCATTGTTGTCAATCATGTCTGGAAATCCACCCGTATTGGTTGCAATTACTGTTTTCCCTGATGCCATAGCCTCCAAGCAAACATACGATTGATTCTCCCAAACCGATGGCAATACAACCACTTTTGCTTTGGAAAAAAGTTTCTTTTTTTCTGTATAGGATGCATGAGATATGAATTGAATATGATCGATTACATCTTCACATTCCCTCATTATCCTTTTTTTCATGGATTCCTTTTGGAATATCGAATCCCGTCCACAAATGACGATTTTGACATTTTTGACATCCCTGGCAAGCATTTTAATACTTTCCGAAAAAAAAGTAATTCCTTTCCTGTATTCTAGCCTTCCCATGAACAAAACAGTGTTTTCAGTATTATCACAAAGAGTATATTGTGTTTCATCAATCGGGTTATATATAACTCGACTGTCTATCCCCCATTCATCATTAATCCATTTACTCATCGAGTGGCAGGGAGCAGTCAAAAGCTTGCTACGTTTTGCCTGCAGCAATTCATATCGTTTAATTTCGCCACTATCCCGGTATATTCTCTGTCCCTTGGATATTTCTTCAATGATAAATAAAGGGGTATGCAAGCGTGTAATAAACGGAATATTACATTCTGTTACTGTAAACAATCCCTGCGCCAACCACTCGGGGCTCTCTACGATATCTATATGATTGGCTCGAACAATACCGTTAATCCTTTCATATATCAAAAATGACTCTTCCAAATAGAATAATCTCTTCGACAAAAGCATATCGGAAACGCAATGAACATTTACCCCTGAACATACGTAGTCTTCATCGTTTTTTCCCAAGGTAATCAGATGGACTTCATTATTCTTTGCCGCCATAGCCTCTGCTATCATTCCAGTATATGTTCCGATGCCACCGTTATTATAAGAATATGGGTTTTCTAAACTGATATACGCGATTTTCATTAATATGACCTATCCACCAATCAGATTCCTGATTGAATCAATTCTTTTATAGTTGATATAGCAATTGTTATAGCAGTTGCGGCACTTATTCTTAATATTTTCGAGTTGCTCCACAGTGCAATTAATCTTCCAGATATCGGATATTGTATTCTCCTTTATATTCCCCATAAGCTCATCATATGCCCAGCACCTGTATACATCTCCCGAGGGATGTATAAAAAGCCCTTCATCCGCAAAGATGCACCCTATTCTTCTTTCATCGCCGGCTATCATTTTAATCAAATTGCGATAATAAGCTCTCGAATATGTCAAATGACCTTCAGACATATACCGCTTCAACATTGAACTCACATAGTCTTTTTCTTCTTGTGTGGTCATTCCTATATTTGTGTTTTCCTCATTACCAAAGTAAACACTTGATTCCATACCATAAGTAAAATCAATCGGGATATTTCTATTGATTGCATAGTTGTAAACACTATCCATCTCTTTGTAGTTTACTTTTGAAATAGTAAAATTTAAGGAATATTCAAACTCGAAATTTCCCCTAAGTAACTCAAAAATCTCAAGTGTCTTTTCAAGATGCTCGAAGAAACCTGGCATACCCCTTACCTTGTCATGGTCCTCGCCAATTCCATCCAACGATAAATAGAAATTCAATTTAAAATCCCTATATTTCTTTTGAATTTCATCTATTTGTTCAATTATCGAGCAATACTTATCAGAAAAGAAACCGTTGGTATTGATAGTGATAATTTCTAGTTTCTCACATTTTTGGGCTATCAATTCAACAATTGCCAACAAATTTTTCCTTAACAGAGGTTCCCCACCCGTTAAATTGACTGATTTCAGGCTGCTTGTGATTAATTCATCGGAAAATAATTTTTCCAATTCAGAATACTCTAATTCAAGGTTGTCTGTTTGTTTCCAGATGTCACACATCTTGCATCTGGCATTACATTTATATGTCAGAGGCAGAATTACCACCTTAGGTTTTTTGTCACACATCATAAACTCTCCAATTGCATTCTTTTGCAAACAATATCCATTAAATCCTTAATATATACGTATTCGCTTATTAATAAGTCCTCATCCTCAAACTCTATTTCATAATAATCTTCTAAATATACTATAATGGTCATTAATTCCAATGAATTCAAGCCTGCCCCTTTAAAGTCAAGATAATCATCTTCACTCAAAATCTTTCCATTATCTTTGATTTCCTTTATTTTTGCATTTAGCACAGATAAAATTTCACTTCTTTCCATGATCTATTCCCCTCCGTCATTAATAAATTTACAATGCGGGTCATATCCGCCAAACACGCCGTCCATAACATATGTTTCCAACGGACACCCCATATTGCACTGTTGATTGTACTCACAGTCTTTACACTTACCTCTTACGGGAATGCTCCTGTATTTTTTGGCTATAGTGCTGTCTCGCCACAAATGTTTCAGATTTTCCCGGTAATCGGTTATACTCTCACCCTGAAACTCTTTATAAGCAGTAGCTCTTAAACATGATGTAATGCTACCATTAGGCATTATTGTCATCTCTTCAACAAATCCCGTACACCTGTGATATGCCTTTTTTGCTCCGACCGGAATGGCATCTGTATTGTATATAGGCGCTTCCTTGTCGTACTTCATATTTATAGTCTTATGCTTTTCGCTTAATTTCTTTACCAATAATCTGAGAGCTTCTTCCTGCTCTTCCGAAATCATTATCTTACGGCACAACTCAACGTTTTTCTTGGAAATCTGCAAAGGACCGAACATGATGTATGCCGGACTGTACTTTACAAGCATTTCTACCACTTCTTCTATTTTTTCGTAGTTGTATTTATTGACAGTAAGATTTATTCCGAATGTAAGTCCAAGGGAAGAAATATTCTTTATCGCATCCATAACGTGATCGAAATCGACGTTTGGGCGAAGGAAATTGTGCGTATCTTTATCTCCGTCTAAACTTATCTGGATGTTATGCTTTTTTCCTACCAGCAACTTCGCTATTTTCGATGCACTGTCATAATTTGACAGAACCATGCCATTTGTGATAAGTTTTACCAAAATATTATTGTCAGCAAGAATCTTAATCATGGCAGATGCTATATCAAATCGCAATAAAGGTTCTCCTCCCACAACATCAACCGAACAAGGGTGGAGTTCATCACACACACGCTTAGTGGTTTTTTCCCAATCGTCGCATTTTAATTCTTCTTTATCACCATCAATTACCGAATTGGTAATACAGAATATACAGTCTCCGTTACATCTTAATGTTGGCAAAAGAAGCACTCGGCTGGGTCCCGAAGGACAATCTATCCCGTATAATGTTTTCAGGTAAAAAGACAAATATTCTCCTGCCTGACTATGCCATACGTATTTATTGTCATCACATGTGGGAACGCTTGTTAAATACTTGTATTTAACCAATCTTTCAAAAACTTTTCGACCTATTGCGTCAATCAGTTGTTTATATTCTTCGTCGTTTGCATCTTTTAGTTTAAATAACAAATCGAGTTTCTCTTGTGTGATCGGATAATAATATAATCTGAATCCATACTTTTTGATTTCTTCTTTTTCACGCCAGGTATGGTTAATTAAGAGAAGAAGATTCCTATCCTCCTCTTTCCATATTTGCACCATATTCTCATCTAAATAATATTTCATCTTTCCAACCCCAATTTCTCCTAAGTAGTTAAATTACTTCCAGACAACAGCATCTGCTGCATAAATCAAGCAGATTGTTGCCTATCAGTTTTTGTCTGATTGCCCTGACTTCTTCGTCATTCCATTGACACTCAATAGATTTATAGAGCACGCTATCAAAGTTAGTTTGTAGAGCTTCGCATATCATCAGCCGCCCTTCCGGATCGATCTTAACAACCGAATTAAGAATATCACGACATGCAACACATTTTCCGTTAAATATGGTTCCCTCTATATATGCATCCAAATCGCTTTCAAATACTTCCGGTAAAAAATTAATCTTGGTTTTATTCTCTTTCGCTCGTAATTCTTCAATAATTTTCTTTAACTCGCCAATGTATTCAAAGTTAGGTTCGTCCTGCACGCAATCATCATTCATACTTCCGGCAATTCCCAGCGTTTCAAGCTTTGTCGAAGTTCTTTTTAAAGCCTCCTTATCATATTTCATTTCAAACTGGAATACGATTTTATCGACACCCATACTGTCAGCCAGTTCATATAGCTTCGGCATATCATTAATATTGTTTTTCATAATCACAGAATTAATGACTACACATTTTGAACCTATAAAACTCTTTATGACTTTTACCGTCTTATCGAATGCTCCATGGCCTCTTATCAAATCATGCGAATCCCTAAGGCCGTCCAAAGAAAACCACATTTCCTTGATACTATCCATTTCATTAATTACTCCAACACCCTCGTCAGATATTAACGTTCCGTTTGTCTGTATAGTAATGTAATCCATTGTCGAATTAAAAAATTGTAAAATGTCATAGATATCTTTTCTAATAAATATTTCTCCTCCGACTAGATGTATCTGTTTTATGCCGGAATCGATAAATATTTTTTTAATATCCCTTAAAGACAATTCTGAAACAAATCGATTATGACGGTTCTGATAACACATACTGCAATGTAAATTGCATCTGTATGTCGGGTAAAAAACTGCTCTGGTAGGATTCAAAGAACTGCCGTCTTTAAGTATTAAATTCATCTTAAATATAGACATTCGCTTTTCAGTCATTGATATTATCCTTTTTTAACAAGTAGTCTCCGACAATCAGTACATCGATATTTGTACCCAGAAAACAATTAATTGCGTCTGTCGGAGTTTCAACTATAGGCTCACCTTTAATATTGAAAGATGTATCCAAAACTACCGGTACCCCTGTTATTTTTTTGAATTCTGTTATTAATTTGTGATATCTTGGGTTATACTCTTTTATTACCGTCTGTATTCTTCCAGTGTTGTCCACATGTGTTACCGCAGGGATCTGACTTCTTTTGTCTTCGTTAACTTCACTCACAATTAACATGTAAGGATTTATTATGTCCAAATCAAAATAATCGGTCTGGCACTCCCACAAAACCGAAGGAGCAAAGGGTCTAAAAAATTCCCTAAACTTAACCCGCTCATTTAATATGTCTTTCATATCAGCTTGTCTGGGATCGGCAAGTATGCTCCTGTTCCCGAGTGCTCTCGGACCGATTTCAGATCTGCCTTGAAACCACCCCACGATGTATCCCTTGGAAATATACTGAGCCGTAACGCTTTCAATATCTTCGAATTTTTGATATTTGTTCGGACAAAACTTTTCCAGTGCTTCTTCTATCTCTGAGTCACTATATTCTTTTCCTAAATATACATAATTCTTCATTGTTTCCCGCCTCTGCATAAATAATTAGCACCATATAAAGCACATCCGAATGCCAATCCATTATCACCGGCTGCCGGCGGAATAAAAATTTCCGAAAAGTTGAGTCTCTTATACACAACACCATTCGCTACACTGTTTAGTGCCACGCCGCCTGCAATGCACAATTTATCGCATCCTGTTTCTTTGTATAATCTGTCTGCATAATAGCAGACCATATCTTCTATTAATTTCTGTGCAGCATATGCCATATCCGCCCTTGCCTGAAAGAGATTATCTTCGTCGACATCTTTAAGTTTATTTGTTATGAAGCTTTTCACTTCATCCAGACTCCACAAAAATTCAACCCTGCCATCCTTAATGCAATAGCATTTGTTCATTTCTCCCAAATAAGTGTCTGTACCATATGAAGCCAATCCCATCGTCTTTCCATCTTCAAGGATGCCAAATCCTACAGCCATGGTAATAGCCGAGTAAAAATGCCCTATTGAATGTTCGAGAACTTTATCCAAAATTTCAATTTTATTTCCACGGGCATGAGCCAAAGTAACAGACTCATAGCCTGTTTTGTTATTGTATGAAACCTTACTGCCTCTTCCGTCAACCACCAACACAGCAGCCTCTTCATACCCTGAAGCATAATAAGCACTTGCTATGTGTGACATATGGTGATTTGTTATTACCATATGTTGAAAAGAATTAACTACAGGCAAATATGTATTAGAATCTGTTGTTACAACCAAATCGATATCCTCATAATCAATTCCGGCATATTCCAAACAATATTCAACAGACGCTTTCAGCGTATTATTAGGCACTCTTTGCATAAACTTCCAGAGCTGGTTGTTAACTATTGCACTTTCCAATTCTTTTATATTTACTGCATGTTTCTGCCTAGTTATTCTTTCCTCTTCTATAGCAACCAATATTTCATCATCCCGCATTAAACATGCAGAAAAATCATGTAAAGAACCACCTAAACCCAAAATGTACATTTTTCAATCCTTTTCAAAAAATTACAAATACATTATTGTCATCATCTATAAATAATATTTTTTAACAGAAATGCATCTTATAGATACATCTTATCTACAATCATATGTTTTCTTTTATCATTTCATCTAACAGTAGAAAGGCTCTTTCAAGCATATCTGCGGTTTTATCTATATCAACTTTTATTCTTTCCATAGTTTTATCGGATGCACTAACGCCGAGTTTAAAAAACAATCTGCAGACTATCTGCCACATATCAGATGCTTCCAAGAACAATTTTGAACAAATCTGCATTTTATCAAGATATGTTTCTTTCACCAATTTCTTGCAAACGATTTCTTCCAAGAATAAACCGTAATGCTCCAAAGTAATCACCGCTTGCTTTATATCCTCAGAAAAACTGACACAATCAATTGCATTTTCATTTTTTAATCGGTAGTCCAAAATTGCACTATACAGCCCTCTTATCCCTTTAATTCCAACCAATACATTTTCCTTTTCTTCACGCAAGAAATGATTACTGACCTCTCCGATAGCGCTCCAGATGTTACTTTCATTGACAGAGTTTCTGTCAATGTCTTCGGTTATGACATCATAGTATGTAAAATTGACGCAGGCGCCTTTTGATTTGTCAGTTGCCTGTATGAAATCATCAAGCTTAATCTCAGCATCATACGCCCCATATATAAAATCCGAAACAAAAAAGCCGGAATTATTAAATCCTGTTACCAGAGCAATTCGTCTTTCATGTATCTTCTTATATATTTGAGTAAACGGGAAGTAGAATCCATCATATTGAAACATGAATGGCATATCGTTCGAAATGCTTTCTTTAATTTGATGACAAAAATCATCACCCCCATTCAATTGTTTCTCTTTTATTTTCAATCCTAAACCGTTCAGATATTCAGTCAGGCAATGCAATTCTCTTACTGCCCTAAATTTAACGGAATCAGACAATTCAAATTGAAAACCTAATCCCGCACACAATCCAAAGCTCATATGCTCAGATAGTAAAAAACCTTTTCTCTCAAGCAAATAGCACACATTTCCGCTATAGCAGTTGTAACTTCTTCTGTTATAATCTCCGGTAATAAACATAACCCGCTCCCTTCTCATACCCGGTTGTTTTTTATAATTATTCTCTGAATTTATTTATTATTGAGTTATAAATCTCGGTTTCTGTCTCGGCAATTTCATGAATCAGCCTGGAAATGCTTTCTAGTGAATTTTTGTTAATATTTATCGTATTACGAAAAAACTTTACACTTAACGAATGCCATTTTCCTGCAGCAGCAGAAAACAGATTGTCAAGTTCCAAATCATTGTATTGTTGTGACATGAACTTGGCATAGACTTTCCTACTGATATACGGTCCGCCTCGTCCCATAATATGCTGATAAGCACTGTTAAATACCTCTTTTAACCGACCGTCATCCCATTGAGATTTCCACTTTATGACATCATTCCCAAATGTTTTTATACCATTTACTCCGATCAATACATCATTATCCGATAGCATTCCGTATGCCATATTGATAAATTGCTTATCCGTTTCCATAGAAACGAATCTTTCCTCACAAGAATCGTCATAGATGATAATGCCAGTCTTCTTCCCATCAAATATATTTTCTCCGCATATAAGTGCCTTATCAAAATCGACCATGTTAAGAGACCCACAATAACTCGAAATCGGAATTGTCGTAACATGCCGGTCTGAAATAGCGAAATCATTTGTTTCAGAATCATAGCCCCAAATCGTCAGAATGGTCTGTCCATGGTTCTTATGATACTGAGGATGATATGTCAGGAAGAATACATCAACAAAACAGATAACCTTTTTCCCATCACATAATTGGTTCATTATCAGATCTATAGCAATCTCTTTGTCATCACAGAGTACCTCTTTAAAGCAAATGCCGAACCTCTCTTTTATGGCATTTTTGATATCATTCGAACCTTCAACACTGACTGTGTCCCGATCACATACATATTTACGGGTCCACTTATGATCATGAATATAGCCATATCTGAAATCTAATCCACCACAATAACAATAAAGAGACGTATCATCAACATCTATGCCAATCGATTGCAATATACTACTATATGGAGCAACAAAGCATAACTCACTCGGAAAATTAAATGTTTTTTGTAATATAATCTTATCCATCTGTTTATCCTAACTACTGGCACTTGAGTAATTTTTTATTCCTATATATGTCAATGCTTTTGCGCATAACAGCATAAAAAACGAAAGAAAGAACTCTAGCAGGCAATATCGGTAAGGAATCTTATGCAAAATTATAGATACCGGCAAACATGCAAGTGGAACAGCTGGCAATATCCATGTAAAAAAGGTTTTTAACATCTTTGTGGGGATTATGTCTTGGGGTTTTTCCGATATTGCCATTATCATGTAATACACATTCATTAATCCATCTACTTTAATATAGTAAAAAGCAACTGAATGAATTATCAACATAAAAGCCGATAATATTATCACACCACACAAAACAAGAAGTATATACATCAATATTTCTATTATAGTAAACTTAATAGTCACCGTTCTCTCAAAAATAATTACTATTGCAATTGGAACACTGACAGAAACAAGGCTAGATAAATCAATTCTCCCAAAAAAAATCAAGAATAATACGTTAACCGGTTTGAGCAAAATTGCATCAAAATTGCCATTTCCGATATCAGCAACAAACTGATTCAAATTAGGCAATATAAATGCCCTGAAAATCTGATTAACCAGCATCGATGTACCAATTAAAATCATCATCTCGCCATATGACCATCCTGCAATTTTATCAACGTAATTATAAATATATTTGATACTTACTATGCTAAGCACTGCATTCACAAAACTTTGTATTATCATTAAAACAAAATTGGCTCTGTAAGTAGCTACAGACATAATCGAAATCTTGCTTTGCTCTAAAAAAAGTTTTAAATATTTCATTTAACCTCCTATGGATGAGTAATGTCTAATTCCCTTAACCCATATTATTTTCACTATCAAAGCCAATACAAAGAGTGACAATATATTTGCACATAACAATACTGACATTTTTTCAAAAGAATACATACCTGAAATTATTTTCGCAGGTATGTATCCCCAAGTTGCTGTCGGCATGAATTCAGCTAACCCCGAAATCCACTTAGGGAAAAAGTCTAACGGAATAAACATTCCTGAAAGGAAGTTAAATAAAACCGCAAAAGACCACATAACCGCTTCCGATTCTTCAATCCAGAAAGACATGCATCCCAAAACTGACCAAATCAGGAAACTGGAAATAGTAGAAACAACAAAAAAACCAAGTGCAAACAAAACATTTATTATATCCTGATTTACAGCCATATATCCTTTTATAAGTGGGAGAATTACTAACACAAGCAAAAATTTAGGAATAATCTCTATAATTCCTTTTGCTAATTGTTCAAAATAATTGGCAACCGTGAAACTGTACGGTCTGATAAGTATACTATTCAGTTCTCCACTTTTTATCATTCTATTTAAGTAAAACCCGGAATTACTTAGGTTGAATGCACTCACAATATTCCATACGACATAATAAGTAATCATATTTTTAAGAGAATATGAGTTTAAACTTTGACTCCTCCCCGATTCAAAAATAATTACCCAAAAAAACACCGTAACCATTATGTTAATAACACTAAAAAGCAGAGATACCACCGTATTAAATCGATAATGTAAAGAATCTAATATGTATAATTTGAAAGCATATAAGTATTTTCTCATTTATCTTCCCTTATCTCCTTCATTAATTCCAATACATTTTCTCTGAAACGCATGTTGTTGGATTTCAAAGCCGAAATATCATCATCAAAATATATCTTTCCTTCATCAATCAGAATTATGCGTTCGCACAAATCTTCAATATCATCCATGTAATGGCTCGTGATTATAACTGTCGCTTTTCTTTCCTGTACATATTTTCTAACAAATGCTCTGAGTGCATACTGACTATCTAAGTCTAGTCCTATTGTCGGTTCGTCCAAAAAAATCACTTCAGGAAAGTATATAAAACTATTAATCAATTCCATTTTCATTCGTTCCCCAAGTGATAATCGACGAATAGGGATATTTAATAGTTTTTTAGCATTCATCATCTCTGCCAACAATTCCAGATTATCTTTGAACTCATTAGGAGAAACGTCATATAACAACTGCTGATATCTCAGCGAATCTATTGCAGGAAGATTCCAATTTATACTGCTTTTGTTTCCCATAACAAAACTGATTCTTTTCAAATAATCCTTATTTCTTTCTACAGGATTATATCCAAGAATTTCGACATCACCTCCCGTTGGACACAAAACCCCGCTAAGCATTTTCAATGTTGTTGTTTTCCCAGCACCATTTTTCCCTAAAAAACCCACAATGCTTCCCTTTTGAACTGAAAAAGTCACATTTTTTACAGCCTCTTTATACATATATTTTCTGTCAAAAAAATCCTTAACAGAATTTTTAAATCCTTCTTGCTTTTCGTGAATTTTATATATCTTATTCAAGTTCTTTACATCAATTACAACTTCTCTCATTTTTCCTTCATCTCATCTTACACTAAATATTTAATAGCGACTGCTCGCCTACTTTTACAATTTCTACTCGTTCCCTTGCTTTGCAACAAACAGAAAGAACATAATCAGAAGCAAACTCTTTCGAAAAAAAACACACAGAATCTGTTCCGTCTTCAATTATTCTCTCATCATAATTGATTAAAATTTTTTTCATTCCGTATCTCAAACCTATTCCCAGATACTTTATGTAGCTCTCTTTAATCGTCCATGTTTTTGTATAATTATTCATCATCCTCTCATAATCATGAGACTGCTTAATATACTTTTTCTCCTTTTCATTGAAACATCTTTCCAAAATTCTTTCATTATAATTTTTTCTTTCTATATCAACACCAATTTTATTTTTACTGAAAGCACAGGTAACCCAATTCCCCGAATGAGAAATATTAAACTCTATTCCCACTCCACATATTTCTGGTTTTCCATTTATGTATTTAAGTTTACTATCAATTCTATATCCACAACTATTCAAATAAAGTTTAAGAAGAGCAATCCCCAGTACGCTCCTACAAACATCCTTATAATCATTATAACTAATAATTTCTCTATATTTATCTACAGGAAGCAGATCTTCAATGCTCTTTTTAATATATTCAATACTTAAAACGTCTATTTCTTCTATATTTGTAGTTAAAACTAGCACCATAATCCATACCTATAATTAATAATATTTAACCATCTTCACTTGCCCATATACTTTCCGAGACTAAAAAGATTTTCAGAACATACTTTCATTTTTGAATTGTTTATCTACCAATTGAGACTTCTAAGACCTTATCTCCTCCCTACTATTTCAAAATTAATAAACGAACCTTATTCATGAAAAGTTTCATCTCAAACAAACCATTAATTAATACTTCTGAGGGGTCATCCATGTGGTCGGTGTCTTATCATTTTTAATTTCTACACATATATTGTCATATTCAAATTCACTTACACCTCGTTTTTTTATATACTCAATCATCTGCCTTAATCCTTCTTCTAAAGATGTGGATGTCTTATATCCTAACAGCCTACGTGCTTTATCCGAAGAACAGTTTGCATGAGCGACTTCTAATGGTCTTGAAGGAATATATATTGGATTAAATTCAACTCCTAGAAGCATCGATATTTTTTTCGCCAATTCATTGACTGTAATATACTCTTCATCCGGTCCAATATTTATCACTTCACCATTCAAGCCATCAAGAAGAATTGCTTTTTCAATACAATATGTCACATCACCAATAAATGAAAAACATCTTTTTTGCTCTCCATCTCCATATATTATTGGTCTTTTACCCTGTAGAATCCTGTTAATCATTATTGATGCAACATTACGATACGGATCTGTATAATTTTGTCTTGGTCCAATCACGTTATGTGGTACCACAATAACATATTCCATTCCATTCAATTTTGCTAATTTTTCAATAACACATTCCGAAGCATATTTAGCTACTGCATATGGCACCTGAGGATTGCATACCATATCTTCTCTAAATGGCACTTCTTCTTGATACCCATACCTAGACATGCTTGAACAATAAACAAATCTCCTTACTTTATTTTGTATTGCCGCACTCAAAACACTCATTGTAATACCAAAGGTATTTTCCGTAACAAAGTGTGGAGACCAAACCGATAAACCATCATACGCAGTACAAGCTGCATGAAAAACAACATCGCATCCTTTTATGTATTCATTCATCAATTCTAAGTCTCCACAATCGGCTTTATAAAACCTAACTTTTTCGTTGACATTATCCATGTAACCACCGATTAAATTATCCACTCCGACAACTTCATGCCCCAACTCCAGCATTCTGTCTGCTATATGACTTCCTAAAAGTCCTGCAACACCTGTAACCAAAATTCTCATACATCTAGTCCTCCAAATCACTTTTATGATATCATTTTTCACACTTGAATATAACGAACAATATGCAAATGGGTCCCATTCTACTCATTCGAACTTTTTACTGACTGAACCTTTATTATTGTCTCCACCTAATGAATGTATTTACAAACTGTTCCTTTTAACCAAATCCTGTTTTTTACATTTTTCCTTCATTGACACATATTATACCATTTTTAATACCGAATATCAATATTCGTTCTCTTTAAGTTTCCGTAGTTTTTTGTCCACAAAATTCCATTTTTACACGCATCCCTATGAATAGTTTTCAAAAAATGCCAAAAATATAAGGTTCACATTCCTTTTTTGATGTAAAATTTAGTCACCACAAAATATTACTTAACCCAACTTTCCCACCAGTAAATCTGGTGTAAATACTTGATTTTCAAGCAAAATAATTAAATAAATGCTGACTTTTATTAAGGTTACCCATAAACATATATTTTGTGATATTTTTATTAAAATAAAAGAAATGGTTGTCATAAAAAACAATTTTAGCTAAAACAAAATCCCCAAGATTTCAGATGAATCCTTAAGTACACCAAGTTCATGGAGCTGTTGAATATGTTTTTGCGAATTCCTCACCTAAGTAAATGACATTGGTCTACAACTATAACCTCTGTCTTACCATCTTGATAACGAATTCTTTCTTCAAAAAGAGAATTTAACAATTCATCAACAAGATTCGAGCGATTCCAAGTAGGAATTACAATTGAAAAATCCATGCCATTACCTCTCAATTCAATTTTTTAATTATTTTCAAATATATCTCGAGTATAAACTTTAGTTCCATATTGTTTAATCTCAGATGTAATTCTATTAGCAATAATTACATCACACTTTCGGTTTAACTCTTCTAAACTACCGACAACTTCATAATTCATATAATATTTACTAGTTAAAATTGGTTCATAAATAACCACACTTATCCCCTGTTTTTTTAAATTGTCCATAACGTCCATAATGCTAGCATCTCTAAAATTATCACTTTGGCATTTCATAATAAGTCTGTAAACACCAACTGTATGTGGCTTTTGTTGTAGTATTTTTGATACAATATACTCTTTGCGTGTAATATTAGAAGTAACAACAGCACTTATTATGTTTTGAGGAATTTCCTGATAATTTGCCAATAACTGTTTTGTATCTTTGGGTAAACAATACCCACCATATCCAAAACTAGGATTATTATAATGATTTCCAATTCTTGGATCTAGACAAACCCCAGTAATAATATCTTTTGAATTCAACTCATTCTCTTCTGCATAGATATCTAATTCATTAAAAAAACTTACCCTCATTGCCAAGTACGTATTAGAAAATAATTTCACCGCCTCAGCCTCCGAAGAACCCATAATTTTAACTGGACATTCCTCATCTATTGAATCACATAATATATTTACAATTTTCCATGCCTCTTCCGGATTATTATTGGTAGTTCCAATAATAATGCGACTAGGATGTTGGCAATCCCTTAATGCTTGTCCTTCTCTCAAAAACTCCGGCGAAAATAATATCTTGGATGTATTATATTTAAGTGATATTTTTTTTGTAAATCCAATAGGTACAGTTGATTTAATAACAATGATTGCCTCTTTATTAATATGAAGAATATCATGTATAACAGATTCGACTATAGATGTATCAAACCCACCTATTTTCACTTTATAATTTGTTGGTACTGCTACTAATACTAATTCAGCTTCTGAGTATGCTTCTATTTCATCTGTAGTCGCTTTTAAGTATACAGACTCCCTTTGTAAGTACTCCCCAATTCCCGAATCATCTATTGGAGAAACACCTTTATTTATAATTTGCACCTTTTCAACGTCTGGATCCACCAAAATGACCTCATTTCTTCTCGCCAAAATTAAAGCATTAGATAAACCTACATATCCAGCACCTGCTACTGCAATTTTCACAGATTATTTGCCTCCTATTCAATCTCCTCACAAAGTATCACACTCTGCTAATCTATTAATGTTCATTATTGCGACAATACGTATTTATATTTTACATTTTGCACTATATTTTGTCAACTTTATTTGGTTAATAATGTCAAAATATGTTATTTATAATTCAACATCTTAGTGCATCATATACAAATAACATACTACAGAACTTAGTCTGTTTTTTACTCTTCTCCAAATATTGATTCATTTGCAAAATAACAGCTATAAGATTGACCAATATCGAAATTGGCAAATATAACTACATACATATATAATGATATCTAAAGAAGGACGCAGGATTTTCTCCCACGTCCTCACTCCTATCTGACTTTATCTGTTCTAACCATCGGCACTTCATTCGGTGCTCCAACCTTCATATCCGCACCACCTCTAGTCTCAAATGCATCGGCATTATACTGATACTCATGTGCTTCAGCTACCATTGGAGCATATACAATCTCTGCATTGGCTCTCTCCGACTCTACTTCTTCCTTGTCAGATACATTCTGCTCCTCACTCTTCGCATTCTTCATACGCTTTTCCTTATCTATCTGCACATCCATTGCCAGATTATCCAGCTTATCAATCGAAGCATCCAGATGCAGCTCCATTAATACAAACAGCTTTCTTACTGCTTTCATAGGGACAAGCACTGCTTTGGTTATTGGATGCTTCTGTACTTTCTGTGAATAATCCACCTCCGGCTTATCTGCAAAAGTCCGGAATGCATTAGCAACTGTCTGTCCCGCTTCACGAAGTCCTTTTCCAAGCAATGCAGTTTTTACTATATCATTATCCGTAGTTCTGATTGCACCTCTTACATCTTCTCGGATATTCAGAAGTTTATTCTTTATTTCTAAGAACTCTGATACTCTGTATAATGCTTCTCTGCCTTTTACCTTAGCTTCATCTACAATGCTTTTTGCAGTAGATTTCACCTGCACTTTCACCTGAAACACCTGTGATTTTATCTGTTCACATCTGGTATTAAGTCTCTCCTGTGCCTCTGACAATGCCTTTTTTGCATTATTGACAAGCGTATCTTCCTGCATTTCTTTGATCTGATTCTGCATATTGGTGAGTTCT
>ERZ779957.182-NODE-182-length-27710-cov-3.25062_pt1 | contig 27710 bp, 19 predicted proteins | sample MGYA00511583_ERZ779957 | MGnify/ENA primary metagenome ERZ779957 (study PRJEB29588, sample SAMEA2146320) | human gut metagenome | biome: human gut; feature: human-associated habitat; material: faeces | place: Denmark | collected 2008/2010 ... | reverse complement strand
AAAACAAACTGCCGAGCTAAAACGCCAACGACAAGAGTGCCTACCAAGACAAGGGAATAGAGTGCTATATGTTCTATACTTTTCTGATTCATAGTGATATTTGCTAATTGTTTGTGCGCAAATATATGTCATTTCATATATACCATGTTATAAATCCAAGAAAGTGGTAGCATTTGTCCTCGATATGTAGCTTATTTCCTAGTTAATAAGCCAGAGTCAAACGAAAAAATCCCAATTATATTCTAATTGTGTGTTTCGTATAAATTGGAGGGGGTAAAATCAAAATAAATCAGTATCTTTGAATTACTTATGAGATTGTAGATAACAATATGAATTATATATGGATTTGAAAGAATTAATAACAGAAGGTGAATCATTCCTAATGAGTGTGAGAAGGACTTCTTTTGGAGATTATATCGCAGATAGTAAAGGCTATGCAGAATGGGGAGCAAAGTCTTTGATGTTTTTGCAATCATTGTATCCGAACCATCCTCAGACTGAAAGATTTGATTTTTGGGTCAAGAGAAATATGTGCGATGAAAATGAATGCGAACAACTTATTGCAATATTAAAAGCTTTTCATGAGATAAATCCTAAAATAGCAGAAGTGGACTATGATAAAGTTCTAAGTAAAATATTTGAGAAATTTCATATATGTGCAAGACAATTAAAGCGTAGGCATGCAGGACGCCCTACGTTAGAGATTAAAGATGAATACGATGTTCAAGATTTATTAAACGCTATTTTACGATTACATTTTGAGGACGTCCGACCAGAAGAATGGACGCCTTCATATGCAGGCGGTAACAATCGTATGGACTTTTTGTTGAAAAATGAAGAAATTTCAATAGAAGTAAAAATGACACGCGATGGATTAAAAGATAAAGAGCTAGGTGATCAGTTAATCATTGATATTGCTAAATATAAGACTCATCCAAAATGCAAATTTTTATATTGTTTTGTATTTGATCCCGAAGGATATATACGAAATCCTCGCGGCCTTGAGCATGATTTGACAAAAGAACATGATGGACTATCTGTGAAAGTCTATATTAGGCCTATATAATAAAAACGACTTTACTTGTTGAGAATGAAATTGATGTAGTGAATAAATTACTTATGAGGTTTGAATCGGATTAAGGAGAAACGGAATGCCTGTTTGGGAGGAATATTACATAATATCAACTAATTAATGCACTTTCTTTTTGATAAGATTCATAGATAAAGTATATTTGTAATTTAATAGATAGATATTATTATGACGAAAACTATAGGAGATTATATTATATTACTTCTTTCTATTATAGGAAGTATAGCTTCCATAATAGCTTTTGGAATTTATTTCGCTCCATATTTGAATGACCAAGGAATGTGGGGAGTAATCTTTTTAGGCGTAATTTCATTATTTTTCTTAGGATACAATTTTTATTTAATTTCTACTTATCGTAAAAAGGTTAGATATGCAGATATTTATGCTGATATAAATACTGGATTCTCTTATTTACACAGTATTAATCGTCAACAAGAACAAAAGCCAGAAACAATACTTCAAAATTTATCAAATTTATGTGATTCATTGGCGGAAGCGTTTTCAAAGATTTATGGAGAAAGAGTTGGAGTTTGTATTAAATTTCTAATAAAAAATGAACAAAAACAACGTGTTTGTGTTCAAACATTGGTGAGGGATAATTATTCAAAAACAATTCAAAGGAAGACTGGTACTAATGATAAGATTGAACATTGGTTAGACGGTAATTCTGATTTTGAATTTATTTACTCTAATTTTGATAATGATAATATAGATACTACATATTTTCATGAGGCACATCTACCAATATGCAAAGATTACAAGAATACCCGCTTGCAAAATAATTGGTTACCAAACAAAAGGTTCTCTATATTTGAGAATATAATGCGTAGAAAATGTTGGCCTCTTAAATATCGGTCTACATTGGTCGTTCCGATTGTACCCCTTTTAGCAGATGAACAAAGTAAAGATAAAATCAGAGGATTTTTATGTATAGACAGCCCTAAAGAAGGTCGTTTTAAAGGAGGAATAGACACTAATATATTGAGAGGAGTAAGCGACGGCTTATTTAATCAGATTGATACTTTATACCATCTTATTAAAATTCAACAAAACAATAATGGAAGTAACAACTAAAAAAGAACCTAAGGTTAAAGTTAAAGGAAATGGGATGAATGGTAAAATTATTGTGCAAGCACGAAAATTTTATAGAGAGATTCCTGTTGTTTTGTTCTCTTCGGAAGAAGCAAATACTTTATTAAAAATTGTGGATAAAATGGAAATCGAACAACATACCATTTTTAACCATAAAGGCAAACTTTAATTATACACAATGCTTGGTACAATAATATAGTTGTAATTATAGATTTTATATATCAAAGATAATCCCTACTATTTTCAGTTTTATAGTATAGATTATCTTTGATGTAGTGTTTTTACTTCAATGAAATCTTATTCGCCGTCTCTCTCTTCTTTGAGTTAACCAAATCAGCATAGATTTGTGTCGTTGTAACATTCTTATGCGTCAGCATCTTCGATACTGTGTAAATATCTGTGCCTAAAGAGATTTGGATGACCGCATACGAGTGCCTAAAGCAGTGGAAGGTTATGTGTTTCCTGATTCCGGCTTCGGCAATCCATTGTTTCAGGGGATGATGGGTCATGGAGCGAGTTAAGCCTTTGAAGACTTTTCCGGTGCCCCATTCGCCACACAACTCCAGTGCCTCCTGACTGATGGGGAGGGTTGCCTCGGTTTCCGTTTTCTCGGTACAGATACGAATGTAATAGCCTTGGTCTGGCCCGACTTCAAAGTCATGCCAGTCCAACTTCAGAATATCACTGATACGGAGGCCGGTCATGCAGGCAAATAGGGAGGCCTGTTTCAAGACTGGAATTTTGCAGGGTGTAGCGGCCAGTTTCTTGACTTCATCAAGTGTCAGATACTCTTTCTTGACCTCTTTCCATTCGATTTTTTCCAGAAAGTCGTTCAAGTTCTCACGCAGCATCTTCTCTTTATAGGCTATCTTCAACAAGGCACGGAACGTCGAATAATAGCCGGCTGCTGAATTGCGTGAGATATAAGCATTGGGATGATTAATCTGTTTGCATTTAAGCAGGTAATCTCTGAACTTCTCGCACAGTTCCACGGTGACATCTCCAAAGGTACATTTGCCGCCGACAAATTTTTCGAAGTGGTTGTAAACACAATCCCATTTCTCATACTTTTCTCGTGCTTTAGTCCGGAAATAGGCGAGGAAATCTACTTTTTGCTTGTTCTTGTCCAAGAACCCAAATTCTTCATTGATAAGCGATTGGACACGGATACAGCGGATTGCCTCTGCCTTGTTCAGCATATCCTGATTGAACATTCTTTGCTGCTCGTTTTTTGGCTTGGCATAGATGTAGATGCCGAGAAATTCCCGGCGACTCATCTTCATCGTATAAGGATTGCGGATGGCCGGATAATAATCCAGATAAAGAGATATGCGATCGTTACGCAATGGTTTTTGTCTCAAAGTTACGTTGGTGCATGTAAGTGTCATAGCTATATTGTTTTTTGATTAATACTTGTTTTTGTTGCAAATAAAATAGGTGTTCTAATGGTGGTATTTATCACCGGAAAATAACTTTTGGCTCATTCTATTTTTGGAGGCTCAAAGAACTTGTCCAGCTCTGCCCGCAGGATCTTGGTATATTTACCGACCTTGATACGGGGAATATTATGGTATTTCACATAATGGTAGAGTTGATCCCGTGTCAGATTGAATCGCTCCATCGCTTCGGCAATGGTGTAGTATTTTGGCTCTTCGGGAGCTATGAGCCCTTTGGCAATGTCCACATGCTTCTTGGAGTAGTACACCATGATGCCAACCTTCTTCTTGGGAATAGCATTCTTTGATACAAAAGAATAGATGGCCGTCAGCGTCATACCGAACTTCTCCTGCATGTCTTGCGTGCTGTACCATTCCTTGATCTCAGGATCGGGAGCTTTCTTTGCAAAGTAGTCATCAATATGCTTTTTGCTCCAATAGGTTTTACCACAGTGAAAGGTTCGTGGAATATTATGTTCCTTGGCGATATGAAATATCCAAGAATCCTTTACGCCATACTTTTCCTTAACTTCAGCTGTGGTGTAGAAGTCGGTGATGCTCTGCTTGGATTTTGGTAGATGTTTTTTGTAAGGAGAAGCATTATCAAACAGAGCCTCGATGTCTCGTTTCCTGATAATAGTTTTTCTCTTTAACTGGACCGATTTTATCAGGTTAGTTTCTAGATACCTATAAAAGGTAGCCCTGCTGATACCGATATACTTTGCAGCTTCGCTTGGGGTAAAGAAATCCTTGTCAATGCAATCTTCTTTTTCGATTTGCTGATTGACCATTGTTTGGAATTCGCTAACACGTTTTTGCCTTGTTTTTTCTTTGTAGGCAAGGTTAGCACAACGACGCGAACAGCATCGTGTCGAGATTTTGTGGGCAATAAATAATTTGCCACACCACTCACATTTTTTCTGAATGTTGATGTTACTAGCCATTTCATTTATCTTTTTATTTCGCCAAAACTGTATCTCTGCGTATCACTGTGTCTCACAGCGTCTCATTTCTCCACGACCTTGCCAACGATAATCCTCGGATTTTCGTGGTGAGGTACACAGGAGGTACAAAAAATGGCGTAAAAAGGCTTAGCAACGATTATCAACGATACTTGAGCAACAAAAAAGGCGCCCGTAAAGAGCGCCATATTAATCGATTATAATCAATTTAACTATTTGGTAATCAAGTATTTACTTACCGATGCAGAAAATATAAATTGATTTGTAATATATTGATATTTAGTATGCTTTTCCCTATTATTTATATGAAGAGGGACAAACTGGGGACAAAATTTATACAAAAATAACACTAAAAAAAGAAAACATAATTTTTTGGAACTAAGTAATTCTCAAAATCGTATGCTAACCAAAAGAAAAAGGAAGAATTCTCTGCATAGTTATCATAATCTGATACCTAGTAGTATTAATTCTAACCCAGATTCAAGATGCATAGAGTGCCGTTTATTAGAGAAAAGAAATTATAGGTTTAGTCTAGTATCTTGTATATTTAAAAAGGTTCTAAACCAAACATTATACAACTTCATAATGACTGATATTGGTTAATAGAATCTTGTATTTTCTCTTTTCGCCAGCAATATTATTTATCTTGATGCCTTTCTTTATTTTTAATGCGTGAAATTTTCACGTGAAATTTTCACATTTCTGGTTGTTTTAATTATCTTTGCATTGAGATAGGTTAATGTCTCATTGATATTACTGTTTGATTATTTTATTAAATACTATTTTATGATACTGCGTGTTATATTGAAGAATTTTCTGTCATTCAATGATGAGGTTCAGTTTGATATGTTTCCTAATATGAAAAGGACAACCTTGTCTAACCATATTACTATGCTTAATGAGAAACTGCCTGTATTGAAAATGGCTGCTATATATGGAGCCAATGGCGCTGGAAAATCCAATTTGTTAAAGGGTATCAATTTCTTGAAAGCAATAGCTTTGAACAAAAGTTTTCTCGACAAGGATACCTTTGGTAAGTACATCTTTGCGTTAAAAGAAAATACAGGAACAGAACCTATGGAACTGACAATAGAGTTTGAGACAAAAACAGGAATTCCATATATATACTCTGTGGAAATTATGAATACTGGGATTGTTTCCGAAATACTACAGATTTCCGGTTTGGGTTCGGAAGAAAACCATAATGTTTTCACTCGCAAAGAGGGCAAAATCGAATATGCAGTTACGCCTTCAGAGGAAGTAGGCAATATGGTTTTGGGATGGATAGAAAAAAATCCATTTTCCAGTCTTTTGACTATAAACAATGATATGCCGGTATTGACGGATGAAAATATTAGTATTGCACAAAAATGGTTTGAGGACGAACTTACAATAATTGGCTTGCATTCTTTCAATCCTGCACTGATTGGAATATTCAAGAGCAACAAAGAAATCAATCAATTTGCTTCGGATATATTTAAGGTACTTGGTCTTGGTATTAACAGAGTTAATGTCGAAACAGAAAATTTTGAAGATTGGATGAGTACCCATGACATCAGTAATCTACCTATGGACAAACTTAAAGAAATGCGTTCCGGAGTGTTGTCGGAGGTCGTTGATTTCAGAAATACAAGATCTATTAGTGTAGAAGATGGAGTGCAGAAGATAAGTCAAATGCTATTCCAGCAATTTGGTAAAAACGGATTTTCAAAGGATATGGATATCCAGGCACAGTCTGACGGTACGGTTAGATTACTGTCGCTTGTTCCGGCATTATATGATGCAATGAAATCCGCCAAGACGGTAATCATAGATGAACTCGATCATAGCATACATTCACATTTGGTCAGGGAACTTGTCCGTTATTTTTCCTCACAGGACACCAATGGACAACTTATTTTTACAACGCATCAGACCTGTTTGCTAAATCAGGATTTTTTGCGCACCGATGAAGCTTGGATGGTTGAAAAGAAGGATGGTGGGAGTCATATGTATTCATTAAACGATTTTAAGATTCACAACACAATTAATATTGAGAACGGATATATGGAGGGGCGTTATGGCGCTATTCCTTTTATTGGTGAATTGAATACGTAAAATGTTAATATTGTTATGGATTTATCTAAATTTACATATTCAAAAAAAAATACTCAAGATTAACTCCTAAATAGCTTGTACATCAGTCTATAACCCAAAATAAGGAGAATTGTCAGGTATATGAAACATCAGGAGTGTCTTCTGCTTACCAAAAGCCTGAAGGGATTCTTTCCACCAGTCTTATATTCGTACTCTCTGGGGGGAAAGGATTTTCTTCTGGAATTGATTAAACAGCGTGAGCTTAACTCTTTAAGAGTTGTATTTATGTCTGAAAAAGGACAAGGATTACAGCCATATCAGATGCAAGAGAAGTGGGAATAAATACAGTTGACAGGAGAAATAAAAATAGAATCGCAGCTTTTTCCAACTGGATACTATGGACAAAGTATTTCTCCTTTCGGATGTAGATGAATTCTATGATCAGTTGGAGAAAATATTTAAAGGTAATCAAACCGATGTACAAGGTAGATGGGTCGTGAGCAATCCTTGTTTTGAGATTTGGTTGTATTATTGTTATTTGGATAGTCCAGAAAAAGTTCTTGGATGCTTGAAAACAGAACCTATTACTACTCGGAGCAAAAAAATGAAGGCCTTGGGTAACACATTAGTCAGTGGAGGGTTGAACCCTTGTTTGGCATTTGAAAATATGTTGAATGGAATAGAACACTGTATTGCTTACTATGCTGAGGATGATAACAGAATAACTGTCTTGTATGCGACACAAATGCATGAAATGGTTCAGTACCTTTAGTCAGCATAAAAGAAATTTCAACAATATTTCATTTCTACATAATTTTGCACACAATCATGCGGATATGATTATGTGTATAGATAACGATTATCTGCTGATTTTCAGCATGTTATTTTTTGAATCAGCAAATGTAATAGATGCTGTATGCATATTTTTGAGAAAATATCTCAAAAATACGCATTATATGAATTGAATTTTGTACCTTTGTACTCGAAAACAGTTATGAAAAATAATTGAAACACTTAAAAGTCAGATATATGTTACTTGAATTTACAGTTGAGAATTACAGGTCGTTTTATAGGAAAAAGACCTTAGTATTGGAGGCCGATAAAGCTTTGAAAGAATGTACTGAAACGAACTTGTTTGACTGCAATAAATATACTCTGCTTCGTTCGCTTGCGCTGTATGGTGCCAATTCAAGTGGGAAATCCAATCTTGTCAGTGCGATGCACGCAATGGCGAGTTGCGTGTTGTTGTCGGTGAAGTTAAATGACAATGAGCAATTGGAATATGACCCATTTCTTCTTTTGAAGGACAATCACCATCCCTCTATGTTTGAGATTATATTTTTGAAAGGAGAGTATTGTTACAGATATGGATTCAGGTATAATCTGGAGCGTATCGTTGAAGAATGGTTATTCCGGAAAACAACACCTCGTTCTAAAGAGCAGATGATGTTCGTAAGAAACGAAGATGGGATTTGTGTAGATGAGAATAATTTCCCGGAAGGAGTCGGATATGAAGAAAAGACCAATGACAACCGTTTGTTCCTGTCATTATGCCAACAGTTAGGCGGTGAAATATCTCGTCAGGTTATTTCTTGGTTTCAATCGGACTTTAATGTGATTTCTGGATTGAATAATCAACAATATAGAGCATATTCAAAATTATTTTTTCACAAAAAAGAATCTTTGAGTGTTGATGCTCTCAACTTCTTCCAGAAATTGAGACTTGGATTTAACAACATTCTTACTCATGAGGAAGAACCCAATATTCCTCAGGACTTGCCTATGGAATTACGAGCACTCTTCCAAAGAGAAACGCAAGGCAAGAAGAGTATTGAGTTGGATTCTATACATAACGTATATTCAGATAAAGGTAATATAGTAGGTACAATTAACTTCTCGTTTGAAGATAGGGAATCTTCCGGTACAAATAAGTTATTTGATCTTTCGGGACCGATATTCGAAACGCTTTATTCTGGGAGCGTGCTTGTCATCGATGAGCTGGATGCAAAAATGCACCCTCTGATTTCTCAGTATATTATTGAATTATTCAATAATCCGGAAACAAATCCAAAGAATGCCCAATTGATATTCACTACCCACGATACGCACTTACTTTCTCAGAAAATTTTAAGACGAGACCAGATATGGTTCACGGAGAAAGATTCTAAAGAGCAGACGGATTTGTATAGTCTGATTGATATCGTACTCCCAGACGGGACCAAACCTCGTAATGATGCAAATTATGAGAAAAACTATATCGCCGGTCGTTATGGTGCCATTCCTTATATATTGAATGATTAATAATGTAAGGCTATGGCAGCAAAGAGAATAAAGATAGATAATGCTTCTTCAAAATTTAGGAGGCAATCGCAAAAGAGAGAACAGAAAGTCATACGTTGCTCTGTGTTAATTGTGTGCGAAGGGACAAAGACTGAACCTAATTACTTTGAAGCTTTTGCCGAAAAGCAACAGGGGGTAATTGTATATGACATCGAGGTTAAAGGGCTTGGGCGTGGAACAAAAGATGTTGTGGAGAAGGCCATTGATCTTAAAAATAAGAATAACTATGACCGTGTTTGGGCTGTTTTCGATAGGGATGAATTTCCTGCAAAGGATTTCAACGAAGCCATTGCGATGGGACAAAAAAATAGCATTGAGGTAGCCTGGAGTAATGAAGCATTCGAATTGTGGTATCTATATCATTTTCAGAATGTAATAACAGGAGTGTCTCGAAAGGATTATGAAGAGAAGATTTCAACAGCTGTAAATGCTTCTCCGAAATATAAATCGAAGAAAAAGTACAGATACGCCAAGAAAGATCCTAACAATTATAAGATAATGACTACTTACGGCTCAATGGAGTCCGCCTTGCGGTATGCGGAAGCGAAGCATTTAGAATATGCAGATTCACGTTATGCAAATCAAAATCCTTGCACTACGATTTATCAGCTTGTACGGCAATTGTTGGGACGAGATGAGAAACTGAATGCTGAACTGATCGCAAGGATTGGGGAAAATGAATTATAGAACTTCAATGATTCAATGGTGGTGTTTTGTGTGTAAAGATAAATAACACCTTAAAAGTGTTTGAATGTAATATTTAAGACACTGATGGATTTTAAACAAAATAATTTCGAATAACATTTATGCAAGTAGAAGAAATAACACAAATATTACGAGAGTCACCAAGCGTACGACTCATAAAATCAAGAAGTGTGGATTTCTTCTTGTCTTTTGTCATTGAAGCGTTTGAAGGACAGGCGGCTATAATGCAGGAACGCTTGCACATGCTACTGGAGAACCGACTGGATGAGCAGGAAAATACGTTGGTGGAGGATGATTCTGAAATGACGAGACTAGTAGAGTCTAACGAACAGAAAGCGAAACGGCTCATCAAAGACTGGACAGACAAGGGATTCTTGACCAATTATCAGAACGAAGAGGGAGAGGTGATATACGAGATTTCGTCACACACAAGCAAATTGATAGATTGGGTGGTGAGCTTGAAAAAAGAAGATTACATCGGTACTGAATCAAAGTTCAAGACACTGTTTTCCCAACTGAAGGAATTGGTGGAATACTCGAACGAGGACCGTGAGAAGCGACTAGAATTGCTTCGAACCAAAAAAATGGAGATAGAGCATCAGATTCAGCGGCTGGAGATGGGCGAAGAGGTCGAGGTTTACGAGGACTACCAGATAGAACCACGATACAACAGTTTGAACAAACTGGCGAAGGAACTGCTGAGCGATTTCAAAGAGGTGGATGACAACTTTAAGGGGATTATCGAGATATACGAACGTCAGACAGAAAATGCAGAGAAGAAAGCTTTGTTGAACTACATCTTTGATGCATATGGCGAACTAAAACAATCGCAACAAGGCAAAAGTTTCTATGCATTTTGGGAGTTTCTGCTCTCGGCCGATCTGCAGAAAGAATGGGACGAGTTGGCTGGTGCACTCTACAAAACGCTGGAAAATAGAGGCATTGATGCACATGACATGTTTCTCAAGGAAATAAAAAAGCATCTGTTTGACGCTGGTGAGAAGGTTGCGAAAACCAACGACCGCATGAGCGAGAAACTGAGTCGAATCATTCGCCAGAACGGACATATGAATGCTGAGGCGACAAAGCAAGTAATCAACGATATAAAGAAACTACTCATCGAAGCCAGCAGACGGAAAGAAAAGCCAGATGCTTCGCTTGAATACGAAACCATTGACATCAATCTGCCGCTGGAGCGCCCTCTTACCCTCACACCTGTAAAAGAAACTGTGTATAAGGATAAGCCTGACATAGCCGGACTGAGTCTGGCTGATTTGGAGAGTATTGGTAAACTCTACAATCCGTATCACATCGACCGAAAGGTGCTGAGAGACCGCATCAACGAGGTGTTGAACGACAGACAGCAGACGACCCTGGCAGAGGTGATAGAGCGGAACGAAGGCGTGGAGAAAGGTCTGTCGGAAGTGTTTGGATACATTGGCGTGCTGAAGGAATATAAGACGGTGGTAAGCGAAGAACGCCAGCAACATATTATTTTTACAGAAAATAAAACCATATCAATTCCCGAAATTATAATAACAAGATGAACGCAGCAAATATACAACCATACAGCAGGGCTGTAGTGAAACTGTTGAAAGGCATCGTAGAGAAAGACGATGTAGTTTGGAATGATTTACTCGACTACCAAAGCGAGATTCAGGACTATATCAGTGTGATGGGACTGGAACTCATCGTGAAAAAGGATGAAGGTTTTGCCTTTGTCAAGCAAATGAAATTGGACGAAGACAAAACATTGAACATGGTGTCGAGAAGGTCGTATGGTTTTGAGGTTTCGGTGATACTCATCGTGTTGAGGCAGATACTCGAAGACTTCGACAGCAATCCAACAGAGTCGCAGGCTTCGGACAAGTATGTAACTGCTACTGAAATAAAGGAAGAGGCAGAATTGTTTCTTCCCGCCACATTCAATCGTGCCAAGTTTGAGAAAGATCTTGACCGCTATATAGACAGCATAGCAGGCTTTGGTTTCCTGGTGGAAGCAAAGCATATTGAGGGTGAGAAGCGCTATAAGATACATCGCATCATCAAGGATAAGGTGACACTGGACGATATATTAGAATTTAAAAACAAACTTAATGACTATAATGCAGCAGATGAACCTATTTAATACCAGTTCGGAAGTGGCAGGCTTTAAGCTTGACTATTTGGAAGTGTGGAATTGGGGAACCTTTGACAAAAAAGTGTACCATATGAATTTGCATGGTAACAACTCGCTATTGACCGGAGCAAACGCCTCGGGCAAGAGTACGCTGATAGATGCTCTGCTCACGCTGATGGTGCCACTGAAGCGCCAACGATTTTACAATCAATCATCGGGTGTGGAGAAGAAGGGCAACCGTACAGAGGAATCGTACTTCTTTGGCAACTATGGCAATCAGCAGCAGGAGGGTGCAGCGAGCACAACCACGCTGAGATTGCGCGACAAAGGGGCTCGTTCGGTATTGCTTGCATCGTTCTGCAATGTGGACAAGCGCGTGGTGACGCTGTTTCAGGTGCGCTACTACACTGGCGAGGAACTAAAGGTACTGTTTGGTGTAGCCCGAGAGTCGTTGACTATAGAGCGTGACTTTTCAGAGTTTGACTTGCATGGCGATTGGCGCAAGCGACTGACGAAAAAATACAATACGAATGAAACAAAACGCACGATAGAGTTTTTTGATGGTCCGGTGGCATATGGCGAAAAGATGATAACCCTCTTCGGTATGCGTTCGGACAAGGCGCTTACACTCTTCAATCAGATAGTGGGTGTGAAAGTGTTGGACGATCTGGACAGTTTTATTCGTACGAATATGCTCGAGGAACTGCCGGCTGAGGAGAAGTATCAGGAACTGAAGGACAACTTCCAAAATCTGATGGAGGCTAAGACTAATATCGATAAGGTGAAGGAGCAGATTGCCCAACTGGAACCTATCAATGCATTGACAGAGGAACTGAAGGAGATAGACATACGCATAGTTGAAATGGAGCAGGAGAAGAGTGTGGCAGCCTATTGGTTTGCTGCGCGAACGGTGGATTTGTGCGACAAGGAGTTGGTGTGCTGCAAGAGCGACTTGAGGAAACTGGAAGATAGGTTGAAGGAGTTGAAGGTGCAGAAGGGTGAGCTGGAACAAGAGCAAATGCGCTTGACGGTGGCTATTGAGAAGGACGAGGTGGGTCAGCAGATACATGAAATTGAAAAGGAAATCAATCAGAGAGTGAGGATACGTGATAACCGCAAGGCCAAAGCCGAAGAATACGATAAGTTGGCAAAGCTGGTGAAGATGGAACAAAGTCCTGATGTAGAGGTATTCGAAATTAATCGTGCGACCGCCAAACGCGAGAAAGATGCTCTGCAAGTGACGATTGACAGGCAACTTATGGAAGAGAAGCGTCAGGCACAAAACCGTCAGGATGAAATCAGTAGCAACATAGAAGAACGAATGGCCACCATACGCTATCTGCAGCAGCATAAGAACAATATATCCGGTCGTGTGGCTGAGATTCGTGATGAGATACTGGAAGCTGTTGGTGCAACTACCGAAGAGATTCCATTCATTGGTGAACTGATATGTGTGAAGGATGATGAGCGTGATTGGGAATATTCCATTGAGCGTATTCTTCACAATTTTGCATTGCGGTTGGTAGTGCCGGAGAAGTATTACAAGCAGGTAAATGAGTATGTGAATGGTCATAATCTGCGAGGTCGTATCGTGTATCAGCGATACCAGGGCGCAGAGACTATTCGTGAGTTTGAGGATAGGACATTGAAAGCGGATTCGTTGCTCCGTAAGCTTGAATACAAGCCAATGTGTTTGTATTTGGATTGGCTTGAGGACAGGTTATTTGCTGAATTCAACTATAGTTGTGTTGATTCGCTTGCGGACTTCAACCATCTGCAAGAGAAAGCAGTAACAAAAGAGGGGCTGATAAAGGCGAGAGGTGGTAAGCATGAGAAAGACGACCGACCAGAGATACGAGGCAAGGAACACTATGTGCTTGGCTGGGATAACAAGGAGAAAATTGCCGTGTTACAGGCAGAGGTGCGTCAGTTGCAGCAGGAAGAAAAGATGACAGCAGCTAAAGTCCGTAAGCTAGAGGAAGACATAAAGAATGCTCAGAAGAAGCGGGAAACCTATTTGACGCTGTTTAGTAAATACGATAAATTTGATGATATCGACTGGCAGTCGTGTGTACTAGTCATTCAGCAAAAGCAAGAACAGAAACGACAACTGGAGGAAGCCAATAATCGGGTGAAGATTTTACAGGAGCAATTGGCGGGGGTGAGAAAAGAAATCGGTTTACTTGATGATGAGAACAATGAAGCTATCAAAAAGAAAACATTATCGGAGAATCGTGAGAATAAGCTCAAAGAAAGGAGAAACGAAAGTAATTCAGCTTTGGCTCAAATAGGCGTAGTTGATACGGATACTTTTGAGTCGCAACACACAGATTTACTGAATGTGGCATTGGAGGATTTGAACGGAAAGCGTGACACGTTACAACATGAGATCGATTTAGCTTTGCAGAAACAGCGTGAAACGAAGAGTCGCAAGAATAGCGATTTGAAGAACCTGATTTATCGCTTCAAGAATCCCGCAGAGGAAATTACCATGAAGTATCACGATTGGCGTTCGGATGTGAGCCGTTTGCCCGAAGCCGTGGAGTTTATGGGCGAATATCAGGCCTATTACCAACGATTGCTTGACGAAGATTTACCAGGGTTTGAATCGCGCTTCAACAAGTATTTGCAGGAGAATATCATCAACAAAGTCAGTGCATTCAATGTATTCTTCCAAAACTGGTGTCAGTCTATCACCAAGACCATCGACCAATTGAATTCGTATCTTATAGGCATTGATTTCAAAGATGCTCCAAAGACTTATATCCAGTTGGTAGCAACCAAACGATTGAATGTGGATGTGAAGGAGTTTCAAAACCTGCTGAGCAGTGCAATACCTAATATTCATGAGATGAATTCAACAATCGATGGAAGCAAGATTCATTTCGAACAGCATATTGAACCGCTGATGTCTCGCTTACAGGTCGAATCATGGCGAAAGTCGGTGATGGATGTGCGTGGATGGTACACATATAAGTCGGAGGAGTTTTACCAAGACGATGGGCAGAAGCGTAACACCTATGAGGCGATGGGGCAGCTGTCTGGTGGCGAGAAAGCACAATTAACATACACGATTCTGGGATCGGCTATCGCTTACCAGTTCGGATTAACCAAGAGTGGATTAGATTCTTCGTTCCGCTTCATTGCAATAGATGAAGCTTTTCGCGCACAGGACGAGGACAAGGCACGCTATCTGATTTCGCTCTGCAAACAACTCCATCTGCAGTTGCTCGTGGTGACTCCGAGCGACAATATTCACATCGTGGAGAACGATATTTCGTATGTGCATTATGTGGAGCGCAAGGGCAACTGTTCTGTGCTCTATAATATGCCTATCAGTGAGTTTAAGGCAGAACGTGAAAGGAGTATGGAAGTATGATAACGGCAGTAGAAATACGTAAGAAGACTGAACGCAAGTATGTAGATTATTTGCGTTCGGTGGTAGCTGGCTCTGAGTTTGAGCCAATTGTGATCCCTTGCGACAAGAAGGCTAGCGCATCGATGGACGAGTATCAACGTGAACTGACGGACATCCGTTCGCAATCGAAAGAGGTGAAGGGCTTTGGTTACACGATTGAGTGGAAAACAGTGAAAACGAAAGCATTGGGCGAACAGGATCTGCCTGAGCGCGTGTTATTCGAGAGTGCATCGGACATTGAGCGCTTCTTGCAGAAGTGTGGTGAAGTATCACAGTTTCGTAAGGATGTGGCAATGTTGCTTGATGAGTTTCCGCAGCTTCGTTCATGGGTGGAACGCTATCCGCTGAAGGTGGTGGAAAATGCTTCCTTTTGGTCTGATTTGCTGAAAGTTTTGCGCTATTTTGTGGCAAACCCTTGTCCTAGGTTGTACATTCGTGAATTGCCCATTGAGGTGCATACCAAGTTTATTGAACGTAACAAGGGAGTGCTTCGTGAGTTGCTGGATATTGTCATTGTAGAGCATGTTTGTTCGGATGAGAAGGTGTTCGAGAAGCGCTTTGGATTGCGATACGATGAGTCATGGGTGCGGATTCGTGTGCTGGAAGCATCGATTGCGAATGAATACTTTTCTGGTGTAGACGATCTTACGATGCCTCAGAGTCAGTTCTGTGCGTTGTCGTTGCCTGTGCAAAAGGTGTTTGTGGTGGAGAATAAAATCAACTTCCTGACTTTTCCCAAGTTGGCAGGAAGTCTGCTGATTTGGGGGCATGGATTCACCATTGGCATCCTCAAGTCTGTTCCGTTCATGCGGCACGCTTCACTATATTATTGGGGCGACATTGATGCACAGGGCTTCGAAATTCTTTCGCAGTTCCGCAGTTATTTTCCCCAGACACAAAGCCTTCTGATGGATCGCACTACCTTTGACACATATTTTGAAGGCGACAAAGGCACACCAAGCAATGTATCAAAGCCTCTCCATCTTACCCCTGCGGAAGCCGCACTGTACGATCATGTCAAGTTTCACAACCTACGTCTAGAGCAAGAGAAGATTCCGCAAAAATGTATTAATAATATATTCAATAGTTTGTTAAAAAATGGCCAGGTAATATCTGAGGTCTAACGGATAGATGTAAAATTATTATGGCAACTTTAGCTGAATTGTACGAATTCCTTGAAACAAAACAGGATGATAGTCATCTTGACAGTAGATTCTCGTATGACGCATTTTTACCGGTAGAACAGCCAAAAGCACGTCTTGAGATTCTTACATGGTGGAAAATTGAACGGCTGATAGAGGATGAGAATTGTAATTTTGATAAGAATTTTATTGTATCTTATTTTGATGAACGTGTTAAAGCTACGAATAACCAGTTATTAAAATACAGATACAATTACTTTATTTCACTATTAACGAATGACAACCGCTATGCTAAGCAATCTATTGATGCTTTGATAGCGGTGATTAACACTTTATTGCCAAAAGACAAAGAAGATTATCCGCATGTAGCAGAAAAGGCTATAGAGGTTCTGATGTCACTGATAAAAAGAGTGAAGTATAAGATACCCGAGGCTACCGATTTGATTTGGGGCGTGTTGGAATCAGACTATGGATACCGCACAAAAATGGTTTGCATAAGGTTGGCTAAGGAAAAGGGTTTCTTTCCAAGTCGTGATGCAAAGAAAATCGTATGTTTGTGCAAGGATTTGTTGTCATTAGTCAAAGATAGCTGGCGTGAGAACTGCTGTGAGTTAGGTTTATTCTATTCATCAAAGATTCAGGGAGAGGCAAAGCCGTACATGAACTTTTTTTATGAAGCGTTGGGAGATATGGAAATGGGGCAATTAGTTGATCCGGCAACTGCACCAAATAATATTGCCATCCCATGGATGAACGAAGATCATTCCCAAAAAGCTATGGCGTTTTATCAGAAGGCGGGGTTGACCCAAAAAAGGAACAGGGCAGAACTGGCATTTCGAGAAAATAAGAAAAAAATGGTAATGCTGCATTTCAAAATTGAGAAGAAAACAGATAAGAAGATTGTTGAGTATTTTGGCAACTTGGAAAAGGAACTACTTGAAGGGAAACTAAGTTGGCTATTGGAGAATCTTTCATGTCCCGTTAGGTTTTTGTTTCCCTCTTACGAACAAATACGCCTACGAATGTCTGCAAGCAAATCTACGGTAGAAAAACTTGGCTTTGAGAATAAGATTATGGACATCAACGGAAACAGCAAGGACGCAGGTAAGGATTTCGATTTGCGTCAGAAATACGGTATATGGCTCATGAATATTGTGAGAAATACTGTTATAAATATGATTCTTACAGCAGTCAACATAAAACAATTAACCTATAGTAAATTGAGGAAATGGTTCCTAAAAAACACTTGTTTTGGTATTCAACTGGAATATACTAGATCAGGTCAAGTAGTTACGACCACATGGTTTTCGCAGATTGATTACGGAGTTGAAGCACTCATTAAACAGTATAATCGTTTTTTGCAAGGAAAACCAACTGATTGGCGATTGCCTGTGGATATTCTTTCCATACGTTTTGAAGGCATTCTGCGTGATATGGTTGGTGATTATGGAGGTTGTGTTACAAAAGTAGGACGAGATAACAGTATTTCTCAGGCATTACTTGATGATCTACTGAGAGAACCATGTTTACTGCAAATATTCAGAAAAGAAGATATTGAATTCTTTGAGTATGTGTTCACAGCTAAAGGATACAATATTCGCAATTACGTAGCACATGCGTTCTATATACCGCAAGATTACGGAATGATAGAGGCAACGCTTGTGTTTTTGTGCATATTGCGCTTGACGATGTTTAGTCCTAAAAGTAAAACAATAACGGCAAATATGAAGTAATTTTGCCGTTATTGTTATAATTGTAGTAGAAATACTGCTGCTTTTATGTTTTATTATTGCGGTATTGTCAGTATGCGGTATCTACTTACTGATTACCTTGGTGAACATAGCAACAATCATATCATTAGTGCTATTCTTCGCTGCTTGGTATTATTAAGATTAATCGAGGGCGATTATATCTGTGGTGGATCTACCTCTTCCCATTCCGAACAGAGAAGTAAAACCCGAAAGAGCAGATGGTACTGCAATGCGATGCGGGGAGTAGAAAGTCGCCCATTTTTATATTAGAGAAAGGAATAATAATGGACATTAGTTCTATATTATGGGGCTTCATAGCCTCTTATTTGGCAGGATCGTTACCTTCTTTGAGAGAATTCATTTCAACGAAGGATAAAACAACGTTGGATGAAAGGATTGAACAATGCTATCAGACAGCATTGGGACGATGGTGTGCAAACGATGCCGTCAGGCAGCGCATTGCCCAAAAACACTTTAATGACCTTAAACAAGTAAAGAAACTTTACTTGACAGAAAAGTGGGAAAAGGAGGGCGTGATTCTGAGTAGTCTTGCTAATTTATGGATTGAGGAATTAAGTAAGGATGAAGAAGTATCCTATTATATTACCACACAAGGAATTATTTTGAAAGATGAAAAATTAGACAAATTGACTGCGTCCCTGACAAATCAAGAAACTAGGAATGGGCAACGGATACGTAGAGGACTGACAAAACACAAAGCGGTAGATGGCTATATTCGCCGTTTCTGCACGTCTGACCAATCGGAGAACAACTTCATATATTACGTGCTTGGGAAAAAAGAACGTCATACATTGGCTGACTATGTTACGGGAGTAGAGGAGACTTCTACCAATAAGATTGTTCTGTATAGCAGTGCTCAGACAGGTAAGACAACAGAACTGAAACAACTATGCTGGGAATTGCAGCAAAGTGGTCTTTACCTTCCCGTGAGCTTTGAGGTTAGAACCAATACGAAACTTAAGAGAGACGATTTGCCGGAATCACAATACGTAGATGGCAGGGAGGTAGTTCTCGTAATTGATGCGCTGGATGAGGTAAACGGCCAGAAATATGAAGACTTGCTGGAGGAAATAGGAGGTTATGCTTACGAACACCCAGAAATGAAAATGGTGCTCTCGTGCCGTAGTAACTTCCGCAGGGAACGCCAATTGGAGTTATTTACAGAATTGTTTCTGGAAGAGTTAAGTATAGACGATGCCAGAGACTATGCTGCCAAACGTGAGGTTAATAGTGATAGGTTTATGAGAAGCGTCTTTGCCAATCAGTTGGAAGACTTCATCAAGAATCCTTTCTTCTTGAGTGTATTGATTGATGCATATAAAGGAAAGGGGAAACAACTTCCTAAGACCAAGGCGGATATATACAAACTATTTATAAAAAGCAGTTACGATAAAGAGGTAAAAGAAAAGAACGTATCACTATCTGCACAACATAGTTTTGAAGAGTCTGTTCGGCTACTGGAAAGAGTAGCCCTTGGGCTATCACTGATGAATGCCCAAAGTCTGAACAAGGAGTAACTGCGTATATGCTTGCAAAACGATGATAACAATGTGGAAGAATGTTTGCGATATGATCTTATTCGCGATGAGGGAGGTCAGTATTCATTTGCACACAACGCATTCCGCGAATGGCTTGTTGCCAATTATTTGAACAGATATGGTATAGAAAGAGCTAAGCAACTAGCCACACATCCCAATGGACGTATCAAGCCAGAATGGTATAACATCATTATGCTGTGGCTGTCAATGTATGGGAAAGATAAGAAAGAAGAAGTGTCTGCCATATTAAAATGGTTGAAGAAAGCCAGTCTGGATTTAATCATCTACATTGACCGAGATATGCTAGACTATGAAACTCGAAACGAAGTGTTCAAAGGGCTTTTATTGGAGTATAAATCGCTAGGCATTAGAATGTCGAACATTATGACGCACGATTATGAGGATTTGTGGCGATTTGCATATTCGACAGATACAGTGGGGTTCGTTGTGGATGAATTAAGTGATACAGAAACAGGAACGACTTATTATTCAGACTTGATGTGCCTGTGCTATTTCCTGAAATGGGATAGTTTGAAGTCTGATAGCGCTGATTTGACTGAAAAACTTTTCAGCGTGTTGGAGAAAAAGACAGCTGAATCACTAGAGAAAGAAGACAAATACCACGATTTGTCATTCTTGTATTTCGATAATCCCTTTTTTACTCAGCAGACCTATTTAGAACGCTTGTTTGCCATTGTAAAGGACTCAAACCACTATGATGCCATCAAATCGATGATAAGGCTGATAGGGGAGGCGGACAAGGCCGATGGATATATAGACTATATACTCGATAAAGAAGGGTATGTTCATAATCAACACAAGGGACATACTACACATATGGTAACTCGAACGCCCATCTATACAACCCTTGCCAAAGTTCGTTCTCTTCAGAGTGTAGAAAAAATCCTTACTCACACGTTCTATCATTCCCAATATGAATATCATGATGAGCAGGAAGAATATTCCAACATGATAAAAGGAGTGTTTGGAAGGGCAAGTGAATTCATCAAACAAGGACATACAGAACTGATAGGGATTATAGAGGCTTATTATAAAAAGGCCTTTAAAGAATATCACCGTCATTTTGATAATAATAGACAGACACAAGAATTGTTGATGGTTATTAGGGATTGTTATTTGACCGCCAGTTTACGAGAAAAAGGAAGAAAGACCTTTTATGAGAGACAGGCAGAACTGTTTGCTCCAAAAGAAGAATCCTCGAAGTGGGAAGATATCAGACAAGCCTATATTATGGCTGCTTTATGGATGACGGCAGAAGATGTAAAGGATGATTTTAAGAAGTTTGCAGTAGACAACAGTACAGACTGGGCCAAGGCCAGTTGGTATCAGGAAATACCCTATGCCGAAGTGGCGGAATGTGCAGAAATACTTTACAAGGAGAAGTTTCCACAGCCTGAAATAATAACCAAAGAGCGGGAGAGACGGCAACAAGCATTTATGGATTTTACAGAGTATCCTGTATTTAAGCAGATTGTGCTAGAAATGGTGACAGGATTGGACAATCATAGTTCCAGAAAAGAGTTCTATAAGAAACTGCGCGATCAAGACGAAGGATACAATCAGTATGCTTTCAGTTTTTTGTTGCTTTTCGTTGATGACAATAATTATTACAATATTGGAGAGATTGTCAAAGGTGTTAAGAACATGGATATTTATGAATTTTTCTTCATGAAGGAAGTGTCGGGAATGATGGATAGGTCTGATATGGATGTGTCTGTAACAGAGGAAATCAAGATTCGGGTTGTAAAATGGGCTAAAGCATCTGTCTTGAAACTGAGCGATGGAGAGCCCATATTCTTCTGGCGAGAAGCCTTGGGACTAATGCTGAAGGGTGAGTTTGAGATTCCTTCTGAGAAACTGCTCTCACTGCTTTGTTTTGGCAGTTATACAATTTCCAGAAAGGATTTTGATGAATATTATAGCCGTGAGTATTCCTTGTTTGAATATATAACAGAGAGAGTAGATTCTGTAACCCTAGCTCCTAAGGTGATAGAAAAACTACGGGCAAATATTGACAATGCAGAATACCCTTTGTTGTATTCATTCTCGAACTATATCATAGAAAACCAAATAGAGGAGGGGTATAGTCTTGTGCTTTGCTTCGCATTGTCTGGTTATTCATTGTCTGCAAACGTAATGGAGACTCTTGTTAAGAAAGGAATGAAAATAGAAGAGATAAAGAAAGCTGCATCGGGCTTGAAAGTGTCTGACAGACTATTCTGTTATTCAACACTTATAAGGAATACGCAGGAATCGGTTTGGGTGAGAGAAAGGCTGGAAGGAGAATACAAGAGTTTTAACGGATATGATTTAGAACATGCGGTACGTCTGTTGATAAGTATTGGCAGCATGGATGCGCTGGACTATCTTGTGACGCGCCCAGAAATGATAAAATATAGGGATGACTACCACTTTAACTATGACAATCCAAACGCCATTTCATCGCTATGCTATTTTATCCGCTACTGCTATGAGCATAAGATTGATGGTCATTTTATGCTGAATAGTATACTTAATTCTTTGGAAAGGATTGCCATAAAAAGCAAGGATGTATTGATGGAGGTGACGCAATACTTACGGCAGTTAACCCAAAGGGGCGAAATGTATAAATATCTGAACCGCTATATTATCGGGTTTGAAGATAAGTACTATGCAGCTTATTCTGGTATTAGCGATATCAATGAAGCTATGCGTATAGCAGATGGAGGACGCTTAACGAAAACAGAAGAGGAAAAAGCTGAAGAGATTCCGTGGAGAGAGGATGAAGGTATTTACATATCTTACAATTGGGAAGGTCATTCAGCACATATAGTGGATTATCTTGGATTTGTATTGGAGAATAGAGGGATTCCTTTTAAGTTGGACAAGAAAGATTGTCCTTATACGGTCAACATCAAGGAGTTTATGAATGCCATAAGGGCTGGGAAAACTGTAATAGTGGTACTGAGCAGGCCTTACTTAAGATCGAAAAACTGTATGTATGAACTATCGGGCATTATGGAAAATGTCAATTATAAGGATAGGATGCTGCCTGTGGTGGTTGATGATACGATAAGAGATGACGATTTCTATGTGGAACTGGTTAAGCATTGGAAAGAGAAGAAGGATAAACAAACAGAGATAGTAGAAAAGTTACGGGACCTTGATCCCGACATGGCTGAGCCTGAAGAAATGAAATTGAAAGAGATAGAGCAAGTGTATGGTCTGTTGAAGGTTATCAAAGAATATATAGATTGGGCAAATGCTGACAATTTGGATGCGTTAAGTTCGTCGCGATTTAAGAAGATCATAGACGAGATATATAAAAGAAGGGGGATAGAACATGAAGATATATCTGGATAATAATGTGCTTGTTGATATAGAATCTGGAAACACAGTCCAAAATTCTGTGTAAATGGAAACAGGATTCAGCTGTAAGTTGATTTTATATCTGGATTCTGTTTTCAAACATAAGCATAAATTGATTCATAATCAATCCCCAGGAGGATGTAAATTAAACTGTGTCAGCAAGGAATAAAGTATTAACTTTGCTAACACAGTTTTTTTTATGAAAGAAGAATTTGATTTCGAGAGTATCAAGAACAAGGCCATTGAACAGCTGAAAGCCGGCAAGCCTTTGTTGGGTAAGGACGGCGCCTTTGCCCCACTATTGGAAAGTATATTGAATGCAGCCCTGGAAGGAGAGATGGATGCACATTTGACAGAAGAAGAACGCCAGATGGGTAACCGTCGTAACGGAAAGATGCAAAAGCAGGTTCAGACTCCCTTGGGCGAAGTAACCGTTTCCACTCCCCGTGACCGTAATTCGAGTTTTGATCCCCAGTTTATCAAGAAGCGTGAGACTATTCTGGCAGAAGGTGTTGCTGACCGTATAATTGGCTTGTATGCAATGGGAAACAGCACAAGGGAAATCAGTGACTGGATGGAAGAAAATCTTGGGAATCGTGTTTCGGCCGACACAATCAGTTCCATCACAGACCGTGTACTTCCGGAGATAAAAGCATGGAAATCACGGATGCTTGATTCTGTTTATCCTATAGTCTGGATGGATGCCATTCATTACAAAGTAACGGATGAACGTGGCTGCGCGGTAACCCGTGCAATCTATAATGTACTGAGCATTGACAGGGAGGGACACAAGGAGTTACTTGGAATGTATATATCAAGGAATGAGGGAGCAAACTTCTGGCTCAGCGTGTTGACAGACCTTCAGAACCGTGGAGTTGAGGATATTCTCATTGCCTGTATAGACGGTCTGAAGGGGTTTCCTGAAGCCATTCAAAGCGTTTATCCTAATACAGCCGTACAGCTTTGTGTAGTACATCAGATACGTAACTCCATCAAGTATGTAGGATCCAAGAATCAGAAGGAGTTCTTAAGGGATTTGAAATGTGTCTATCAGGCAGTCAATAAGGAATCCGCAGAAAATGAGCTCCTCAAGCTGGATGAAAAATGGGGTGAACAGTATCCTGTCGTTATCAGATCCTGGCAGGACAACTGGGATAAGCTGTCCGAATACTTCCAGTATACTCCGGTCATCCGTAAGCTTATCTATACCACAAATACCGTTGAGGGGTATCACCGTCAGATCCGCAAGGTAACAAAAAACAAGGGCGTGTTCCCATCGGATACAGCCCTTGAGAAACTTGTTTATCTTGCATACCGCAATATACGTAAGAAATGGACCATGCCACTGGCCAATTGGGCTACCATCTCGCAACAACTGGCTATAAAGTTTGGAAACCGGTTTAAATTATTGTAATTTTACGCTCGTCGGGACGGGTGGTCCCGCCCCTTGGCGCGGGCCGTTCCCCGACCGATGAGTTTTCTAGAGATAAATAATGCGTGACACAGTTTATTTTACACTACCAAAATCAGACACGGATTGTATAAAATGCCGTGTCTGATTCGTTTTCAACTCTCTTATCTTTATATATATTTAATCACATTGTTTGTGGGTCATAATATCCAATACTAGTTTATCGGTTTCATTCATGCCTTGTGAACCAATTCTGGTCAGGTTGCGGATGCTGCGGTCCACATCATTGTCAATGATACCTTCTACAGAAGATACACATTTATGTTCCATCGCTAATATAGCTGAAAATACAGCAGTAGAAACACCGCTGCTTAATTTCAGAGCACAACTGGGCTTGGCTCCGTCACAAATCATACCTGTCAGGTTAGCGATCATATTCTGTACGGCAAAAGTGATTTGCTCGTAAGTGCCTCCCATCAAATAAGTGATACCACAGCTGGAACCTGTTGCAGCCACTACACAGCCGCATAGTGCAGACAGACGTCCCAAGCTTTGTTTGATGTAAATCGCTGTCAGGTGGCTAAGTGTCAGTGCGCGGATCAATTCTTCTTCTGATTTATGGTTATCTTCGGCATAGACTACTACCGGTAAAGTAGCTGTAATTCCTTGGTTCCCACTTCCTGAATTGCTCATGACAGGAATCATAGCTCCCGCCATACGTGCATCGCAAGCTGCCGAGGTATAAGAAAGGATGTGGGTAAATGTATTACTTCCCAATATTTGTTCTTCGCTTTTGCTGCTTTTCAGAATCTTGCCTAATTCGTGACCGTAGTTTCCTTTGAAAGAACGTTCTGCCGCTGCTTTATTCAAACGTTTGGTCTCAAGAATAAAACGAATTTCATCCAATGGTGTGGTGGTGGCAAAATCGTACACTTTCCGCAAGTTCAACTCCGGCTCTTTTGCATCCTCATTGCAGGTGGAGGTAGTTTGTTTGTTTAGTAAAACTTGGTTGTTTAGGGCCACATATATAAAATTGGTATGCCCGCAAGCAATAATGGCCGTCGCTGTATCACCATCAGCTTCACAGATAATTTCGATATATAACTTTTCTTCTATATTCTCTTTCAGCCCGATAGAGATAGCTTGTGAGTCAATTAGTTTTTTACCCTCTGCTACGGCGTCAGGAGTGCTGTCTTTTAAGACTTCCAATTGATATTCGGATTTTCCGATTAATGCCCCTAAGGCGATAGCGATAGGTAGCCCAATCATTCCTGTTCCCGGGATGCCTACTCCCATGGCGTTCTTAAGAATATTGGCGCTGAGTAAAGCTTTAATCCTTTCAGGTCTTTTACCTAGTGTTTCTGTTGCTTTTGCTACACAAAGGGCTACGGCTATGGGTTCTGTGCACCCGATAGCCGGAACGACCTCGCGATTTATAAGGGCAATGATTTGCTCTCTTTCTGGTTTGGCGATCATAGTAGATAATTATTAAGGGATCTTGCAAAAATCTTTTTGAAAGTGTGTCAAAACTCGAATAAAACTATCGTTTCGTTTGTCTTTTCCTTTTTGTTGATTTTCAGAATATTTTTCATTAAAGAATATTCTGAATGAATAAAATGATAGGTTTATTTAGTTTTGACACTCCTTCGACTTTTGACACACTTTGGTTATTTTTTATAGTTTTGTAATCCGGTCTGGAGGAAATCAACATATTTGTCTATATCCTCATCATATGAATATGATTTATTCAATGGTTTTCCCTCATTGTCAATCAATACATAGAAAGGTTGTGCATTGGCACCGAATTTAGAGCGTTGCAGGTAACTCCATTTATCACCGATCGTGCGTAGTGTACGTTCCTTACCGTTCTCCATCACTTTGATGTGTTCGGGCAATGGAGTTTTGTTATCAACGAACAATGTAATCAGTACATAGTCCTCAGTCATCAACTTGTTTACTTTCGGATCAGTCCATACAGCAGCTTCCATTTTACGGCAATTTACACATCCGTAACCTGTAAAGTCAAGCATTACCGGTTTTCCGGTACGTTTTGCATATTCCATACCGGCATCGTAGTCATCAAACTGCGCATGTACTTCATTGGTGTATAAGTTGAAGTCTTGTGTATTCATGGGAGGAGCAAATGCGCTGACAGCTTTCAAAGGAGCACCCCATAAGCCCGGTACCATATATACAGCAAATGCAAGTGAGATAAGAGCCATAAAAAAACGGGCAACACCTACTTTATCATCATCATCATCGTGAGGGAATTTGATCTTACCCAGCAAATAGAAGCCTAGCAAAGCGAAAATCACAATCCACAAAGCAAGGAATGTTTCACGGTCTAGGATTCCCCATCCATAAGCCAAGTCAGCAACCGACAGGAATTTCAAAGCAAATGCGAGCTCAAGGAAACCTAATACTACTTTAATTACATTCATCCAACCACCGGATTTAGGCATGGATTTCAGCCAAGACGGGAACATGGCAAACAGTGTGAATGGCAACGCTAATGCAAGAGCAAAACCTAACATGCCGATAGCAGGGGCAACTACACTACCTGTAGTGGAAACTTCTACCAACAAAAAGCCGATGATAGGACCTGTGCATGAGAATGAAACCAAAGATAGGGTGAATGCCATCAGGAAGATACTTAACAAACCACTGGTCTGTTCCGCTTTACTGTCTACTGCATTGCTCCATTTTGAAGGAAGAGTAAGTTCGAATGCTCCAAAGAAAGAGGCTGCAAACACAATTAGCATCAAGCAGAAGAATATGTTAAAAATAGCATTTGTGGAAAGTGCATTCAAGGCACTGGCACCGAATATCAAGGTTATGGCAAGACCTAATAATACATAGATCACTACGATAGAAGTACCATATGTCCATGCATCACGGATTCCTTTCTTTTTGTCTTTACTACGTTTTAAAAAGAAACTTACCGTCATTGGGATGATAGGCCATACACAGGGCGTAAATAAGGCAAGTAATCCACCGATAAACCCGGCAAAGAAGATGTAAATCCATGAACGGTCTTGTTGTGATGTCGTTTCGCCAAATGCGTTCAGCTCTTGGATAACCGGAGTCCAATAATCTTGGACAGCAGTGTCATTGCCGATCAGGGCGGCAGTTGTAGCACTATCTGTTGCGGTAGTTGCAGTAGCTGTTTCCGCTACAGGAACTTCCGTTATGGCTGTTTCTGTTTTTGCGGGTTCAGTAGTCTTGCTTGTAGTGGCAGCG
>ERZ779957.176-NODE-176-length-28441-cov-1.588_pt1 | contig 28441 bp, 56 predicted proteins | sample MGYA00511583_ERZ779957 | MGnify/ENA primary metagenome ERZ779957 (study PRJEB29588, sample SAMEA2146320) | human gut metagenome | biome: human gut; feature: human-associated habitat; material: faeces | place: Denmark | collected 2008/2010 ... | reverse complement strand
TTACTCCTGGATTCTACGGGTGTGACGTTTGGGCGGAAGCTGATAAAATAGTTAAACCTTGCTTGTCTAAAGGTATGACTGCATATTATGAAATCGTTGGTTTCTTACCTAATGGTGGCTATATCCAAAAGAATTATGACTATGGCTGTATACCTCCTAAAGAAGGAGAACAGTATACTCACGAAAAGCACTTTAAAGTGCGAATATATCGTGTAACATTAACTAATGTTGACGGTGTAGTTCACGAATTTAGTGCTAGGGAAGTTCAACAATGGTGCGCTAAGGTAGGTCTTATCCCAGTAGAAGAGTGGTATTATGGTACTGCCAATAGCTTATATCCAGAACTTAACGAAGCTGAGCACTGGAACGAAAATTTCATGGAGAAATTAGCTAACGACGCTAGATTCTATATGGAGCGAACTTCGCCATCTTGCGATAACAAAGTACCTCATGAGGGAATAGTTATTAAGATTGAGAATATGAAATCTGAGGCATTTAAGCTTAAATGTTTTAAATTCCTAGATAAGGAAGGAAAGGAACTTGACAAAGGTGAAACTAATATTGAAGACGAAGCATGATAATAAGTTATAATGTAGAGGTAGTTAAGAACTACGATGTGAATATCCCTAAGTTAATCAACCAAGTGGTGAAAACACTTAAGGAAGATGAAGAGGGAGAAGTTGAAGGCTGGATGATACTTAATGAAGCGGGAGATAACATAGATTATCATCTGCGGAACTTAGGCTTTCCTGACTCTGATTGTCTAACTGACTATGTCATTGATGATATTTTAGACGAAATGGAGAAAGAGCTAGTAAAACAAGGATATGAATGTTAAAGAGTACTTAACTAGTAAAAAGTATGGCAGTTTGCGTTACAAGCTGTCGTACTTTTTTCATAGTAAAATTCCTTTCCTTTCTCCTGGCTGGAACGAGTATCGTAATCCATGGTATCACTGGTGGAAAGCCAGAAAATACTTTAAACGCCCCAAGGCCCACTTTCTATTTAGAAAGAACTTTTGGACATTTGGACTTCCCATAAGAAGAGACTACTATAGTCCGGTGATAGATATAGGATTTCATGCATTAGGATGGAAGGATAAATGGGACAGTCCCAGACACGAATGGGACCCGATGATTTGTATAACATTTTTCAGAACTTGGCATTTATTATGGATATTTAACTGGGCTACTAAACATAAAAAGGATAGTATTACTGGCAGCATGGCTACTTGGGAAGCTATTCTAGACTATACTAGATATGATAAATCTCTAAGCTATGTAGTAGACAATCATATATGGTCGTATGACCGTGATGGTGAAAAGGTTTATATTAGTATAGTACCTAATATGACTAGAGAAGGACTAAATAAATATTCTGATGAATCCAAACACACTGAGAAAGATACAGAGATTGGAGGCTGGTGAATCGTTTATAACAAGCGAGCCGGGAAATTCAATGCTCCCTCTGTATAAGAGCAATGAAAAGCATCTTGTCACTCCTATAAGGTGGCAAGAATGTAATGTTGGAGATGTAGTATTTTGTAAAGTTAGAGGCGCTTGCGTTACTCACAAAGTATACGCGATAGACTCAAACAAAGGATGCCTTATTGGAAATAACAAAGGGCATATGAATGGATGGACTAAAAATGTTTACGGATTAGCTCATAAGATATGAAAATATGTGCAATAAGTGATTTACATGGATTTCTAATTGATTATATAGAGCCATGTGAACTTGTTTTAATATGTGGAGATATTGTTCCTCTTTATATGCAGAGAAACAAGCCACAGTGTGAGAAGTGGTTGAAGACTGTATTTGCAGATTGGATTAAATCATTGCCGTGTAAGAAGGTAGTATTTACAGCTGGAAACCATGATTTTGTTTTTGAAAATAGGGATTTTATTTGGAATAACTCTGTGATTAAATTTCCTACAGAAGGAAAAGCTGAATTTCTTGATAATTCTCATCTAGACTATCTAAGTGATGAAGGAAAGGTATATAGAATTTATGGAACTCCGGCCTGCCATGAATTTGGTAATTGGGCTTTCATGTATTCTGATGAGAAACTGGAAGAAATCTATTCACATATCCCAGGAAATTGCGATATATTGATTAGTCATGATGCTCCCGCATTAAATGATTGTGGTATGATTCCGCCTGGCAGGTGGAGTTCTACTCCCATAAATGCAGGAAATGAGGTCTTGGCTAAGGCTATTATAGATAAGAAACCGAAGTATGCTTTTTGTGGACATATCCACGAAGGAAATCATTGGCTACTAGATGCAGGCGAGACAAAGACCGCCAATGTATCTATTCTCGATGATTCTTACGATATTAATTATGAACCTTTATATTTGGATATTTAATACTATTCTGGTCTATATATTTGGAGGATTAGTATTGTCATTAGTAACAGTTGGAATTTATGAGATAATACAGGAAGAAAAGGACTTCCTTGAAACCTACGGGTCTAGATTCATTTGTAAATATTAAAAATTAATCAAATGGAACAAGCTGTATTTCAAAGAATGTTGGGAGAATTTAACGAAGTTAATGAACGTGCTGTTAAGCTCAGAGATTTTATCCTAGGGGATAAGTTCAAGGAGGTTGACAACCTTAATAAAGACTTACTAGTCGCCCAACTAAAAGCAATGGAAGCATATATATCAGTACTATCTATTCGTATTGGTCTTAATGCTCCTAAAGATGAAATTTCAGAAGCCCAGGTTGTAAAAGAAGGTGAGTAAAAAAATCATTTTCACAGACCGTTCTGACTCACTGTTGACGAGTTATCTCAGGGATATATCTAAATATAAGATCTTAGATAGTACTGAGGTAACTCGTCTCATTTGTGAGGCTCAAAAAGGAGATGATGTTGCTAGAGAACAAGTCATAAAATCAAATCTTAGGTTTGTTGTGACTATCGCCAAGCAATTTCAGAATAGAGGTATCCCTTTAATGGATTTAATCTCTAGTGGAAATGAAGGATTAATGAAAGCTATTGATAAGTTTGACCCAGAAAGAGGAGTGACATTCTTGTCATATGCTGTATGGTGGATTAGACAAAGTATCTATAATTCTATATATTGGCAAGCACGAGAAATTCGTCTTCCAATGTCTCAGCAATTATTGGTAATAAGTATACTCGATGCAACTAATAAATTCTTGCAATCGCATGATAGAAATCCAAGTTCCGAAGAAATATCAGAAATGACTGATATTCCTAGGGAGCAAATTGACTATCTAGCACAGTTTTCTAATAAGTTAGTTTCTGTGGACGATTTCATAGGAGGAGATGAAGAAAACAGTCAAGTCTGTGATATTATTCCAGATGGTGAAGACCCCCTTGATGAACAAGTAAATAAAAGCTATGTAACTAAAGAGCTAGAGAATCTACTTTCTAAATTAACAATTAGAGAGCACGATTTAATCTGTATGTTATTTGGTATAGGAATGGCTCCTGTCAATCCTAAAATTATAGCTGATATGTACGGTGTTGGAGGAGAAAGAATAAGACAGATGAAAGAGGGAGCTTTAGCTAAATTAAGACGTAGATTTTCTAATCAACTTAAAAATTTAATGTAATGAAATTCGGAGAAATATTGTCTAAGTTACAAGAGGGAAAAGTAGTAAGAAGGAAAGTATTTCAGAGCAATCTGGTAATATTTATGCAGATACCTGCAATGATTTCTGGAGATGGAATACCTGCTATGCGTTCTATCCCTGATGATATGAAAGCTCTTATGTGTAGTTACGGTGTAGGTATTACATACCATGACCAGTTTATCATGTATGACTTTTCTGATAGGACTTGTACTTACTATCCTTTTGATGGTGAAGATATAAACGCAGATGATTGGGAAGTAGTTGATCCTTTAACTTATGACCCATATGACGACTTTAGATAACTATCCAATGGGTGCAGCTAATGACCCTAGAGCACCTTACAATGAACCACTACCTACTAAGGTTAAGGTAGAAGTAGGAGTTGAATTAGGGTTATTCGTAGATGTAGAAGTAATAGATGAAGATGATATTAAAGGTGCAGTTGAAGAAGCTATTTATAATAGGTTCAAATCCAAAGATGTTGAAATAAATAACATCGAAATCTATCAACATGATTTATTTAGTAAGTCGGAATAAAACTTTATTTGTGTCTACAAAATACAAAGAAGTAAGTTTCGAAGAGGCAATGAAAATATTGTTGCCTCTTTCTTTAGTTCAATTTGATACTGAAACTAAGGGATTAGATGCGCATACTAAGGAGTTACTAACTGTGCAACTAGGTTGCAAAGAAAATCAAGTTGTCTTTGACTGGACAACTATGTCAGCAGAAGAGAAAGCTGAGATAAAGAATTATTTTGAGTCTGATAGAGTATTTCTTGGATGGAATTTAATGTTTGACTTAGGGTTTTTATATGTGCAGGATATTTGGCCAAATTATATCTGGGATGGTATGATTGCCGAGAAATTACTTTGGTTAGGCTATCCAGCTAATATAAGAGAAATGAGTTTGAAAGCAGCTGCATGGAATTATCTAAACTATGACTTAGATAAATCTGTTCGAGGTAAGATTATAAATGACGGTCTTACTGAAGATGTAGTAGTCTATGCTGCAGGAGACGTAATGTGGCTAGAAGACATTAAAGAAAAACAAGAAATAGAGCTTGCTAAGCAAGAATTAAATCTTGCTATGAAACTTGAGTGTGAGTTTATCAAGAGTCTTGCTTATTTCAAGCATTGCGGTGTTCATCTAGATGTCGTAAAATGGAGAAATAAGATGGCTAAAGACCTTGTTAAGCTGAAGGATGCTGAGCAAGAACTAAACGATTGGGTAGTTCAATGGGATTCTGAAAAGAGACATGATGGATGGGATATTAAATATCCAGAACTGGAATTTTATAACCTTATGGAAATAGAGGATGAAGTAGCTAGACTACTAAAAGAGAAGTATGTCCGATGCCCTCAGGAAGACCTTGAAACACCAGACGGAAAGGTTAAAGCTTATAGAAAAAGAGTAATAAGTCAATTTACTAAGGTAGATAATCAAGGTGATTTATTTAATGGTTTTGATACCAAGCCTAAGTGTACAATTAACTGGAGTAGCTCTCAACAAGTTATCAAGTTATTTGAATTATTAGGAATTAAAGTCAAGACATTTGATAAGCAAACTAAGAAGGAAAAGAAATCTGTTGAAGCTAAGCTTCTAGCTCCACAGGCTAAAGATTTCCCGATTATTCCTATCTATCTAAAATATCAGGAAGCTGCAAAAGTGGTTTCTACTTATGGGGAAAACTGGTTGAAGGCAATTAACCCTAAGACTGGAAGAATCCATGTAGATTTTCACTCACTAGGAGCTGATACAGCTAGAGTAAGTTCTGGAGGGGGAGTATATAAACTTAATCTACAGAATTTACCTCATGACAAGGAAACTAGAGCATGTTTTACTGCAGAGAAAGGTAATAAGTGGATTTCTGCGGATTATCAGTCTCAAGAAAGTAGAATCATTGCTTCTGTATCTAAGGACGAGGCTATGATTGAACTATTTGAACATGGCTGTGGGGATGTTCATAGTCTAGTAGCTAAAATGTCTTATCCGAATATTATCCCTAGAGACTGCCCTATAGAGGATATAGCTAAATTATACCATGCCCAAAGACAGGATGCTAAAGGTATTGAATTTGCCATCAATTATGGAGGCGATGCAAATACTATAGCTAATAACAAGGGTCTACCGTTGTCAGAAGCTCAAGAGATCTATGATAACTTTATGAAGGGTTTCCCTGGAGTAAAACAGTATCAAGATTATTGTAGAATGGCAGTAATGAGGGATGGTTATATTTTGTTAAATCCTATAACTAAGCATAGAGCACATATATATGATATTGATGACCTCTGGCGGATTTCTAAGAAGTTTAACGACCCAGAGTTCTGGAATTATTACAGAGAAATGAAGAGAGATTCTCCTGGCTGTGATACCGTCCAAGACGTTAAGAGATATTTTCAGAGAAAAGCAGCATCTGAAAAGCAGTCTATCAATTATCGTATTCAGAACAGGGGAGCAATGTGTTTTAAACTTTCCTCTATTAAACTATTTAATTGGATTAAGGAGCATAAGCTTCTTAACATTGTTAAGATGTGTGTTCCAGTCCATGACGAGTTTAATCTAGAATGCCCAGAATCTATTGCCGATGAAGTATCTAAGGTATTAGTTAAATGTATGATAGATGGAGGGAAACCATTCTGTCCTAATGTATTTTTAGGTGCAGATGTTACTGTATCAGATCATTGGATTCATTAACGAATAAGGGGCTATAGTAGTGATGCCAAACCTGAGCCCCCTTGGCCTACTAACAGTGCCTACAGTCCAAGGCGTAATGCTGAGAGCGCAGTTAGGGCATCATTTTTAATTAAATATAGTAGTGTATGAAAAAATTATTTGGTTTATTGTTAATAGCAATTATTGCTTTAAGTTCTTGCGCAGACAGTAAGACTTTTGAGAGAGCTGACGGAACTAAGTTTGTAGCTGAACCTTACGGTTGGGCAAACTATCAAACTAAGAAAATCGAGGGAGTAACCTATGAAGCGTGTATTGGTAACATTGTTTGGGATGTTATTGCTGTAGAAACTGTAGTCATTCCAGTATGGTTAACTGGGTGGGAGTTATACGAACCAGTATCCTACACAGAACCTAGTACTAAATAATCATGGATACTTATACACCAGTAAGAGCTATGATTGTCTGTGCTAATGGCACTGGAGATTATATAAAGAAGGAGGATGCTATTAAGGTTCTACAGAATATACTCGGAGAAAATTCCTCCAAAATAATAGAAGCCTTTTTAAAGGAATTTAGTTAACTAAAATAATAGAAAAATTATGAGCAGTTACTTAACTATATATGGTGTTCCTAAAAATGAAGGTAAACCTATAGACATTGTTAGCTTCAGTCGATCCCACTGTATATACAGTGCAATTTGCGATGAAGTTAATGTGGCATGGGCTGGAGAAAGTGAGGTATATACCAACTTGAATACTTCGGACTTAGATGGAGTTATCCATAGTATTGAAGAGGATATAAAGTCTTCTACTGAGAGATTAACTCTATATGAAAAATATGCTGCCAATAATCCAGATTATATCGAGGAAATTATACTCTTGAAGGAATATCTAGAGGAGCTTACTACCAGTAAAAATTATTGTGAGTTTCTACGGTATATCATATCGTGGACATCTTTAGGCTTTTCTGACTTCAGTCAAATTTGTTGTAACGTAGATTGACATGAAATTTAAATTAGAATTTACATTTGACATTTCAGATAGCTCGTTATTGATAGATGCTAACGATGGTAGATCTGAAGAATATACTAGTTTAGAAGATGTACCAGAAGATACTCTAATGGACGTGGTATATAATTATCTAGATGGAGTTATAGAAGGTATAACTTACGACCAAATAACTGTTAAGAAATTATGAAAAGGTTTTTAATTCATGTTTCTACACATTGGTGTGGGGAAGAGGATACATTTAGAGCAGTTGCTGAATCTGAGTCGGACTTGCGGGATTTAGCGGAGCAATTAGCTTATGACAACTTCTATTCTTATGGTCATCATGACCAGGACATAGCTGAGGAAGAAGGCTATGACCCAGACGAAATGGAAGAAGGCGACTGGGATGAATTATGGAGTAGAGTAGATGAAAATGCTTACTATAGTTCTTCTATAGAAGAATGTGAGGACGATGAAGAATGGAATGAATATAGCGGAGAAATCTATGGAGAAGACCAAATTTTACAATAGGGAGGATTTGAAGGCTAAAGATGTAGTACGCCTTATTGGAATATGGGAGGGAGAGGCTGGAGAGTCTTTTACTGACTATTGTGACTTCTCACGAGAGGCTGATAAAAACTTCTTACTATTCTTAGCAGAGAAGTATCCAATACTTTACGATTATCATTGTAAGGTTGCAGGCAATGACTGGCTAGACCATTGTATTCAGTATGTAGTTGACCACTGTGGAGAGTACCTTACCCAGTGGGTTCCTGCTGAAGAGTATCATCTTTCCTGGCAGTTAGAAGAGATGGCAATATATCCTCTTGCTGATTTTATCCTAAAGGACGATGGAGCATGGGAGGACTTTGTAGACTTCTTCACAAGTGAAAAAGAAACTGCAAGTGGAACTCCCTATATTGACTGCTACGATATTAGAGAATTATTTGAAAATGGAGATGTTTAAGTTTTACGAAGTAGGAGGTAAGGTACGGGATGAACTTCTCGGCCTTACTAACAAAGATGTTGATTATGTGGCAGTTCCATGTGAGGAAGCTTTAAAGGAAAACTTGACTACTTGTGATATGTTTCAGTTATTATGGGAACATTTAATAGCAGAAAAGTTTGAAATCTTCTTAGTAACTCCAGACTGTTATACAATCCGAGCTAGGTTTCCGGAGGGTTACAAGTATCAAGGGGTAGCGGACTTTGTAATGGCAAGAAAGGAAGTGAGCTATCCTCCAGGTACTAGAATTCCAATTGTACAACCGGGTAATCTTTATGATGATTTATCTCGTAGAGATTTCACTGTTAATGCAATGGCTAAAGACCCTGATACTGGTGAGATTATTGACTACTTCGGTGGTATGGAGGATTTAAGAAACAGAGTATTGATGACTCCTTTAGACCCTCTTACAACCCTTGATGATGACCCTTTGAGAGTACTTAGAGGAGTAAGGTTTGCTATTACTAAGGGTTTCGTTATACCAAAAGACCTAATGTATATTATCCAACATTATCCTTATAAGCATAAAATGTATGTAGTCTCAGAGGAGAGAATAAGGGAGGAACTCACTAAGTGCTTCAAGTGTAACACCATTGAAACCTTAGAGTTCTTGCATGAGATTCCCAGACTTAGAGATTATATATTCGAGAGGACTAATCTATGGTTAAAGCCGACTAACGAGAAATAAATATGTATTGTATCTTATCTAATGCAAGACTTTCTAAGGAATTGAAGAACTTCCCAATAGTTAGAGAAGTTTCTTTTACTGATATAACAGAAATTAGGAAGCATACAGGCTTAGGTGTTTATCTATGTAAGCTTTTAGCTCAGCGAAGCAAAAGTGTAGAGGAAGCAACGGATTTATTAAACAAATCGCTTTTAAATATTGAAAATGGAAGAATACAAAATACCTAGTGATTATGAACTTGATGGATTAGCTGAAGACTACGTCTGTTCTTTAAATGATGAAGACCTGCCTGTACTAGAGGAAGAATTAACCGAAGAATGTTTAAGGGAATTCCTTAACGATAGAGGATATGAGTTTGTAGAAGAGCAAAGAGATAACTTTATAAACTATATACTGTATAGCTCTGATGCTAGCTATGAGCGGATGCGCGAGGATGCAAAACAAAACTTTAGAGATTCTTTAGAAGAAGTTATAGAATCTGCAGATGATATATTATCTAATGAAGATAAACTAAAGATTATAATCTCAGTTACTAATTACAATTTTGGTGATTAAAATGGTTGATCAAGAAAGTCTTTACAGAAAGGCTATTGTTTGCTATGGATTTCCTGCCCAAGCTGCCATGATGGTAGAAGAATGTAGTGAACTAATGCTATCTGCAAATTTAGAAGAGGTAGAGTTAATGAGGACGATATTATAACTGAAATTGCTGATGTTATGATTATGTGCGAACAAATGGCTGCTTACTTTGGTAAGGATAAAGTAGCTTTAGAAAAAGAAAATAAATTAGAAAGATTAGAAGAACGTTTAGCTAAATACGAATGGGAACAAGAAAATTAATTATTTGTAGAGGAATACAAGGCTCAGGTAAATCTACTTGGGCTAAGCAGTGGTGTCATGAAGATCCAAAGCATAGAGTAAGGTTTAACAACGATGATATTCGTAATATGTTAGGAGATTACTGGGTTCCGGATAGAGAAAAGTTAGTAACAGAAGCTAAGGCGAATATGATTACATTTGCTTTAATTACCGGATATGATGTAGTAGTAGACAATATGAATCTTAATCCCAAGGAAGATACGTGGATTAGAACTCTATGTACTAATATAGAAAAGGATAAAGGAATTCATATTGATATAGAATATAAAGACTTTTTCATACCAGTTGAAGAATGTATTCGTCGTGATGCTATGAGGCCTAATCCTATTGGAGAAAAAGTTATTAAAGATACTTGGAGACGTTACAGAACTTTTATAATTCAGCAAAACATTAATGAAATGCTAAGCAAACGTCCAGAGCATGTAGACGGGGCACGTCCTGCTATATTGGTTGATATGGATGCTACCTTATGTCTAAATACTACTGGTAGACCGTATTACGGTGAGGGTGCTGCCGAAGGTATGTTAAATGATATAGCAGTGGAAGGAATATGCAACCTTGTAAAATCTCTATATGAGAAACGTACCATATTTATCATTACAGGTAGAGAAGGAACTCCAGAAATTATAGAAGCTACTAAAAAGTGGTTAGACTCAAACAGTATCAAGGTTGATGGTTTATTCTTCCGACCAGTAAAGGACTACAGTCCTGGAGCTGAGTGCAAGAAGAAAATCTATGAGGATAATATTAAGGGGAAGTATAACGTAGAATTTGTACTCGACGATAACTACAAATGTGTAGAAATGTGGCGAGAGCAGGGACTAGTATGCTTACAACCTAATGAAGGGAAGTTCTAATGGCAATACTTGTAAAACAACTAATCGAAATTCTCCAGAAGTATGACCAAGATAGAGAAGTTATGATACATACTCTTAATGGAGAAACTGCTGAGGTTAAAGGATACTTTGTGCAGAGGAATTTAGATGATAATGGGTTTTATTTAACAGACTTGGACGTAATTCCAAGAGATTAATATGGCACTATTTTATATAATATTAGGAATAGTAACGATAGGAATAACTCTTTCCTGTTTGGATATAGTGGAGGATGTTACGACATCCAAAATTCTCTGGTTTGCTCCCTGGATGATTTTAGGGATACTTATGGGGCTAGTATGTCTCTGTGTTATTCCAGAGATAATGATGCTCTGGTTTGTATATGGATTTTCTCTATTAGTAATTGATGAAAAATTTAGAAACGATGAATATAAAAGAAGCCGTAGAGCATTGCTATGATAGAAGAGACTATCCAGAGGTAATATGCGACGATGCAGGATTAGACATTTCTATTCCTGGATTTATTACTAAAGGTCCTTGGGTAAGAGATAATTCTCCTAGAGTTATTACATTAGAAATATCTACCTATAGGGGAGTAAGTTGGGATGCTATACATTACTATGGTAACATAAGTGCTGATGGTGTATACTTTAGTCCGGAAGATAATCCCAACACAATTACTATGTGTAAGGAAATGTGGGATGCTGAGGATAAAAATCCACTAGCTGCACCTAATTATAAGATAGAACTAGTACGTCCGGTTACTCAAGAAGAAATAGATGAGAATGAATCTAGGTGGAGAGGATATGAAGCAGGATGGAATGCTTTTGATTCTCCTAAAGATGTGGTTGCTTTAGCAAAAGAAGTGTGTAAAGCCAGATTCAAAGGAAATTGGAAACTGAAAATCACAGATTATAGTAATAGTAATCTTGATGATGAAGTATTAATTAGTGAGTTATGAAAAAATTCAAAATAGTAGAAGAAGTACTAGATACCTCTTGGCATAGATACTACTATGAAGTTCCGGCGAACACAAAGGAAGAAGCAGTAGAAATGGTCAAGGAAGGAGATGTAGATTGCTATGACTCAGAAGAATTATTTGAATTTGGACAACAATACATTGATCCTATGGATAATAACGGAGAACCTACCAGAGAAATATATGATGATGAATGGCATCTCATGTGGCAAAATGCTCAGATAGTTAATTATGGGCAATTGATTACAAATAGTTTACAGAACATTAAGAAGTACTTATTTCATCTTATGGAAGCAGAACCAGAGTCCTTCTCTGGAGGAAACATACCATTAGGATTGGTTAAAGAAGTTATGGAAACACTTGGGTGGGTAGTCTCCGACGAGATTGATACCAACGGTTGGGACGTAGACTACTGGATATATGCTACCAAGGAAGGTAAGGATTTTAAATACATGATTAGTGGGAACTTGTATTATAGTCATTTAAGTATATCAAAGGAGAAATTATGAAAGACGAATTAGGAGATAGAATGAAATATTATTATGAAAATCGTTCTAAGACTTTCTTAACAAGACGTATCCCAGTTATAATAAGACTAGACGGAAAAGCATTTCATACATTTACCAGAGGTTTTGATAAGCCTTTTGATGAAATTATGTGCAATGCTATGCAAGAAACAATGAAGTATTTATGTGAGAATATCCAAGGTTGTGTCCTTGGATATACACAATCTGATGAGATTACTCTGGTGTTAATTGATTACCAAAAGCTTACTACTGATGCTTGGTTTGACTATAATGTTCAAAAAGTGTGTAGTATAGCAGCGTCTATGGCTATGCTAGCTTTTAATCGGACGTTTAGTAGTATACTTAATGAAAGTACATACTTTGGTAAAATATCGTCTGATGATTTAATCTCTATATACAAGAAAGCTATAAAAGCTGGAGCAATGTTTGATGCTAGATGCTTCAATATTCCTAAAGAAGAGGTAACTAATTGTATTCTATGGAGGCAGCAGGATGCTACCAGAAACAGTATCTCCTCTGCAGGGCAGGCTAATTTCTCTCATAAGCAATTAGAAGGATTAAATTCAAACCAAATTCAGGAGTTACTATTCCAGGAGAAAGGAATTAATTGGAATGACTATCCCACTAAGTTTAAGAGGGGGAGCTGTTGTATAAAGAAGTATCATCAGACCATGAACCAAACTCTAAGGAGTTACTGGTATATTGATAATGAGATTCCTATCTTTAAGGGAGAGGATAGAGAATACATTGAAAAACTTATAGTATGAGTAGAACTTATAAAGAACACCATCCAACTGCTCACAATCCAAAGAACAGATTTCCTTCGCCTTATCTAGACAAAGAAGGAAAAGTAGAGCGCAGGAGAAAGCATAGAGCTTACGGTTCTCAAGGCTGGAAAGGATGGGGCGGAGAGACCTACTTTAAAAAGTACGGAGAGGTATGGATTGATGTAGTAGACAAAAAGAAAACTAGGAGAGAATCCAAAGAATACATAAAAAAGGAATTATATGATTGACAATTTTGAATATTTATCTAACCTATTTGACGGGTTAGTGGACAAGGATGATTTCTACTTCGTTCAAATAATACAACGAAAGAAGGATGGAGTAGAACTTCCGTCCTATACATCTGGAGCAAGGACTATTAGAAGCTTTTACTTCTTTACCAAGGAAGAGTTTTTAAGACAAGAGTCATACATAAAAGAACTATGCAATAGTAACAACGCTCGTGCTTATTTCTGGATTAATCCTAGAAATACTCTTGATATAGCTTGTGAATCTATTAAACAATTCTCGGACTTAATAAAGAATGGAAACACTAGACAAGGAGTAGCTGTATATGATAGAGCTACTGGGTCTTGTAGAAGTAGTAACTATAAGAAACTATGGATTGTTGATATTGATTCAAAGGATTACGAATATAGAAACAACATGGCTAAGCTGATTAATGAGTGTAGGGGTACAGAAGGAGAAAGAATTAAGCATGTCATTCCGACTGTAAACGGTTATCACCTTATAACTAGTGCTTTTGATAGACAGCAATTCTCTCAAAAGTTAGCACTTAATCAGTTAGATCCGATTGACATACACGATAATAATCCAACATTGTTATATTATAAACCAATATGTGGGAAATTATCTTAATAGTCATATTAGTTATGACTAGCCCCATTTGGATAGGCTGCATAATTATAGGAATATGTTGGTGTGCAGCAATCCTTTATTATATTATTGCCATAGTTCTAGGATTACCGTTGGTAATACTAAGTAAAATTTATAACAGAATGAAAAGATGAAAACCTATACATACTATATAGAATTTAAAGGAAGATTCGCTGAGACAGTAGAAGCTCCAAGTGAGCAAAGAAGTCTCTAAAGGAAACTTTTAGAAATCTGACCCTGATAGAGCTTATTACTGAGGAGTAAAATATTTTAAATAGACTGAATATATGTATTTAGAAAATGGTGACGAAGTAATTGAAGCTAGCAACGGAAGGTTGATTCTAGCTAATAGTGGAGCTTATTGTGATGAAGAGGGAAACCCGACTGGCGGTTGTATTGACAACGAAGAAGAGTTTGTATATGTAACTAGGACTGGTGGTACTTATCATACTAACAGAGAATGTGCTTCCTTAAAAGCACGTAAGCCGGAGCTTAAGAAGATCTCTTTATCAGATGCTCAGAAACACGGATATAAAGCTTGTAAAAGATGTCAAAAGAACTAGAAGTTTCTTTGGTAAACTATCTATGTCCTATTTGCGGAGAAGTAGCAGAGGAGGGAATCATAATGAATTCCCTTCTTTCTGAAAAGGCTGCCAAAGAAGTAAAAAACTTACATGGAAAAGCTGTTGGATATGCGGACCATGTCTGCAAGGAATGTACTAAATATAAGGACAATGCTATCTTCTTAATAGGAGTAGATACCAAGAAATCTAAGAAAGAGCCTTGGAGAACAGGAGAAATTGCAGCTATAAAGGATAGTTGTTCATTAGCCCTGAAAGTAAAACCTAAAACAGCGACGTTGAAAGATGGAACTACATACTGCTTTATAGATCAAGGTCTAGGAAAAGAATTGGGATTATGGGAATGAAATTAATTAGCAAGGAGGAACTAGCAGAGCTTCTAAGGGCAAGTTATAAACTTAGTTGCTTAGAATCTGGAGGAGTAGATAATTGGACATGGTACGATGAAGCATTATCCGACTATTGTAACGAAGATTTAGATGATGATACATTAACCGAAGAATATAAAGACGCATGAGACTAATTAAACCGTCATTTGAAATAATTGAGCAAAATCCAAAAAATATTATCATTCCGGCTGATATGGAGATAGGTCCTAAAATGACTAAACAAGAACTTATTGATGCCGTATATAGACAGATTGAAATAGCTGGAAGAACCTGTTATAAATCTGAGGATAAAATCACTCCAGATTCTGCTAAGAAGTTTGTAGAGAGAATGGTTAAATCAGGTCATGGTGCTATGTTGGAACATGGTACTGTATATCTGTTCTTGACTATGTCTTCCAGACAGCAATATTTTAAATATTGTAGTAACCCTTACTCAGTAGCTAATAGTACTGGGGAAAAAGGAACTTGGAACGGGTTTGTTACTACTAATTATAGAGTATTAGTAGAAAATGGTTGGCTTGAGGATTTGGAATATATCTGCAATCCTGGTAAGGAGCATGAGAAGAGAATTACGGTTCGATTTGTGTGTGATAGAGGCGTATCCCATGAGTTTGTAAGGCATAGAGTATTTAGTTTTGCTCAGGAGAGTACTAGGTATTGTAATTATGCTAAGGATAAGTTTGGAAATGAACTTACCTTTATAATTCCGCGTTGGTTGAGCCTTAGTAATGGTTCTTACATCTACGATTATCCTAATGGATTTACCAAGGATGGCAGTAAATGGGATTCTAAATTAAAACTTAATACCTTTCTTCTGTCTTTAGTTAGGAGTGAAGCTGCGTACTTAGAACTTATAAGCCAGGGATGGGTAGCCCAACAAGCTAGAGCAGTACTTCCTAATAGTTTGAAAACTGAGTTGATTATGACTGGTACTCTTACACAGTGGGAAGGATTCTTTAAATTACGTGACGCAGAAAGTGCGCATCCGCAAGCTAGAGAATTAGCGGAACCTCTACATGCAGAATTTAGAAAAAGAGGATGGTGTGAATGAAAGCTAGCGAATACTTTGGAGATTGGATGGATGTAATAGATACTGTAGAACTACGCAGGATACTATCTTGGGTAAGTACTATAGATAAAACAACTTTATGTCCCTCCTCTCCTAACATATTTAAGGCCTTTAGGGCTTGTCCTTTGAAAGACTGTAAAGTAGTCTTTCTGGGGCAAGACCCTTACCCTCAACAGGGTGTAGCTACTGGAATATTATTTGGAAATTCTGAAGACACTCCAGAACATAGACTATCGCCTTCATTACAGGTAGTCAAAGAAGCTGCAACAAATTATGAGATTCCTCATAATAGAATAGATTTTGATAACACTCTAGAATCGTGGGCTAAGCAAGGCATTTTAATGATTAATACTGCCTTTACTTGTGAAGTTGGTAGAGTAGGTTCCCATTTTGATATATGGAAGCCATTTACTGCCAAATTGATTCACAACCTAAGCACCAAGGATGGAGGTATAATATATGTATTATTTGGTAATCAAGCATCGTCATTTAAGAAGTATATTGTAAATAGTCCAAAAATTATGGAGGTATATCATCCTGCTTACTTTGCTAGGCAGAATAAGAAAATGCCATATAATGTATTTACTGAGCTAAATCAAGAGCTACAGAAATTATATGGACAGCAGATTGAATTTTACAAAGAAACGGAATATGGAAATTGTTAATTATGGAATATAATATTGGATTCGTAATAGGAGATCCTAGTGGAGATGGTCATGCTTGTACAACAGAGTATCATATAGTTGCTAATCATTCAGTAGATGAAATATCTGAGGCTTATAAGAAAACTACTGAACTCTTGGGTTTTGATTTCGTTAAGGAAGTTGGAGTAGAATTTCAGTCAGACCCGTGGATACCAGAAAAGTTTACTAAAAAGTTGTTAGAACTAGAAATAATAGACAAGGAATATGTAATAGAATCTGATTCTGAATATGGCACACCGGCTGGATGTTATGAGTTTGAATGTGCGGAAGATGAGTTTGTAGATATATACTTTGCTATAGCAAAATATTTTCTTCCAGACTTGACGTGGAGAGCTAGAAACTTAGAAGAAGAGATTCTATGGGATCTAGAGGGTGCAGCCTATGGCTTTACGTATCATGGAGAATAAAAGGATACCTAGAAAAATAAAGAAAGCTCTTAAGTATGCTTTCCTACATCCAAGGGTATGTGGAAGGCTTATAAGATATGGAGCTGTATATACTATAGGAAGAAACTCTAAGTGGACTCGTAAGGCCGCCAAAATAAAACGGCAAAGGGATTATGCAGAAATGATACACAATATAACAGAACAACTAAAGGATATTTATGCAATTAATCCAAAGAAAGACTATTCTGAAATAGATTCAAGCTTTTACGAATGGGAAGTAATAACTAATTTTAAATAAATAAAACATTATGAATTTTTCAAATATTTTTGGTAGCAAGAAAGTAAAATCATTTGCAGAACAATTGGCAGAAGTAAAGAACGTCTTTAGAACATCCTATGACCAAGCTATAGCTTTAAACTCAGCTATTGCTGAAGATATAAAGGTTAAGCAAAACGAGATTGCTTCTATTCAAACTCAAATTGAGTTTAATCAGCAGGTTGCTGATGATAACAGTAAGTATATATCTAAACTTAAAGACTTAATTTCGTAATTATATGAGTGAAAAGAAATATAAATTTGACCCAGAACATACATTTTTCACCTCTGACACCCATTTCGGACACGCAAATATAATTAGGTTTTGTAATAGACCGTTCAGAAATGTTGAAGAAATGAATGAAGCTCTAATAGAAAATTGGAATCTAGTAGTATCCGAGGATGATACGGTCTTCCATTTGGGAGATTTTGCCTTTGGTGGGAGTAATGTATGGAAAAGTATTATTCCTCGTCTAAATGGTCATATAAACCTTATTATAGGTAATCATGACAGAAAGAATCTTAGACAGGGATATATGTCATATTTTGATATGGTAGTACCTCAACTGCAGATAGAGATTGAGGATAATTCTATCTATTTAAACCATTATCCATTTCTGTGTTATGGAGGGTCATATAGAGGAGTATGGCAACTGTTTGGTCACGTCCACTCCGGACCACAAGCTGATGGTTTGGATATTTCTAGACTTAGGGTGCTATTACCGACCCAGTATGATGTCGGAGTTGATAATAATAATTTTACTCCAATATCATATAGGGAAGTTAAAGAAAAAATAGAATCTCAGAAGAATGAAAGTTTGGATAGGACTGTCTCCAGATGATGTTCAAGGGATGGTATTTGATTTGACTCCATTAGAACTTAGAGATTTAATAGGAAAACCTAACTGGGTCCCTACTAAATTTCTAGGTTGGAGAACCTGGAAGACTTCTGTATATTTTAAAATAATTATTTGATATGGAAATTCATGAAAGAAAAGCTGTAAGCGACGAATTAAAAAAGTATGACCATCTGGCGAAGGATTCAGACTTTATAGAAGTAACAGAATGGGCAAATGGAGAAGGTTGGGATATTTGTTTAAATGACAAACTGATATCCTTAACATATGGACAGTTAGAAGCAATCAAGTATTTGGTTAAGACTTTGGATTATAATAGGTAATAAATTAATTATGAAAATAGAATATACTGACGGATGTATTTGCACATCCCTTACCGTTGATGGAAAAGAGACTGCATACATGACTCCGGAAGAGATAAAAGTATCTATACGAGCCATGCTAGATAGGGAAACCGATATAGCTACTCTTCAGGATGTATGGATGTCTCTTATTGAGCATCTAGGAGAATATAAAGACTTAGGACATTGTGAATGTTGTGGAGATTGGATTTCTAATTATACTCTAGAAATATGAGTCGTGTTGAATTACATACAGGAACTTTAACTAAAATTAATACAAAAGGACTTACAGTAGAAGAATATTGTGAGTATCTTTGTAAGAAATATGGTTATGAGATTGCTTATGAAGGAGATACATATGCTGAAACCTTAATGGATGTGGATGATACTTATAAAGTGTTAAACGGAGAACTGTATAAATGTGATGATACTCAATATCCAGAAGACACTTCCTATTTGGTTGACGTTAGAAGTAATGGAGATGGAACTTACAAGTACATTGCCCAATTTTACAATGGAGGCACTTGGTTAAATGAAGTTTTAGAAGAAGGATTAAATAATTTAAAATGATAAATATAAACGAATGTATAGCTAAAGCAATGAAGTCTAAAAATCAAGTAGAACTTCGTGCATATAAGAATCTGAAGGCAGAAATTCAGATTCTACAAACTGCTAAAAATGCTAAACCTTATGATGAAGCAGCTGAGATACAGCTTATTTCTAAAATGTGTAAGAAATTAGAGGACAGTATTTCTAGCTTTATAGAGGGTGGTAGAGAGGACTTGGCAACTGAATATAGGGATGAATTGGAAGTACTAAAAAAGTTGCTTCCTGAGCCTGTAAATGAGCCAGACATACATTCTGCATTACAAATATGGTGTGAGGGAAAAGGCTTTATTGAAGATTTCTATAATGAAGAAAATTCAATAGATATGGTTAGTTTCCAAATTCCAAAGAAAGAAATGGGAAATGCGATTAAATATTTGAAATCAGAATTTCCTCAAGCAGACGGTAAGATGATTTCAGAAATTGTTAAAAAATATATAGTATGAGCCATTTTATTGGGTTAGTATTCGGAAGTAATGTTGAAACATTGTTAGAACCCTATGATGAAAACATGGAGGTAGAACAATATGTTAGATATACAAAGGATGAAGCCATTGATGAGGTTAAAACCAGACACGCTGATAACTATGAATATGCCATCAAGCTGGCAGATAAGTATAAGAATCCTACCACTGAATGGGAAAAGGAACAGCTTGAAAGAGCTAATAAAATCATAGAGAAAGGGTTGTTTATCTCATATGAAGATGCCTGGGAAGAAGCTAAGAACTGGGGATATGAAATTGATGGCGAAGAGAACTTGATGTCTACATATAATCCTGACTCTAAGTGGGATTGGTATTGTGAAGGAGGTAGATGGGGAGCATGGTTACTTCTTAAGGAAAAAGGAGAAGACGGAGAATCCCTCAATGCCATCTTTGCTACCAAAGAAGAAGTAGACTGGGATGCTATGTTGGAAAAAGATAGAATTCCATTCTGTTTTGTAACAGAGGACGGAGATTGGCATGAGTCTGCTAGTATGGGTTGGTGGGCTATGACTACCAATGACAAAGATGAAGATGTTTGGAGAAAAGAGTTTCTAGATTATCTGGAATCAGTAGAAGATGATGTAGAAATTTCTGTAATTGATTTTCATATTTAATAAGAATGGTAACAAGAATTGAAAAATTTGGAGCATCATGGTGTGGACCATGCAAGGTATTAGACAGAACTCTTGAACAAATCTCTGGGATAGAGATAGTAAAGCATGATGTAGATGAAGAGGAAGAATTAGCAAACTCTAAAGGCATAAGAAATGTGCCTGTGTTGATTTACTACAATGACAGAGATGAAGAAGTTAAGAGAACTGTTGGTGCTGTATCTCTCGGAACTATTATGCAAATCTTAAACGATAATTAATATGTATAGAGTATTACTAAGTAGAACTGGAGTAGCTTATGCTAAAGAATGTGACGACGAACTTGATGAGTTTGATTTTATAGACGTATTAAGAGATTTTGTAGACTCTGGAGATGTAATCATATTTGTAGATGATTTGGATACATTAAGAGATTCTATGGAACTTGAATATAAAATCGAAGTTGTTAATGGAGACGAATGAAAACATTAGAAGCTATAATGTAGGGAATTCTAATTACAGCAAGCATAAAATACAACCTTGGGATATTTGGAGAGAATATAATTTGAATCCATGGGATGCAGATATCGTAAAGAGGATACTGAGAACTAAGGAAGAACCTGGTAAGTCTAAAGAGGATGCTAGAATAATGGATTACGAGAAGATTATCCATATTTGCAAAGAAAGGATTCGGCAGATTAACGAGGACAAAAAGGAAGAAGGAACTTCCTCTGGATTTGTTATTAGTACTGATGGTACTGCTTGTATATCTAATATATTTAAACCTAGTGCTATCTCTTATAGTTTGAATGAGGCGAATGCATATGCCGAATTTCAAAAACAACATTATGAACTACATAAGGGAATAAAGGCGTGTGGATGTTCAGTAACATTTACACATAGTGGAATAGGTATAGGTAAATCTGTTAAATGTAATGTATGTAAAGAGAGTAAGAACATAACTGATTACAATACTTGGTAAATAATAAAGGGAGAAGCGTAGACAATAAAGTCTATGTTTCTCCCTATTTTTTTTATTCTTCTCCAATACCATTTATAGTATCTCTCTTATACATTTTATATGTGTCTTGCAGAGAACGTGGTAATGCTTGAGATTTAGTAATTAATTCACCCATCGTAGTATCTCCGAATAAGAATCCTCCAATATCATGCCAAGTTTTTGCTCCCCATTTCACGGCGGCAGGACTTGTATTATTCATAACATAATCAAATATAGGGAAAGGTCCTTTAAATTCTTCAAAGCTACTCGAACTACCTTTGTATAATAATTCTATAGCAGCATTAGTTAGTACAGCCTAGCCATCTCCAGATTTTTTATGCTCTTTATATGCAGGATTTACCAGTTCTTCAAATAGCCAATATAGAAGTAGTGCTACTAAGGCATCAGATATCAATCTTCTCCAATTTCTCATTTGCATAGGACTACTAAGAATGTTTTGCTTTATTCCTTCCCATCCCCTACCATGATATAATTCAGCAACAGTATCTTGTAAAGTTCTGAAAACTCCTTGAACTACTAGAGGAATATCAGTCAAATAAGGTACTCCTGTGTCTTCAGTAGTAATGTTGCCATTATCATCTATCCAGAGCTTGTTTCCGTTTTCGTCCTCCTTCTAAACTTTCTAGGTTTCGTAAGAGGATTCCCTCCTCTTGCCTAAGTATACATCATATATACCGTTCATCCAAGTAGAAAATACTCCAAACTATGAACCAATAGCTAAGTTTTCATACATAGCTTTTGTGCTTCGGTTATATGAACCATATATAGTATCCCCTAAGTTTTTGATTTCATCAATCTGATTTTGTGTATATCCGTCTGGAAGATTAGTGTCTAAACTTACAGGTAAGTTAGCATCTGGATTCTCTTCATTAAACTTCATAATCTAACTTAGATACAATGATTTTTGCTTATTATAAGCTTCCATGTTGCTTTTATCATTAGATGCCAGAAGTTTAAATCTTTCGTCCATTCTCCAATTATATACCAGCTTTCCATCTACAATCGAATATGCTTTATGGGAGCCATCATGCTTTAATTTCCCTATAAATAGTACCATTCTATTAAGAAAGTCTGGCTTTCTTAACGTAGCATATGCCCAGTTGCCTGCATTGGTTATACCTCCTCTGTTAGTTTTATAACCCTCCTATTGCTATTCTATATTGATATTAGAAATCAAATATTTACTATTCAACTTATCTAATAAATCAATGCTCATTGCTGAATGTACTCCCTATCTAAGTACAAACTGATATGCCCACATTACATCCTTAGCATCTACGTCAGTTCTATATTTAGTCATAGTTCTGACTACATTAGATAGGAATCCTCCGAACGTATCTCTAATAGCTGCTACAGGACTTGCCGCAATGTAAGCCGTAGAAACCGCTTTTCTTAAGGGTTGCAGTCCTGCGATTATTTTTTTAGAGCTTTCCTCCATAATACTTCTGTTAAAAACAGCAGTCTTTAAATAATCGTCAATGTGCTTGATAGTCTTAGCAAATTTTTCTGAGTTATCTTCTCTAACTCCAGTTAATTTTAACTAAAGAAGAATACCCTTAGCCCTAGTCAGCATCTTATTCATTTCCTCTTCCTAAAGATTTTTATAAGAGTAATCTATAACTAAGTTCTGTAGATTAGTCTCAAAATAGTCCTTACCATACTTTGATAGCAATCTTTGTCTACCTTTAGTAGTCTCAGAGGCTCTAAATCTATTGTATGCTTGCATATTTTCGATATCGGAATTAATCTAAGACTCTTCCTAATCGGTTAAAATATCTTCATACATTTCTTTAAAGAACATAGTAGGATTCTTACAGTATCCTTTAACTCTTCTCTAGAAATCCTCAAAGTATTTACCTGGATTACTCCATCTAGTAGATGATGAAGCCTTTTCTAAAGGCACCCAGAGATACTATGGATTATTCTTAATAAAGGTTAGTATGCCCTTATCATCTTCTGACTTATAGGAAAAGTTATTATCTTTAAATCTCAACTTATTTATTTCAAACAAGGCTTTTTTCAGAAATTTTCTATCGTCAGCATCTAAGTCCGAGGTTGAATCGTATGGATTCTTAAAGAATAATTCTCCATCCTTTTCCTAATATAGATGCTTAAATACTCTAGCCTAATCCCCAATTATAGCATTTCTAGCCTTGCCATATCCCTTTGCTTCGTAATAGTCCAAGCAGGCTAAATTAAAGTCCGAAATCTAAGGCTCTAGTTTATTAGAAATTCCGTGAATTGCGTCCTAAAGTAATTTACTTATAATTCTTACCTATGTGTTAGAAATGTTCTGAGGTCTCACTAACAGGCGCTCTACTTCTGATAAATCATCTTCTGATATTCTTATAATTCCAGAGAGTCTATCTAAAGTTATCGACGCGTTTAGTAATAGTTTACAGCATCCAGTTACTAATTCATTTCTCTCAGGATTAGCTAGAGTAGCTTTTCCAGTTGCATACTTTATAATCGTATCTGGAGACAAGGACATATGCTGTCCTACCAGTATTTTATTTAGTTTCGAAATAAGTTCTTCTAATCTCTGTATCTAAACTTCATTAGTTTCTGCAGAAGATAAGGAATCTATTGTAGTTCCATTTAGCATATGTTGCAAACCGTCAATATCTGAACCAGATATCAATTCTTTTAAAGAGTTGAAATCCGTCTTACCAAGATTTGGGGATTCATGTAGGATATCCCAAAATTCATTTATCAAAAGTTGCACAGGCGAGATATGCTCTACTGTAGCAAAGTTATTACTTATCTTCAATCCTGGGTCTTTCTAATTTAGTACTTCCTAAGCCTTGACGAAATTAGAAACAATTAACTAAATAGGATACTATTGACTTTGTATTCTTCCACCAAGTCCTCCAACTACTGTAAGGTCTCCAAGCTTTATATCGCTTCCCAACTATGGAATTATTTCATTTAATAGAAACATAGTCCTCATAGTTTCTATGTTTCCATAGGTAGCTTTCATTAATTCTCTACCCTAGTTATCTGTTCCCTAAAGGTCATTTAAATGAAATCCTAATATATTCGTTCTTCCCTCGAAGGAATGTATCTAATCTAGGTTTAGACCAGATAGAGTTACTAGATTTATCTATCCAGTTAAGGTATTTTTAAACATAATAATATTGCAATTATCTAAGGTATCATTCTTAACAACTTCCCACAAATAATTGTACTTATCTTTTCCATTAACTTTTACTACAGAATGTTCAAAATATGGACTAAATAGCTAATCTAGGTAATCATTGTCAAATTTAGGAAATCCGAATCGTCTAAATTCTCCAATCTGATTAACTATACCCCTAGCGCTGAGTTTACCATTATCTACGTTTAGAAGCTTGTCTTGATTCTGTTTAATTATATCTACTACTTCCTTATTCTTACTCTTAAGTTCGGAACTCTTTACATTATAGACAACTCCATCTATAGTAAGGTTCCATCCTGTATCAGGCTATTCCCCCTACGTCCAGTATGTCCAATTCTTATCAATAAATTCTTCTATAGTAGAAGTAATTCCATCTGCTTTAATGTCCTTTTTGGGAAACACAGCTTTTACCTTGTCAATAGAAGAGTCGTTTATAGTTATTGTTTCAGCATTAGATGTTATAAATCTCTGTGCTAGTTTCATAGATTCTTGCATCACAAATGCACCTCTATTATGACTATAGCATTCTGCTCTATTTACTACTATATCCTTAATATTTTGAAACTAATCATCATATTCTAATGTAACTGGAATAATATTAAATCTAATATCATTAGTATTTATTCCATTGTACTATAATATTCTGGATAATAAGGCAAATTCATTTCTATATTTTTCCTTCTTTGCCTAATCCCAAAATGCTGGAGATTCGTGCGAACTTTTGATATTAAAGACCTCTACTGAACCGTTAGGTTTCACTACAATATAGTCAATATGTCCAGTAATTGTATCGTCTCTTCCTATTAGTTTTGCTGATAGATTTAGATTCTTCATTATAACTGGAGAGGAATCATCACCAAATTCCTTAGATTCTTTACCGTTGCCTAAGTACACCTAGCGAAATATATCGTCGTAAACCTAATCATGTATAGCATCGCTAAGATGTTCAAAAGACGTACCTTTAGTATTATCTTCGGTCTGAGAATAAGAAGTTTCCTTACCTTGCTTAAGAATAATTTTATGTAAATCCCTACCATCTTCTGCTATTCTCTTCCAACTATTTCTTAATATAGAAATATGCTTCTCTATTTCATCCTTTGACAGTCCCTTCTATTCATATAGTGATGCCATTCTATCAATATAGTCTTCTACCTACAGAACTGGCATTATCTATTTTCCTAATTGGTCTATATACAGACCTGAGTCAATAAATGACTGTGTTGTGTATCCAGAAGCATTAACTTCTGCACATCCATTCAATACATCTACTCTATCAGAGAACTCTTTTTTAAATTTTCGTTTCCCTGCTTCCTTTAATTCAGACAACTTATCAACCACTCTAGTCTGACGATTATAATCCTTTGAATAAAGAATATCATAAGCAAGCTATGGACTCTTTTTCAATATTTTTATTAATTCATCGTAAGAGTGGTTGTATTGTCTTTTACCTACTAACGTGTACTTACAATCTTTCATTTACAGTTTTCTAATATTAATCCTTTTTCAATCCCCTTCTCTATAAGATTAGAAATGATACGATTTTTCTACATCTATCCTATCTAAGACGAAACTAAAGCATTTACACTAGACTAAAAGCCTAAGTCTGTGTCTAAATCCAGTTTAATATTTTTTCTAATATTTTGTCTTATGTTTAGGAATTGCTGTCTGAACAAATCTATAGCTTCATTAGTTCTGTCGCTATAATAGAATACATCGCCATTCTCAATCTATCTAGCTAAGTATCTTACGACACCTTCTTCTATTCTATCTATATATGCTAAGTTTTTGTAGAGGTCGTTGACTCTACTCTTAGTCATCTAAGATACTTTCTTATCATAGAAATTCAAAATGTCTTCATAATTTTTAGTTCCATCCTTCATATCCTAAGCCTTAATAGCTCCTAATACTATATGGAATGTTTCATGCAAAAGGTCGTTAACACTAGCATTGCTCTAATTTATGTAAAGCTAGTTATCATAAATAAAGGCTTTGACATCATCTGTACCATTTGGAAATATTCTGTTACCGTTTTGGTCCTACAATTGCGATAGTTGGTTATTATCTGTAATGTTGATTTTAATAGGAGTGTCCTTGAATAAGGTATTCTCTAATGATTCTTTAAGATTGAATAATGTACTAGTTAAACTTTGGGTTGGAGGATTGCCCTACACATCTACTCCAGTAGAATTAATAGTTATTCCAGAATCTGTTAGAGATTTTATGTAGGCAGTATAATTGCCATCGTTGTTTTTAGTACTTCTTTCTATCAAATATTGCTTAACTGGAGCATTATTAATATCAAAAATAATTTTCCTTATAGCCTCATAATCTGCATCCTCCATAGTTCTTCCCTACATGGCATTAATAGAGTAGCCGTTTTCTGTCATTGCATATAAAAATATTCCAATTTTCTCTGGCAAGTCTAGGGAGGAAATATCGATTCCCTTTTGTTTATAAAATGCCTATATTTCTGACGGCTTCTTATTAGTAATAAGGTTATGTTCCTAAGCAAGCAGCTTAGTTTTAGGACCTATGGGATAAGCTATAGAACTAATAGTCTATCCAGGATTTGTTGGAAACTCTAAATGAACATATCTCTTTCCGTCAGAACTTCCTAACATCTGCTTCAATTCTATCTTGGTCTATTTACTAACGTTGGCAGAACGGTTAAAACCTTCAACTGCTAATTTAGCATCTTTGAGAGATCTAAATTTAGGAGGGTCATATAAGTTAGGACTAATAACGCTATTACTAACAATGAAGATATTCTCTCCACTTTCATTAAGATGATTGTATATATAGTAACCCTAATATTGTCCATTATCAACACCATCTTCGTTTACTGGAGTAAAAATGTTCATAGTATCATACCCAAAGTTAAACTCATCCTTTAATACTCTACCTATTCTCCTTAATTTAATCTTATCATCGTTAGTAAGCTTCTTTCCCATATAGCTGTAAACTATCTAGTCTTTATCTTGAGATATATCTAAAGCATATAACTAGCCATCAATCTCCACATTCTAATATCCAGAAAAGAATTGCTAAGCATCTTCTAATGTTGCTATATTATCATCATAACTACTAGATAATTCTAGTTCTCCTAAAGCTCTTCTTTCTTCGTTCTTCCTAGATAGAACATTATCAAATAATTTCTTAACCTGAGGTTTAGTAAGTCTTATGCTCTATGGTACAGATCTACCTACAGATTCAACGTGGTAGTTGGATAGTATTATGTCGTTTTTGAAGTATTTCTATAGTAATTCTTCCATCTCCTCAGAGTTAAGATTTATAAATTGCTATTCGCTGACTTCCTAAGAAAATTGGGGGATATAGGTGGCAAGCCCCTTGTATAACTCAGACTTACCAAACTATTCTCTTTTCCAATGTAATCTCCTTAAATATCGGGCTAGGTCAGACTCTGAGTCTTCATTAATTACCTACTACTTATTAAGTTCTCGGCAGAAATCATTTAGCACAGAACCAGAATCTATAATCTGGTCACCGCTCTTAATAAGCTTAGTATAGTCACTACTGTTATTTAGGTAATCTAAAATAAGATGTTTAATTGTAAAAGATTCTGAAGGGGTAGAATCTACCTCTTTAGTAATACGCTCTAAATTCTTTTTGTAATTATTTCTAATAATGTCTAACTTATCCTTATACTTCTCAGATAAGTATTCATCAAGAATTTCATTATCATTTATAACCTATTCGGTTAAATATTTTTTGTGTTCGGTTTCGGCGAAGTTCTATACATCGAATTTGTTTCTAAATACATAACTTACTACTCCATTCACTACTACTCTTCCCTTTAACATATCTCCGTTGGAGTATGCTTTGTCTACAAGAGTGATTATGTAGGGTTTATCAATATCTTTAATTAATTCCGTTTCCTCTGGGTAACGAAGTTTTAAATTCTCGAAAGAACAGTTCCCTATTAGCTGTTTATCCAAGAAGTATTTTTGAGAGTTTTTTACTCTTGTAGATGAAGTCTGCAAGTCGTAAATCAACTACTTTATTTTATGTTCAGGAAGGGTGTCTAGATATTCTACAATATCTTGAAGAGAGTCTAGCTCCTTTTCACTAGG
>ERZ779957.169-NODE-169-length-28652-cov-3.70088_pt1 | contig 28652 bp, 23 predicted proteins | sample MGYA00511583_ERZ779957 | MGnify/ENA primary metagenome ERZ779957 (study PRJEB29588, sample SAMEA2146320) | human gut metagenome | biome: human gut; feature: human-associated habitat; material: faeces | place: Denmark | collected 2008/2010 ... | reverse complement strand
CAGTCACCAAATGCTCTATCTCCTATGATCGTCACTCCTTTGGGAATCGTTATATCTGTTAAGCCGCTACAGTCACCAAATGCTCTATCTCCTATGATCGTCACTCCTTTGGGAATCGTTATATTTGTTAATCTGCTACAGCCACAAAATGTATCCTCTTCTATACTTGTCACTCCCTCTGGGATTGTTATGCTTGTTAATCTACTACAGCCATAAAATGCATATTTTCCTATACTCGTCACTCCTTCGGGAATCGTTATATCTGTTAAGCCGCTACAATCCTCAAATGCACTATCTCCTATGATTGTCACTCCTTCGGGAATTGTTATATTTGTTAATCTGCTACAGTCATAAAATGCACTATCTCCTATACTCATCACGCCTTTCGGGATCATTATATCTGTTAATCCGCCACAGCAATAAAATGCTCTATCTCCTATACTTGTCACTCCCTCTGGGATTATTATGCTTGTTAATCCGCCACAGCAATAAAATGCTCTATCTCCTATACTTGTCACTCCCTCTGGGATTATTATGCTTGTTAATCCGCTACATTCTGCAAATGCTTTAGAACCTATATTCATTACTCCTTTAGGGATCGTTATACTTGTTAATCCGCTACGGCACCAAAATGCCCTATCTCCTATACTCGTCACAGTAGTACCATTGATTTCCTTTGGTATCTCTATATCTCCCTCTGCACTTCTATCGCAATCCGTTATTTCCACATATCTTGTTCCATCTGTTTTCTGATATATACAATAAGACAAAAGATCTGCAGTTCCATCCTCGACCTTTGTATCTTCCGACTCTGCCTCTAAGTCCAACGTATCTGCTTCTCCTGCAGTCACAGGCACATCATTCTCAGAAACCGTCTCTGCTGTTACAGGTACTGAACTCCAGATCATTACCGCAGTTAATACTATTGCTAGTGTTTTTTGTATGTATCCTGTTTTCTTTTTACTTCTCATCTTCATTTTTCCTCCCATAAAGCGCGTATTCTTCTGTGTCATACAGGCATTCATAATCCGGATCATGTGCAACATTCGTGTATATTGAACGCCCCTTCTCCAGTACTAGATAGTTAAAATGATATTTATCTAAATAATCCTTATAATATATATAACCGCTATCCGCTTCGACCCATTCGTCAAAATAGTTACCCTGTCCATTCATACTTTTGCGGAATACCTCCATCCGGGCGTCCAGACTGCAGCGAAAGCCTTTGTATTCATAAAATCCGCCCGTATCATATTCCGTATACAAAATATCTTTTGATGGATCTGTATGCTCTGTCAGCCACAGGGCTATTTCACCATTTTGTTCTTCAAGTTTTATCTGATCCTGATTTGGAGAAACATGACCTGCGATCAAGCAGGCTCCCACAACCAGTTCCAGATAAAGCAGCCAGTACTGGATCGAAAAGCAGGTAATATCAGCCTTTCGGAATACATAGGCACATGACATAAATGCCACGATAAAAAATAAGATCCAGCTTCTGATATTGACAAGTGCCATAAGCATCGTACCTGCATACAGCAAGGCATAACGAAGTTTGATTTTATCTGTATGTTTCACAAAATGTAGAAATATAACAACTGATACGCCTACGATCACCATCATCCCAATACTGTCGTAAGTGGTTGGTTTCATCTCTCCAATGCGGGCTGTATAGGAAGACCCTATTGAACGGAACAGATATAGCATATTGGTTATGCTATAAGGGTTCAGAGATCCACATATTAGCATTCCTGCTACCGTTAACCAAACCGGTTTTTTGTCGTATACATCTATTTCCAGATATTCCTTATGCAGATCTGTTTCTACCAGATAGGGCAGCATAAAGAGAAACTGGATCCACCATGTGGAAGCATGAAAGTTAATTTCCAGCACAGAACATAAAAGGAGCAGCCATAACAGCTTCTTATTTCCGGTTTTGACATAGCATTCCATGATCAAAAGAATACACGTCAGAAAAAAGGCTGACAGGATGTGTGGTCTTGTTATCATGAAAGGAGATGCAGTTACGGATAACAGCAATGTTGCCAGAAGGCTCTGCCCCGTGTTATGCCCGGAAACCAGTAGACATAGTCTGTAAAACATCACAAGCATCATACTTGCCAGAATCATAACCAAAATAAGAAGTCCTGTTCTGCCCCATTGCATATATATCCTGTAAAATAAAATATCTGTCAGCCATTGTTGAAAACTGAATTTTAAATCTTTATAGATAGAAAATGGCTCTACACGTGTAAAGCCATTTTCAGAAATATATCTCCCTGAGTTCAGTAAGAACCAGACATCATTATCCAAACTTTTACTTGCAAATAAAACAGGAGAAAGAAATACCAGAAGCTGCGCTGCCAGCTTCAGGTATTTCTTATGTTCCATTCCCCATGCATTTAATTTCCGATCACAGCTTCGGTATATTTCGCTCATTTCCTATCCCTTATTTTGTAATCTTTACAGAAGCCTTCTGCCCTTTCCCTTTAAACAGCTTCTTATATGCTTTCACCTTCTTAGCCGGCACTTTGATCTTGCACTTTTTATTTACATTTTTCAGTGCAGAAGACCCTACTGTTTTCAGCTTTGTACTCTTAATTGTTATTTTCTGCAGCTTCTTGCAGTTCTTAAATGCGTTTTTACCAACCTTTTTAAGTCCCTTGCCGATTGTTGCTGTTTTCAGATTCACACAACCTTCAAATGTACTTGCACCCAGTTCTGTAATAGAAGATGAAATCTTAACCGTTGTAAGCTTTTTATTGTTCTTAAAGGACTTTGAAGCCACACTTGTAACATGATATTTGACATCCTGATAATCAACATACTCCGGAATACTGATCGTCTTCAGTTTTTTATTGGTTGTACCAATATACGCAACCTGCGGATCATTCTCATTATCACTTGTTACAATGTACTTTGCATACAACTTTGCATAAGTAAACTTTGTTCCCTTTTTCAGAACAGCACGTTTTGCTTCTGTCTCTTCTTTCTTTTCTTTCTCTACTCTGATCACTCTCTTATAGGTTGCAGGTGTTGTCAGACGTTTCGCTACTGCATCACATTCTTTGCCGTTTGCATCTACCCACATATATTTACTTGCAGGATCATATGGCAGATAGATCGATGGAATAATCAGCTTTGGAACGGTAAATGTCATCATCTTGTCGCATCCCCAGATCATATTGCCGGTATCTGTCGTATCACCAATTACAAAATTGCTGATATTCAAGTCTGTCAACGATGCGCAGTTTGAAAACATAGATCCCATATCTGTTACATTACCGGTCTGAAAGTTGCTGACATTCAGAGTCTGTAAAGTGCTACAGTTATAAAACATACCGTTCATGTTTTCAACCTGACTGGTATCAAAGGAGGATACATCCAGGCTTTTCAGTGTCTGGCATCCCCCAAACATACTCTCCATATTTACAACTTTACCGGTATTTAAATTCTTCAGATTCAGCGTCTGTAAGTTTTCACAGTCTTCAAACATATATTGCATATAGTTTACGTCTGTCGTATCAAATTTTGACAGATCAAGTGCCTGCAGACTCTTACAGCCGGAGAACATATACTTCATGTCCACAACATTCTTTGTTATAAAGCCCGTCAGATCCAGTATTTGCAGGCTTTCACAATCTTTAAACATGTTGTTCATATCGGAAGCGGACGGTGTCTCGAATCCTGTCAGGTTGATCGTCTGTAAATTGCTGCAGCCACTAAACATCTCTGACATATCAATAGCATTGATATTATCCCATCCGGCTAGATTGATCTTTACAAGTCCTTTACTGTTCTGGAACATTCCTTTCATGGAATATACATTATCCGTGTCAAATCCGCTCAGATCCAACTCTGCCAGACTGTCCAATTCGCTAAACATGTTTTCAAATTTTGTAACATTATCAGTCTTAAAACCAGAAAGATCCAGTGCTTTTAAGCTCTTTAATCCGTAAAAGAAATTATTCAGATCCGTGACCTTTTCATTAGAAAAATCGCCAAGTTTTAATGTCTCCAGTGCAGTACATTCACAAAACATATAATTAATATAACTTACTTCTTTTGTGGAAAAGCTGCTAAGATCAAGGCTTTTGAGTGATGCACAGCCATTAAACATACTAGACATATCTGTCACTTTTGCAGTGTTAAAGTTCTTAACATTCAATGCTGTAAGAGCTATACAATCACCAAACATCTGTGACATATCCGTTACTTTTTCTGTATTAAATTTACTCAGATCCAGTATGGTCAAACTATTACACTCATAAAACATAGCAGACATATCGGTTACACAGATTGTCTGAAAACCGGATAAATTTAATGTCTTTAATTTTCTGCAGGAATGAAACATATAAGACATATCCGTTACTTTTTGAGTTGAAAAAGAGTTTACATTCAGTGTCTGCAAACTGCTACAGTTGGAAAACATACTGGACATACTCGTTACATTAGCCGTTGAAAAAGAACTCAGATCCAATGCTGTCAGACTGCTGCAGCCGGAAAACATAGCAACCATTCTTTCTACCTGACTTGTATCAAAGCCGGACAGGGAAATACTTTTTAACCTACTACAATCGGAAAACATACCGGACATATCCGTTACCTGACTCGTATTAAAATTACTTACATCAATACTCGTCAGCTTTTCACAACCTTCAAACATACTGTTCATATTTTTTACACTTGAAGTATCTGTCCCGGTAAAATCAATACTTTCCAGATTACTCAGTCCTGAAAACCAACTATTCATTGACTCTATACCTGTTACAGAAACTTTAGCTGTTTTGATCGCAACTGCATAATCCAGCCACTCTTTATCAGCGTAATCGTATCCTTCCCCGCTACCGGTTCCGGTGATCACAAGTTCGCTCCCCGTTATAGACCAGTGCAGATTTCCATCCAGATCTTCTCCACTGGCTGTAACAGTATCTGCATCAATTTCATCCGTGCTCCGGCAGTCATTTACTGATATGCTTGTTTCTGCCGGCTCCGCAGACGGTGTCACGCAGCTGACGATTATAAGACTGCCTGCCAGCGCTGCTGTCTGCACTATTGTTTTTAAAGTTCTCATTTTCATATGATTATCTCCCTTCTTCATAGCTCCTGATAGCTGATAAATGCAACCGAAATGTTATCTTTCTCACCACGCGACTTTACAAGATTGATCATCTGGTCTATTCTGTCCCGGATCCGGGCTGTATCATAAATGCGTCCCTGCGATAACGCCATAATCATTTCTGCATCTTCTATATGATGGTAAAATCCGTCTGAACAGATCAGATATCCTGCTCCCGGCTCTATATATCCCATTTTGAAATCAGGTCTTATATGTTTCATATACCCAATACTCTGCAGTAAAATATTCTGGCGCGGATCGTGTCTGGCTTCTTCCTTTGTCAGGATTCCCTGCCTGACTTCCCGTGCCACCAGACTCTGATCCTCTGTCAGCTGCAACAGCCTTCCGGAAACCTGATATGCTCTGCTGTCCCCTACCTGGATCGTATAATGTTTCCCACGGAACAGTAAAAGAGCTGTCAGTGTTGTTCCCAGCTGTACCTGCCGGTCTGTTGCATACTGGTACAGATATCTGTTCTGATTTTCCACCAGCTTCGTCCAGCGATTTTGTAAAACCATGTCAAAATCCGGATCTTCAATTAGCTGTGGGAATTCATACTGGAACCACTCCAGAAAACGTGTGTAAGTGGATTGTGATGCATATTCTCCATCTGTCAGTCCGCCTACTCCATCGCATATTATGGCAAGTGCTGCATTCAGATCCGGATGTACATTTACTGCCACACCGATTGTATCCTGGTTTTTCGCTCTGGTTGTCCCTATATCTGTCGCAGAATATGTATAAAAAGTACCCATGTTTATCCCCCGATACGATTCTGATTATGATAATGTAAACAGGAATTCCTCGTTTGCGATCTTGATCTTTGTGTCATTAGACAACTGTATCATCTGTCCCGGCATAACCATCTGTCCTGCAATATAGGTATGATTCTTTGAATTATTATCCTGAATATAATAAGAATCTCCCTGTCTTAAAATATCCGCATGTGCACGGCTTACTGCCGGATTATCACCGATATAAAAATCTGCATAATCGCTGTCCTTACCAATATGAAATACATCCTTATCAATATACATTTTCTGTCTGTTCAGAAGTCGCGTCAGCGAAGCTCTTTTTGGCTCATCATCATCCATGCCATCTTCTCCGAGAACAATGGTCACATTACTATTGTTCTGGTTTAACATGATCGTATTGCCATAATCTCTTTTCTGCAGCTGTGCAGGCATTGAAGCTGTATTATAGGTTTCCTGCTGTGAAGCAGCAACTGCAACTCTGCTGTTATCTGTCTGTACTACAGGTTGTTTTGGCTGTGATATTTCTTTTCTTGCCTGCTGTGCACTTGCCACTTCTGCCTGGTTCAACGGAAGGCCGGAGACATCATTCATACCCGGTACTGCAAATCCCGGTGTGATCGCAGACGCAGGCGCCGGCTTATTTGGTTTCTTACCAAATAAATGCCCTTTTTCTTTTTCCTTCTCTTTTGCCTTTTCCTTTGCCGGTTCTTTTTCTTTTGGGTTTTTGCCAAACAGATTATTCAATAATCCCTGCTTGTCCTTTTCTTTATCTTTATCTTTTCCTGCCAGAGATGCAAAATCCGCAACCGGTTTTGGAATATTTATCTGTGGTGAAGGTACAGGCTGCGGTGATACTACCTGTGCGGCCGGCGTATTCTGCTGTGATGCAGGCGTTACCCTTACAGGCTCTGCAGATACCTTTTTAGGCTCTGCCTGTGCAGGAGTCTTTGCGGCCGGTTTTGTATTCTCCAGTCCTTCCACAAATTCCAGCAGATCTCCCGGTGTTGTGATCCTTCCACTGTTAAAGGCATTCATAAATTTCAAAATATAGCTTGCATCCTCGTTCTGCTGGAACTGGAATTCTGTCATGATCTTTTTGACAAATGTCACAACATCGGACTGATATGGATTTTGTACCGGTAAATACATCAGTCTTGTCGTCCCATCCGCAATATCGACATACATATATTCCTCCTGAAAAACAAGTGCCTGACTGTCAAGCATATATTCCTCAAGTTCTATAGTTGCAGCCACAATGCTTTTTATGATCTTCAGGATTTTGACACGTGGCAGAGGGCTTTGCATAAACTGATGCAGTGGAATCATGGAAGTAATATTATATCGTACCTCCATATCATTATTTTTTCTGATAACAGACAGAGGCAGTAAGCCGTCGATCTCATTATTCGTGATCATTTTAATTGCAAATTCATCTGCCTTGTCTTCCCGGGTTACCAGAAGACTCTGAAAGGTTGTACTTCCTAGTGTGTTAATTGTAAACTCCATAATAATGCCTCCCTTTATTCATACAATTTCATCTGCAATATTCCCCAGATGCCTTCTTTTGCATATACTACTGTTCCTTTATCATTCAACGGGTAAAGCTGATCGTATTTCTCATCCATCACCAGTTTTCCGCTATTGTCGATCATTCCCCATGCACTGTGCTGCTTAACCGGTGCAAAGTCTTTATGGAAGGATTCTGCATCTTCATATTTGCACTCTATGACTTCTTCGCCGCTGGTGTTTACAAAACCCCAGCTTCCATTTTTCTCCGCAGCACACGGCTCGGAGGAGGCAAACGGTTTTGCACCGTCATAATCCTTTGCCAGTACATTTCCTTCCTTATCTATCAGCTGGTATTTGCCGTTTTTACCTGCCCATACCAGACCGTTTACAGAACATTTCCCCAGATCATCTGTTATAATATCATCGTAAACATAATCTGTTACCAGTTCTTTTTTTCTATTGATCAGAGCCCATTTCTTTCCCTTTTTAACAGCTCCGACCCCATCATAAATTCTGGTAGCTTCATCCCACTCAAACTTGGTAGCTTCTGAAAAATCATTGTTCAGATATCCGTATTTCCCGTTTTTCAGTGCTAAAATGCCGCCTTCTCCCATAGGACCCAGATAGCTGTATTTCTCATCGGGTTCTGCAATTTTATAGCCTTTTTTGTTCAGGTAGTAAGCCTTGCTGCCATCAACTACCGCAATGTATCCGTTTGTACTGTCCGGAACCGCAATCTTGTCATATCGCGCCTCTATTAATACACCGCCGGAAGCGTCAACCAGTCCCTGTTTTCCTTCTTTTTCATACACTGTATAATTGTTTTCAAAGGAAGAAAGCTTTTCATACGAATTAAAAAGTTCAAAATAATCTCCCTTTCTCTCTTCATATAAAGACGCCACCAACGCATTATCACTATGCTGTCTGTACAGATCATAAACGAGTTCATCCGCATCATTGGTCATATCCTGGGAAATATAATAATCGTACAGTTCCTGTAAAATATCCTCCTGTACGCCTTGCGTTGACAGGATCGACTTCATCTGCTTTGTATACGAATCATATTCCTCCAGATTTTTATAATCGGTTGCGATTCCATACATAGCCTTTAAATCATTTGGTTTATATGTCATTGCTGTCTGATAGCTGTCAATCGCTGTAATGTAAATCTCCTTTTCTTCCAGCTTTTGCGCCTCATTCATTGCAGCCTTGTATTTTCCGCTGTTTCCCAAATAGGATTTTGTCGCCGTATACCAGCTGAGTGCCAGTAATACAAGTAATACCAATACTATTTTCTTCTTCATCCTTTTCGTGCTCCTTTATATTCCCATCAAAATTCCAAGAACAGTTCCGATCGCCAGAAACGGGCCAAATGCAACTGCATCTTTTAGTTTTAATTTCTTTCGTATCATCTGAACTCCTGTGTAAATGACACAGCTTAACAGGGACAATATGATCACACCATATAAGACAGAAGCCCCCAGATAATAACCAATCACAGCAACGAGCTTTACATCTCCCAGTCCGATCCCTTTTCGCGACAGAAGATAAGCTATCATAAAAATAATAAATCCCAGTATCATTCCCCCAAATGTACTCAAAAGAATGGTCTGCCATGCGTCTGTATATAGGATCAGATCAATAACCAGTAATACGGTCCGGACAACCAGCAATGCAATCAATATAAAATTTGGTATTATCTGACTGGTTTTATCAATATATGCGATCACACATATGCCACAGATCAATATCATATAGCGAATACATTTTGACGGGAGATATCCATATTCGGAAAACATCACGCCTGCTGCCACACCCATAAGCACATAGAATGCAAGTGCCAGCATTTTATTTTTTTTCAGGAATATCCTTGGTTTCAAAAATCTCTTGATCGTATGATATTTGTACTGCATCACTGCCAGACAGGCAAAAAACCATCCGATAATACTCATCATGCTGCATAATACAATTGTCTTTATCATCTCTGTACCTCTACCATATCGCAGTGTTTGCACACACTTTATACTTCATATCCTTTATCCAAAAATAAAACCATTTAAATTCTATTTCATATCCTACAGCCACCTTAATACCCGGTTCTCCGGTACTGCTTACCTGCATCCAACTGGAATCCGAACAATCCAGCCCATCCAGTCCATCCTTTACTCCAAGTCTCCTTAAATAAGTGTCCGGATCCTCCGATGACATTGTTTCAAGCTGTTTCTTGATCCTGGATTTTACCATTGCCTTTACAATAGCTCTCTCCGCATAACCCTCGGCTGTCTTTTTCCCCCACGCAGCTATTCCCTGCCATAGATCATCTGTGTTGGAAAAATAGTTTTCAACAGTTGTTACCGCATTTGTTCCGCTGTCATAAAGATTTTGAACTTTAGAACCGGCATTTGTAATATTCGCTCCCTTGACACCTTTCAACTGATCATAAAAATCAGTTACACTCTTTATCATCGTTGTTGTATCATCTTCAAATTTCTTCCCTTTTTCACTCGTTGCATACAACTTACCTGAAACGCCCGCCTTTGTAAGTATATAGCTGTATCTCGATATCTCCAGTGCTGTCTGGTCTGCTGCATATTGCAGTACAGCCTGTGCATGAACCATCTGTACCAGACTCATCATGCACATATACGCCATTATGAACATTGTCAGCACAAGGGAAGCCTCCACGGTGATCGCTCCCCGATTCTTTTTATCCTTCTGCATAATTAGTACCCCTGAACACCCAGATATTTTAAGGTATATTCACCGCTGGTATCGAGCGTTCCTTCTCCGTTAAAAATGTCCGTTACCAGCCAGTTATCCATCTTTACATTTGCTTTCACCTGCAGCATTGTATATTTCTTTGTCAGAAGATTTTCGCTGCTGCCGATATTCAACTGAATACAATCCGCGGCCCTTTCGAGCTGCTTATACCGCGAGGCCTCTCCAATGTTTCTGACACATAATAGGATCCAGACATAATCCCGATAGCTCATAGCTACAGGATCTGAGGATGTCTTGTCCTTCTTCATATCCCAGTCCTTTGGTTTCTCCGGATAAGTTCTCCAGTCTACAGATTTATAGGTTGAAAAGCTCTTAAACAGAACCACTCGTCCTCCATTTGCCAAAATGGTAAGATCTCTGACTGTCTGCACAAGCGCTGCCATAATCGGAATTACCGTCCGTAAAACAATCTGTACCAATGCACTCGGAAATAATACTGCAATATTACCTGTCTGTGTCCGCATAGTACCATCTGTAAATGCATAGATCAGATTTCCAACCAGCTGTATTGCAAAAATAACTGCCTTTGTTGCATTGACATTTGCTTTTGCACTGTTCTTATTACCCCATAAGATATATTCCGCTTCAGCCCGATAGATCATATCCTTCGTCATATCATAGCCACTCAGGGATTTTACCTCATCCTTCTTTTTCCATTCGTTTTTTGATGTGTCTTTTTCCCCTGTTTTATCGGAAGTATAACAGGTAAACATATCCGTCATATACTCTGTCAGATAAATCGGTTCCGCTACTGCTTCTCCGCCTTTATTAAACAGATCCGCTACCTTTGCAAGACCATCCAGTGTGGTATCATCTGCATTCATGGACTTAGTTGTGCTATTCATCATGTCCTCACGGGAATCTGAATCATTCAGATCGCAGCCATTTGTAATGGTATCACTTGTTGATGTAATACTTGTCTGTTCCGTGCTCGCCATGATCGTAGTCGGAAGCATTCCATTGTTTTCATTTATTTTTGTATCAATTCCATTAAGGTCTTTACTTGTAAAAAGCTCTGATAAAACATTAAGATAGTTGTTTATCTGTTCCTTCATTTCCGAGTTATAGGATTTTGCCTTCTCATCTTCTGATGAACAGTATTTTTCCAGTGTTTTATAAAATTCTGTTTCGGAAATATCTTTCAAAAGCTTACTTCCCCAACCGGAATTTTTAAAATCCTGTTCCCGAATTGATACCCTGTAAATATTTGATTTATATGTGGCACTGGCTAAAAGACTCTTTAAATCAGAGGAGCTGGAATAATGATTAAGTCCCTGGCTTAATGCAGCCTCCAGATCCGCCCCACTATCCACGCTTAATATAGAAGCCGTGTCATACTGATCTTCATCAGATAATCTTCTGTGAAATTCTGCGTAGAAATTTTTATTTTGATTCACCAGATCCTCCATTTTCTGAAGATCCGTATCCTTACCTTCTTCCACAAAATTACTGTATTCATCCCGATTATCATTCATTGCTTCCTGCGTATTGGCATCCGTCAGCTTGTCATTTTCCTCTCCCCAATCTTCCCATGCCTCTTTTAAATTATGCTGTGCATCTCTCAGCTTTTCTATCCGATCCAGTACTTTTTGATCCTGCTTTTCATACTCCTTGGCTTTTTTATCATATGCTGTTAAAATTTTTCCACCCTCTTCTGCATCTGAGTTTTTCCGATCTGCTATCCCCACAATCACACTTTGAATATAGTAATTCTCATTCTCCTTATATTCGTCATACATTTCCTCATACGCTTTTCTTAATGCATCATCTTCTCCATCATCAGATTCCTCCTCGTCATCTTCTGTGTCTGTTCCATCCCCTTCTTCTGTTTTACAATATTTATCTACAAATTCACCTTTCTGAACATCTTTTAACGCCAGATAATACCCATGCATCTGATAGATCGTATCCGCCGCATCACAATACGCTGATTTTCTACTCGCAACATCTGTACCTCTTCCCATATATGTCTTTAAATTAGCTGTTAATTGTTTAAAGGAAGTCATCATATCTTCCTCTTCACCGGACTGGGCAGATAATCCCCTTAAGTGTCTCAGGATCAGGCACTCAACAGTTGCTGCTGCATAATAGTTTTCTGCTGCTTCCATCTCAATGTCAAACCAGTGGAAATCCAGATAGTTTACATACTCCTTCTTCACTTCTTCCCATAGCTTTTCCAGTTGCTTCTGCATCTTATTTGCAGCTTTTGCTGTCTCTGTCTGTTTCTCTGAAGCTTTTTTTGTCTGGTTGATTTCCTTCATATTGATCTTTGAAAGGCGGTCGAAAATTCCGTTCTCTCCAAAAGTCAATGTGACCGGTGCCCTATATTTCATATAATCAAGAACCTGCTGTTCCATAACCTGTCCACGGCAGATTTCTGTTTTATCCAGATGGGTTGCACTGAAGCTTCCCTCATCTTCTGCTGCTTCCTTCAAAAAGACCAGAGCCGTATTAAAATCGTCCTCCGTCAGGCCACAGGCGCCCAGAGAATCCACAAAGTAAGTATGTAAATTTTCCTGCATTTCCTCCGGTGTTTTAGCCATTGCAATCAGACCATATGCATCCTTCAATGCAGTATCATAATTGGATAATCCTGCATTCAGTGCCAGCTGACCGGCGCCTGATGCAATTGTTCTTCCCGCGTAGATCCGTCCTCCATCAATGATCACGCCCGAAAAAAGAAATGTTGTTAACAATATAATTGCCAGAAATACAGATACACTACCCTTCTGTCTTTGTGTCATCCTCATCATTTTCCACCCTACAAAAATTTATTGATTATTTTATTAAAACCATCTTTCATTTTATCCAGTTGTCCATCCCAACCAAGCTCTTTGCACACAGCATCTACTGCATCACATCCGAGATCCACACTTCTGATAAAATCAGTCGGATTCATGGCGATCGTCTGCGCCCCCTGCTGGATCCGTATGTTTCCCTGCAAGCCCAACGCCCGCATGACCCCCGGCAAAGGAATCGTCATATAAGTCTTTACTTCGATGCTATTGGATAAAAATTGTCTCTTTACCGTTACTTCTTCTTTGATCAGATTATTCATTCCGGCAAAAATACTCATCCGCTCTACCAGTTGTTTTGCCTTATTATTCAGCATAGTTTCATCTGCCCAGCCTGATCCAAACAGCTCTCTGTAAAGCACCGTCAGCTTATCATGATAATTTTTGTAATATGCTGTCACCTGTGCTTCGGAAGGAGAAGCTGACAGATCTGTTTTTGTCACATCCCATTCACCAAAAGCTCTGTAGCCAGGACTTGCCACATAATTACTTGATTTGATCGCAACCATCTGTACCTCCGATAAGAAGGCACTTTCCTGCAATTTGAATAATCCCATATATAATAAAGTCATGACCGTCAGGATCACCAGTGGAAATATAAACGATGCTTCCACGATCATGGCACCTTTTTCTTCTTTCAAATTTATTTCCTCCGAGATGTTCCGGTCGCTAAAAGCGACCGGAATATTTTGCTTTAATGGCTCGTTAAGTCGCTTGTGTTCTCACCAACCTTATCAAATACATTATTTACCAGATTTCCTAATTGCTTCTTGAATACAAAAGCTATTGCAACTACAACTAAAATAATTAAAAGAATAGCAACAATATCAGATGCACCTCTTTCTTCTTTCTTGAAATCTTCAGCAAAATTTCTCATCTTTGTCTGCAGTTTGATCATCTGCATGTCTAAAAAGTTAAACATATTCTTTTCCTCCCTTCTTTGGTTTTTTATTATAGGCTGCCAAAAATTGGCACTATAATCAGTATCAGGATACCGACAAATATTAAAATTGTCGGTATCAACAATTTTGTCTCGGCTTTTGCTGCCTTCTGCATGACCATGGATCTTTTCTCTGCCCATTGTTCATCAGCCATTTCCTTTAAGAAATTTGCCAGATCCGCACTACCCTTATTCAGTCCCTGTGCAACAAGTGATGCAAATTTACGCATTTCCTTCAGCGCACATCTGTCCGCAAAATTCTGGTAAGCCTGTATTTCCGAAACACCATTCTCAAACTCCTGCATAGTGATCTGCATTTCCTGATAGATCACACCTTTTCCGGTCATTGCTACCTTTTTCCAGGCATCTCGAAGCACCATGCCCGCATTGACAAGCAAAGTCATTTTGGAAAGTACCTGTGGAAACTCCAGCAAAAGTTCTTCTCTTCTCTGCTCTACCTGGTCATTAAAGGTTTCTCTGACATACCAGACAAGCAAAACCGAAAGAACAAGTCCAAACACAAGTGCCATAAGATTATCACTCAGAATGGAAATCAGTAATACGATCGGTACGAGTGTTACAGCATATGTGATCTCGCCTCCGACCATAACATAGTAGTAAAACTCTGCATATTTTCTACCATAGATCTCTGCCATTTCGCTTACCTTTTTCCGATTCTTATCTGACCGGATATCAAAATGGATCAGCTCCATGATCTGAAATCCGATATAGAAGAATTCGCAGAAACGAAATTGTTTTTCATCAATACTATTCGTGATGCTTTTATATTTCTGCTCATATTTCAGTGCATAATAGACCCAGAAAATAACTGTTATTGTTGTAGGTATTAATAAAATGATCTGTACTATTCCGTTCATGTCTGTCCCTCTTATATCTTGATATCCGAAATCTTTCTGCCCATTGCATATGCCACGATAAATAATGCAATTGCAACGCATTTTACGATTATATTGGTCATGCTGTTACCAAATGTCTCCCCACTCATACCTTTCAAACTCACCGTAATGATCAAAGGCATCAGCATCATGACATTAATCTCATTTTTATTGCCTGCCAGCATAGCATCCATTTCCAGTTCTATCTCCATCTTGTCACTGATCATATCCTTTGTGGATGCGATAACCACTTTCAGATCCGCACCTTGTCTAAGTGCTACATCAAATACACTTGCAAAGCTTTCCACATCCGTAAGCTCGCTCCTATCTGCAAAGTCCAATAGGAGAATTTCCGGATTGATATTATTTTCCATTCCGGAAACAATAATGGTCAGTTCTTTTACAATATCTGCATCTTCCCCATACATATTTTTCATATCCTGAAAGGTATCGATAAAGGAATCTCTCGTATTCTTACCGGCTGAGAAAGACGATGTCAGGGATTCCAGCATATCCCGGAACTGAAAAAGCAATGTTTTTTTTCGCTTTTTCAGCAGATAGTTCTGATAAATCGGTATTGCTTTTACACCAACTACCACAAGGGCGATCAATGACAGTAGCAAGCTTCCAAAAAAGATATACAGTACAACTGCACTCCCCAGTCCTCCTATTGCAAATCCTGTCAGACGCTCTGTAAAGCTCAGATGATATACATGATAATCATCCGCATTTCCCATCACACCGGTTTTGGGTGTATATACTTCTTTTTCCTTCTTTTGTTTCTTTTCCTTTTTTTCTTTTTTACTCATTAGATTGTTCCCTTATATCCCATTAACTGTAATTTATGTACATTTTTCATTGGATTCTTTGTCCGGTTCAAATGCCCTGACACCTTCTCCAATGTACTGTTTTCATCCTCTTCAAATACATAAAGCGGATTTAATACGATCTCATCATTTTCATATCCCAGAACCTCTGTGATCTCCATTGTCTTTCTGGTCTTATCACGCAGTCTGGAAAGATGGACGATAATATCAATGGCAGAAGCCATCTGCTGTCTGACAGCCTGCAATGGCAATCCCTCAGCTCCCTGCAATACCATGGTTTCCAGACGGCTGAGCATATCCTTCGTGGAATTGGCATGTCCGGTGGAAAGTGATCCGTCATGACCGGTATTCATTGCCTGCAGCATATCAAGTGCTTCCGCACCACGAACTTCTCCGACAATGATCCTTTCCGGTCTCATACGAAGAGAAGACTTGATCAGATCTCTGATCGTGATCGCTCCGACACCGGAGCTGTTTGCATTTCTTGTTTCCAGGCTGACAAGGTTTTCAATGCCTTCGATCTGAAGCTCCGCGGAGTCCTCGATCGTAATGACACGCTCATCATGCGGAATATAATTGGAGACAGCGTTCAAAAAGGTTGTCTTACCACTACCTGTACCACCACAGATAATAATGTTGTATTTTGCCTTTACCAGTGTTTCCAGAACATCCGCAATTTCCGGTGTAATAGATCCATATTCGATCAGCTTCTGGATCGTCATTGGGTTTTTGGAAAATTTACGGATTGTAACAGTCGGTCCTTTCAGGGCAATCGGCGGAAGCACCACATTCACACGTGATCCATCAGGCAGTCTTGTATCGACGATCGGATTTGCCTGATTGACTTCTCGTCCTGCCAGTCCTACAATCCTCTGGATAATATCTTCCAGCTGTCTTTCTGATTCAAATTTCTGATCCAGCTTTTTCAGTCGTCCATTCTTTTCAATAAATATCTCGTCAACACCATTGATCATAACTTCTGTGATAGTATCATCTTTAATGATCAGATCCAGAAGACCAAAACCACGGATAGAGCTGAATACCTGTTCTACGATATCTACTTTTTCTGTTACGGATAGTCTGTAGTCTGCATATCTGTTCCGGAAAATTTCTTCTATTTTTTCCTGCAGCTCTTCATCGGACATGGCTGCCAGATTAAAGTTATTGATTGCCAGATTCCGTATTTCACCTATTATATTTTTTAATTCTTCATTATTCATTGGCGCCACTCTCCAGCTTCAGGATCTCACCAAGTCCATCCATCAATGCCATTCTCGTTACGATTCCTTCCATCTGTACACCCTCAAATTTGGCAATACCACCTATGACTTTAAACAGATTTCCGGATGCATCCTCACTTGTCTTATTGCTGTATTTGTTATAAAAAAGTCTTGTTTTATATAAGAGGGAAACTCCTTCCTGTTCTTCCAGACTCTCCATTGCCGTATGGAATTTGTTCAGCTTCTCCTCATTGCTTCTGTCTCCGTTAGCCACTACGATGATATGTTCCACTTCTTTTAAAACGGTCTTTTCCAGTCCATGCAGCTGACTGTCAATATCAATAATGACATCCTGATAAAGTCCGCTCTGAATAAACTCTCTCAGCAGCCTCTGTACTTCTTCTTCCGTCAGTTCCTGCAGATCCAGGGGATTATCACAGGTCTCAAAAAAGCTGACATTGTCTTTATTATGTCTGACAAGGCTTTCGAGCTTCATGGCAAGTGCGCCTCTTTTACTCTTCAGAGCAAAAATAACGTCATCAAATTTTCCGTTTCCTTCACCATGAAGTACCACTTCCGCATTGCTATATTGCTGCAGACTCACATAAAGCACATTTCTCGTCTTTGCCAGATAAGTTGCATATGCAAGTGCAACAGTTGTAGCACCTGTGCCTCCCATCGGTGACAAAAATGCATAGCTGTATGCTTCCATCTCTTTATGTTCTCTGAATACAGCTGCATTGCTCTTAAAGTCCGCATAGAGATTGAGCAGCTCTTTATAGATCAGTTCTGCTTTCTGGTATTTGAAAATGCTCTTTTTATTCTCATACACTGCATCTTTTTCTTCTGTCAGAACAGCAATATTTTTCTTTTCTACCTCTGTTCCTTCAATTTCTTCCAGCAGTTCATCACCGATCAGGCAAATATCCGGGCGTTCATTTTTCAATGCATCTGCAAGATATGCTATTTCCGTATACTGACTGAGCTCCATACGATCGGAAAAATGAATACTGAAATAATCGATCATTCTCGCCGCATACACTTCATCTCTTGTACATATTGCTAATTTCATCTTCATGTTTATCACCTCTTATTTTTTCACTATGTCCTGATATAATCCGTCCAATGTTTTCTCATCTAAAGTTACAATTTCACTTGTTTCATTATTCGCATCCTGTACAAATTTCAGTTCCGGATTAATATCGATATATGTCTGCAATGAGTTTTTCTCCATCGGAATTCCATGATCTCCCTGCACAAACCAGGCATCCTGTGCCTGCTCACTCAGCAGATAATAAATCACTCTGCCCGCAGCTGTGATCTGTTCTTCCTTCTGCGAGCTATTTACACTCCATACATTGGTAAATTCGACCTTGGCAGCATCCGCAACGCTTACACTGTAAATACCGGCAAGAGCAGTCTGTATTTCTTTGTAGTCATCCATTGTTCCCACGTAGTACCGGCTTTCTCCTGCAAGAAATTTTTCTCTGTCATTTTCCCCGGCAGCATCTGTCCCATCTTGTGATAACACTGTATTTTCATACAAAATCGGAACATTATAACCCGTTGCGATCTGCTCTCCGTATCCATATTGAAATCCTGCGTTTCCAAATTGATAATCAGATGTATCCACCAGCTTTGTCGTATCCTCTAAGTTTGCCATGTCCTGTTTCTGCAAATGCAAGGCCGTACTGTCAAATAAAGTTGGTGCTGTTCCCTCTTGTAGCGCTGTTTTGATTTTTTCCTCATAATCCGTCTTGTCTATGTATGTAATATCCAGTGTAACTGCGGGATACTCCGTTTTGAAATCTGCTATTTCTTCTTCAAATTGTGTCTGTTCCTGTTTTGCACTTTCCTGATCAGCTGAAACCGGTACCCAGACTGTAATATTCGTTGCAACCAGATTGGCTTTGTCCCGGATTTCCTTTATATAGGAATATTCTTTTATTCCAAATACTGCTAATAATACAAATACTGCTGCAATCAGAATCCCCCGCCTGATCTTTCTCCTCGCAAGTTCTTTCTTTGTACTGTTGACCTTCTTCTTACGATTCAGTGCATTTTCCAAAGCATCTACATTCTGAAAACGGAGCTCAGGCTGGATTGCCATACATTTCATCAGGATATTGTTCAGATATTTAGGAATATCTTTTACATAAAAACAGGGATCTTTTAATTCATCCTTTATGCTTCTGTCAGTTGACTCTTCCGGAACACATCCTGTCACTGTACGATACATGGTTGCGCCCAGCGCATAAATATCTGTCCACGGTCCTTGTTTTCCCTTTGACTGATACTGCTCCGGCGGCGAAAAACCCGGTTTCAAAATAATAGAACGGGTTTTTTCTTCTTCTGAATCTTCTGTAAATCTGGCTGCTCCGAAATCGATCAGCTTCACAGTTCCGTCCTTACAAATAAATATGTTATCCGGACTGATATCTCTATGAATAATATTTTTCTTATGTAATTGCCGTAATGCTGAAATAATGGACAATGTGATATTGGTTACTTCCTCATAGGACAGCTTTCCACCGCTGTTTGCTGTATATTGCTTCAAAGTAACACCATCCAGATATTCCATTACCAGATAAGCTGTTCCGTTTTCTTTAAAATAATTAAATACATTTACAATATTTTTACAGGATGAAAATTGTACCGTATTTTGTGCTTCTCCCAGAAATCTGTCGATTCCTCTCTGATACTCCCTTTTCTTTTTCTCTGATAAAACCCGAACTTCTTTTTCTCCCGGATTTCTATTCACAATACTCGCGGGATAATACTCCTTGACCGCCACCTTCAAATTCAGTTTTTTATCATATGCGCTATAAGTAATACCAAATCCACCAAAACCTAATACATCCTCTATTTCATAACGCTGCTGTAAAACCTCACCCCTCACAAGCTGGTAAATCTCCCTGTTGACAGGGGTTCCCGTAGTCTTTGCCCCTTCCGGTAAGACTGTTCCATCTGCATCCTGAAGCATTACCGTTTCATTTGCATCCTGGAGCATCACTGTCTCATTTGCGTCCTGAAGCATCACTGTCTCATTTGCATCCTGAAGCATCACTGTCTCATTTGCATCCTGAAGCATCACTGTTTCATTTGCATCCTGAAGCATCACCGTTTCTTCTGTTTTATCCAACGATATTGTTGATGAATTGTCTCTTTGTAGTGGATATTGTTGTTTGTCCATTTTTTACTCTTCCTGCGTTTATTTGTCCGTATCTACCCATATAGCAATGGCAGAAAAATTATCCATATTTTTTCCGGTTCCGGTTTCGATCACCTTTTCAGTCATCCTGTCCAGCCATTCCTGAGGAGAACTACTGTTCTTTAAAAATTTAGTCATTTCTTTTTCAGTCACATATTCCCAATAACCGTCTGAACATAATAGATACTGTTGCCTGCCCAGACGTTTGACAGGTTCTTCCACTTCATATATTTTTCGATCGCTTTCCATTCCCATAACACGTAACAATCGGTTTCTGTCTTCATGGAATCGGATATCCTTTTCTTTTAATTGCTTTGACAAAACAAGCATCTGCGGAACGCTATGATCCAAAGTTCTGCATTTCAGTTTCTTTTTATAAAAATAATAAAGTCTTGAATCTCCACAAAATCCCCATTGGATTCCTTCGTTCCAAATTACAAGGCATACGATTGTTGTTTTCATTTCATTTTTGCAGTTATTTTTTTCCTGTTCTTCCAAAATAACTGTCTGTACATGTTCAAATGCATTTTCCATAAATATCTCTGCATTTTCCCATTCTTTCTGAAAATCAGACAGAACTGTCTGAACTGCAAGCTGGGAAGCTATCTCCCCTTTTCCATGTCCGCCAAGTCCATCCGCAAGGACAAAACAATAAGCACCATTCTTTTCAGCCTGTCCTATCATGTCTTCATTATGTGTGCGTTCGCCCTTATTTGTTATCATAGCCCATGAAACCATATGCTACCTCTCTACCTACCATTCCATATCAAAGTTTGTCTGCCAGCCATCATCCGTTGTACCCTGATCTGCCGGTACATCACCATGTGTTCCTGTATCTGATGGTGTCTGTGGCGTCTGTGGTGCCTGCGGAGTCTGTGGTGCCTGCGGAGTCTGTGGTGCTTGCGGAGTCTGTGGTGCTTGCGGTGTTTCCGGTGCCTGTGGGGTCTGATCCTGTGGAGCCTGCTGGGTTTCCGTCTTTTGAGTTACTTCTTTTTTCCCTTTACTGATAGTCAGAACAATAGTTGTACCTTTTTGAACCTTCTTTTGTGCCTCCTGATCCTGCCTGATAACAAGACCTTTTTCTACAGTATCACTGTTTTCATATTCTATCTGAGCAGTCAGACCGGCTTCTTCCAGCATTGCCTGTGCTTCTTCTTCTGATTTATATTGGGTATCCGGTATAGTAGTCTCATTTGCCGCAAGTGCTTCTGCTGCAATCTGCGCGGGATCTTTACCGCCACTGACGGTTACCTCCACACGTTCTCCCTTATCAACAACACTTCCTGCACTGATTGACTGCATTAAAACCATATCTTTAGGAATTTCTGATGAGTATTCTTTATTCACGATCACAAATTCCAATGTCTGTTCTTCTATTTTGTTCTGCGCAGTCTGTAAATCCGAATTTACAATATTCGGGACTCTTGTCTCACTATCGGAGAGCATGAAATCATTCCATCCCGCAACAGAGACATTAAATCTACCTGTCTGTATCAATACAAGTACAGTAACAATTGCTGCTATCAATACTCCGCCTGCTATTTTGACTCCAAGCGGCCATTTACCTGTATCATCCGCTTTCACTTTTGCAATTCTGCGTTTCACAGCTTTGGACAGAAGCTGATCTTTAAGCTCCGCAGCACTCTGTGGTCTTCCTTCAATCGGTATATTTAAAGCATTCATAAGTGCATTTTCTGTTGCTTTGTCTATTTTTACACCTACTTTAGATGGACGTTTCAGCTCATCTTTCGCTGTTCTTTCCATAGAGTCTTCCGGTGTTACACCTGTGATCATCTTATACATTGTTGCTGCAACACTATAAACATCTGTCCACGGTCCTTGATTTCCCTTACTTCTGTACTGTTCTACCGGTGCATATCCCTGCTTCAAAATAACGGACAAGCTCCTGCTATGTGTTGTTGTTGCATATCTTGCAGCACCAAAGTCTATCAACTTTACTTTACCGTCAGTTGTCAGAAAGATATTATCGGGGGAAATGTCCCTATGCAAAATGCCCTCCTGATGTACAATAGAAAGCGCGTCTAATACAGCGGTAATAATGGGAATTGTCTCCTCAACTGTAAATTTACCGTCTGCTTTTTCTTTCAAAACATCAAGAATTGTTTTGCCTTCCAAATATTCCATAACAATATAAGAAGTATTATTTTCATCAAAACAATCGAAAATATGTACAATTACTTCACTCTGCTGAAACTTGGCAAGTTTTCTGGCTTCTTCTATAAAACGCTTCTGTCCCGCATGAAACTGTTCAGCCTTATCTCCTGTGAATACTGTTACTTTCGCCTGTGTGGGAACTCGTGTTGAAAATTCATTTGGCAGGTATTCTTTAATAGCAACCTTAAGATTCAAAACCATATCATACGCCAGATATGTAATACCAAAACCACCCACACCCAATACTCTGCCTATCACATATCGATCCAAAAGCACTGTGCCCTGCTCCAGGCTGTTTGCTTCTTTTTTTTCTAATGTATTGTCATACCCACAAGTAGGACAAACTGTTTTTTCACTTAATATCTGAAAACAATTACCACATCTTATTGCCATGCTGCTATCCTCTTTCAATTTCAATCAGGTTACATCTGCACATAGAATCTACGACTTAAATAGGATACATAGGTTTTCTTTCCAACCTTTTTCTTTGCTTCTACGTAATAGTAGTACCTTTTCCCTTTTTTTAATTTTTTCTTTCCATATTTTGTGATGGAAACCATATTTTTTTTCTTGTTTGCAGAAGCTGCGAGTTTGTACTCACCAAACTTTTTATCACACAGATACACATTATATCCTGTCGCATTACTGATTTTTTCCCAGCGTATATATAGCTTATTTCCCTGTGCCTTTGCTGCGCTGAGCGGCTGTCTGAAAGCATAGGATTTAGCTGACCATTTGCCATAAATCTTTTTCCCGTTAAAAGTTGTATACGCGCGCATTCTTACCAGGTAACAATTTTCTTTCAGGTTTTTGTAAGAATACCGGTAAAGGCTTGTATCCTGTTGCTTTGCTTTTGCCTTCTTTAACAGCTTTCCCTTTGCATTCAGAATCTGGATCTCATAACCATCCGCACTGCTTTGCGTTGCAAAGTCAACATACATGTTGTAACTCATTTTTGCAGAGGTACCCATCTGGTAATAAGAAGACCATCTGAGTTTTGGTTCCAGTTTTTCAATCTTTCCCGGTGAAGTTTTCATGCTGCCTTCACAGGAACTTAGCGGATTTTCTTCTTCATCCAACGCCCAGATAACAACTTTATAAGTTTCTCCTGCTTTCAGTCCAGAAAACTTATATTCCGGCTTCTGTGAACTATAATTTACGCTCTTATAGTTTGTATATAATGTATTTCCATCCCAATACGACTCCGGAATCCATGTATATATTAAATAAGAAGATTCTCCACTTTGCATATCCCATTTAATTTCCGCCGTTGTTTCTCCCATATCTGTCTGGCGGATATTAGATGCTGCCAGAGCCAAGTCCGGTTTACTCAGCGAAAGCATCATTAAAATACCTAACAATAATCCCGTTTTACAAAGTACTTTTTTCATTTCCTTGTCTCCTCCTCAAACCTTTTTCATACAATAAAATAGAACTATGCAGTTACACACAGTTCCAATAAAAATAGACATACATACTGTATGCCCAATCAGATATAGAAATTATTCCTTTTTTTATATCCCTCTTATTTCCCATGATTATCCACCCTCACAGATAACGATTTCACATGTACTGCGTCTGCCTTTTCCTCTATCTGTATAAATATTTGCACACTGAATTGACAGACTACATATTTTCTAGAATTCTAGCATTCATTTTAGTACACTTATTTACTAATTTCAATAGGAAGTGCACAAATATGATACCATTTTCTAAGATTTGACATTTTTTACCAGTAATTTGGCATTTTCCTCAGGAGCTTTGCAAATGGATACCTTTTGTTACACCAAGCAGATACGGAATTTGCGCGAAGATCATGACTACACACAACGATATGTTGCCAGTTATCTTGGCACATCACAAACCATGTATGCACGATACGAACGTGGCGCAAACGAACTTCCCATCCATCATCTGATTTCTCTTTGTACTCTCTATCATGTTTCCTCCGACTACATTTTAGGAATATCTACCCAATAGCTGATATTATAATGGATATTTTTCACTATAGTTTATTTTGCATACAAAAAAGGATAGCCGAAGCTATCCTCAATTATCAGATCATTTCGTTTTATGCATTTAGTGTATCCATCTCTTCCTGTATCCGGTCTTCCGTTGCTGCCATGGCAGATAACGTCATAGTCAGAAGTTTTTCAAGCTCCCAGCCAAGCTGCTCCGCACCACGCTCGATCACTTCACGTGAACAGCCTGCGGCAAAGCCTTTGCTCTTATATTTTTTCTTCAGGGATTTCAGCTCCATATCCTTTGTACTCTTGGACGGACGCATCAGTGCTGCTGCCCAGATCAGACCGGTCAGCTCATCTGCCGCAAAGAGCACTTTTTCCATTTCATGCACCGGCTCCACATCGATTGTCTTGCCACATCCAACCGTGATACCATAGCCATGTGAGCAGACTGCATGGATCAGTTCCTCGCCGGCCCCGCCTTCCCGCAAAAGCTCCGGTGCTTTCAGACAATGTTCCTCCGGATACAGCTCAAAGTCAATGTCATGTAACAACCCGACAATGCCCCAGTATTCTGCATCATCCCCGTAGCCCAGTTCATTCGCATACCATTTCATAACTGCTTCCACAGTCAGGGCATGCTGAATATGAAACGGATCCTTATTATACTTCTGTAATAATGCAAATGCTTCTTCTCGTGTCATTTCTGTCTCCTTCTCTATGATTATTTCATCCTTCTCTGTTTCACAGCTTTGTGCTTACACAGCCTGCCTCTGTCAGGAAGCTGAAATGCCTTCCCGCCAAACCTCGTTTGTTTTATTACAGTACTTCTTAAGTTGCTGTCTAAGGTATTCATATCGCAGGCGTTTTTCCTCTTTTGCAAAATGTACTTCCCGGCTTTGCTCCGGATTTTCTGTATAGTCCAGCTTTTCGCTGCCAAACTGCTCACTGGTCAGATCGAATGCACAATCTCCAATGACATTATAGCAGTGATAATTGCCTCCAGCTCTTAAAATCCCATAAACTTTTCCACCGAAAATGTCCTGCGCAAGAAACGCTGTAATGGAACACTGCCCCAATGTTTTATTTTCTTTCGTCCATCCATCGCGCATACGCGGTGCACACGTTTCGCTGCACCAGATTTCAGAAAGGGCATCATACAGATCCCAGGGCGTTCTGATCCCCGGATAATCATTACTGACCGCCAGCACATTTGCGTTTTCCCAGCCCCAGAAGGCATATTCCTTTGACGGCTTTTGATCTGTCAGACGCCAGTCAGAGCCCTCTTCCAGGCCATGCTCTGTAAGAAAACGGTCAGGAACCGTGACATATTTTATAGGCTCTTTTCCGTTTTCCCCGGTGTTTTCTTCGACCAATGTAACAGAAACCATCGGCTCTTTTGCCTGTCCGGTTTCACTGCAGGTTTCCTCACAGCCGTAATCTCCGTCAAAAATCTGTTTTATTTTCCACATATCAGCCTCTTTTCCGGCGCGTTATCCACCTTTTGATCTAATATATTTTAGAAATACCGGATAACTTATAATGCTTTTGAAACGCCTCTAAATCCTTTCCATTCCGGATCAGCATAACATCCGTGAAATGCCCGGTCTGCCTGTCCAAAAAGCCTGCGACCTGCTCTCCGGTACAGATTGAGCACTTCAGAACCGCCTGCTGACGCTCCGGGTCATAAGATGGAAATGAAATCGCTGTTTTCTTTTGAAATAGCATGGATGATCCTTTCTCTGTTCCTTGAAAAGAGTGGTTGATTTCTCAACCACTCTGGCATATAATCTACACAAAGGTGATCGGATGTGTTTCCGATCTGCCCTCAGTTATATGATTAGTATAAGAAATAAGTGCCTAAACTTTGGACGGTGTCGGGCGCTTATTTCTTTTTATTTACATGATTATCTATGTATGATAAAACCGCAAATATAACTAACAACAAAGTAAGCACTTCTATTGTATTCATAGGGCATCATGCAAAACTCACACCCGATCTCGATTATACAAAATCAGCTTATCATATTGCGAACATTTGTTCAATATATAATTTATTGTTATAAGAAAACCTCAAATATATTCTGTATAACGATAGATAATACAAAACCGCTCCCGCATTTAATTTTGATGCAATCAGCTATAAATGTGTCTTTCTACTTGGCTAAGTAGAAAAGCATGCATAGCCTGCATCAAAATTAAATGCAGAAGCGGTTGTATATGTGTATATGCAATCCTATACTATATTCATTCATTTCTATTCCTTATAATGCTTCAGCACCATCACGGAAGTCGGCGGAAGAGTCAGCGTCAGCTTACCGGCCACAACATTGTATGTTTCCTTCTCTACCGTGAAACCGCTGTTACTTGTCAGGATCAGACGTTCCATCTTACAATCGCGCGGAATACCGAATTCCCAGACAAGGATATCCTTTGTCACGTCATTGTATCCGTTATTGACTACGATCAGGCACTGCTCCTCTTTGTTAAATCGCGCATAGGAGATAAAATTGTAATCTCCCGCAGCCTTTTTGATCGAGCCTGTGAGAAGCTCCCGGTTTTCCTTGTGGATACGGATCATTTCCCGGTGGAAATCGATCAGCTCCTGATCTTCATGTCCCCATGGGTAGGTTCTTCTGTTATCCGGATCGGTAAAGCCACAGACACCTGCTTCGTCTCCGTAGTAGATCGTTGGTGCGCCCGGCCATGTCATCTGGATCGCAACAGCTTCACGCAGAACAGCCTTGTTGACACCCTGATTGGCTGCTTCACTGCCCATTGTGTTCACACGACCGACCTTTTTGTTGGTTCTTGTCAGAAAACGCGAATGATCGTGGTTGGAAAGTTCATTCATCGCGATCTGCAGAGATGGTGTTGTCATTGCAGCGCTGTGGTGGATCATCGCGCCCCAGAAGCTGTCCGCATTTCCGTATAAATCCTCGCGGTAATCGTCACTGTGCTTCTGCATGCCCGTCAAAAACCAGGTAACAGGCTCCATAAATGCATCATAGTTCATGACCGTATCCCATTCACAGTTCTCGATCCATTCCTTTGGAGAACCGTAATGCTCTGCCAGAACGATCGCATTCGGATTTGCCTGTCTGACCGCATTTCGGAAATCTTTCCAGAACCGGTGGTTCATTTCCGGCGAATGTCCGAGATCCGCAGCCACGTCAAGACGCCAGCCATCCGCATTATACGGCGGAGATACCCATTTCTGTCCGATGTGCAGTACATAATCGTAGAGTTCACGCGAGCCCTCGTAATTCAGCTTAGGCAGTGTATCATGTCCCCACCAGCCATCATAAGAACCGTTATACGGCCACTGGTTTGGGTCATAAAAATGGAAATAATCACGATATGGACTGTCAGCGGAAACATAAGCCCCTTTCGGATAACCCTCAAAGTTCTCATAGACACGCTCTCTGTCCATCCATTTATTGAAAGAACCGCAGTGGTTGAATACGCCGTCTAAGATTACCTTCATGCCACGCTTATGCGCTTCCTCGACAACCTGTGCAAACAACTCATTGGAAGCATCCAGATTCTTCTTATTGGCAACACGGTTGATATATTTCGTTGCATAACGGTTTTCCATCTGACCGGGCTGCAGAAGATCACCCCTGTCATCTACGATCTTACCGATATGCGGATCGATATTATCATAATCCTGTATATCATATTTATGATTGGAAGGCGATACGAAAAGCGGATTGAAATAAATGACATCCACGCCCAGATCCTGCAGATAGTCCATTTTCTGCAAAACGCCTGCCAGGTCACCACCGTAAAATTCACGCACGCCCATAACAGCCGGATATTTTCCCCAGTCCGTTACACGGTTTACATGCTCTCCGATATAAGTATATTCGTCTGTAAGCACGTCATTATCCGGATCGCCGTTATAGAAACGATCAATATAGATCTGATACATGACTGCACCTTTTGCCCAGGCAGGTACTTTCTGACCGGGAATCAGTGTAAATTTATAATAATCCTGCACATCTCTCGTCACGCCGCGCAGGTCAAAAAAGCAATAGACTTTTCCAACATGAATCTCAAAATAATATTCATATTTCTGGTCATCCAGTGCTACTTCGATCTCGTAATAATCAAACTGTTCATCCTGTGATGCCTTCGACATGAGCAGCTTTTCATTATTGTGTACAAACAACACGTAGTCTACATTGTTGATCGCACTGCGAAATCTGATCTTCACTTTTGAAAAAGGTTCCGGCTCCTGTGGAGAAATATAATCTGCCGTCATATCGGAAAATAAGGCCCTCTTATTAAAAACCGGCCGCATAGATGCGATATAGCGCAGATTCTTTTCTATCTGTTCATATTGTTGATAATCCATTACGAAACCCTCCCTATTTCTCTATATTTTATAGTATATGCAAAGTAAGTTCAATAGTTTTTCCACCCGAAACGGTCGAAAGACCAGTTAACAAGTTAAC
>ERZ779957.152-NODE-152-length-30432-cov-1.93518_pt1 | contig 30432 bp, 10 predicted proteins | sample MGYA00511583_ERZ779957 | MGnify/ENA primary metagenome ERZ779957 (study PRJEB29588, sample SAMEA2146320) | human gut metagenome | biome: human gut; feature: human-associated habitat; material: faeces | place: Denmark | collected 2008/2010 ... | reverse complement strand
TGCGGAGAAGCAGAGTGATGTGGGGGATTCTGTTGCCACGCTGGCGGCGGATGATGCCATAGATCTGAATGCGGACGGATATTATTGTTATACAACGGTGACATCCGGTAAGACGTATTCGGGAAAACCATGGACGCTCACTTCGTCAGAGCTGGTGGTAAAGAAGATTGGAGATACGACCAACGACACGAAGCTGTCGTCAGATTATTATACTGTAGAATACAGTAACAATGTTAATGTTGGTACGGCAACAGTTACAGTCAGAGGTAATGCAGACATGAACTGCAGCGGTACTCTTACATGTACCTTTACTATAAAGGCAAAGAGTATAACTTCGACTGCACTTTTCTATATAGATGGAAAAGAGAAAGCGAACCAGCATAAAAATTGCAAAAATAAAATTTACACATATCAGGCTGGTGGTGTATGGCCGCAGATATATGTAAAGACAGCGAATACATCATCAGGATATTTCCTTACAGAAGGAACTGACTATGTTGTCGATTATTATAACAACGACGAGGAGTCAGAGGTAGTGGAGGATCCTCTTGGGGACGGCCCTAGAGTTGTAGTGTCCGCTGCAAAGAACAGCAATTATAAGATCGGTAGCGACGGAGAGTATTACATATACTACGGAATCAGCGCTGCAAACCTCAGTGATCAGGAGATATCACTGGAGGGTGATACATTTGTATATACAGGAAAACCTATAAAGCCGGCTGTTAAGATACTGGACAAGACCAACAACAAGTATCTGCACAGCATAGACGAGTGGGGTACAAATGACTATGAGTACAAGGTTGAGTATACCAACAATACAGATGTTGGAACAGCGACTGTCACAATAACAGGAGCACCTACCAGATTCAAGGGAACTGTAACCAAGACTTTCCAGATCGTGGATCAGGGAACTGAGGTATACAGCATAGCAGACGCTGACGTTACGGTGGATGACGACCTTGTATATGACGGAACTGCCAAGACTCCAAGTCCGGTGGTTAAGTATAAGGGCACGACACTTGTCGAGGGCAAGGATTATAAGGTGTCATACTACACCAACAATACAAATGCATCCACATCCACATCTAAGCCATCACTGACTATATCAGGACTTGGTTCATATGTGGGTTCAAAGACGGTGAACTTCACCATCAAGCCTAGGAGCACGGAAAATCTCTCCGTAACATTTGATGATGCAGTGTTCAACACCGCAAACAACATAACGATACAGGTTTCTCCACAGAATATTTCTGTCAAGGATAAGGAACTTGGAACTACACTTAAGTTATCCCAAGATTTCTCATATGACTTCAGTGAGTATTGGAATGCCAAGGATTACAATGTAGGAACACATAAGTTTAATATAGTAGGTATTGGAAATTACACTGGAACTGTTCCATGTGAGTTCCAGATTGTTGCAGCGGATATATCCAAAGCTGTAATAACTGCCGATGACGCCGAGTACACAGGTTCTGAGGTGACCACAACCCTGTCAAAGGTCACATTCAGCAATACGGATCTTGTGGAGGGCGTTGACTACGAGATATCAGGTTATGAGAACAACGTGGAGATCGGAAATTCAGCCAGAGTCATGATCAAGGGTCTCGGCAATTTCCAGGGAACATGTGTAGGTACATTTGCGATAAAGACATCTAAGATCAGCATGAATGATGTGGAATTTTCCACGATATCATCGATGAAATATACCGGAGCACAGTTGAAGCCGGATGTGACATTGACATACGACGGCAAGACACTTGTGGAGGGAACCGATTACTCTGTTGCTTACGGCGAGAATATCGTGCCGGGAACCAACAATGGTAAGGTTACATTTACAGGTATGGGAGACTATGCGGGTACTGTGTACAAATCATTTAACATACTTGCAAAGTCATTCTCAGATGCCGATGTAAAGCTGACTGTGAATAAGTCCAGTTATGAATATACCGGAGAGAACATAAAGCCGGATATAACAATTACATACAACGGAATGACATTGGTTGAGGGAGTTAACTACACCTTCCCGTTCAGCTACAAGGAGACCGGAACATGGACAGTTATTGCCATGTCAGCATCGGTATATTATTCCGGTTCAAAGTCATTCCAGATCACTATAGTTGCTCCGTCAGGTGATATGGGCAAACTTACATATGAGGATATACCTGACCAGTATTATAACGGCGGCGAGGTGAAGCCGGAGCTTACCATTAAGAATGGCAGTTATGTTCTGAAGGAGGGAACAGACTTCACAGTCACCGACAGAAAGAACAATGACAAGGTAGGAACTTCTACTATTACTATAGAAGGAATGGGCTCATACAGCGGAACTAAGGTTCTTGAGTTCAACATTTTACCTAAGCCTCTTGAGAACTGCGATGTCAAAGATATATCCGACAGCCAGTACACAGGAGAGGCATTAGAGCCGGCAGTCACCATCAAGAATGGCAGTGTTGAGCTGGAGCAGGATGTAGACTATACGGTAGAGTACAGCAATAACACGGATGTGACAGATGAGGCCAAGGTCGTAATAAAGGCTGCAAATGATAATTATACAGGCGAGATCGTCAAGTATTTCAAGATAACACCTGTTTCAATCATTTCATCTTCAAGCGGAATGGGAATAACCCAGGCCGACCAGTCACAGATGTACACAGGTATGGCCATCGAACCGGTGATAAATGTAACTAGATACGTTAATGGTGAAATTATCAAGCTGGAGAGAGACAAGGACTATACTGTTGAGTATGCGAATAATATAGAGGTAACAGGTTCAGGAGAGAAGGCTTCGATCACTGTAACCGGTATAGGAAATTACACAGGACAGAAGGTTATACGTTTCGAGATAGAGAAGAGAGCTGTGTATAACTGTCAGATGGATGCTATAGCGGATCAGTTGTGGACAGGGTCAGCTATAACACCTGAGATCAATATATACAACGGTGAGATCAAGCTTGTTGAGAATGAGGATTACACAGTAGAGTATGCAGACAACACGGATGCCGGAAAAGCGTCAGTGACCATAACAGGCTGTGGTGATCATTACACAGGTCAGATCATCAAATACTTCAATATTACTAAGGAATTTATAGACATAAGCACAAGTGACAAGATCACTTTGACGGGACTTGAGGATCAGTCATACAACTTTGGCATGGCGGTCAGACCAAGCTTTACTCTGAGTTATGACGGCGAGGAGATGACAGCCGGATCAAACGGTGATTATACATATACCTTCAAGGACAACTATGAGGTCGGTACCGCAACACTTGTCATAACAGGTGTGGGCAAGTACAAGGGAACAAAGGAATACACGTTCAAGATCGCCAAGTATGACATATCAGGTGATACACTGATCATATCAGGCGACACATTTGAATATAGCGGTACTGCTATCAAGCCATCACTTGTGGCTGTGAAGGTTGGAACCGTCAACAGAATAACATCATTTGATGATTTCAATGTCACATACGGTGAGAATACAAATGTTGGAAATGGAAGTGTGACCATCACTCCAAAGGCGGACAGCAGCTATACAGGAGAGCTCACACAGAAATTTGTAATATACAAGAAGAGTATTACAGGTGCAACAGTTTCAGCTTCAAGTGTGACATACACAGGTAAGGCACAGACTCCTGCGGTGACAGTTACATGCAAGGACGGAATGGCAGTGCCTTCAGGAAGTTATAGCGTTGAGTATGCCAACAATATCAATGTTGGTACAGCTAAGATCACGGTAACAGCTCTGGAGAATGGCAATTTCGATGGAACCGCTACAGGAAGCTTCGAGATAAAGGCTATAGATATTGCCGGAGCCGATGTGGCTGATATAGCTGACCAGACATACACAGGCTCAGCGATAACACCGGATATAACAGTCAGCTACGATGGCACCGAGCTTGTTGAGGGTGAGGACTATGTTGTATCTTCATATGATAATAATGAGAATGTCAGCACGGCTTCAGCTAAGGCGTCGATAACCATAACTGGTAAGGGCGTATACAGCGGAACAAAGAAGATCGAGTTCAATATTGTTCCTGCATCAGTCAGCAAGGCAGTTGTAACAGGCGTTGAGGACAGTGTGGTATACACTGGCGCAGATATAACATTTGCAGGACTGGCAGTTACAGTGTCGGGCAGAAAGCTCACTGCTGCTGACTACACAGTGAAATATACAAATAACAGAAATGCTTCCACAACTGACAGCAAGGCAGAGATACTTATCACAGGTAAGGGCAATTACACCGGTGAGAAGATAGTTCAGTTCGTGATCGAGCAGAAGGATATAGCAGATTGCACAGTTCAGCCGATCAGCGCACAGATCTATACAGGAAAGGCTGTTGAGCCTGAAGTGACTGTCACTGACGGTGCAAACACTCTTGTAAAGGGAACGGATTATACCGTTGCATACAGCAACAATATCAATGTCACAACAACCGAGTCAAAGGCTGTTGCTGATATAAGTGGAACAGGCAACTATAAGGGATCTGTGAAGGCAACATTTGATATTGCCAAGAAGATCGTCAAGATAACAGATGCGGATGTTGCTGATATAGCAGATCAGACATACCACATGGGAGATAAGATAGAGCCGGCTGCAACAGTCACAGTGGATGGCGTGAAGCTTGACGCTGACTGCTATACGGTAACTTATACAAACAATGTGAATGTCGGAACTGCGACAATGACAGTTACAGGTATCGCCGTACAGGGATATTCAGGAACTGTCGAGAAGACATTCAAGATACTTCCATTGTCTATTGCAAAGGCAGTGGCATCTAAGACTTATTCAGCGGTGTACACACCGGCTGGAAGGACATTTACAGTGGAGAGCTTTGACATCACAGTTGATGGCAAGAAGTACACTGTGACGGACATGTCAGATTTCACTGTAACACAGAAGAACCTGATAAATGTTGGAACAGGAACAATAACAGTTACTGCAAAGGCTGACTGTAACTTTACAGGAAGCTTTGATATCGCAGTGACAATAACTGCAGCGAAGATAGAGGAGAGCTGGGCAAGCCTTGAGCAGACAGAGTTCAGCTATACCGGATCTGAGATAACTCCTGAGCCGGTTGTCAGAAGTGGAAATGTCATTCTCAAGAAGGATGTCGACTATACACTCAGCTACGACAGCAATGTGGAGTGTTCCGATAAGGCAAGCGTGATGGTGACAGGTACAGGTAACTATACAGGAGAGGTAAAGCTTCTCTTTACTATCGGTGCGAAGTCGCTCACGGGAGCAAAGGTAAGTGCTCAGGCACAGAGCTATACAGGTAAGCCGCTCACCACGAAGATCTCAGTTGTACTTGGAGACGAGAAACTTGTGGAGGGCCAGGATTATACAGTAGAGTATGTAGAAGGCGAAGTTACAAATGCAGGAACCGGTAAATTCAAGATCAAAGGTAAGGGCAACTATACCGGAGAGCTTGACGGCACATTTGTCATAAATGTGAGAAGTATAAATGCTGAGGGCATTACGGTTGCAGGTGTGGCAGATAAGACATACACCGGATTTGAGATAACACAGGATATAACAGTTAAGGATGGAGATGCGGTTCTCACAGAGGGAACAGATTACACTGTCGACTATGAGAATAACGTCAATGCATCGACCACAGATTCAAAGGCTGCAGTTATAGTCAGAGGTAAGGGTAACTATGACAGCAGTACAACAAGACGTGTAGAATTTACAATTGGACAGAAGGATATAACAGATGCAGAGATGGACGGCGTGGAGAGTTCAGTCGTATACACAGGAAAGGCTATTACATTTGATCAGGCTGTGCTCACTGTGGACGGTGTTAAGCTTGTAAATGGTGTGGACTACGAGACTGAATATGTCAACAATCTGAATGTATCTACTGCCAGCAGCAAGGCGAATATCATCTTCAGTGCAAAGGGTAATTATACAGGAAAAGCAAGCTGGACATTCACTATCACAGCAAAGAGCATAGAGGATTGTACAGTCAGCGATATTCCGGGACAGACCCACACAGGAAAGGCACTTACACCTGACATAACAGTCAAGGATGGCAGCAGAACTCTTGTGAAGGGCACGGATTATGATGTCGTATACAGCGACAATATTGAGGTGTCAACAGCAGACAAGCCGGCAAAGGCGGTTGTCACAGGAAAGGGCAACTACACCGGATCTGTACAGAAGACATTTATGATAGCAGAGAGAGTTATAGATATAACACCTGCGGTCATCTCTATAACAGACAAGGGACCATTTGTATATAACTATGGCAAGCAGATCACACCGGCTATATCAGTTACACTGGATGGAGAGGTGCTTCCAGAGGATGCGTATACAGTAAGCTATCAGAGCAATGTGAATGCCGGAAAGGCATACATAATCGTGACAGGAGCCGGAGAGTATCATGGAGTCATAGATACATCATTTACTATCGAACAGCTCGATGTGACAGGAGGAGTCCTTGAGCTTGAGAAGGATGCTTACGGATATACCGGAAGCGAGATCAAGCCTGTAGTGACAGGAATCACTCTGGCTGGCGGCAGCATAGAGCCTGGCACAGATTTTGACGTGACATACAGCAACAATATAAATGTAGGCAGTGGAGAGATAGCTCTCACAGCCAGAAGCAGTTCAAACTATAAGGGAACAGTTACAGGCAAGTTTGCGATCACTGCGGCAGACATCACAGATGCCCAGCTCACGGTTGCCGATCAGACATACACAGGTGCTGCACTCAAGCCGGCAGTGACAGTATATCTGGGACAGACAAAGCTTATAGAGGGAACAGATTACACAGTGGGATATGCTGACAATACCGATGCCGGAACAGCAACGGTTACTGTAAAGGGTATGGGCAACTATGCCGGAACAGTTAAGACGACCTTCAAGATCGCAGCAAGATCCATAAGTGCAGCAAAGATAACTGTTGCAGATCAGGTGTATACTGGAGCTCCGCTTACACCGGAGATAACAGTTACATTAGGTGGAAAGCAGATCACAGACACCGAGTATGATGTTGACTATAGTGGAAATACCGATAAGGGTACAGCCACAGTGACGATAACAGGTAAGCACAATTACACAGGAACAGCATCAGAGACATTCACCATATCCGCAATGGATATAAGCAAGTGCGTGGTCTCACCTATAGCGTCTGTTGTATACGACGGAACAGCCCACAGTCCAAAGGTTACAGTCAAGAACGGAGAGATAGTTCTGACAGAGGGCAGTGATTATGACGTCACATACAGCGACAATGTAAGTGTTACAACAGACTCAAGAAAGGCAAAGGCAACTATCACAGGCCGTGGAAATTATACAGGTCAGTGTGTGGCTGAGTTTGAGATAACAAAGGCAGACTTTGCAGATGCAGTCATAACAGGAATACCTGAGAGTGTAGAGTATACCGGTGAGAGCATAGTCCTCACAGGATATGAGCTCACACTTGGAGATACAAAACTTGTAGAGAATCAGGATTACGTTGTTGAGTACACTGATAATAAGGAGATCGGAACAGCGACTGTCAGATTCATCGGAGCAGGCAATTACAGCGGTGAGAAGACTGCAGCCTTCAAGATAACAAAGGCAGATATAGCAAACTGCGAAATCAGCCCGATCCAGGGACAGACATGGACAGGTAAGGCCATAGAGCCGGTGCTCACCATAAAGAATGGCAGCGTCACCCTGAAGGCTGGAACAGACTATGAAGTTACATACAGCAACAATATAGACGAGACGGATGAGGCGAAGGCAGAGATCACCGGTATTGGCAACTATACAGGAACTGCTGTAGTCTACTTCTCGATAACAAGAAGCGTTGTGGATATAAACGGCGCTACAGTGTCGGCTATACCGGCGCAGACATATGCATTTGGCAAGGCTGTAACTCCTTCAGTCACTGTTATGTATAACGGAATTACACTGAAAGAGAATACAGATTACACCTTAACATATGAGAACAATATAAATGCTGGAACAGCATATGTGATCATAACCGGAACAAAGTATTACTCCAAGACAAAGAGAGTAAGCTTCGCCATCAACCCTGCGGACATATCAGCAGGCCGTGTGGTTATAGATCAGGAAAGCTTTGTGTACACAGGAAAGAGCCAGAAGCCTGAGGTTACAGGCATAGAGTTTGGAGATGTGATGATAACTGATATGGACAGCTTTGACATAAGCTTTGGCAGCAATGTCAATGTAGGAACAGCGTCCATCAGCGTATCAGCAAAGAGCAACACCAACTACAAGGGCAGCGTGACAGGTGAGTTTGCCATAACAGAGGCAGATCTGTCAGGCGCAGCAGTTGAGGTAGACGATGCGGTATATCAGGGAACACCTCTTACCCCGGCTGTCAGGGTAACACTTGGTACAGTGGTTCTGACAGAGGGCAGGGATTACACTCTGAGCTACAGCAGTAACACAAACGTAGGCAAGGGTACTGTAAAGATTACAGGAAGTGGCAATTATAAGGGAACCGTCAGTGCAGAGTTTGCTATAACAGAGAGAACGATCACTGATGCCGATGTGGAAGTCGCAGATCAGATCTACACAGGTAAGGAGCTCACTCCTGATGTGGAAGTAACACTTGGAGACAAGCTTCTGACAAATGGTGTGGATTACACAGTTACCTATGAGAAGAATGTCAATGTCGGCACGGCAAACGTTGTAGTAAAGGGAACCGGCAATTATAAAGACACTATCACAAAGACCTTTAGAATAGCTGCAGCAGACATTTCAAGTGCAGTTGCGTATAAGATCAGTGATCAGACATATACCGGAAATCCTATCACCCCGGCAGTGACAGTAAGCATGGCTGATGGAACAACACTGAAAGCCGGTGTTGACTATGAGGCTGAATACACAGGAAACACAGATGTTACGACAAAGGATGCACCTGCACAGGTGGTTATCACAGGAAAGGGCAACTATGTAGGAACCCTCAGAACAACATTTGCGATAGTACCTAAGTCACTTACAGGAGTCGCCATCAGCGGATACAGTGAGTCTGTGGCTTACACAGGTGCTGATGTGACATTTGCAGATATTATAGTTGCCGATGGAAGCGAGATCCTCACAGAGGGAATTGATTACAGGATCACATACACAGGCAACAAGGCAGTCACAACAGAGGATGGTACATACTTTACAGTAACAGGTACAGGCAATTACACCGGAAGCAAGGATGTACACTTTGTGATTACGGAAAAGGATCTCAGGGAATGTGATGTCGAGGAGATTGAAAGCCAGGTATACACAGGAAAGGCCATAGAGCCGGAAGTAACGATAAGAAATGGTAATGTTCTTCTTGTGAGCGACGTTGACTATGATGTCACATATGAGTCGAATATAAATGAGACTACAGAGACAACAAAGGCTAAGGCTATAATCACAGGAAAGGGCAACTACACAGGAAAGGTAACGAAGGAATTCGTTATAGGAAGAGTATTTACAGATATATCAAAGGCTGAGATAGAGGCTATTCCGGATCAGACATATACATTCGGACAGGCCATAACCCCTGAAGTCAAGGTAAGCTTTGGAGGAAAGGCACTCACACTTAACACCGACTATACAGTGACTTATACCGATAATATTGATGCGGGAACTGCAACTGTAAAGATCATAGGTACAGGTGATTACAACAAGTCAGTTACAAAGACATTTGTCATAAAGCCGGCAGATATATCAAAGGCGTCAGTAGTTCTCAGGGGAACATCATTCACCTACACAGGTGAGGCGATTACACCTGCAGTGACAAGACTTGGCGTTCCTAATGGTGGTGTGACTGAGAGTATCACAGATCTCTCTTCATTCGCTGTGGAATACAGTGACAATACAGATGCCGGAACGGCAAAGGTTACTGTAAGTGCAGGAAAGGATACGAACTACACCGGAACTGCATCAACTACATTTACTATCACAAGAAAGAGCATAAGCGGTGCGGTCGTGAGCGTGGCAGATGCTGAGTACACCGGATCAGAGGTTATACCGGATGTAAAGGTAACTCTGGGAGATAAGGTGCTGACAGCCGGCGTGGATTACACGGTATCGGCTGAAAACAATGTAGAGGCAGGAGAGGACGCTCTGTTAAAGATCACCGGATGCGGTAATTATGAGGGCGTACTGAGCCAGACATTTGAGATCAGTGCAAAGAGCATAGACGGCGGAAAGTGCAGCATACCGGCTCAGGTATATATAGGATCTGCGCTGACACCTGATGTAGTTCTTGAGGTTGGAGGCAAGACTCTGACCAAGGGTGAGGACTACACAGTTACATACGCAGACAACATAGATGTCACAACGGCTGAGAAGAAGGCATCAGCGATCATCAAGGCCATGGGCAACTACACAGGAAAGCTCACAGTTTACTTTGACATCACGGCAAAGACTCTTACAGCAGCCGATGTTGACAGCATTGATGCTCAGGAATACACCGGCGAGGCGATAGAGCCAGTGGTGGTCGTAAGAAACGGAGACACAGTTCTTGTTGCGGGAAGAGATTACGATGTAACATACAGCAACAATACAGACAAGACTACAGAGGCGAGAGCAGTAGTCAAAGGTAAGGGTAACTATCAGGGAACCGTTACAAAGCTGTTTGAGATATGCGGAGCAAGCATAGCACCGGCGGTTGTGACAGGAATACCTGAGAGCGCAGAATATACAGGTGACAGCATAACCTTTAAGGACATAACAGTTGTGATGAATGGAAAGACACTTGTATATGGAACAGATTACACAGTAAGTTATGAGAACAATGTCAATGCAACCACTGAGGACAGCATGGCATACGTTATCATAAAGGGTAACGACAACTACGGTGGACAGATAAGAACAGCCTTCAGCATAACCCCAAGAAGTCTTGAGAAGTGCAAGGTCGATGCCATCGGAGGACAGACATATACAGGCAGGGAGATCACCCCTGAGGTTACAGTAAGAGATGGATCAAAGGTACTCGAAAATGGAAGAGACTACACGGTATCTTACAGTGACAATATCGAGGTGGGCAAGAATGCCAAGGCAGTTATAGAAGGTAAGGGCAACTACACCGGACAGCTTACAGCAGAGTTCACCATCGCAAAGGAAGTGCTCGACATTTCAAATGCGGTGATAAGTGATATCGCAGATCAGTATTACAACTTCGGTGAGGAGCTCACACCTGCACTCAGTGTAAATCTTGGAGGAAGAAAGCTTACAGAGAATGTTGATTACAGCGTAACCTACACTGATAACATTGAGGCCGGTACGGCTACAGCTACAGTGAAGGGAATCGACCAGAATAAGGGCGAGGTAAGTAAGACATTCAAGATCCTTCCTATAGATATAACAACTGCAGAGATCGCACTTGTGAAGGATTCATATGGTTTCACAGGAGATGCGGTAACAGCAGATGTAGAATCGATAACAGTCACAAGAAATGGAGTTAAGAAGGTACTCACAGATCTCGCAGGATTTGAGATCACATGTACAGACAATGTAAATGTCGGTACGGCTACAGTTAAGATCGCCGCAGGCGAAGGCCAGAGCTATACAGGAAGCACAAGCACATCCTTCAGGATCGTTGCAGCTTCAATAGAGCAGGCAGAGGTCAGCGTTGACAGTGCAGTATATACGGGAAGCGCGATCACTCCTGTATGCAGAGTAGTTCTTGGAGGAAAGACTCTTGCAGAGGGCGTTGACTACAAGGTAACAGTTTCAGGCAATGTGAATGTTACTGACAATGCACTGGTTACTATAGAGGGAACCGGAAATTACACCGGAAAGCTCTCACAGAAGTTCAGCATAACTCCTAAGAGGATATCACAGGCTGAGGTAAAGGCCGATGATGCTGAATACACAGGAAGCGCAGTTACGACAACAGTCAGTGTAGTCCTTGATGGAAAGACTCTTGTTCAGGGAACTGACTATAAGCTCAGCTACAGCGACAATGTGAATGTCACATCTGACACAGCAAAGGCTGTTGTGACAGTGACAGGAACAGGCAACTACACAGGAACAGTCCAAGGAGAGTTCTCTATAACTCCTATGGATATATCAAAGCTTGACATACCGGAGATACCAGATCAGACATACGGCGGTCAGGCAGTAAAACCTGAACTGAGAATTGTAAATGGCAACAATGTTCTCTCAGAGGGCACTGATTACACAGTGGCATACGAGAACAACGATTCGGTTACAGACAAGGCGCTATTATCTCAGGTAGAGGAAGCTACAAGGGATCAGTGACCAGAACATTTGCTATAAAGGCATACAGCATAGACAATGCAGAGATAAGTGGAATCCAGGATGCGGTAGTATTTACAGGAGATGCCATTGAATTTGCAGATATAGCAGTTGTAGTAAACGGCAGGACACTTGTGAACGGTACGGACTACACAGTAAGCTACGAGAACAACCTGAACGTTACAGATGAGAAGAATCCTGCATATGTGATCATAAAGGGCACAGGAAACTACGGCGGACAGGTTAGAACAGCATTTGCCATAACAGCTAAGAATATCGGCAGATGCAGCATTGATCCGATTGGCGGACAGATATACACAGGTAAGGCGGTTGAGCCTGAGATCACAGTCAGAGATGGCGCAAGGATACTGGAGACCGGAAAGGATTATGACATTACTTACAGCAACAACACAGATGTGACAGACAGTGCTGAGGTCACCATAACAGGTAAGGGCAACTACAGAGGCAGCAACAGTGCGGTATTCACCATCACACAGGAGGTTGTGGATATATCAAAGGCTGTAATGAGCAAGGTCGATGACCAGTATTACAACTTTGGAAATGCCATAAGACCAGAGGTTACACTTACATATGGCGGCAAGACATTGACACAGGATGTGGACTACGAGCTTGTATACATCGACAATATCAATGAAGGTACGGCGACGATACAGGCAAATGGTATCAACAAGAACACAGGCTCGGTGAGCACAACATTTGCCATAAAGCCAGTAGATATAACAACTGCTGAGGTTGTACTTGAGAATGACTCATTTGAGTACACGGGATCAGAGATCAGACCTGCAGTTAAGATGATAACAGTAAGCAGGGATGGCAAGGCGACGGCAGTGACATCTATGACAGCATTTGATGTGACATACACGGACAATACAAATGTCGGAACTGCTGGTGCGGTTATAAAGGCAGCACAGGGAAGCGGATTTACAGGATCTGTGACAAAGAAGTTTGAGATCACAGAGGTGGATATCGCACAGGCTGTAGTTGATGTGGAAGACCATGTGTACACAGGAAGTGCAGTAAAGCCTGCATATACAGTGACACTTGATGGCAAGAAACTCACTGCGGGAACAGATTTCAATGTGGTGTTCAGCAACAATGTAAATGTTGGAACAGCAGCCATCCTCACAGTGACCGGTACAGGAAACTACAAGGGAACAGTTGTCGCATACTTTGCGATAACTGCAAAGGATCTGAGCAAGGCAGATGTGAATGTCCAGTCATCAGTTTACACTGGAAAGCCACTTACACCGGCTGTGACAGTAACTCTCGATGATGAGATATTAAATGCAGACATTGATTATGTTGTTTCTTACAGCAACAATGTGAACGCTACGACAGCAAAGTCAAAGGCGACTGTGACCGTCAAGGGAACAGGAAACTATAAGGGCACTGTGACTGCTACATTCGACATTGAGCCAAAGGCGATCAATGAGGCGAAGATCAATGATATACTGGATCAGATGTACAGCGGCAGTGAGATCAGACCGGATGCAAAGGTGACACTCGATGGAGTACAGCTTGTTGCAGGAACGGACTACACTGTGACATATGAGAACAACATAGAGGTTTCAGATTCAGCCAAGCTTATCGTAACCGGTAAGGGCAATTACAAGGGAACTGTAGAGAAGAACTTCAGTATAAAGAGTCTCACTCTTGAGGACGCAGAGGTATCAGGTATACCAGCCGGCACAGAATACACAGGAAAGACCATAACATTTGGCGAGATCGTTGTGACACTGGTCGGAAAGAAACTGTCCGAGGATGAGGATTACACAGTAGAGTATAAGAACAATGTAAACGTGACAGACAGTGCGGAGGTTGTGATAACAGGTATCGGCAATTACAGCGGAGAGCTGAGCAGAACATTCAAGATCACAGCTAAGGACATAAGCAAGTGTAGAGTCGATGCGATTGGCGGACAGGTACACACAGGAAAGGCTGTAACACCTGAGGTCACAGTGAGAGACGGAACACAGGTTCTCGTGTCTGGAACAGATTACAAGACAGAGTACAGCAACAACATAAATGAGACAACGGCCAGCTCGAAGGCTGAGATCAAGATCACAGGATCTGGTAACTACACAGGAAGCATAACAGTGAACTTCACGATATCTAAGAATCTTGTGGATATATCCAAGGCTGTGATAAGCAAGATCAGTGATCAGCTTTACAACTTCGGCCAGCCGCTCACACCGGATGTGACAGTTACATTTGGTGGAAAGACACTTGTATACGGCGAGGATTACGCACTCGTATATGTGGACAACATCGATGAGGGTGTGGCAACCGTAACAGTTAGAGGTATCAATTCAAATACCGGATCTTTATCGGCTAAGTTTAACATCAATCCGGTCGATATAAGTGATGGACAGATAGCTCTTGATGCATCCGAGTATATGTATACAGGAACAGCAGTAAAACCGGTGATCAATTCATTTACAGTGAAGAGAGCTGGAAAGACAGTGACAGTTACTGATTTTGACAACCTTGAGATCAGCTACTCGTCAAATACAAATGTTGGAACAGGTAAGGTTACTATAAAGGCACTTGAGGGTGAAGGCTTCACAGGAAGTGTCAGCAAGACATTTGCAATAGTAGGTGCTTCAGTCGACAATGCTTCAGTAAAGGTTGGAAACGGAGTTTATACGGGTGAAGCTGTAACTCCGGATCACACAGTTACACTCGGAGGCAGGACACTTGTTGAGGGACGCGACTACAGAGCAGACTACAGCAACAATGTGAACGTGACAGACAGTGCAGTGCTCACCATCACAGGTATGGGTAACTACAGTGGAAGCACCACAGCAAGATTTAAGATAAGTGCCAGAAATCTTGCAGATGCAGACATTACGGTGGCATCGGCAAGATACACAGGAGATCCACTTACACCTGCAGTTACAGTTTCACTTGGCGGAACAGCTCTTGTGGAGGACAGAGACTTTACAGTTTCATACAGTGACAATGTGAATGTCACAACAGACACAGATAAGGCAGGCGTTACCATCACAGGTATAGGCAACTACACTGGAACGGCGGTTGAGAAATTCGATATCGCAGCTAGAGACATATCTCTTGCAGAGATAAAGGACATCGACAGACAGAATTATACCGGTAATGCGGTTACACCAAAGCTCACTGTTGTTGACGGACAGAGAGAGCTTGTGGCAGGCAGGGATTACACCGTAAGCTACAAGAACAATGTCGAGGTGACAACGGCAGCAGTTGCGGTGATAACAGGAAAGGGCAATTATTCAGGAACTGCCAGCAAGCTGTTTGCTATTGGCGGTGCAGATATTGCAGATGCAGATATAACAGGTATAAAAGACAGCGTAACCTACACAGGAAAGGCAATAACATTTGCCGGACTTAAGGTAACATACGGCGACGATGTACTTGTGGCAGGAAGAGACTACACTGTATCATACAGTGGAAATAAGAACGTGACGGACAAGGCAAGTGTTACCATCACAGGTATTGGCAACTACACAGGAAGTGTTAACAGATACTTTGCTATAACAAGAAGAAATCTTGCAGACTGTCATGTGAGCGAGATCGAGGGTCAGATTTACACAGGCAAGAAGATAGAGCCGGAGCTCACAATTACATATGGAGATCTGGTGCTTGTAGAGGGTGTTGACTACGAGATCGAGTACAGCAATAATATTGAGCCTACAGCAGGCGGACAGTCGGCAAAGGCAACAGTAACAGGTAAGAGAAGCTACACAGGAACTGTGGAGAGAGAATTTACCATTACAAAGGATCCTGTAAATATAAGCGGAGCCAAGATCAGTGCAATACCTGATCAGGAGTTTGCAAAGAAGAATATCACACCTGCGGTAAATGTTACATACGGTGGCAAGACGCTTGTACAGGGAACTGATTACAAGGTTTCATACATCAATAACTATAATGTTGGAACTGCCACAGTGACGATCACAGGATATGGAGACTACGTAAGTTCTAAGACGGCAACTTTCGAGATCGTCAAGAGAGACGTAACAGGTTATGTAGCAGAGCTTTCAAAGAGCAGCATGACATACACCGGAAAGGCACTCACTCCATCAGTTACAGCTATTAACAGCAGTGACGGAGCATTTGTGCTTGACGATGAAGATATCGCGGGCTTCATAGTGAGATATGCTTCAAATGTAAACGTTGGAACAGCAACGGTTACAGCTACAGCAGGAAGCCGGTCTAATTACACAGGAAGTGTGACAGCAACATTTGCCATAACAGCGGCATCAATCGATAATGCAGTAGTTGTGGCAGAGGATACGGAATACACAGGAAAGCCGGTAACTCCAGCCGTTACAGTGACAGTCAACGGTGTTGTGTTATCAGCAGCGGATTACACAGTGGCTTACAGTAACAACACTGAGGTCGGAACCGCAGAGGTAAGCATAACAGGAAAGGGCAACTACACCGGAGAGACAACAGGTACATTTGAGATAACAGCAAGAAGTATCAAGAACTGTACAGTTGAGTGCAGTACATCGATCGAGTACACAGGAAACCAGCTCATACCTGTTGTAAAGGTAAAGAATGGTGATGTGGAGCTGACAGAGGGAGTTGACTACATACTCAGCTTCGATATGAACACAGATGTGACAGGACGCGCAAAGGTGGTTGTGACCGGTAAGGGCAACTACAAGGATTCAGTGACAAGATACTTTGCAATTACAAAGAAGAGTATCGCTGGAGCTGAGATCAAGGGTATTACAGGAAAGGTATTCACAGGTAATGCAATAACACAGGATATTGAAGTTGAACTGGATGGACAGAAGCTCAGCCAGGGAACGGACTATACTGTGAAGTACGAGAACAATGTTCATGTAGGAACAGCAGTCATAACAATAACAGGTGCAGGCAACTACACAGATTCTGTAAAGAAGAGCTTTGTGATAAGCAAGGCAGATATAAGCAACACGGCTGTTATAAACGGAATTGAGTCCGAGGTTATATACAAGGGCACAGCATTTAAGTTTGATAATGTCACGATAACATGGGGAACAAATGTGCTGAAGGAAGGCAGAGATTACACGATCACATACCAGAACAACAGCGGAATCACCATGACGAGAACAAGTAAGGCTTCAGTCACTGTGAAGTTCATGGGCGACTACAAGGGAAGCGTTACAAAGCAGTTCAGGATCAAGGCATTTGACATATCAAAGGCAACCGTATCAGCGATAGCAGACAAGACCTACACAGGATCAGCGATCAAGCCGGCGGTTACAGTTAAGATCGGCAGTACAGTGATAAATCCAAAGGAGTACACGGTTGAGTACAGCAACAACGTGAAGCCGGGTGTTGCAAGTGTTACGATCACAGGACTTAACAACTTCTACGGAACAAAGAAGGTTACATTCAACATCCTTCCTGCAAAGGTGAAGAACCTTGCGGCAAGCGGTGAGACAACAACATCACTGAAGCTATCATGGAGCAGCAGTGCATATGCCCAGGGATATGAGGTGTACAGATATGATACAGGTAAGAAGACATATGTGAAGGTTGCAACAGTGAAGGGCACAAGCAGCAATATCACAGGTCTGGCAGCGGGAACTGATTACAAGTTCGCGGTATCAGCATATGTGAAGTCGTCAGGCAAGACACTGTATAGCGAGAAGACAGTCATAAATGCAGCAACAAAGCCAGCTAAGGTTTCAGGTATTTCATTCAGCAGCAGGGCAGAGAAGTCGATAGCGCTCAAGTGGAATACAGTTAAGGGAGCTACAGGCTACAAGGTATACAGACTTGTAGCAAAGGACAATTACAAATATCTTGGTTCGACATCAAAGACAGCTTATAATGTAAACGGTCTGACTGGAAGTACAGCTTACACATTCAAGGTAGTTGCATACAAGAAGGTCGGCAGCAAGGAGCTCGTTGGTGAGGATGCTACAGCAAGGATCATGACAACGCCATCGGCAGTCAAGAATCTTAAGATCAGTGCCAGAAGCAATGCATCGATAACGATGAAATGGAGCAAGGTAAACAACGCTGATGGATACATAGTTTACAGATACCGCGGCAACAGAGCAGTCAAGATCAAGACCATCACAAGCAAGTCAAAGGTCGTATTTGTAAGCTCAAAGCTCAGTGCCGGAACAACGTATAAGTACAGAGTTGTGGCATACAAGAAGGATGGAAAGGCGATCGTAGAGAATGCCGGAACATATGTATCAGGATTTACACTTCCTGCAACACCTGTTGTATCAGCGAAGGCCGGAGTCAAGCAGGCGAAAATTGCATGGAAGAGAGCCAAGGGAGCAACAGGTTACATCGTATACATGTCAACATCAAAGCGTGGCACGTATAAGGCTGTTGCAACTATAAGAAAGGCAGGAACTACTTCATACACCAAGAAAGGCCTGAAGAAAGGCAAGACATATTACTTCAAGGTGCGTGCATTTAACAAGTCAGGTAAGACAACATATAAGAGTTCATACTCAACAGTAAAGAAGATCGTTGTCAAATAGTGACTGACAGTTAGATAAGGGAAAGCCGGAAATAAAACTATAAAAAGCATCCAACCGGGTGAGCCTGGAAACAGGCTTATCTGGTGGATGCTTTTTTGTTATCTATGAGGCGGAGGAATCTGTCCGCCTGAGAGATGATAAAGTCCTTAAGTGCTTTATATGGAAATACATTCGTTGTATTATTGCCTACATCGGTGTCTATGGAGGTGAATGAGTCGAGATCATTCTGCAGTCTGCTCTGTGAGAAACATAGACATTTTTTTATGGTCATATCAGGTGATGAAACCTTCGGTATGATTGGTGAGAAATCCCTGATAAACAATGGATTTGTCACATTGTAATCACCGTAGAAAAACTGTTCTGAGAAGAAATCCCGGAATGGGATGCTCCTTCCCTCCGGCTGCATGCTGAGCTCGTGCATTCGGACATGGTCTATGTCGCGTGTCACACAGGTGGGAGTGTTATCGCCTGCCTCAAACTGAAAATATTGCGGCCAGAATTCCTCCACATAGGCGGCGTCCATCATGAGATGGGCAAGTATGCCAAGGTCGGCAGGTGTCATAGCTTCCACTGGATATTCTGACAATATGTGATCGATGTCCGGATATTTTGTTATGAGATCGTTCTGCCATTCCGGCCTGAAATGTGTCAGGGCTTTGTCCATAACCGCATCTGGAAGAACGCAGCCCAGCAGGAAATCATTCAGCAGCTCCGGCTGGGATTCCTTTGAAATATGAAGTTTGTCTGCGATGTATCTGCCCTCGCACAGGTGTATTATGTATCCCGGCATTGCAGCCCTCCCATATAGAATATATTTGTCAATTTGTAAAAAAGTGTACCCCCGGAGCCCCCGTAATGTCAATAAAGACAATTTCATACAAACAGTTTACTTGACTTATAATTTGTTAGGCGGTAAAGTCATAGATGGATAAATGGGATATCCATATCAGAGTAAAAGGAGAAACGTGTTGAATAACGATTACAACAAAGAACAAAACGACAAGAATGACGACAACAAGAATAATGGCAACAAAGGCAAAAACAGGAATGTCATGGTTCTGCTTGTCATCTCGGTGATATTGACACTGCTGTGCTGGAGAGCATACGACAAGATCACAAATGGAACGAAAAAAGAGATCCCGTACAGCGGATTTGTGGAGATGCTGGATTCGGGAGAGGTGGACAATGCGGAGATATATGCCAAAAAGATCAGATTTACCTCAAAGGAGTCTGACGGCACTCTGGATAAGAACACCTATGTGACAGTGAGGATAAGCGACGATAAGCTGGCAGACAGACTTAAGACAGCCCATGAGAAGTATGCCACAACATACAAGGGCAAAGACGAGAGCGGTTCAGCCATGGTCGGAACGATACTCTCATATGTGGTCATGATAGCTGCATTCTATCTGTTCCTCTCGTTAGTGACAAGGCGGAGCGGAATGATGGGCTTTGGCAAATCAAACGCCAAGGTATATATGGAGAAGAAGACCGGAGTCACATTTGCAGATGTTGCAGGAGAGGATGAGGCAAAGGAATCCCTGACTGAGATGGTCGACTTCCTTCACAACCCTAAGAAGTATATGGCTATAGGTGCAAAGCTTCCAAAGGGAGCACTGCTGGTCGGCCCTCCGGGAACCGGAAAGACACTTCTGGCAAAGGCTGTTGCCGGAGAGGCAAACGTGCCATTTTTCTCCATGTCGGGATCAAGCTTCGTGGAGATGTACGTGGGAGTCGGAGCATCGAGAGTCAGAGACCTGTTCAAACAGGCATCTGAGATGGCTCCTTGTATAATATTCATAGACGAGATAGATGCCATAGGCCAGAGCAGAGACAGCGTGAGGGGCGGTGATTCGGAGAGAGAACAGACACTGAACCAGCTTCTTGCCGAGATGGATGGATTTGACACATCCAAGGGAATAGTGATACTGGCTGCGACCAACAGGCCGGAGACACTTGACAAGGCACTCCTGAGACCGGGAAGATTTGACAGAAGAGTAATAGTTGAGAAGCCGGATCTTCAGGGTAGAATAGACACGCTGAAGGTACACTCCAGAAATGTCAAGATGGATGAGACTGTGGATCTCCGTGAGCTTGCGCTTGCCACAGCAGGTGCGGTTGGAGCAGATCTCGCCAACATAATAAATGAGGCGGCGCTCACTGCGGTCAGATCCGGAAGGAGCATGGTTTCACAGGCTGATCTGATTGGTGCGGTGGAGCTTGTATTTGCAGGAAAAGAGAAGAAGGGCAAGCTGCTCGGCGACCAGGAGAAGAAGGTCGTTGCATATCATGAAGTTGGACATGCTCTTCTGGTTGCTCTCCAGAAGCACACTGAGCCTGTTCAGAGAATTACAATAGTTCCTAGAACGATGGGTTCTCTGGGATATGTATGGCAGGTGCCTGAGGAAGAGAAGTATATGGAGACCAAGGCTGAGCTTGAGGCGAACATTGTGACGACCCTCGGCGGAAGAGCTGCAGAGGAATTGAAATTCGAGTCAGTGACCACCGGCGCGGCAAATGATATAGAGCAGGCGACCAAGACAGTGAGAGCGATGATAACCATGTATGGAATGTCAGACAAGTTCGGACTCATGCAGCTTGAGACTGTTCAGGGAAAATATCTCGACAGAAATGCAGTGCTCCAGTGTTCAGACAAGACTGCTGCAAAGGTCGATGAGGAGATTAGGAATCAGCTCAAGAAGGCATATGATGAGGCCAAGAAGCTTCTCTCAGAGCACATGAATGCGTTGGATGCCATCGCACAGTATCTGATAGAGAAGGAGTCGATAACAGGCCAGGAGTTCATGGAGATATTCAACAGAGTTGAAAATGCTGAACAAAATGTTGAACAGGAATAAAATTAAAACAATAATAAGATCAAAAAAAGAGAAGCCGGGGCTGGCAAAAAGCTCCGGCTTCTCTTTTTTCTATATCTGCTTTAGATTATATCTGCTGAAGATCGTCCAGGGTCTTGCCGTATGCCGGTAAAAACTCGCACACGAAGTCGTTTACCTCAGGATAAGTCTCAGCCATCTGTGACACGGAATTCATGATCGTACCCATGGCACTGGAGAACTCGGTATTTCCCGATCCTGTCTCCTCCATGCATTTGATCAGGGCGGACAGCTTGTCAGCCGCCTTGACGAGCTTCCAGAGATATACATCGTTCTCGTCGTCGGCATCCTTAAAAAATATCGGTTCATAGGCTGGTCTGAGATCGCCCGGCAGCTTGTCAAGAAGTGTGTGGCATGCGATATCTTCCACATCCTTGAAGGCTGTCTTGATATCATCGTTGTAGTATTTCACCGGGGTCGGCATGTCGCCGGTGATGATCTCCGATGCATCGTGATAGAGACCTATGAGTGCAGCTCTCTCGGCGTTCAGAGTCTTGCCGTAGCGTACATTGCCGATGGTTGCCAGTGCGTGGGCTATCATGCTCACCTCCAGGCAGTGCTCACACAGATTCTCCTCGCGGTTGTTCCTCATGAGTGCCCATCTGTCAATATATTTCATTCGTGATATAAGTGCAAAAAAGTTGTATTCCATCATAAAATCCTCGTTACATCTGTTTATCGTTGTGGAAAAAGTTATATACCGCAGTGGCTGCAGTCTTGTTCATTCCCTGCGGGATCTCGAGATCAGCAATGCTGGCGGCACGGATCTTGTCTATGTCCTTGAAGTATGCCAGAAGAGCCTTTCTCCTTGCCGGACCGATGCCCTCAATATCGTCCAGAACTGAGTGGATCTGGGATTTGCTTCTGAGACTTCTGTGGTACTCGATTGCAAATCTGTGGGCCTCATCCTGAAGTCTTGTTATCATGTTGAAGGCCTGTGTATTTGCAGGGAAATCTATCTCCTTGTTGTTGTAATAGAGTCCTCTGGTTCTGTGGTGGTCATCCTTTACCATTCCGCATACCGGGATGTTGAGACCAAGCTCGTCAAGAACCTCCAGAGCTATGTTGACCTGACCCCGGCCGCCATCCATCATGAGTACATCAGGGTAGATATTAAACCGCTCGTCTGTGAACCTTCTTGTGAGTACCTCCCTCATGCTTGCGTAGTCATCCGGCCCGTCTATGGTCCTGAGCTTGAACTTTCTGTAGTCATTCTTCTTGGCGCGTCCGTTTTCAAATACCACCATGGATGCCACGGAGTGATAGCCGCTTATATGCGATATATCAAATGCTTCAAGGCGTCTTGCGGATGAAACTCCGATAAGCTGTGCCAGCTCATTTGCCGCACCCTCAGTGCGCTCCTTTTCACGCTTGAGCTTGTCGGCATCCTGGTTCATGACCAGAAAAGCATTGTCCTTTGCCAGCTTGAGAAGCTTCTGCTTGTCTCCCTTCTGGGGAACAATGATGTGTACCTGACTTCCCCGGCGGGCGCTCAGATATTCCTCGATGACCTTGTAGTCCTCAATCTGTTGCTCGATAATGATCTCCTTTGGCAGATATGGAGTGGAAGCGTAGTATTGCTTGAGAAAAGACTCCATTATCGTGCTGTAAGCCTCAGCATTTACGCCGCTCATGTGGTAGTGTTCCCTGCCGATCATCTTGCCGGATCTTATGAAGAATATGGATATGACACACTCATTTCCAAGATCGGTGGCCATGGCGATCACATCCCTGTCGTCTGCGCTTGTGTCACCGACTCTCTGGGTGGACTCAATGTGATGGATGCTCTTTATCAGATCCCTGATCTCGGCGGCCTGTTCAAATTCCATATCCTCGGCCAGCTCCTTCATCTGCTTTTCGAGATCCCTGATCACATGACCGTGGTTGCCGTTCAGAAAGCTTATGGCATCCTGGACATTTTTGTTGTAATCCTCCTTGGAGATATATCCCTGACAGGGCGCCATGCACTGCTTTATCTGGTGATACAGGCAGGGCCTTTCAAGGCCCATATCCCTTGGCAGAACCTTGTTGCAGCTCCTGATGTGATACAGCTTTTTCAGCAGCTCTATGATATCCTTCACCGCTTTGGAATTGGTGTATGGGCCGAAATATTTGGAGTGATCCCGTTTCATCTGATGGCTGTACAGTATGCGCGGGTAATCCTCCTCCACAGTAATGCGGATATAGGGATAACCCTTGTCATCCGTGAGCATGGTGTTGTAATGCGGTCTGTGCTCCTTTATAAGGTTGCACTCTAGAACGAGAGCCTCGATCTCTGAACCGCAGACAATATATTCAAACCATGCAATATGGGATACCATCTTCTGAATCTTAGGGGATTTCTTGTAGCCGGTCTGGAAATACTGATGTACTCTGTTGTACAGATCTATGGCTTTTCCTACATATATAATATGATCCCCCGAATCGTGCATGAGATATACTCCTGGGACATGGGGGAGCTTCTTAAGTTCTTCTTCAAAATCAAACATGTCATTCACCTCAAAAATCTTAGATAAGTATATCACTATACTTACTATCATGTCATTCTTTCATCAGAAAATTTGAAAAATAAAAAAGGATTTTGAGAAAAAACGGAGAATAATAAAAATGTGTGGTAAGAAATATTGATCATGTGATAGGAGAGATTCTATGACGATACGGGAACAGCAGGAAAAAAGGGAGCACGAAGTGCTCAGCAGATATGCGGCGTTCAGTGATCAGTCCACAGGACGTGACAGACCGGAGGAGCAGTGCGACCTCAGAACGGTCTACCAGAGAGACAGGGACAGGATACTCCACTGCAAGGCGTTCAGGAGACTTAAGCATAAGACTCAGGTATTTCTGTCGCCGGGTGATGATCACTACAGGACCAGACTGACCCATACTCTGGAGGTGTCGCAGATAGCAAGGACGATAGCCAGATCACTCAGGCTTAACGAGGATCTGACGGAGGCGATAGCGTTGGGACATGACCTGGGACATACGCCATTTGGACATGTCGGTGAGCGGACACTTGCGGCCTGCGCGGGCAATAATTTCAGCCACAATGTTCAGAGCGTAAGGGTTGTGGAACGTCTTGAGAACCGTGGTGAGGGACTTAATCTCACCTGGGAGGTCCGGGACGGAATGCTAAACCATAAGACATCATGCACTCCGCATACGCTGGAGGGACAGTGTGTGAGACTGGCGGACAAGATAGCGTACGTCAATCATGATATAGATGATGCGATAAGGGGTAACATATTGAAGGAGGAGGATCTTCCGACCAATATCACCGACATTCTCGGGAAGAATACCCGCACCAGACTGAACTGTCTCATACATGATGTGATAAATACGAGTCAGGACAAGGATTATGTCGGTATGTCGGCGGAGATCGGGGATGCTCTGGGGAAGCTGAGAACATACATGTTCAGATATCTCTACACTAACCCGATAGCCAAGAGCGAGGAGCTCAAGGCCGACAAGATGCTGAGGATATTGTATGAATACTTCATTGAGGACGCCAGCAGGCTGACAAATGAATGTGTTGAGATGATATATATGGGAGAGGATCCCAAGACAGTCGTGTGCGACTACATAGCTGGTATGACAGACAATTATGCGATAGAGACATTTAAGAGTATATATATACCGAAGTCCTGGAAGGTCTGAGCATACCTGACAAACAGGAGGAATCGAATTGTATTATTCGGATGACGTGATAAATGAAGTCTTGTCAAGAAATGATATAGTGGATGTTATCGGAAGCTACGCAAGCCTTAAGAAGAAGGGCGCGAATTACGAGGCATGCTGTCCGTTCCACCATGAGAAGACTCCGTCATTTAAGGTCAACAGGGAAAAACAGATGTATCACTGCTTCGGCTGCGGAGTCGGTGGCAACGTGTTTACATTTGTCATGGAATATGAGAACCTCAATTTCCCGGAGGCGGTGGAGAGGCTTGCGGAGAGGGCTGGAGTACAGCTCCCTGAGAAGTCCATGAACGCCCAGGAGAGGTCGAGGGAGCAGTATAAGATAACGCTCAGGGAGATGAACAAGACTGCGGCTGCATATTTTCATTATATATTGAAGCACAGCCAGCATGGTGAGAAGGCTTATGAGTATTTTCACGAGACAAGAGGTCTCTCTGATGAGACGATAAATAAATTTGCGCTTGGATATTCAGATATATACAGGGATGATCTGTACAGGTATCTGAAGAGCAAGGGATATACAGATGATCAGATGAAGGGCTCGGGACTTGTTGAGATCAGTGAGAAGGAAGGTGGTGTGGACAAGTTCTGGAACAGAGCCATGATCCCGATACTGGATATAAACGGCAAGGTCATCGCATTTGGCGGACGAGTCATGGGCGATGGAAAACCGAAATATATAAATACCAGTGATACTGCGGTGTTCGACAAGAGCCATACGCTGTTTGCCATGAACATAGCAAGGCGGAGCAGGAGAAAAGGATTTATATGCTGTGAGGGATATATGGATGTCATCTCCATGCATCAGGCAGGATTTGACAATGCCGTGGCATCCCTTGGAACGGCATTTACATTTGGACATGCTGGGATAATAAAGAGATATGCCGATGAGGTTTATCTGGCGTACGACAGTGACGGCGCAGGCGTGGAGGCGACGAAGAAGGTCATAGCAATTCTCCGGGAGGTCGGAGTCGGCGCAAGGGTCATCAATATGAGACCGTACAAGGATCCCGATGAGTTCATACAGAACCTTGGAAGCGAGGCATTTGAGGAGAGGATAAAGAAAGCTGAGAGCGGAATGATGTTCCTTGCAAGGATATATTCTGAGGAATATGACCAGAGCGATCCGGGTGAGCTGACCAAGTTCCAGAACCAGATAGCGAGGGAACTGGCATATATTGAGGACGACCTGGAGAGAAATAATTATGTCGATGCCATAGCGAGGAAATATGTGATCGACAAGGATGCCCTTGCCGCGAAGGTACATGCCTACGGTGTTGCGGGCACGGCAAAGCCGGAGATAGTGGAGCGGGAGACCCGCAGACTCCAGGAACAGCAGGGCTATGAAGAGTTCCCGGGAGACCAGAGCGCGGGAGCTCCGGGAAGACCTGAGACAAAGGATAATAAGACCGCCAAGCTGCTGCTCACATGGCTTGTGAACCGGCCGGAGCTGTTTGCCAGACTTGACGGCGTGGTGAGTGAGGCGGACTTTGAGCCGGGAATATACCGGACCGTAGCGGACAAGCTGTACTCACAGTACAGGGAGAAGCACAAGGTTGAGCCCGCTGTGGTTGTGAACACATTCCAGGATGTGGAGGAACAGAGACTGGTGGCAGGCATGCTCCAGACAGATCTGGCGATAGACATGACCGAGGAGGAGATTGGCAATGCCATAACCGAGGTCGTGAAAAAGATAAAGCTTGCCAGCATAAAAAAGCAGCTTGAGAGCGAGAATGACATGATGAAGGTTCAGCAGCTCATCAAGGACAGGAAAAAGATAGAAAAGTTTAAAGTTATTTATAAGAAATAAACAATACATTATGTGGAGGAAAGATATGAGTACAATGGATGCGATCAATTCAAATGAAGACAAGTATATGATCAAGGTGAGTGAGGACGATGCGATCAACGCAAAGTTCAACACAAAGCTTCAGGAATTGCTTGACATAGCTCACAGCAAGAAGAACGTTATAGAGGACACAGAGCTCATCAAGCATTTTAACGATCTCAAGGAGGTTGCCCTTGATCTGGATACCATGCAGAAGATCTTCAATTTCCTTGAAAAGAACGGTGTGGACATACTTCAGATAACAGATGACGATGAGGAGGAGCCAACACTTGACGAGGACGTGATCGCTGAGGGCGAGGATGTTGAGAAGATAGATTTCACAGATACAGGTGATATATCAAGCACAACACAGGATCCTGTCAAGATGTACCTGAAGGATATAGGAAAGGTGCCTCTGCTCAGCGCGGAGGAGGAGATAGAGCTTGCCAAGAGAATGGAGGCAGGCGATGAGATGGCAAAGAAGAAGCTTGCTGAGTCCAACCTCAGACTTGTTGTAAGTATAGCCAAGAGATATGTTGGACGTGGAATGTTATTCCTCGATCTAATACAGGAGGGTAACCTCGGTCTGCTCAAGGCCGTGGAGAAGTTTGATTACAGAAAGGGTTACAAGTTCTCAACATATGCGACATGGTGGATCAGACAGGCCATCACAAGGGCCATCGCAGATCAGGCGAGAACCATAAGAATCCCGGTTCATATGGTTGAGACCATCAACAAGGTTACCAGAGTGAGCAGAGATCTGCTTCAGAAGCTCGGCAGAGAGCCGCTTCCAGAGGAAGTCGGAGAGGTTATGGGACTTCCAAAGGAGAGAGTTCAGGAGATCATGAAGATCGCACAGGAGCCTGTATCACTGGAGACTCCTATCGGTGAGGAGGAGGACAGCCATCTTGGAGATTTCATACAGGATGAGAGTATCCCTACACCTGTTGAGGCGACAAACCAGACACTGCTGCACGAGCAGCTCGACGAGGTAGTCAGCACACTTACAGAGAGAGAGCAGAGAGTTATAAAGCTCAGATTTGGATGGGATGACGGAAGACCAAGAACCCTTGAGGAAGTCGGCAAGGAGTTCAATGTCACAAGAGAGCGTATCAGACAGATCGAGGCAAAGGCGCTCAGAAAGCTGAGACATCCTAACAGAAGCAGAAAGCTCAAGGATTTCCTGTATAACTAGCAGAGAGGACCGCGCGATCTGGCATGGATGGTGCGAGGATAATAATTATGAAAGATATAGAATTGTCACTTCGTATGAAGACTGTTGCCGACATGGTAAAGCCCGGCGGCAGAGTGTGTGATATTGGATGCGACCATGCATTTGTGTCCATATACCTTGTGGCAAATGGCATATCGGACCGGGTCATAGCATCAGATGTTAGAACCGGTCCGTGTGCTATAGCCAGGGATAATATAGCCAGATGGAATATGACAGACCGTATTGATCTGAGACTCGGAAACGGACTTGCAACCATATCTCCGGGTGAGGTGGATTCCATCATAATAGCCGGCATGGGAGGAATCCTCATAACGGATATACTTGAAGCCGGCATGGATGTGGTACAGTCAGCCGGTCAGCTCGTGCTGCAGCCCCAGTCGGAGACAGAGCATTTGAGAAGGTACATCGCAGAGAATGGCTGGAAGATCACAGAGGAAAAAATGCTGATAGATGCTGGCAAATACTACGTTGTACTGAACGTGGATGTGACAACACAGGATTTTGGTAATAAGTCAGCCATGGATGAAGTATATTATAAATACGGATATTACCTCATACATAATCATGACAAGATCCTCGGAGAGTATCTGAGGGATAAGCTTGATTCGACCGGAAAAGTCCTTGATGGACTGAAGAAGGCGGATACGGTCAATGCCAGACGGCGTGCCGGTGAGCTCACGCATGAAAAGGAATGCATGGAAGAGGCATTGAGACTTATATCGGATATGGAGTAGATATTTATATGGGTGATGAGCAGAGAAGTATAACATCATTAAAGACAACTGCAAAGGAGTGGGCGAGGAAAGTCGGTATCGATTCGGTCGACAGGCTGAACGAGATGATCGATTCAGGAAAGGGACTGGAGCTCATACTGGTATGCGAGGCTATGCAGAGTAACTGCATGTATGAGATAGCCAGAAAAGTTTCCGAACAGAAGCGTAGGATAATACTGATATCCGGGCCGAGCTCGGCGGGCAAGACAACACTTTCCCACAGACTCAGTATCCAGCTTCGTGCCATGGGACTCAGACCACATGCGATAGCTGCGGATAACTATTTTGTGAACCGTGAAGACAATCCTAAGGATGAGAATGGCAACTATGATTTCGAGTGCCTGGAGGCCATGGATCTTGAAACACTTAATAGGGATATGACAAGGCTGTTGGACGGTGAAGAGATAGAGCTTCCGGTTTTCAACTTCAAGACCGGAGTGAGGGAATATCATGGGGACCTTCTCAAAATAGGTGAAAATGATGTTATCATCATGGAAGGAATCCATTCGCTTAACCCGAAGATGACATACGGACTGGCGGATGAAGACAAGTACAAGATATACATAAGTCCCCTTAATCAGTTGTACGTTGAAGGTGAGGACGGCGAGCCGGCAAAGGTTTCAACCATAGACAGCAGACTGCTCAGGAGAATAGTCAGAGACAGCAGGACCAGAGGGAACGATGTGGAGAAGACACTTTCCATGTGGAGCTCAGTCAGAAGGGGAGAGGAGAAATATATCTTCCCATATGAGAGCGAGGCTGATGAGATGTTTAACTCGGGACTGTTGTACGAATATACCGCCATACGGCGTGAGGCGAGACCATTGCTGCTCGGGGTAGATGAGACTTCAGAGCATTACCAGGATGCGGCGAGACTTCTGCGTCTGATAGATATGTTCCACGACATAGACACAGAATACATACCAGCAAATTCCATACTCAGAGAATTTATAGGTGGCGGATGCTTCAGGATATGATGAAGGTTCACACAAGGATAAAGAATAACCAACAATACAAAAATACGGCACAGAGGCAAAACAAATGTCTCCGTGCCGTATTTTTTGTTCAAAATATAAGAAAAATATTATGAAAGGGAATGAGTTGGACTGTAAGCCGGGTTATGTCGAGAGTGATCATCTATCTAGGATTTATGTTACCATAAAACTCAAGCAACCTACCTGGAATGCAGCGGGCAACTGTATCATTCCACAAGCTCCTTTGCAGAAGCTATATTTGGTCTTGCTTCGGATGGGGTTTACAGAGCCTGTCATGTTACCATGGCAGCGGTGAGCTCTTACCTCG
>ERZ779957.122-NODE-122-length-34830-cov-2.85927_pt1 | contig 34830 bp, 30 predicted proteins | sample MGYA00511583_ERZ779957 | MGnify/ENA primary metagenome ERZ779957 (study PRJEB29588, sample SAMEA2146320) | human gut metagenome | biome: human gut; feature: human-associated habitat; material: faeces | place: Denmark | collected 2008/2010 ... | reverse complement strand
GCTCAGCCGTTACGTTCGTCGCATACATGGTATCGTGCAAGCAAGCTTGCCAGATACCATGTCCGCTCCTCACTGTGAATCGCTCTATTTGTCATCTGCAGCGTATACGCCCGGAAGCTCTTTACCCTCTAAGAATTCCAGAGAAGCTCCACCACCTGTTGAAATGTGGCTCATCTTATCTGCAAAGCCTAACTGATTTACTGCTGCTGCGGAATCACCACCACCGATGATTGTTGTAGCATCTGTTTCTGCTAATGCTTTAGCAACTGCGATTGTACCTTTTGCAAGTGTTGGGTTTTCGAATACGCCCATCGGTCCGTTCCAAACAACTGTCTTAGCAGATTTTACTGCATCCGCATAAAGCTCTGCTGTCTTTGTACCGATATCAAGACCTTCCATATCAGCAGGGATCTTGTCAGCGTCTACAACCTGAACTTCGATCTCAGCATCGATTGGGTTAGGGAATTCTTTTGCTACTGTTGTATCGATAGGAAGAAGGAGCTTCTTACCAGCCTTCTCAGCCTTCTCCATCATTTCCTTACAGTACTCGATCTTCTCATCATCCACTAATGACTTACCGATTTCATATCCTTTTGCTTTTAAGAATGTGAATGCCATACCGCCACCGATGATCAGTGTATCGCACTTCTCGATCAGGTTGTTGATAACGTTCAGCTTATCTGCAACCTTAGCACCACCGAGGATTGCTACGAATGGTCTTACAGGGTTTTCTACTGCGTTGCCAAGGAAGTCGATTTCCTTCTGCATCAGGTAACCAACTGCATTTACGCCACCTTTTTCAGAGATATACTTTGTAACAACTGCTACAGAAGCGTGTGCTCTGTGTGCAGAACCGAATGCATCACATACATAGATATCAGCAAGATCAGCAAGCTCTTTTGCGAATGCTTCGCCGGCTTCCTGTGGCTTTGTTTCTTCTTTTCCACGGAAACGTGTATTCTGCAGAAGAACTACATCGCCGTCTTTCATAGCTGCTACTGCATCTGTAGCTGCCTGTCCTGTTACATTGTAATCTGCTACGAATGTAACTTTCTTGCCAAGCTTTTCAGATAATCTTTCAGCAACCGGTGCTAAAGATTCGCCTTCGTTAGGACCGTTCTTTACTTTGCCAAGGTGAGAGCAAAGAATAACCTTTGCGCCATCGTTGATCAGTTTGTTGATTGTAGGAAGAGCTGCTACGATACGTGTCTCATCTGTGATCTTTCCATCTTTTAAAGGTACATTGAAGTCGCATCTTACGAGTACTCTTTTTCCTTTTGCGTTAATGTCATCGACTGTTTTCTTGTTTAATGCCATTTTAAATTGCCTCCCATTTTCATTTTAAAAAAGGGTCCATAAGACCGGACCCTTAAAGGTCTTTACTGCTCGTCCACTAAATCTTATAATTCAGCGAAGTATTTGATTGTACGAACCATCTGAGATGTGTAAGAGTTCTCATTGTCATACCAAGAAACAACTTCTACCTGAGTCTTTCCATCTGGTAATGGAGAAACCATTGTCTGAGTTGCATCGAATAAAGAACCAAATCTCATACCAACGATATCTGAAGAAACGATTTCTTCTTCGTTGTATCCGAATGACTCTGTAGCCTGAGCCTTCATAGCTGCGTTAACTTCTTCTTTTGTTACAGCCTTGTCAACTACTGCGAATAACAGTGTTGTAGATCCTGTAGGGGTAGGAACACGCTGAGCAGCGCCGATTAACTTACCGTTTAATTCAGGAATAACTAAGCCGATTGCTTTAGCAGCACCTGTTGAGTTAGGAACGATATTAACAGCACCTGCACGAGATCTTCTTAAATCGCCTTTTCTCTGTGGTCCGTCAAGGATCATCTGATCACCTGTGTAAGCATGGATTGTGCACATGATACCAGATTCGATCGGAGCTAAGTCGTTTAATGCTTTAGCCATAGGAGCTAAGCAGTTTGTTGTACAAGAAGCTGCGGAAATGATTGTATCTTCTTTTGTTAATGTTTCATGGTTTACATTGTAAACGATTGTAGGAAGGTCGTTTCCTGCCGGAGCAGAGATAACAACTTTCTTAGCACCTGCATTGATATGAGCCTGTGCTTTTGCTTTAGATGTATAGAAACCTGAGCACTCTAATACTACGTCTACTCCGATTTCACCCCAAGGGCAGTTATTTGCGTCTGGCTCTTTGTAAATCTTGATTGTCTTGCCTTTAACAGTGATTGTACCAGCTTCGTCATCAGCTGTAACCTGATCTTCTTCGCCGATAGCTACATATCTACCCTGTGAAGAGTCATATTTTAATAAGTGTGCTAACATCTTTGGAGATGTTAAGTCGTTGATTGCAACTACTTCATAACCTTCTGCACCAAACATCTGTCTGAATGCAAGACGACCGATACGGCCAAAACCATTGATTGCTACTTTTACTGCCATTTTAGTTTCCTCCTAAAAATTGAAAATTTTTATATTATTCTATCAATCCCAGAGATGAAATTGATAAAATTTTGTCAGCGAATTTATTGTAACCAATTTGTCCCTAAAATGCAAGTCAGTTTTTGAAATTTATTTGAATTTGACTGTTTTTTTACTCTTTTTTCTCGTTTTCAGATAGTACTACTCCCGGTTCATTTCCACTCCCCTGTGTATTCATGCCATACTCTATGTACGGATATTACAATTTTCTACATATTTTACATACTTTTCGCCAGACAAGAATTGCGCTTCTCTCTATTTCCATTTAAAATAGATGTTGATCAGGGAACGGTCTATAAGGAGGTTGTATACTATGGCAATTTACGCAGATATGCATGTCCATACGACTTTTTCCAGCGACGGAAAAGGCAGTATGGATGAAATGATACAAAAAGCCCTCTCTCTCGGGCTCAGACACATCTGTTTTACGGAACATAATGACTTTGATTACCCGCGTCATGAGAGAGATCCCGAAAATATCTTTCTTTTAAATGTGGATTCTTATTTGTACGAACTTTTGACAAAACGTGAAAAATATGGTGACAGGATCAAAATCCTGTTTGGAATCGAGCTTGGCGTGGATCCTGCGATCGTACAGAAAAATATAGCACTCAGCCAATCGCACGATTTTGACTTTATCATAGCCTCTTCCCATGTATGCCACGGAAGAGATCCGTATTATTCTGATTTTTATGAAGGAAGAAGTGAAAAAGAGGCTTATCGGGAATATTTTGAATCAGAGCTTGAAAACGTACAAAAATTTTCCAATTTTGACGTGTATGGGCATTTGGATTATGTTGTCCGCTACGGTCCTACCCAGAACCGGAACTACCGCTATGCGGATTATGGTGAGATCATTGATGAAATCCTGCGGTTCCTGATCAAAAACAATAAAGGACTTGAGGTCAATACCGGCGGTTTCCGCTGTGGTATCGGCTCTACCAATCCCTGCATCGACATCATAAAAAGATATCACGAGCTGGGTGGCAGGGTCATTACGATCGGTTCCGATGCACATGAGCCGAAATATCTGACCGATCAGTTTTCTGCCACCTGCGAGATGCTGCAGGAGATCGGATTTAAATATTATACGGTTTATGAAAAAAGACAGCCGGAATATTTTAAACTGGACACGCTCCTATGATCGTTCCGCCGCCAAGCACATATTCTCCGTCATAAAATACGACAGCCTGTCCCGGTGTGATCGCCCGGACAGGTTCGTCAAAGATGACGCGGATCCGGTCTTCTCCGTTCTTTTCTATCGTGCAGGCTGCTCCCTGGTGCGCATAACGTACCTTGGCGATGCAGCGGCGCGGCGTGGGCAGATCTTCCATACCCATATAATTGATCTTATCGCAAAGCAGCGCACGGGCAAACACATCCGTGCTTTCTCCTATGACCACTTCATTGGTATCCGGTCTGATCTCTGTGACAAAGATCGGATGTCCCATGGCAAGTCCCAGACCCTTTCTCTGTCCTACCGTATAATGTGTGATTCCTTTATGCTTGCCTAAAATCCTGCCGTCTGTTGATACAAAATTGCCCGGTCCCGGAATCTTGCCCGGTACTTCCTGCTCCAGAAAGCTGCCATAATCTCCGTCCGGTACAAAACAGATATCCTGGCTGTCCGGCTTATTGGCGATCGGCAGATCCTGCTGCCTTGCGATCTCCCGGATCTGATCCTTCGTATAAGAGCCGACCGGCAGAAGCGTATGGGAAAGCTGTTCCTGTGTCAGATTATAAAGTGCGTAAGTCTGATCCTTTGTTGCCGTCACAGAGTTGCGGATGGCAAACCTGCCGTTTTCCAGCTTATCGATCCGCGCATAATGTCCTGTCGCTATGTAGTCTGCACCCAGACCGATACAACGGTTTAACAGAGCTTCCCACTTCACATACCGGTTACAGGCAATACACGGATTCGGCGTTCTGCCTGCCAGATATTCCGCTATGAAGTAATCGATCACGTCTTTTTGAAATTCTTTTTTGAAATTCAGCACATAATAAGGAATTCCTATTTTCTGTGCAACGCGTCTTGCATCATCGACCGCAGAAAGCCCACAGCATCCACCGTTTTCCGATACTGTTTCCGTATCTTCATCCTGCCAGATCTGCATAGTGACTCCCATTACATCATAGCCCTGTTCTTTTAATAAATATGCTGCCACGGAGGAATCAACGCCTCCCGACATACCTACTACTACCTTTTTTCCCATATCTCTCCCTACAAAACTTGTGTCATTCTTTTCACGCCGATAGACCGGTCTTTAATATTCGTCGTCTTCCTCGCCCTCACTGATATCATTCTTCGGTTTGGAGAGACCTTCTATTTTAATATGATTTTTCTCTGCATAATCCCAGAGTGCTGCATGGATTGCTTCCTCTGCCAGTAAAGAACAGTGTACCTTTACAGGTGGCAGTCCGTCAAGAGCCTCCATAACAGCTTTGTTGGTTACTTCAAGTGCCTGTTGGATCGTCTTGCCCTTTACAAGCTCTGTTGCCATGGAACTCGTAGCCACTGCCGCACCACAACCAAATGTCTTAAATTTACAATCCCGGATGATGCCATTGTCATCAATATCCAGATACATACGCATAATGTCACCGCACTTTGCATTACCGACGGTTCCGACACCGCTTGCGTTTTCTATTTCTCCTACATTTCGTGGATTCTGAAAATGATCCATTACCTTTTCACTGTACATAGTATTCTCCTTGTAACTCTTCAATCTATATTTCTTTTTCTGTCTATATCTCTTTTCTCTGTATTTCTTTATATCAGTTAGCCATTGCTTACTTCTGTTTCTTCATGAAATCTTCGTAAAGCGGTGACATGCTGCGCAGTCTTTCCAAAATGGCAGTAAGCTGCTCTACTACATAATCCATTTCTTCTTTTGTGTTTTCCTCTGACAGCGTCAATCTGAGGGAGCCATGTGCAATTTCATGCGGCAGTCCGATCGCCAGAAGGACATGGGACGGATCAAGCGAGCCTGACGTACAGGCAGATCCACTGGATGCTGCGATCCCTTTGCTGTCCAGAAGGATCAGCATGGATTCTCCTTCAATAAACTGAAAACTGAAATTCACATTGTTTGGCAGACGTTTCTTACGATCTCCGTTTAACCGGCAGTATGGGATTTCTGCCTCGATCCTGCTGATCAGGTAATCACGGAGCTCGATCTCCTTCTTCATTTTTTCCTCCAGCATGGAGAAGGAACGCTTTGCTGCAGCAGCCAGGCCTACGATACCCGGAATATTTTCCGTACCGGCTCTTCTGCCTCTCTCCTGCTGTCCGCCATGGACAAAGGAACGGATCTTGATGCCCTTTCTGATATAAAGGAAACCAATTCCCTTCGGTCCGTTTAATTTATGGCCGCTTGCGGAAAGCATATCGATATGCATTTCATCCACATTGATCGGTACCTGTGCATATGCCTGTACTGCATCGGTATGGAATAAAATATCATGTTCCTTTGCGATCTCCCCGATTTCTTTGATCGGTTGGATCGTTCCGATCTCATTATTTGCAAACATGACAGAGATCAGTATCGTATCCGGGCGGATCGCTGCCTTGAGCTCATCTAGTTTGATCACACCGTTTTCATCCACGCCTACATAAGTCACTTCATAGCCGTGCTTTTCCAGATACTCGCATGTATGCAGTACCGCATGGTGCTCGATCGCAGATGTGATGATGTGTTTTCCCTTCCGGGCATAAGCGTCTGCTGTTGCCTTGATCGCCCAGTTGTCAGACTCGGAACCGCCTGCTGTAAAATAAATCTCGTTCGTTTTTGCACCGAGTGTTCCGGCGATATATTCTCTCGACTCATCGAGTGCTTCCTTACTTTTGGCACCTAACTGATAGATGCTGCTTGCATTTCCGTAATACTCTTTAAAATAAGGCAGCATCGCATCCACTACAGAATCCGCTACCTTTGTTGTCGCTGCATTATCCAAATAAATCATCTTGTCCATTTCTTATTGTTTCCTTTCATATCGTTTTAGTAGGAAATTGTCATCTGCATCATAACACCACATATAGGTTCTGTCAAGAAACAGAAAAGCATATGCATAATAATAAACTTCTACAGGTAAGTATGCGCAATAAATATCCTTTTTTATCCGGTACGATCTTACTTACGCTGACCGGTTTTCTCACAAAGATCATTGGGTTCTTTTACCGTATTTTTCTGTCCCGCAGCATTGGCGAGGAGGGCATGGGGATTTACCAGCTTTTGGCTCCCATCATGGCACTTTCCTACGCTTTTACCAGTGCGGGCATCCAGACAGCCATTTCCAAATACACAGCCGCCTATCACGCACAGGGCAGAAAGAGATCCGCTCTTGCAACATTATTGACAGGTTTTCTTCTCTCTATTCTGCTTTCTGTTATTGCCACTGTCTTTTTATATCAGAACGCTGCCATGCTCGCTGCCCGTTTTCTGCTGGAACCGCGCTGTGAACCCCTGATCCGCATTTTTGCCCTGTCTATTCCGTTTGCCAGCATCCACAGCTGCATCAACGGCTATTATTACGGGCTGAAGAAAACACTGCTTCCCTCTGCCAGTCTGCTTGTGGAACAGCTTGCAAGAGTGCTCAGTGTATATGCCATTTACACCTACGGCTATACGATCCACACCCGTCCCACGATCGCCGTTGCCATGCTGGGTGTCCTCATCGGTGAAGTCTGCTCCACCCTTTTAAGTACGATCGTTTTATTTGTGCAGGAAAAACAGGCTTTTCATCTGCCCGCTTCCTTTTCCGCCCGGGCAGGCGGCAGATATACAAAGGAAATCATGCTGCTTGCGCTTCCGCTGATGGCAAACAGGCTTGTCCTAAACGGTCTGCAGAGCATCGAAGCAGTTTATATTCCAAACCGTCTGACACTGTACGGTCTTTCCACCGCAGATTCCCTGCGCTGTTACGGCGTTCTGACCGGAATGGTACTGCCACTGCTTTTATTTCCAAGTGCCATTACCTCCTCCGTCTCTGTGCTCCTGCTGCCCTACATTTCCGAAGCCCAAGCCGTCGGAAATCACAAAAAGATCCGTCAGGCGGTCAAAAAATGCCTGCTTGCCTGTCTGCTGCTCGGCAGTATCTGTTGTCTGTTTCTGCTCTTCTTCGGTACCTTTCTCGGGAAACTGCTTTTTAACAGCACACTGGCCGGTGACTATATCCGTATGCTGAGCATTGTCTGCCCGATCCTGTATATGGGCAGTGTGTTAAACAGTATCCTGCACGGACTCGGCCGCGCTCTTTCCGCTTTTCTCTATAATGTGGTCAGTCTGCTGCTGCGTCTTGCCTTTGTTTTCTTCCTGATCCCGTCCATTGGTATGTACGGTTATCTGCTCGGTATCTTTTTCAGCCAGCTCTTGTTTACGGCCCTGATTCTTTTCTCACTTCGGCGTTATTTTCTTGCAAGATAGGTATTTGTGGGCTATAATGGCATACGGACTGCGTTACAGCCAAATATACCACAAAGAAAAGAGGGTACCCAGATGGGAATGGATTTTATACAAAAATTACCAACGCCAGCCGAGATCAGAGAACAGTACCCTGTTCCGCCGGCACTGGCTGCTTTAAAGAAACAGAGAGATAAAGAGATCGCAGATGTACTGACCGGACAGAGCGACAAGCTGCTTGTTATCATCGGTCCCTGCAGTGCGGACAATGAAGATGCAGTCTGCGATTATGTAGACAGACTTGCAAAGGTCAATGAAAAGGTCAATGACAGATTACTTGTCATTCCGCGTATTTATACAAATAAGCCGCGTACAACCGGTGAAGGCTACAAGGGCATCGTCCATCAGCCGGATCCTTCCAAAAAACCGGATCTTCTGCAGGGTATCGTAGCCATGCGTAAGATGCACATTCATGCCATGGATGTATCAGGACTGACTGCTGCTGACGAAATGCTCTATCCGGAAAACTACCGCTATGTATTTGATTTTCTTTCCTATGTTGCCATTGGCGCACGTTCTGTAGAAGACCAGTTACATCGTCTGACGGTCAGCGGTTTTGATGTGCCTGCTGGTATGAAGAACCCGACCTCCGGTGATCTGACAGTTATGATGAACAGTGTGTATGCTGCCCAGCATCCACATACCTTTACCTACCGTGGCTGGGAAGTGAAAACGACCGGAAATCCACTGGCACATACTGTACTGCGTGGTTCCGTCAATCCATACGGCAGAAGTCTTCCGAATTACCATTATGAAGATTTAAGCCGTTTAAATGATCTGTATCAGGAACGCGAGCTTTTAAACCCTGCTGCGATCATCGATGCCAACCACAACAACTCCGGCAAGAAATTCGAGCAGCAGATCCGTATTGTCAAAGAAGTAATGCATTCCAGAAAGGTCAATCCTGATATCCACTCTCTCGTCAAGGGTGTCATGATCGAAAGCTACATTGAGGAAGGCAATCAGAAGATCGGCGAAGGCATTTACGGAAAATCCATCACAGATCCATGTCTTGGCTGGGCGGACAGCGAAAAGCTGCTTTATGAACTGGCTGAGCTTAATGTATAGTTAATTATATCAATAAACATCCCTAAAAAATCAAGCCGGTGTCACATGAAATGTGACGCCGGCTATTTCATACACATTTATTCTACTGTTTTAATAAGATGTATCTGTTTCTTATGCAGAGCTTTTTATTCCACATATGGTTTCAATACCTCATATAATTCCTGCCGTAGTCCATCACTATTATTCACAACATAATAATAATTTCCGTAATTTCTGTATGCTTTGTCCTTATATATGTCCAAAAGCCACCATGCATCCATACGATCCTTTTTCTGTGAAAAGTATGACAATGTGCATTCCCAATCTTCATCACCCTTTTGAGGATCAGCGCATAAATGACATGTATATTTCTGTAAGATCATCCTTACTTTTTTCTGGTCATCTACACTGATTCCCGTAATCCCTGTACATTTACCATCAGCAATTTTAATTGTCACCGCATCAAGCTGAAGCATTGCACTCTTAGGCAGTAATCTTCGCGGCCAAAATATAAAAGCCGCTATTACCAATATAACAGTTATAATGCTTGCACCGATCACCAGGATCTTTTTTCTGTTCATTCCTCATCCCCCTATTTACACATATACTGTTTTGTCTCTTACTGCCTCCTGAGCCACGGATCAAGTTGATCCATGCGCTGTGCCCAGGTGTTCTGCAGTCCGGTCTTCAGCCCTGCCTCTGTGATCTGTTCCATTTTGGCAGGATCGGCAAGAAGCGATCTGACAATATCCGGCAATTCTTCTTTCCGTGTCAGAGAAAAGAGGCGGCAATTTTCGCCGTCCCGCAGGATCCCATCCAGATAAGGATTGGTATCGGTCAGGCAGACCGCACCATTTAACATCGTATTATAGATCCTGTCATGTGCCCCCAGTTTAAACCACGGAAGTACATTTAAAGAAATCCTGCTGTCTCTGATTTTTTCCAGACATTCCTCTGAAAAAAGAGAATCTCCGTTGATCAGATTTTCCGGTCTTTCGCAAGGAAGTTCATTCCATTTATCACCGAATACATGCACCTTGATCCCTGCATCCACGAGTGTCTTTACGACCTCACCTCTCGTTTTATAACGCACATACAGATCAAGAAAAGTAATATTCTGCATCGTTTCCTTCAGCTCTGCCTCTGTCACCTGTGGGATTTCGCGGCGTAAAAAATGTTCCACAACCGCTTCAACCGTCTGCGACGGATCCGCCAAAAGCGAATCTATCATCTCGTAATAAAATGCCGTATACTCGTCTCCCAGACGTGTGATGTACTTTTCAAACCGGGAGGGCGAGGCATAATTGCCGGTAAAAACAACATCCATGCTCCGCTCCGGCATTTTCTTTAATGCCGGATGGTCGATCTGTGTTCCGCCAAGTGGCAGAAACGGTCCCAGCTCAACCTCCGGGAAGAAGCGCCGCATAAACGCTTCATGATTTTTGTCTATGGACAACTGACAGTAATTACGCGGCCTTTGTGCCAGCAGCTTATAATAGTAATAAGGGTGATCCGCCAAAATGTTACAGCACTTCACGTCCAGCGCATCCCAGATATAAGTGCCGTTTTCATCCAGAAACTGCGGTTCCTGACACATTCCATGGAAGTTAAAGGAAAGCAGCATCGTATTTCCTTTTTCCAGAAAGCGCAGCATTTCCCCCGTGCTTTTCCACGGTTTCTTCAGATCATACAAATAGACATCATACCCGAGCCGCAAGAGCTCTTTCTTCATCTGTCCGGAAAAATACCCCTGTGTTTCTATATCCCCTTCAAATAAAATAAGTTTCTTCATACGATTACATTTTCTCAAGCAGCGAAGCTACATCCTCTTTCCGTCCGAGGATCATCAGATGTTCCGTTCCGGTAAAGCAATATTCCGGTTTTGGAAGAAAATCCGTGTCTTCTTCTGTTTTGATTCCCAGTACATTAATCTGGTAAGTTGCTCTGATATTAATATCGCGGATCGTACGTCCGATCCAGTCCTGATGTACCGGTATTTCATAAATCGAATAGTCATCGGAAAGCTGGATATAGTCAAAAACGTGGTTGGCAGAAAGTCTGACTGCCAGACGCTGTGCAATATCCCTGTTTGGATAAATGACTTCATCCGCACCGTTACGCAGCAGGAACTTTGCATGAATATCACGATTCGCCTTACTGATCACATATTTTGCCCCCATTTCCTTTAAAAGGCTTGTGATCTCCAGACTGCTTTGGAAGTTACTGCCGATGCAGACAATGCAAATATCAAAAGAGCCAACATCCAGACTTTTTAAAAATTTCTCACTTGTACAGTCACCGATCCTGACATTCATCACCTTTGAAACAAGCTCTTCCAGCACTTCCTCCCGTACATCTACGACCATCAGTTCATTTCCGAGCTTTGACATGCTGTCGCAGAGGTGGCGCCCGAATTTTCCCATTCCTATCATTAACACTTTTTTCATCTGTTGTTTCCTCACTTTTATCTATACCATATATCTGTCAGCAAGTGCTGTTATTTTCAGTTACCCTGTGCTTACTGTCCGTTTTCCGGGCACCTGCGCTGTAGTATCTGTGTCAGAATCTCATTTGCTACTTCATCCTTGCTCATCAGCGGAAGCTCTTTGACCTCTTCTTTTGTGATCAGTGTCACAACGTTGGTGTCCGTCGCAAAGCCTGCGCCTTTTACTTTCAGGTTGTTCGCTACGATCATATCCAGATTTTTCTTCTCCAGCTTTTTCTCTGAATTTTCCAGCATATGCTCTGTTTCCATGGAAAAACCGCATAAAAACTGTCCGTCCGGCTTATGCGCACCAAGATATGCCAAAATATCCTGCGTTCTTTTGCAGGTGATCGCCATCGTATCATCGCTTTTCTTGATCTTATTGTCGGCTGTCTCAACCGGCGTGTAATCCGCAACCGCCGCTGCCTTTATAATAATATCTGCAGTCTTTGCTTCTTCCTTGCAGGCTTCAAACATATCTGCTGCGCTGCTCACGCGTCTGATATTCACGTAAAGCGGCTCCTTGGCACTTGTATGTGCTGCCACCACGGTAACATCCGCACCTCTCTGCATAGCGGTTTTTGCCAGTGCAAATCCCATCTTGCCTGTGGAATGATTGGAAATAAAACGGACAGGATCGATCGCTTCCTGCGTTGCACCTGCTGTCACAAGCACTTTTAAGCCCTGCATATCCTTTTCGTAGCGGATCTCCTTTAAGATCGCTGCCACCAGCACTTCCTCTGACGGAAGCTTGCCGCTTCCGACATCACCGCAAGCCAGTCTGCCGCTGTCCGGCATTATGATATCCATTCCGTAATGTCTGCACTTTTCCAGATTGTCCTGCAGGATCGGATTTTCAAACATCCGTGTATTCATTGCCGGTGCGATCAGCTTTTTACAAGGACATGCCATAACCGTTGTCGTCAGCATATCATCTGCGATCCCGTTTGCGATCTTGCCGATCACATTTGCGGAAGCCGGTGCAACCAGCACGATATCCGCCTTCTTTGCCAGCGCCACATGCTCCACACTGTACTGGAAATTCCGGTCAAACGTATCGATCAGGCACTTATGTCCTACCAGCGTTTCAAACGTGATCGGATTGATAAACTGTGTCGCATTCTGTGTCATGAGCACATGTACCTCCGCATGCATTTTCACCAGCATGCTTGCCACATTTGCCATTTTATAAGCTGCAATGGAGCCAGTAACTCCCAGCAGCACTGTTTTTCCTTTTAACATAATCTGATATCCTTTCTGCCCTCTCAGTATCTAATCGCGAATTTGGCATCCACCGTTATTCTTTCTGCGTACCTGCCTCATATTCCAGATCCTTTTGTACAAAATCAGGAATTCCCTTTGCCTTTAAGACACGGAACGACTGTATATTACCGTCACTTGTATAGGTACTGACATATACATCCGATATATAATCATTCTGTTCTTTCCACCAGGTACCATAATTTGACAGCTGGCAGCTGCTTATAATTTCTTCAATTTCTGCCCTGTCATCATAATTTTCCCTTTTCACATTCATATAATCGTCATCTACATAATAGGTGATCTCTACACGCTTCACCTCATCAAGCAGAGTACGGTCAGATTCATAGTACCCTTTCTGTTCCAGGTAAGCAAGTGTCTTTTTACAGAACGGATAAACAGCATAGCTGTCACTCATCTGATCTATATAGTTTTTATCAGAGGCATTAAACGAAATCTGCCCGATTTCCACTTCATCCCGCAGGTTCGTATAAGAATAAGACGTATAATCCTGCTTCAGACACTCTATCAGATCCGCAATCTCTTCTTCCCGCAGAGTTTTTGTTCCGAACACATCCTCAAAATAGCACTGTTTTCTGTCATATCCCACCATATAGTCTTCATCATAAATACGAAAAACCGCTTTTTTATAATCCTCATTCTCGAGCAGCCGGTCCATCATATCACTTTGTGCTGCCATATCAATGTAGTAAGTGCGATAATATTCTTTTCCGTTTTTCATACGATATAAAACAGTTGTTACATCATACTGATTATTGTAATCCAACAGCTCATTATCACCGGTCTGATGGAAATAGTCAGCAGCGGCAAACTGCAGCGCTGCCTCTGTATCCTTCAGATACATCCGCTTGACCATTACTTTAATAAAATCTCCATAATAGGAGGAACTGTCATTCTGTTGTGCGGACAGTGCGATCGCCACGGTATCGATATCTGCCGCCTTTGGTACACGGTCATCAAAGCGTGTCAGATCAAAGGCAAAAACAGAAAATATCAGTCCGGATATTACAATACCCAGTCCAAGCTGCCACAGATTATGAAACACCGCAGACAGCCGCTGTTCCAGTATGATACCGACAATACAATGGGCAAGCAGTACGCCCATAAAAATACCAATCCCTACAATATAATTTGATTTTCCGGAAAGATCCGATAAGATCCAGCCGAGTGTCAGCCCCGCCAGTACCATCGCCGTTATTTTTACAAGTGGTTTCAAGAAGCCGAATGCCATGGAATGCCCTGCTGCTTCCGCCGGTCTGTTACGATATGCCAGGTAAGCGAGCGCTAACGCTATTACCGCTAAAAGCAACATGCCGCCTACACTGCTTCCCATCTGCCGAAGCAGGGCGGTAACTGTTTTCTCTCCATTTACGGCAAATTTCCGAAGTCCCTGCAAAAAGATCGTAGCCACACTGAAAACAGGACTCATGATCTCGTCACGCGAGTACGATGAAAAAGTATGGTAATATGCCAGACAATATCTGTACACCAGACTCCGGATCGCCCATTCTATTCCAAGAAATGCCAGGATACCGCAGACGCCCGCAATATAATTTCCGGTCAGGACAACTGCCAGTATAGCCATATGATAGACCGCAAGGAAAAACAACATTGTAAATACAGTTATCCCCACAAAATATCCGATCATTTTTCCCGTCAGAAGATGATAATATCCACCGATCAGCACAGATAGCAGAACACTGCACAGGTAAGGCAGTGCAAAATTCTTAAATCCATTCAGATAGATACTGAAAAAGCGTATACGGCAGCTGACCGGTTCACTGTGGAATCTGTCTACCTTCCTGCGGTCATATAAATAAGAATATCCTTCCATGGCGGCAATTACAGCCGACAGCATGATCAGCAGAAGCGTTGTAAAAGAGCTGTACATGACAGAATAAGAGGTCAGGCTGGATACATTTCCGAATCCAATGTTGGACATCAGCAGATTTCTTGCACTGTCTATAAAAATGTCCCCCGCATTCGTTCCGTAGTCTCTTTGCAGGCTGCTGCACATAGCCAGAAAACGAATTGGCATCCACATAAAAAAGACGAAACAGTTTCCGATCCAGAGCCATCTCCTGCGTCTGGCATTTTCTTTTGTTCTAACCCATAATGAGTTTCCGGATGTCATATCCTGCCACCTCCGTTTCACTGATAAAAATTTCCTCCAAAGATAACGGCAATACTTCAAAAAAGACTGTACCAACCTGTGAAAAATGTGCTATGATCTCTGCTTTTTTCCCTCGGATCGTAAGCGTATACAAAGAGCCTCTCTTTTCCTTCTGTACAATATCCAGATTCTGCATACCGATCAGAGCATCTGTCTCTGTCTGAAACACACACTGTACCTTCTGGATATTGCATTTCATATCCTGCAGATCTTTGGAAAGGAGCACACCTCCTCTGTGCAAAAGACCGACATGATCGCAGATATCCTCCAGTTCACGCAGATTATGGGATGCGATCACGCAGGTCAGCCCCCGCTCTTCCATCTGGCTTGCGATCATACTTTTTACACTCTGGCGCATGACCGGATCCAGCCCGTCAAAGGTTTCATCACAGATCAGATATTTGGTATACGTACAAATAGACAATAACATGATCAGTTGCTTTTTCATTCCCTTTGAAAAAGTCGCGATCCTTCTTGTTTTTTCCAGACCGAATTTATCCAGCCACTCATAAAACTGTGCCATTTCAAACGCCGGATAAATGCTTGCATAATACTGCGCCATTGTCACAGGCGTGGCACTTGAAAAAAAGTATGGCTCATCCGGTATGAACGTAATACGTTCCTTCCTTCCCACATTCCGATAAACCGGCTCTTCATCTACCAGTGCTTCACCCGCATCGGGTTTCATGATACCTGTCATAATACGCAGCGTCGTGCTTTTCCCGGCTCCGTTTGTTCCGATCAGTCCGAAAACCTGACCTTCCTTTATCGTCACACTGACATCCTCCACAGCCTTACAGCCGTCGAATGACTTCGTGATATGTTTAATCTCTATCATTTTCTTCCTCCATACACTGGCGCAGCATCTCTGTGATCTCCTCGCCGGTCAGCCCCATCTGCCTTGCTTCCCGGATTATCTTCTGGCACTTCTCAATAAACTGCTTCCGCTTCATTGTCGGAATTTCATCGTTGTGTGCCACAAAATTCCCTCTTCCCTTGACAACATACACTAGCTTTTCCTGTTCTAACAGACTGTATGCTCTCTGAATTGTATTTGGATTGATCGATAACTCCATGGCAAGCGATCTGACAGAAGGAAGCTGTTCTCCTTCTTTTAACGCCTCTGTCATGATCAGCGTACGAATGCGCCTGTATACCTGTTCATAAATCGGACTGGCATCCTGACTGTCAACTAAAATCATATAGTCTCCTCCAAATGCGAGTGTACTAATTCCACTAATACACTCAGCATAACATCTGCACTCCGGTGCGTCAATAGGTTAATCGCGGTCGCCTGCGACACATTTCTTCTTCACATAAACAACTCCTGCACTCTGATCTGCCACGCGATGCATATACAGCCGGCTGCAGTAAATCAGAATACAGGAGCTTGTTTAAATTCTATATAAAAATCTATATAAATGCAGACCGGTATATCAGGAACGGTAATCTCCGTTGATCTTGACGTAATCATACGTCAGATCGCAGCCCCAGGCTGTTGCTTTTGCACCGCCATCATGCAGGTTGACCAGAATCCGGATCGTATCCGCATGCAGCACTTCCTTGGCAAATTCCTCTGAAAATGCAATACCGGAACCGTTTCTGCAGACCGCAAGCACACCTGTTTCAGATGCCAGATCCACGTCGACCTTCTCGATCGGGAAATCCGCTTTTGCATATCCGATCGCGCATAGCACACGTCCCCAGTTTGCATCCTCTCCGAACATTGCGCATTTAAACAGTGGAGAACAGATCACGCTCTTTGCCACGATAATGGCAGTATCCAGATCTTTTGCTTCGGAAACAGTACATTCCAGAAGCTTGCTTGCGCCCTCTCCGTCTGCTGCAAGCATTCTTGTCATATTCATGAGAACCAGATATAACGCTTCATAAAACTGCTGATATGCTTCTCCCTCTTCCGTGATCATGGCATTACCTGCCTGTCCGTTTGCCAGCACGCATACCATATCGTTCGTTGATGTATCACCGTCCACACTCAGACAATTGTAGGTCACTTTTACGATCTCGGAAAGTGCTTTCTGCACAAGCTGCGGTGCAACACATACATCCGTTGTTACGAAATTCAGTGTCGTTGCCATATTCGGATGGATCATACCGCTTCCCTTTGCCATACCGCCGACATGGCAAGTCTTTCCATCTATCGCAAAAGAAACGGCAACTTCCTTTTTGACAGTATCCGTTGTCATGATCGCTGTTGCTGCCTTTTCATTACCATCTGCTGTCAGCCCTTTTGCAAGCTCCTCTATATGCGTTTCGATTGGCTCGATCGGCAGGATCACGCCGGTGGATGCCACAATGACTTCTTCTGCTTTGATGCCCAGCTGCCCTGCTGCCAGCTGACACATTTTCTCTGCTTTTTCTTCTCCATCCGCATTACAGGTATTGGCATTTTTTGAGTTAGCGATCACTGCCTTTGCCTTTCCGCCCGTTTTTGCCAGATGCTGCTTTGTTACAAGGATTGGTGCACCTTTTACTTTATTCTGCGTGTAAACCGCTGCTGCGCTGCACTCGCTTTCGCTCATGATCAGGCAGAGATCATTTTTATTCTGATCACTGTTCAATCCGCAGTTGAGTCCATTTGCCAGAAACCCTTTTGCCGCGCATACGCCGCCTTCCGTAAAAGTAAAACCTTCTTTTCCAATCAGTTCCATTTTTGTATCCTTCCTTTTTCATTTCTATCATTTTATCAGGCTGTTCTCTTTCAGTCCCCGTAGATAAACACCTCTGTACTGCTCAGCTGCGCGCTGACCTCGGTAAGCTGTGCGACATAAACCTCTTCGCCGCCTTCGAGCTCCTTATCCGATACCATCAGTGTATTCTCATTTAAAAATACCGTATCCTGCTTCTTTCCGTCAATAAAGACAAAGCTGCTTTCCGTAAAGTTTTTGCCCATGACATATACCGAGCCACCGACCGAAGAAACATCCGTGATCCGGATCGGATCAAAGCCCATCTGCAGATCCGTCGGCTCATATGGCGAAAGTCCGTCATAAACCTCTTTTTTCCCATACAGCATATCATATTGCAGAATTTTCAGATTTGATTTGTAATTATCATAGTTATGGTACATCTGATGAAATTTCGTAAGCAGTCCGTTGTTCATACCAAACAGCTTCAGCACATGGGCAGAAAGCTGGTAAGCATACAGATTTTCATTTTTTTTGGATAACTCGTAATCTTCCAGCATCTTTTTATTTGACCAGATCACATATTCTGTCTGGAACAGATTTCCGCTTGCAAGCTCTTCTTCCGTAATATCCAGATTCGGAAGATGATCGCCGTACAAAACAAGCACGACCGGCTCCTCAAAAGCATTCAGTGTTGCGATCAGAGAACCTAAGAAGGCATCCGTTTCATGACATTGATTGACATAGTAAGTAAAAGCGTTTTGCCGTCCTTCATCCTCCGGTGCAAACCCACTTACTTTAATATGCGGATTCTCTAAAAGCTCAGTCGGATATTTACCATGATCCTGTACTGTGATGGTATAAATCAGATCCGGCTCAGATGTTGCCTTCAAAATATGCTGGATCTGCCCCGTCAAAACCTTATCTTTTGCCCATCCGATCGGATTGTAGGACAGATTTTCCATATATTCCGATGAAACAAAATAATCAAAGCCCAGGTTTGCAAACACCTTATTTCTGCTGTAAAAGGATCCCGTATTATTATGAAGTACTCCGGTCCGGTAACCCAGCTCCCTCAGATTGTATGCCATGGATTCACATGTTTCATCCTGCAGAACCGTCTTATAAGGATATTCTCCCGCACCGAAATAATCCAGCGTCATACCGGTCAGTATTTCAAATTCCGTATTTGCCGTTCCTGCTCCCACACTCGGTACTTTCAAAAATCCGCCCGGACAGGTTTTCCGTAAGCTGCTGTAAACCGGTGTAGGCTCTTCCGAATACGTTACTCCCTGCATGCGTTTTAAATCCATAAAAGATTCCAACTGTATAAAGATGATATTAGGCTTTTCTCCCACCTCGTTGGTCGTCTGCTTTTTCATATCCTCCAGAATATTATCCACAGTATCTTCATCATAAGTATCCGGCTTGGAAATGCCCCGGTCAAACAGACTTCTGGTAAAGCAGTAAACAAATCCGTTATCCGCATATGCATCCGGCAGATTGGCAAACTCTGTCTGCAGCCAGCCCCTTGCATCCCCGATATGGATCATCAAAACGACCGCCAGAATAGAAATCACTGCATTACAGACCGCAAGAAGTGGATGATACACCTGTTTTTTCATACGGATGCCCAGATAAATAAGCCCCGCTATCACTACAAGAACCAAAAGTACCAGCAAAATGATCTGCCATACTGTCAGATAAATCCCCATGATCTCGAACACAGAAGTCAGCAGCGCAATATCCGTTGCTGCCAGCGGTGTGATACGGAAGCAGAGTAAAATAGAATTGGTCACCGCTAATCCCACAATAACCACTGTAATACACAGCCATACAAAATTACGCTTGGGCACAAGCAGTGCCAGTGCATAAAAAGCAGTCAGTATCGCTGCACTTAACAAAATCAGAAACGGATGATCCCATACAAAACGGATCCCATCCGTCAGAGAATGCCTTGCCAGCACTTCGATCACCAGTATCAGCAGAACCGAGATCAGATAATTATTTATCATGTAGCTTCTGATAGATTTCAGATTTTCTTTTGTCTTTTGCTTCATATTACACCTTCCGAATCATCTTCCCTATTTCTGTATCCATTATAACGATTTTACTCTATTTTGCAAGGCGGAGCGCAAAAAGGATTTCTTCCTGTTTTTCCCGGAAGAAATCCTTTTGCACATTCCTATATTTCATTCCCTATTACAGGCTTCTTTCACATCCGTCCGGACATTTCCTTTAATATCCGAAAAATTCATTGAAAAAATCCTGCATATTTCCATAGTACTGACTTTCGTCCTGCTGCTGATCTTCTGACTGATCTGCATCCGGATCCGGAACGGTCAGCCCGTCTTTTGGATTGCCACTCTGACTGTCGGTACTGTTCTTCTGCTGCGCGTTCTGCTTTGCAGCGGCTTCACTCTTTGCCAGCGTAACACTTACGGTATGTTCTTCATATTCACCGTTGTTGGCGCGCATATAAGTAACATCTACAGTCTCGCCTTCTTTGTAGTAGGCAATTGTGCTTTTCAGTTCGGAAGCACTTGAAATGGAAAGTCCGTCAAATTTTGTGATGATATCGCCCTGTTTGATACCTGCCTTTGCTGCTGCTCCATTTTCTTCTACAGCTGCCAGATATGCACCGGATGGAATTCCGTAGTAAGAAGAAGCTTCCTCTGATACATCCTGTACAGATACTCCAAGGTAACCTGCTTCATCTTCGGAAACAACATCTCTGGTTTCTCTTGTCATCAGATTATCCAGAATCGGCTGTGCTGTTGCTACCGGAATCGCATATCCCATGCCTTCTACTTCTGCGGAAGCATATTTGGCTGAGTTGATACCGATCAGTTCACCTTTCATGTTTAATAAGGCACCACCACTGTTACCAGGGTTGATCGCTGCATCTGTCTGGATCAGCTTGGATGTCACATTATCGATCGTAACCTCTCTGTCCAGTGCGGAAACAATACCTGTTGTAACGCTTTGTCCGTAACCGAGTGCGTTACCGATGGCTACTACCTGATCTCCTACCTGAACAGAAGAAGAATCACCGATCGTTGCGATCTTAATATTGGAAAGGATATCATCACTGATATCGGATAATGCTACGGATACGATCGCAAGGTCATTGGAAGAATCTGTTCCTTTTACCTTTGCAGATACAACAGAATCCTCTGAATCATCAAAACAGACAGAAACTTCTTCCGCACCGCTGACTACATGATTATTGGTTGCGATAAGCAGCTCTGTATCATTCTTTCCTACGATAATACCGGAACCTGCACCTTCACTTTCTCTCTGCTGTGTACCAAACATACTTCTGACTTCTTCAATTCCCTTTGTAGTGATCGCTACGATGGAAGGCATACAGTTTTTGGCAATGTCGGATACGGAATAACCTGTGCCTGCCTGCGATACAGTCTGCGCTGTGCCTGTCGTTGTGTTTGGAATATCAGCTTTTTTATCCGTTACATCCGTCGTTTCTGCTGTCTCTGCACTTGCCACGGTTTCCTGCTGCGCCGGTTTTAAAAACGTTCTGTTACCGACTGCTACCACCCCGCAGAAGATCAATGCTGCACAAAGCCCGAATACCAGACCATTTAATGCACTTCTGCCGGTTCCTTTCCCCGGTTTCTTTTCTTTTTTATGTTTTTTCTTACCATTGTCCTCCGGCATTGGGACTTCCGGATTTCTTTCCACATATGTTAAATCCTGATTCAAATCGTTGTCATACATAATTCTTACCTCTCTTCCTCAAAGTTGTCTTTTTGCAACTATCTGTATTTTCCCTTTCTTTTGTTTACAGAATATTGGAAATTTGTTATAGAAATTTGTCAACTTTGTGAAAAAAGTATGTACTTCTCTTCAATCTCCGAAAACGTTTTTTGCTCGAAAATGGGCGCTGAATATAGCTTTGGCGGCTTTTTCTGTAACTTTTCTCCCATGTAATGATCAAATTCATAATATAAAAGTGTGTCGTCCGCAGAAGAAATTGCGGTCTGTTCCGTCTCTGTCGGAACACGCCCCAGAAACTTTTCATAAATCGTATCCTGCAGCCGCTTTTCAATTTCCAGATAGCCGGGCAGAAACTGCTTGACCGGTCTTGTGATATCTGCCAGATAGGCTTCACTTGCATCATGTAATAGACATGCCTTGCAGAGAAACGGACTGTATTTTCTGGCAACCGCTTCCTCATAACAATGGATACAATGCTGTCCCACGGAATAAAATTCCGGAAAATGTCCGTTTGCCCGTGTCATCAGGGAAAGGGCATGTGCGATATCCCGGATCACAATCTGTTCCGGATCCGGTGAAACCGGTGTAAAATGGATCTTGCTGCTTGTTGTGATATAACTACTCATTTTTCTTCTCCCCAGTTTGTTCTATAATAATGATCTCTGTACTGTCGCGGTGTCATTTTCGTTTCTTCCCGGAATACATGCGTAAAATGACTCTGCGAGGAAAACGCAAGTCCTGCTGCAATATCCGAATAAGAATAAGAAGAATATTTCAACATATTTTTTGCAGTGTCGATCTTACTCCTTCTGATATATTCGCTGATCGTCTGTCCCATTTCCTTTTTAAACAGGCGTGACAGGTAATTGACATGCAGTCCGCAATGATCCGCAAGCATCTGTGCTGTAACCCGCTCTCCGATATGCTGATATATATAATCAATGCACTGCACCACATTTTTAGAATAGACTTTCTCTTTTTTCAGTTTCTGCATTCTTTTAGCATAATCCATACAAAGCTGCTTCAGCAGACTGTTCAGTTCCGGGATCGAATGCGTTTCATCCACCGTCTGGATATACATATCGGAAAGACCGTACGCAGTTTCCGGATCCATCCCGCCCTCAATACAAAAGCGTGTGATCATAGCGATCGATATGATAATATGATAGGAAATATTTCGTACAGGATTTTGGGACAATACACCCATCCCACCTTCCGAGCCCATTCCTTCCGTTTCATCTGCCCATTTCCGTATTTTCTCTACATCCCCCTGTTTGACCCACTCATAAAAAGATAATTCTCTCTCATAAGGAGCATGGACAACTTCACGTTCCATGAATTTTTCATAATTCAGCTTTTTCATAACAGCCTCACTTTTTACAGATAAAGTTGTTTATTTTCTCTCTTCTGTTGCATCATAATTCTAACATATTTATCACACATTTGATATCATTTATTTTATTTTCTGTTAAAGTAGCTATATCAGATGAAGTCATTTAAGTTATCTATCATAATTATACAAATAACAGGAGGTATTATCTATGAACAAACAGGCGCTGATACAGCTTTTAAACACGCTGACCCTTGATGATAAGATCACCATGATCCATGGCGCATCCATGTTCCAGACAGGTGCGGTGACAGAAAAAAATGTTCCCGCCTTTACTTTCGATGACGGACCTATGGGTCCAAGAAAAGAATATCAAAGAGATGACTGGATCCCGATCGGCGGAAATGACGATGCAACCTCTTATCTGCCAAGCAACAGTGCTCTTGCCGCTACTTTTAACAGAAAACGCGCGCTGGAAAGCGGTACTATTTTAGGACGTGAAGCCAGAGGGCGCGGCAAAGATATGATTCTTGCACCGGGCATCAACATCCACCGTTCTCCGCTTGGCGGCCGTAACTTTGAATATATGAGCGAAGATCCTTATCTGACAGCAGAAATTGCAGTTCCTTTTGTAGAAGGTATACAGCAAAATGATGTTTCTGCCTGTGTCAAGCATTATGCCCTTAACAACCAGGAAACAGACCGTACAGGCTACAACGCGGACGTCAGCGAACGCGCCCTGTGGGAAATCTATCTGCCTGCTTTCCGTGCCACAGTCAAAAAAGCGCACACAATGGGCATGATGGGCTCTTATAACCGCTTCCATGAAGAATACCTCTGCCACAGTCAGGAAATGATCGATGGTATCCTGCGTCAGGAATGGGGCTTTGACGGCATTTATGTTTCCGACTGGAATGCGATCAAAGATACCGTAAAGGCCGGTAACTGTGAGATTGACATCGATATGAACGTTACCGATGATTTTGACAATTATAAAATGGCACAGCCGCTCAAGAAAGCAGTTTTAAACGGACAGGTCCAGGAAGCAGAGCTTGACAAAAAGGTGATGCACATCCTGCATGTCATGAATGAGCTTCATATGCTGGACGGCAAGCGGCAGAAAGGAAGCTACAACGATCCTTCGCATCCGGGTAAACTGCTGCAGACCGCAGAAGAATCCATGATCCTTCTGAAAAATGAAAAGAAGCTGCTGCCACTGAACCCTGAAAAGCTGAAAAAAGTCGTTGTGATAGGCGATAATGCCGACAGAACCCATGCTGCAGGCGGTGGCAGTGCGGAGATCAAGGCACTTTATGAGATCACACCACTGATGGGGATTAAGATGTTCCTTGGCGGTAACTGTGAAGTGGTTTATGAGCCCGGTTATTATGCCTGTGTTACCGGAAATGCATGGCATGACATCACAGCCCAGAACTGTATGCTTCCGGTCAATGATTCCATATTCGGTCCACGCCAGGACAGACTTGTAAAAAAAGAAGAAATTGCTGCTTTAAATAAAAGCTATGAAGAACGTGCGATCGCTGCCTGCAAGGACGCAGACGCTGTCATCTATGTCGGTGGTCTGAACCACGATTTTGATGTAGAGGACAGGGACAGATCTGATTATCATCTGCCATACGGACAGGATGCGCTGATCAAAAAGCTTTTGTCAGTCCGCCCGGATATGATCGTCACAATGGTTGCAGGTTCTCCGTTCTCCATGACAGAATGGATCGATCAGACAGATACACTGCTGCTTTCCTACTATGCAGGCATGGAAACAGGACGTGCCTTTGCAAACCTGTTATTCGGCGAAGTATCTCCAAGTGGTAAGCTGCCTACAACTTATCCAAAGGAATTATCCGACTCTCCTGCACACAGCATCGGACAGTTCGGTACTTCCACAGATGTTTCCTATGCGGAAGATGTTTATGTTGGCTACCGCTACTTCGATACGTATCAGGTCAAACCACAGTTTGCGTTCGGACACGGTCTGTCCTACGCAGCATTTACCTATAGTGATCTGCAGCTTACCGCTCATCCGCAGGAAATAACAGATCAGCTGCAGTCTCCTGATGCACTGCCTGCACTTTACACTGTTAAGTTAGCAGTAAGCAACGATTCTGATATTACAGCAAAAGAATCCGTACAGCTTTACATTGCGGCAAAAGACAGCAAGGTAAAACGCCCTGTCAAGGAGCTGCGCGGTTTTGACAAAAAAGAAATCGCAGCCCATGCAAAGGCTGCTTACACCTTTGCACTGACTGCGGAAGCATTTTCTTATTATGATATAGAAAAGCATTGTTACATTGCACCTGCAGGCACTTATGAAATCCTGCTTGGCAGTGCAAGTGATGATATCCGTCTTTCCCGGACGGTAACCCTTTCTGCAGATATCATGATCAGCAGAAGCTAATCCCCTTTATCTGGCAGCAAGTACTGCCTGTTTCATAGAGGCTACGTAGTCATACAGAGGCTGCGCAGCCTCTTCTTTGTATTCTGCCACGATCTTGACGATCGCGCTGCCTACGATCGCACCGTCTGCAAGTGCAGCCATCTTCTCTGCCTGCTCCGGTGTACTGATCCCGAAGCCGATCGCACACGGTACATCCGTCACAGAACGGATCTTTTCTATGATCTTTGCAAGATCTGTATGAATCTCACTACGGACACCCGTTACACCCATGGAGGATACCACGTAAATAAAGCCGGTTGCTTCTTTTGCAATTCTTGCGATACGTTCCTCGGAAGTCGGCGAGATCATGGAGATCACATCGACACCGTATTTCTTAGCGACCTCTTCCACTTCTTCTTTCTCCTCAAACGGAACATCCGGGGAAATAAAGCCGTTTACGGAAAGCTCCTGACATTTTGCAAAGAAAGCCTCATAGCCATAATGGAATACCGGATTGATATAAGTCATGAAAATAAGCGGAATATCGGTCTGGCTGCGGATCTGCTTTACCGCATCAAACAGTCCTTCCATCGTAAAGCCGTTTGCAAGTGCACGGATATTGGCGTTCTGGATCACAACACCTTCCGCTGTCGGATCTGAAAACGGAATACCGATCTCAATGATGTCCGCACCGGCTTTTGCCATCTGTACTACATATTCCACTGTTTTGGAAAGACATGGATCTCCTGCCGTAATAAACGGGATAAATGCCTTTGTATCTTTGAATGCGTCTGTGATTTTACTCATGTAAATCTACCCCCTTATATCTGGCAATCGCTGCCACGTCTTTATCACCGCGTCCTGACAGGCAGACGATAATACTGTCATCCTTTGACATACTGCCTGCGATCTTTTTCACATGGGCAACAGCGTGGGCACTTTCAATGGCACAGATGATACCTTCCGTACGTGCCAGATATTCAAATGCTTCCACTGCCTCATCATCCGTTACCGGTACATAGACCGCACGTCCGCTGTCATGCAGATATGCATGCTCCGGTCCGATGCCCGGATAGTCCAGCCCCGCGGAGATGGAATAAACCGGTGCGATCTGTCCCTGCTCATCCTGACAGAAATAAGATTTCATACCATGGAAAATACCGACACTTCCCTTTGCGATCGTTGCTGCATGCTTATCGGTATCTATGCCTTTTCCCGCTGCTTCGCAGCCGATAAGCTGCACGCCTTCATCCGGAATAAAATTGTAAAACATACCGATCGCATTGCTGCCGCCACCGACGCAGGCAACTACAGCTTTTGGCAGTTTCCCTTCTTTTTCAAGGATCTGCGCTCTTGCTTCCTGACTGATCACGCTCTGGAAATCTCTGACGATCATCGGGAACGGGTGTGGCCCCATAACGGATCCGAGCACATAATGCGTATCTGAAACTCTGGTAGACCATTCACGCATTGCTTCGTTTACCGCATCCTTCAAAGTCATCGTACCGCTTGTGACCGCATGTACCTTTGCACCTAACAGCTCCATTCTGTATACATTCAGAGCCTGTCTGTCCGTATCTTCTTTTCCCATGAAGACCTCACATTCCATACCGAATAAAGCTGCTGCCGTTGCAGTTGCAACACCATGCTGTCCTGCTCCGGTTTCTGCGATCAGTCTCGTCTTTCCCATCTTCTTTGCAAGCAGTGCCTGCCCCAGTACGTTGTTGATCTTATGCGCACCTGTATGGTTCAGATCCTCTCTCTTTAAATAAATCTTTGCACCACCCAGATCCTTTGTCATCTTTTCCGCATAATACAGAAGAGACGGTCTGCCTGCATATTCTACCAAAAGTCTATGCAGTTCTTCTTGAAATTCCGGATCCTTTTTATAATATTCATACTGTTCTTCCAGATGGATCAGTTCATTCATCAGCGTTTCTGAGATGTACTGTCCTCCGTATATGCCATATCTTCCTTTTTTCATTCTGTACCTCTTTTCCTGATCGTTTCCATCAGTTTTCTTATTTTTTCCGGGTCTTTCACCCCGTCTGTCTCCACACTGCTGCTCAGATCGAGCGCATATGGTCTGAACGCTTCTGCCGCCCGTTCCATATTTTCAGGGTCGATCCCGCCTGCCAGAAAAAACGGTTTCCGGCAGATCTTCTCCTGTAATTCTTCCTGCGCAAGCTGCTTTAAAATAACGTCCCATGGAAACGGCTTTCCGCTGCCCATTCCGTTATCCAGCAGAATATAATCTGCATCGGTCTGATATGCCTCCTGCAGATTCGTTTCTTCTGTTACCTTTACCGCGCGGATCACAGGCTTTCCCGTCTGTTCCCGGATCTTCCTGAGTTCCTCTTCGCTCTCCTGCCCGTGCAACTGTGCGATATCAATGATATTCTTCTGCAGCAGTGCAATGACCTCATCGGGATCTGCATTGACAAAAACACCGACTGCCCGGATACGCGGATCCAGCTTTTCTTTCAGCTTCTGCGCCTGCTCTCCTGTTACATACCGCTTACTTTCCGGATAAAAGACAAACCCTATGTAATCCGGCAGATAGGCATTGACACAGCAGATATCTTCCTCTCTGTGCAGCCCACAGATCTTTACCTTACAGTCTATCATATACCCTTTAGATCCTCCAGCATTTTCTTTTTATCAGGGCTTCTCATAAAGGTCTCCCCGATCAGCACCGCATCCGTCTCGTTGTCCCGCAGCCTCTTAATATCCTCTGGTGTTTTCATGCCACTCTCCGATACAAACACGATCTCCTTTGGGATCAGCTTCCGCAGCCTTATGGAATTTTGAATATCTACCGTAAAATCCTTCAGATTCCGGTTATTGACACCGATGATCCTGGCACCTGCCGAAAGAGCCCGCTGCACTTCCGTTTCATCATGCGCCTCCACCAGTGCGGAAAGCCCCAGAGAATCTGCAAGCTGCAGGTAACTTTTTAACTGTTCATCCGTCAGGATGGCACAGATCAAAAGGATCGCACTTGCACCGATCACCTTTGCCTCATAGATCATATATGGATCGATCGTAAAATCCTTCCGCAGCAGCGGAATGGATACATGTTCACTGATCTGCTGCAGATAACTGTCTGATCCCTGAAAGAAATAGGGCTCTGTCAACACGGAAATGGCATTTGCGCCCGCCTTTTCATATTCCTCCGCGATCGCAACATACGGAAAATCCGGTGCGATCAGCCCTTTGGACGGGGATGCCTTCTTGACCTCACAGATAAAGGAAAGTCCCTGTGCCTTCAATGCTTTTTCAAATGGAAACCCCGTATCTGCTGTCATGGAAAGTGCCTGCTTCTGCAGTTCTTCCGGCGGCAGTTTCTTTTTATTTTCTTCCAGCCGCACCTTTGTTTTTGCTACAATTTCATCTAAGATCATCTTTTTCCCTTTCGCTCATGTAGTTACCTCACCATATAAAGCTGTAAAAACCTGTCCATAAATGGCATGTTTATTACGGATTTACATGTCCCTGAATTTTTACATATTTGAATATTTCACGAATTCTTCCAGCTTCTTTTCCGCCTTACCGCTGTCGATCAGTTCTTCCGCAAGGCGGACGCCTGCTTCGACCGAATCTGCCTTTCCCGCTACATAAAGTCCTGCGCCCGCATTTAATACAACCGCTGTTCTTCTGGCTCCCTGCTCGCCTGCTAAAACTGCCTTAGTGATCGCAGCATTCTCATCCGGTGTTCCGCCTGTCAGCTCTTCCTTTTTGCATCTGGTCAGTCCAAACTGTTCCGGACTGATCGTATAGCTTTTAAATGTACCATCCTTTACTTCGCATACCGACGTTTCTGCACTTGCTGAAATCTCATCCAGTCTGTCCTGTCCGTATACAACGAGTGCTCTTTTCACCCCAAGGTTTGATAATACTTTTGCAAGCGGCTCTACAAGACTTTCATCATAAACACCCATTACCTGCAGATTTGCACTGGCAGGATTTGCAAGAGGTCCTAAAATATTGAAGATTGTGCGGATACCAAGCTCTTTACGGATCGATCCCACATATTTCATTGCTGTATGATAACTCTGTGCAAACAGAAAGCAGATACCAATGTTCTGCAGCAGCTCTGCACTCTTCCGGGGTGAAATCGTGATATTGACACCAAGGCTTTCCAGCACATCCGCTGCACCTGATTTACTGCTGGCTGCACGGTTTCCGTGCTTTGCAACCGGAACACCTGCGGAAGCGATAACAAGGGAAGACGTTGTGGAAATGTTAAAAGAATCTGATTTGTCCCCGCCTGTTCCGACGATCTCCAGTACATCTCCTTCATGAGAAAGCTGCACTGCATGATTTCTCATTTCTTCCGCAGAACCTGTGATCTCGTCGATTGTCTCACCTTTCATGGTAAGTGCTGTCAGATAAGCACTCTTCTGTACATCGGAAGCCTCTCCGCTCATGATCTCATTCATAACGGCTTTTGCTTCCTCATAACTTAAATTCTCTTTGTTTGTCAGCTTGATAATTGCTTCTTTGATCATTTTTGTTTCTTCCTTTCTTTGTATATTTAGATTTTATAGTATTTCTATTTGTTTCATATGAATTATTTTTATATCTTTATTGCGTTTTCTTTTTTCTATTCCCTGTTTTAAAGGGAGCAGGCGAATTATTTAGAATTTTTCTTACTATACTGCAAAAGATTCCTTATCATTTCGCCGCCCTGCGGTGTCATAATGGATTCCGGGTGAAACTGGAGCCCGAAAAGCGGATACTTCACATGCTCCACTGCCATGATCTCTCCATCCTCTGCTTTTGCCGCTATGGAGAGTTCCTTTGGAAGTGTTTCTTCCCTGACAGCCAGAGAATGATATCTGGCAACTGTTACCGGCTCTTTTAAGCCCTTCAGGATCCGGCTTTCCGGTGAGATCTGAATCTCACTTGTCTTTCCGTGCATCATTTGTTTCGCATAAGTAACTGTTGCGCCAAAGGCTTCACAGATTGCCTGATGCCCCAGACATACCCCAAGGATCGGATATTTTGTATACAGCTTCTTGACGACTTCCTCACAGATGCCTGCATCTGACGGTTTGCCCGGTCCCGGCGAAAGAATGATCGCATCCGGCTGTAATGCATCCAGCTCGTCCACTGTGATCTTATCATTTCTGTAAACATGGATATCAGCATCATATTTTCCGATCAACTGATACAGGTTGTAAGAAAAGCTGTCATAATTATCAATCAGTACGATCATCTTAAATTCCTCCATCCGCTTCTTTTAAGGCATTCATGACTGCCTTTGCCTTGTTGATACATTCCTCATATTCCTTTTCCGGGACACTGTCTGCCACAATGCCTGCACCGGATCTGACATATACTTTACCGTTCTTTGCAAATGCCAGTCTTATGGCAATACAAGTGTCCAGATTTCCGGTAAAATCCAGATAACCGATCGCACCACCGTAAATGCCACGTTTGTTGTCCTCCAGCTCATTGATGATCTCACACGCCCGCAGCTTTGGTGCACCTGAAAGTGTCCCCGCCGGCAAAATAGCATCCACCGCATCTACCGCATCTTTATCCTCTCTGATCGTTCCTGTTACGGTCGATCCGATGTGCATGACATGGGAGAATCTTTCGATCTCCATATATTTCACAACCTCGACCGATGCGATCCTGCTGATCTTTCCGATGTCGTTCCTGCCCAGATCAACCAGCATATTATGTTCTGCTCTTTCCTTTTCGTCGGCTAACAGTTCCTGCTCCAGTCTCTGGTCTTCAGCTTCTGTCTCGCCTCTTTTTCTTGTGCCTGCCAACGGGAAAGTGTACAGCTTATCATGTTCCAGCTTTACAAGCGTTTCGGGAGAAGCACCTGCGATCTCCACATCTTCGCTGGAAAAGTAGAACATATACGGGGAAGGATTACTGGTCCTGAGTACGCGGTAAGTATCCAGAAGACTTCCTTCCATATCTGCCTCCATCCGATTGGAAAGCACGACTTGGAAAATATCCCCTTCCTTTATGTAATCTTTTCCTTTCTGCACCATTTCGCAATAGGCATCTTTGGAAAACAGCGGTCTGAATTCGGATTTTAAATGCAGCGGTTTTTCCTCTGCAGCCTCTCCGTGTAAGATCAGATCTGCCATATCGGATAGCTGTCTCTGCGCCTGATGGTAATTCGTTTCCAGATTGTCTGTCTTGCAGTTCACAATGAGCTGGATCTTCTGTCTGTAATTATCAAAACAGATCACCTTGTCAAACAGCATCAGATCCATGTCCTTAAAGTGCTCATCCTCTTTGGCATCTAATGTAAGCGACGGCTCACTGTACTTAATATAATCATAGGAGAAATAGCCTACCAGTCCACCTGTAAAAGGTGGCATACCCTCCAGCTTCGGACTTTTATACTGCTCTAAGATCTGACGCAGATATTTACCGGGATGTGTGACCGTTTCCGTTATGGTCATACCGGAGCGGATGCTGAGTTTATGATCATGACAGGTGATCTCCAATGTCGGCTCATATCCTAAGAAGGTGTATCTGCCCCACTGCTTTTTGTCCTCTGCACTTTCCAGCATATAGCAGTGGCTGCTCACATGCTTCAGGATCCGGAGCACTTCGATCGGTGTCTTTCTGTCTGCATACAGCTCGCAGCAGACCGGAACAACGCCGTACCGGTTTAAATCCGGCATTTCTTTCAGTTGTTGTAGGGTTGGGTAATAATACATGGGATTCTCCTTTCGTTTGTTTCCTGCTTAAACTCGAAAATCGGTTCTGTATCTATCATTTTTTCTACCTTGAAGCTTCTGTAACGAGCAAAGCTCGTTACTTAGTGATAAGGCATCCTCCCACTTCGTGGGCCCCTCCTTATCACAAGCTTCGCACTTTCTGATTTTCTCGTTGTACGTTCGGAAGAAAACAAATACATGCTTCGCATGTGCTTGTTTTCTTTCCTCACTACAAAAAAGCCCTTGACAGAATCTACTTCAGTCAAGGGCGAATAAACTTTCCGCGGTGCCACCTTGCTTCACGACAATATGCGTGCACTTTCAGGATACTAACATATCCCAGACAACTAACGTATGTCTCACGTCACAGAATACTCAGATATTTCCTTTCCCTGTGCCCTCCGTGGTCCATTTAACAGGCTGCGTTCTGTCCGGCTCTCACCTTTCCGGTCTCTCTGTAAGTGCACGATCTGTTTTTATCTCCACTTCATCGGTTTAAACTATTAACTTGGTGATATGATACCACCATCTTTTCCGGATGGCAATAGAAAATATAGATTTTTTCATTTTATTTAGGATTTATTTTCGTACTGCAACGATCACAGCATAGTATAAAAATCCATCCTCATCCAAATAAACACCTACACCAATTTCATTATAGCGTTTACTGATGATCTTCGCCTTTGTAGATGCTCTGGACATCCACGCATCCACCACCTCTTGGGGATCTGTATAGTAGCGGGCTGTCAATTCAGATGCCTTTTTAAAATTATAACGCATACTGATCGCAGAAGCCCAACTATATCCGTTCGGCCTTGCATGGGAGAATTTCTCTGCCAACTCTTTGGCACGCTTCTGGGCTGCCCGCTGCAAAAGCGGGTTTCTATCGTATGAATTAAATCCATAGCGGCGCCTCTGTATATTGATCTGCCTTTGCAGGGTATCTATATAGGCACGCTGCTGTGTCACAACTGTGACCTTACATGCATACTTTTTCCCATTTACCTTCGCATAAATAACAGCGGTTCCCTTTTTCTTTGCTGTCACTTTTCCGTTTGAAACAGTTGCGATCTTTGCGTTTGATGAATACCATTTAACTTTAGCCGTTGTGCCCTTCACATACAGCCTGTAAGTATCTCCTCTTACAATCTGCACCTGTGTACGGTTCAGCCTTACATTGGACGCAGATACAGAATCATGCATTAGCATCGTCATCATACATATGGTAAGCAGCATGAAAAATATTGTCTTTATTTTATTCTCTTTTCGCTTCACCTATATCCCTCCTGAATCATTTTTCATAACTATTCAACATCTCATCATATTTTATCACACCAAGTCCCTCTTGTCTGCAAAATCACTGTATATTTTTTCCCACTTATGCACATTCTTCTATCAGAAGAAAAAACGGGAGGCATACAAAATGGCACAGGGAAAGGTTGAAATCTGCGGTGTCAATACTGCAAAACTGCCCCTTTTAGGCAGTGCAGAACAGGAGCTTTTACTGAAGGAGATAAAAGATGGAAATGAAAATGCACGGATCCAGTTTATCGAAGGAAATCTCAGACTTGTACTCAGTGTGATCAGAAGGTTTTCCGCCAGCACGGAAAATATGGATGATCTGTTTCAGATCGGTTGTATCGGTCTCATTAAATCAATTGATAATTTCGACCTGTCACTCGGTGTAAAATTTTCTACCTACGCAGTCCCCATGATCATGGGCGAGATCCGACGTTATTTGCGTGACAGCAACTCGATCCGCGTCAGCCGCTCCTTAAAAGACATTGCCTATAAAGCCATTTCCGCCAGAGAAGCCATGACAAAACAGACACAAAAGGAACCAACGATCGATGAGATTGCCACTGAAATAGGAATTGCCAAAGAAGATATTGTTTATGCACTCGATGCCATGCAAAGCCCCGTGAGCCTGAACGAGCCGATCTACACGGACGGCGGTGACACCCTCTATGTCATGGATCAGATCAGCGACCGCAAAAACAAGGAAGACATTTGGATAGAAAGCCTTTCACTTTCAGAGGCAATGCAGCGACTGAATGAAAGAGAACACGAGATCATTTCTCTCCGCTTCTTTGAAGGGAAAACCCAGATGGAAGTTGCAAACAGCATCGGCATTTCACAGGCACAGGTCTCCCGGCTTGAGAAAAATGCACTCCGTATTATGAAAAACTATCTTGCGGGATGATACTATGCTGTCATGCAGATTGTTTCCTGTATCACATATAGTCTACTTCCAAAAGACAAAGTCCTTTTGCCGGTGCTGTTGCACCGGCGAGCAGACGATCTTTGGCTTCCAGCGCAGCTTTCACCTGATCCGCTGTCATTTCTCCCTGTCCGACCGCTACAAGCGTTCCGGTCAGGATCCGCACCATATTGCGTAAAAATCCATTTCCATGGAAAGTCAGTGTCACATAATCGCCTCTCCTGCGGATCTCAATCTGATCCACTGTGCGGACAGTCGATTTTTTCTTCTGCGGATTTTTACAGAAGCTCATAAAATCGTGTTCACCGATCAGATATTCTGCTGCCTTCTGCATCCGCTCTATATTGACCGGCTTCTCCAACTGCCATACATATTTCCGGTCAAACAACGGCTTTGTTTTGCCATCAAATACTGTATAACAGTATGTCTTTCCGATCGCATTGTATCTGGCATGAAACCGCATAGAGGCTTCCCGTACTTCCTGCACGATAATGTCATCCGGCAGATATCTGTTCATGTAGTCCCGCAGCTCCTCTGCCGTCATATCCACAGAGAGCACCACATTTGCAACCATTGCCCGGGCATGCACGCCCGCATCCGTCCTGCCTGCTCCTATGATCAAAACAGGCTCCTCTGCCAGATAGTTTAAAACATCCTCCAGCTTTCCCTGGATCGTATCCTTGCCCGGCTGATGCTCCCAGCCAAAATATCTTGTTCCGTCATATCCGATGATTAATTTATAATTCTTTTCCATATGTTTTCCTGTCTGTATTATTTCAGTTTCTGATAGTCTTCTATGCTGATGCCGATTTGTTTGCAGGCTTATATCATCGCCCATTCTATCCTTGCTAAGTCTACCACATACAGGTTGAATTTTGAAGTATATACATTGT